>Ga0213866_10000166_pt1 | contig 55473 bp, 64 predicted proteins | sample PICome_11_FD_160079 | JGI IMG/M metagenome (GOLD analysis project Ga0213866, IMG submission 160079) | Coastal seawater microbial communities near Pivers Island, North Carolina, United States - PICO284 | ecosystem: Environmental > Aquatic > Marine > Coastal | place: USA: North Carolina...
GAGGGTGTAGGAGCCCTGGCCCAGACAGAGCGCGGCGGTGAGGAAGCGCATCGCGGTGCCGGCGTTGCCTAGATTCAGTTCTGCCTCGCGGGAAGGGACCTTGCCGCCTTTGCCCTGGACGGTGACACGCTTGGCGTCTTCGTCGATGTTCAGTTCAAAGCCCAGCGTCTGAAGGGCCTCGAGCATCCGCCGGGAGTCGTCGGCAAACAACACGCCGTCGAGCACCGTTTCGCCGTCGGCCAGCGCAGCGATCAGCAGCGCCCGGTTGGTCAGGCTCTTGGACCCAGGTGGGGACAGGGTGATGTCAAAGGGCTTGGCTGGCTGGATGAGGATCGGTTCAGACACGTGCTACTCACTTTGCCTTGCGGAACACCGCTACGATGTTCTCGATCGGGACCACGAACAATCGGTTGTCGCCCTCGAAATCGACGGGCACCGCGTCCTTGGGGGAGAACAGCACCTTGTCGTACTGCTGGATCGGGTAGTGGTCGTCGTCCTCGATCTCGGCGGACACGGCCACGACACGTCCGGTGAGCGTCGGGATCTCGATCTTGTCCGGCAGGTGGATGCCGGATTTCGTCTGCTTCTTGTCCTCGTCCTTGCGGATAAGCACGCGCGCGCCGACAGGCTCGACGATTTCGAGCTCGGTCTTTTTGGTTTTTGGGGGTGAATCAGCCATCGGTCAATTTTACCCCATCCAACGCTTCGGGGTCGGACGGCGGCCGGGCAATCAATCGTCGCAGTAAACCAGCCTGCACTTCGCCGGCGTCCGACCGTGCTCGTCAAAGAGCATCAGCTCATTGGGCGCATCACGATTCAGCCAGGCTTCGGGCAGGTAGTAGCGCTCCTGTGGCCCGACTTGCTTGCCCTCGCGGGTCTGCTGCCAGAACCGGCCGACGTTGTGGCCGTTGAGGATGATCTGGCCCTTGCTCATGCCGTGCGGCTCGAGGTACAGAGGGCTGTAGAGCGAATCGATGTTGAATGTCGCGCTCAACCAGCTCGGCTGGCTGGGCAGGTTCTTCGGCACCGTGCGCCAGGCGTCGTCATCAAACGCGGGGATGGACCACGGCGCAAACGCCCAGCCATCACTCGGCGTCGCCTGGCCGGAGGTCTGGTAGAAGCACACGTGCCTGTCGACTTCGACGCCGTCGGCCAGCGGCTCAAGCAACTCGAGCTTGATCGTGTTCTTCCCGCCGGTCATCGCGTCGAGTCCTGCGGGGTCGAGTAGCAGGCGCTGTTGCCCGCCGGCGTAGAAACGTAGGGGTTCGTCGTTGACACTCACGACGCAGGGCTGCTCCAACCCATCGATCTGCATGAGGATGGGCTTGCGCGACTCGGGCTTGATTGTCCACGCCAACGCTTCGGACATCGGCCGGACACCCGCACGTTGGTGATAGGCCAGGCCGACAACCGCGAATGGGTCGCCCGCTGGTTGCTTGATGCGCTCGGGCTTTCCCGCCTTAATCGGTTTGACCGTGTAGAGATGGTCGGCGATCCCCTTGGGGTCGGAGCCGACGCCTTGGCCATCACTGGTGCGCCCGAGCGCGTCTGCCAGCACGATCGTCTCGGTGCCGAACTTGAGCTGAACCGGTTGGTCATCAGCGCCTTCGCCTTGCCCTAAGAGCGCCGCGAGCTTGCCGCCCTGATAGAGGTGCAAACGATCGCCGGCCTTGTAAGGCAGGACCTTGCCTGAAACGGGCTTCTTGTTATGAAGGCGGTACCAGCCGTAGCCGAATGCCTGTCCCAGTGCGCCGAGGGAAGCGGGGCCGTCGATCGGGCTAAACGCGTTGTCGCTGCCATCAATGAGACTGCGCAGTGACAGGGCCCGCCACTTGCTTAGGCGCGGGGCGGCTGGTCTAGCAGGCTGAATCACGCGCTTGCGGCTCAGCTTTCCATCGGGCGCGATGGTGAACTGTGAGCCCCAGCCTGATCGTGGCAGTGGTCTGTCTTTTTCGTCCAGCCCGTCGCATCCGATGACAAGGCCTTCGGTAGAGCGGTACGCGGCGTCGACCTGCTCGTGGTTGAGGACGGCGATGTGGATGTTGTCGCCTTCGATCACGGTCGGCGTCTTGGCCGTCGGCACAGTGATGTCGTGGTGCTCGCCATCAATCGAGACCGCGCCCTGTGCGCCCGCCGGCCCAAAGACAACCAGCATCGATTGGTCGATCAGCGCCCATGGGCTGAGGCTCGTGTAGTCGAGGGTGCTGTTGCCCAGGCTGGTGTTCAGCAAGGCCCACGCGGTGCGCTGCCCGGCGTGCGGGATGTCCAGCGACAAGCCGCTGTCGAGCATCACCTCGGTGTGCTTGGACTTGTCCTTCTCCGACTTGAGCAGCATGACAAGTTCGCCCTGGCCGGAGCGCTGGTGCAGCACGGCCGTCGGGTGGTCGGTTTCATTCAGCGCGATCGCGGGGGCGGGGGCCGCTTCGTTTGAGGCGAGCACATAGCCAAAGTGGCTGGCAAAGGTGCAGAGGCGTTTGACCGCCGCATACTTTTCGCCGCGCCCGCCCGCCTCCACTAGCGGGGCGTCGGCGTTGTTCTGCGTGGTGGTATAGCCCAGGCGCAGTCCTTCGGATCGGCCGCCGGTGAAACCGAAGTTCGTCCCGCCATGAAACGGCGACAGATTGAACTGCCCGCCGACACCGATCAGCCCCGCCATGCGGTAGGCGAGTGTGTCCGCATCGATCGCAGTTTCGGGCTGCTCTGCCCATCGGTCCGCAGCGTCTGTTTCAAAATCCATCACCATCGCCGGCGCCTCGGGCTGGACGGAAGAGAGCTGACGCATCATCGCGGGCAGGACTTCTGCGCCGCGCCAGGCGTCGGTCGTTCCTTCGACGGGCTGCCAGAGGTTGTTGTTGCTGATGATCGGCACCGCGCAGGCGTGCTGACGGAGCATGCTGACTAGTCGCTCAAGGTACCGCTGCTCGGGGTTGTGGCTTTCCCATGCGTGCTCGACCTGCATCAGCACGATCGGGCCGCCGCCTTCGCCCTGGTAACCGCCGGCCGCACTGCCGGGCGGGTAGGTGTGAGATGACGATCCCGATGGGCCGGGCGAAGCGACCTGCAGTTCGCCGACCTGTTGCATGAGTGCACGCAAATAGCGGTCGACGGCCTCAAGAAACTGCGGCTCGTCCTCGCGGAATTTTACGCGGTTACCTTTTTTGTCTTCGATCCCGTGCAGGTAGGCGGGGAGCCCGCCGAAGTCCCAGCCGCTGCCGACGTGGGGCCCGGGCCGGAGGATGCAGTACAGCCCTTCTTCCGCGGCCGCCTGAACAAAGCTCCGCAGGTCCAGGTCGCCCTCGAAATTAAACACGCCCGGCTCGCGCTCGTGTGCGTTCCAGAAAACAGGCGTCTCGATGCAGTTCAGGCCGGCCTGTTTCGCCGCTCTCAGCCGGCTACGCCACAATCCCCGCGGGATCCGGGCGTAATGGGCCGACCCGCTGACGAGCCAGACCCGTCTGCTGTCGATCACGAAGCTGCGGCTGTCGAATGAAACTGCAGGCATTGCTCAGGATCCCAATCTGTAATCAAAAATCCAATCTGCCGTCTGAACTAGAACAGTAGGCAGTTGTGGAAAAAATTTCTACACGTGTGCGTACTTTTTTTACAAGTAACGGCAATCTAACGCAGTTTTAGGTCTAAGCCAACCGGCACCAACCTTGTGTTGGGTTGTATCTGCTCGCTACACTTTGCGGTCATTGGCTACGCTTTCGCTACTTGGGCTATCTTTCGTGCTTCACCCTCAAAAACGCCACCTTTTTCCACTCTTGGGGTAGCTACCCCTAAAGATTTTTGCCGCCTTGAGACAGGGTTGATTCCGTGCTTTAGTAGTGCCCTAGATCGTTATCACGCACCATCAACATCAACCGGGAGCCAATATATGAAACGCCTTGCCATGCCACTCGCCGTCCTTGTGTCATTCCTATCGACATATGCCATGACCAGTGCGGAGGAGGAGCGTATCCGCATCAGGGACTGGGACTTTACTTGGACTGTAGAGGAATCCAAGGACGCGTATTTCACAATCACAAAGACGGATGAATCCCTTTACTGCTATCGGTAAGGTCATCAGGGATGCGGGTGATGCGATAAAAGTCATCAAGGGGGACCAGGAAAAGTCAACTAAAAAAGAAATCGGTAAGTATCAAGTCGAGTTCAGCTATGACCCAGAGCGTGGCGGCTCTGTTTTTATTAGTTCCAAAGAGCTTGCCTTTGGCAACCTTGGCAACAATACGTATTTAAATACGAGAGAGGCAGAGGAATTGGGCGATGCAATGGTCAATGCCGTTAAATACGCCAACGCTGTCGATGAGCGAGTAAATCCCTAACTACCGCTCATGCTTCACCCTCAGCCACGCCACGGCCAGCACCCCACGCCGATCTAGGTGATCGTACTCGCCGCGTGCCGCCCGCTTTCCCATATCTGCGACTATCGCCAGCACCCGCTCACGCTCGGCAGCAGCGGCGGGGTCATCGTCCCGGTGGGCCTTTGGCTGACGTGGGCCAGGTCACGGGGTGTGCTTGGGGTGGGTGCCGTAGCTCCGCATGGTGTCCAGCGTAGCGAAGATATTTATTAAAACCGCCCCGCGAACCGTGAGGCTCAGCGGGGCGGCTGTCGCAAGGTGCATTAATCCGGTGGCGAGAAACAGGCTGCCCCCGCGCAATCAAGGGGCAGCCTGTAGAACGATTAATTGGGCCGTCCCTCCGTCCGGCCCGCCTTCCCCCATCCAGATACTTAATCGGTGTGGGCTGTCAGGCAATTAACGGCTCGACTACAGATGCTCTCTGTGTATTCTCCACAGCGGTGTGCCTTGGGCTGACGCGGGCCGGGGCTGGTGTGTGCTGAGGGTGGGTGCCACAGGCACGCGTACTAATAAGATCAACCTCAATCCTTGTTTATGCGTAAAATAGTTCGGCGTTGTCTCGCTTTAATCGCGGATCACATGCTTCGCTCTTACCCAGACTCCCCCGACGCCCCCCCCAACCGCATCGCAAACGAGCGCCGTTACATGACGGATTTAACAAGCAACGCCTACCGACCTTCCCCCTGGGCAGCACTGTTGCTCTTGGTCGCGGTGTTGGCCTTGGGCGGTTGCTACGGATCGGTCGAGAACCTGGACCGCGACGTCGCGAAGATGATCGCTGAACGTCAACGCCTCGCGCTCGGGCAGCAAGGCGTCAGCGATGCCTCGGTCAGTCCGCCCGGCACCGATCGGCAGAGCCCCGATCTGTACAACGAAACACCCGGGACCTACAACCCAGAGGCAGCCGATCTCCCTACCCGCGCGAAACCTGCGGACGCCCCAGCCGATAAGTCCTACGAGCCCGACCCGGGCGCGGATCCGACGCTTCTGGACCTGCCCGCGCTGCTCGCTTTTTCGATTGAGCACGCCCCCGAGTACCGCTCCGAGAAAGAACGCCTCTTCCTCGCGACGCTCTCTTTGCTGATCGAGCGCCACGCCTGGGGCCCGCGATTCTTCAATACGCTCTCGGCTGACGTCTCCGGTACGCCCGAGTCCGGCGACTACGACACGGCGCTCGACCTCGTCAACGACTTCACCGTCTCCCAGCGCCTGCCCTACGGCGGGACGGCCTCCGTCTCTGCGCTGGTCAACTACACCAACCTGCTTCAGCAGTCGAGCACAAACACGTCCCCCGACGAGTTGCAGAGTTCGGGTATCAATGCCGCGATCAACCTCCCGCTTCTCCGCGGCGCCGGGCAGGTCGCACGTGAAGACTTGATCCAGGCTGAGCGCAATCTGATCTATGCGGTCCGCGACTTCGAGCGCTTCCGCCGATCCTTCTTTGTCGATATCTCCAACACGTACTTTGGCCTGCTCCGCCAGCAGCAGCGCATCCGCAACCAGGAACTTCAGATTGAGGGGCTTGAGCGTTTGGCCGAGGAACAGGCCGAGCTGCTGGAGGCCGGCCGCATCCCCGGGTTCGAGGCCGCCGACGCCGAGGCCCAGGTGCTGTTTGGCCAGTCCAACCTCGCGAGCGTGCTGGACGACTACGCCTCATCGCTCGACTCGCTGAAGCTGCGCATTGGCATGCCGGTCTCTCAGCCGCTGGTCATCATGCCCGCTCAGATCGAGGTGCCCAGCCCTGCACTCGACTCCGCCGAGTCGATCAAGATCGGCCAGGCCGCGAGGCTCGACCTGCAGACCAGTGAAGACCAGGTCGACGACGCCCGCCGCGATGTCCGCGTCGCACGCAACCAGCTCAAAGGCGACCTGGACCTCGACGCCTCGCTTGACCTTAACAGCGACAGCGGTCGCGACATCGATGGTGCCGACCTGGAGCTGGGGGACAGCGACTTCCGCGTCGGGCTCGAGTATTCCGTGCCGCTGGACCGCAAGATCGAGCAGGCGCAATACCGCAGCGCCCTGGTTGACCTCGAACGGGCCGAGCGCGACTACCTTACGCAGCGCGACCGCGTGGCGTTGGATGTGCGTGATGCGAGCCGGGAGATCGAGCGTGCGACGCTCACGCTCGAACTGCAGGGCCGAAACGTCGTGCTCGCCGAACGCCGCTTGGAGAACGTCAAGATCCTGCGTCGCCGCGGGGATGTGCCGCCCAGGCGTCTGATCGAGGCTGAGGAAGACCTCCTCGACGCCCGTAACAGCCGAGACCAGGCCCTGGCCGACCTGCAGACCAGCGTCCTAAACTATCTATTGCAGACCGGGCAGATGCGTGTGGATGCCCAGGGCCGCTGGTTGGCGCCTGGTGAACTGGTCGCGCCAGATGAAGTTCCTGAAAATGTGCCGGCCGATGAATAAATCCGCCTGCCTGCCGCGTTACTCCGAGAATAGCTGTATGACCGCAACGTGTTTCGATAGCCCGCTCACTCGTCCCCGACGATCGCCCGCCCATCGCGGTGCCGTTCGCGGTGGCGCCCTCGCGCTCATCGCGGGGGTCGCGGTCCTCGGCTTGGCAGTGGTTGGGTGGTTGGTCTTCGGCACGTCCGGCGGCCTGTCGGACGACAGCGACTCGGACACGCCGCAGTGGGAGACCGTCCGCTACGAGCCGATCCCGATTAAGGTTGTTGCGGACGGCGACCTTGTCGCAAAAGACCACGTCGACATCGTCAACGTCATCGAGCACCGCGACGACGAACGCATCAAGCGCATCGTCGAGGAGGGCACCTGGGTCGAGGAGGGCGACTTCCTCTATGAGCTGAGTGCGCCGGGGTTGGTAACCGATTTCGAAGAGCAGGTTGCACGCGTCCGCGAGGGTGAGGCCGGGCTCGACGAGGCCAAGGCGAATCTCGAAATCGAGATCGAGACCGCTGCGAGCCTCGAGGCCAAGGCCGAACTCGCCCTCGAACTCGCCATGCTTTCGCACAAGCAGTGGGAGCAGGGGACTCACCCGCAGAAGGTTCGCGACCTGGAGCTCGCGCTCGAGAAGGCCCAGCGTGAGCTGGAGCAGGCTGAGCGTGAATTGAAATTCAGCCAAGAGCTTTTTGACCAGGAGTTCATCAGCCGGACCGAGCTGGAGCAGGATGAGATCCGCCTGATCGAAGCCCAGAACGCGATGGAGACCGCCAAGCTCGATATCCGGGTGTACGGCGAGTACGAGAAGGTTAAATCCGAGAAGGAGATGCTCAGTGACATCAAGCAGGCCGAGGACGAGCTCCGTCGGACCAAGAGCAAGAACAAGAACAAGCTCAAACTCCTTGAAGCGAAGGTGGTCAGCCAGGAAAACGAGTTGATCCAGCTCCGCTCACGGATGGAAGAGCTCGATCGCATGACTGATGCGATGATCGTGCACGCGCCGGTAGCAGGGATCGCGTTGTATTCGTCGACGGTGGGCAACCGTCGGGAGCGTTGGTACCCCATGCGTGCGGGTGCGGAGGTCCGTGGCGGTTGGCGTGTCATGGTGATTACCAACACCAAGGAGATGCTCGTGAACTTGTACGTCCACGAGTCGCGCATCAACGACATCAGGCCGGGCCAGAAAGTCTCCGTGACCGTCAACGCGAAGCCCGACGAGATCTTCACTGCGACGGTGATCGAGAAGAAGAACAGCGCGATGCAGGAGAACAACTCGAACCCGCACCTGCGCCAGTACCAGGTCATCGCGGAGATGCCGGGCAACCTCGGCGAGGGGATCCGCCCGGGCATGAACTGCAGCTCCGAGATCTTCATCCGCGAGATCCCCAAGGCCCTGGCCGTGCCGATTCAGTCGGTCCACACCGAGGGCGACACGCACTTCGTGTACGTGCCGGCCGAGGAGGGCAAAGTCCGCAAGCAGCCCATCGAGATCGGTGGGTCCAGCGACACGCTGGTGCAGATCAAGTCCGGCGTCGAAGAGGGCGTCCGCGTCCTGCTCCGCAACCCGCGCCCGGGCGAACTGCTGCGCGACCAGCCGGTGCCCGCGACCGTGCCCGCATCCGATAAGCCGGCCGAGCCCGCCGACGCGATCTGATCCTCTTTTTCAAAACAATGGAAGGTTGGGAGGGCGAGGCTCCTGCCGAGCCGCAAGTTTTCTTGCGCCTGCGGCTCTGCAGGAGCCTCGCCCTCCCGTGAAATCTACATGGTGTGATACGCAGCTCACCGCATCCGCACGGGGTTTTGTTACACTAAGCGATTACCCCTAACGCACCGGAGCACCCGTGCAGGAAGCGATCAACAAAGCGAAAGCGCTCGTCGAAGCCCAGGCGTACATCCGCCGGTTCGAGGGCAAACAGGTCGTCGTCAAGGTCGGCGGGTCGATCATGGACGACCCCGAAGCGCTGACGAACCTGCTGCACGACGTGTGCTTTATGCACGCGGTGGGCATGCGACCGATCGTGGTGCACGGCGGAGGCAAGGGCATCACCGCGGCGATGGAAGAGGCCGGGCTCGAGGCCCAGTTCGTCCAGGGCCGACGGTACACCGACGACCGTACGCTCGCGATCGCCGAGCACGTGCTCGTTAACGATATCAACACCGGTATGGTCCAGACGATCGTGGACGACGGCTACAAAGGCATGGGCCTGCACTCGCTGTCGAGCTGCGTGGTCTTTGGCAAGCGACTGTTCCTCGAAGGCGAAGAAGGGCGGAAGATCGACATCGGCTCGGTCGGTGAGGTGACGCAGGTCAACGCCGAACTGCTGCACGCGGTCACCGAAGGGGGCATCATCCCCGTCATCGCGCCGATCGCGCGGGACCCCGCGGGCGGCAAACTGAACATCAACGCGGACTCGGTTGCCGGGCACGTCGCCGCCGCGACCAAGGCTGAGAAACTTGTGCTGGTCTCCGACACGCACGGCATCCGCCGATCCGAGAACCCCGATGACCTGGCCCGGCACCTGGACCGTTCGGAGATCAATGAGCTGATCGACAGCGGCGTGATCTCTGCGGGCATGCTGCCCAAGGTCGAGGCCTCGCTCACCGCGCTGGAAGGCGGCGTCAGCAAGGCCCACATTATTGACGGCCGCATCCCTCACGCGTTGCTGCTTGAGGTCTATACCGACCAAGGCGTCGGCACCGAAATCGTTTTGTAACTGTCCCGTTTGGCGGCCACGCTCGCGTGGCTTCACTGTTATCGCATTGACCCCCTTTGAGGCGGACCCCATGTCCAACACCACCGCCACCGAAACCTCGCCCGTGACGCACTTCCTGACCATCAAGGACTGCGACCGCGATCAGCTCGACCAGATGTTCAACCACGCGTATCGGCTGCGCGAGCAACGGGAGCGCGGCGTCGCCAACGACCCCGTCCTCAAGGGCAAGACGCTGGGCATGTTCTTTGAAAAACCCTCGCTGCGCACGCGCGTCAGCTTCGAGCAGGGCATGTACGAACTCGGCGGCAACGCGATCGTGCTCGGACAGGCCGAGGTCGGCCTGGGCAAACGCGAGTCCGTCGCCGACTTCACTCGAGTCATGAACGGCATGGTGCAGGGCATCGCCGCGCGGGTCTACAATCACGACCACCTTCTCGAGATGACCGAGCACGCCACCGTGCCCGTGATCAACATGCTCAGCGATATCGCCCACCCTGCGCAGGCCCTGGCCGACGCGATGACGGTGATGGATGAGTTCGGCCGAGACCTCAACGGCAAGCATGTCGTCTTTGTCGGCGATGGCAACAACGTGGCGCGGTCGCTAGCGATGATCTGCGGAAAGCTCGGCGCGGCGTTTACGTTGGCCAGCCCGCCGGACTACGCGCTGGACCAGCAGTTCGCCGACCGGGTGATGAGTGTCTGCCCGGACATGGACTTCACGATGAGCCACGACCCGTACCAGGCTGTGCGGTACGCCGACGCGATCTACGCCGACACGTTCGTCTCGATGGGCCAGGAAGAAGAGAAGGCCAAACGGCTGGAGGTCTTCAAGGACTTTCAGGTCAACGAGAAACTGATGGCCCAGGCCCCCGATCACGCGATCGCGCTGCACTGTCTGCCGGCGTATCGCGGTGTCGAGATTACCGATGCCGTGATGGACGGCCCGCAGTCGCGCGTCTTCCAACAAGCCCACAACCGCCTGCACGCCCAGAAGGGGATGCTGGCCGTGGTGATGGGCTAAGACTTACGCCGGGCGGATATCAATCCCCAGCGCCCACATCGTGATGCCGAAGCAGACGAATGTGATGGCGACCGCGATCCCCATGCTTACGCCAAAGCTCAGGTGCTTGAGCAGCAACGGCAGGGCGATGAAGAACGGCAGCGTTGGCAGGACGAACCAGAATACGTCCATCGAGAAACGCGCGATCGCGGTCTTGTCGCCGCCCTCAAAGTACATCCAGAAGATTGAGATCAGTGAAACGATCGGCAGTGCGGCAATCAGGCCGGCCAGGTAGCCGAGATGTTTGAGCTTCGCGACTTCGGTGATGGCGACGATGAGGACGGCGGTGACGATGAGCTTGACGGCGTAGAGCATGGCTGGCCTCGCTTGGATGCGGTTATGATCGATCAAGGAATCACTGCTAGCATACGTTCATGGGCCCGGATGTCGATGAAGCCAATGCCGTGATGATCGTGGTCGGCTCGCACCTGCGGGCGGAGGAGCGCGATCGTCCCCTGGCCTATGGCCTGAGGGCGCGGATCGAGCATTGGCGGGACCAGCACGCCGACCAGCTCGATGTGCCGCTGACGCCGCTGGTCTGCACGGACCTGTGGTACCTCAACCACGCGGACCTGCAGCGGAGACCGACGATCTGTCTGGGTGGGCCGGGCGTGAACGCGCTGGCCGCCATCAACGCGAACCAGTCGGAGGACGATTACGAGGCTTCCGACGAGCCCCCCCGTGAGCCGGAGGCGCTGGAGCCGCGTGTGACGATCATGATCGATCCGGACTTCACGCACCTGCGGGTCGGGATCTGGGGGACCGATACGGAGTTGACCGAAAAGGGCGTTCAGCTCTTTTCCGAGCGGTATCTCGACGGCTACCTGCGGGCCTGTGTGACCCAGGTCGAGCCCAAGACGGACTAATTTTCGAATGCCACGGGAACCGGGGCCGGGCCGACGCGTCGAAACAGGCGGGTCGCCCTTTGGCGACGCCTGATACCGCGTTTTATTCGATGGAGACACGCTCATGCTCAAGCTTTATGTCGCAATTGCCCTGCTTTGCTCGCTCTTGGTGACGTCCGTTTCCTACCCCTGCGGGTACGGCTTTTCGGGCCGGGATGGTCGGCTTTTTGTATACATGAGTAAACCCATTGAACACCTCTTCGCCAAGGAAGTCGGCCCACCCGTCCAGCCCCTGATCATCACGTCTGCTGAAGAGGCGGCGTCGTATTTCGATGAGTTCGGCTTGCAAACGATTGACCGCCGTATCGACTGGGCCAAGCAGAGCCTCCTCGTTTTTGCCTGGACCGGTGCCTCCGACGACCGCATCCAGATCATGAACCAACTCGACGATGAGGTCGATCGCCTGTTCCTGTACATACCGGGCAAGCATGATGGGCAGCGCCGGCACCTGGAGGTTTACAAGATCGATCACGAGATGGACTGGCAGTTCCACGCGTTGCCCGCACAGCTTGAGCACCTGGTCGATACCAAGACCGGGGATTTACGCGACGCCTGAGCGGTTACAATCCGTTGCATGATCGAGTACTCCGTCCTCTTTGTCTGCACCGGCAATACCTGCCGCAGTCCGATGGCTGAGGGGATCGCCAATCGCCTGCTCGCCGAGCACAAGCGCGTGCCGATCGACCAACTCGAGGCGGCGGGGGTTCGTGTGAAGTCGGCGGGGGTGATGACCGGCGGCGGCAGCCCCGCGAGCATCGAATCTGTCCAGGCGATGAACCAGATCGGCGTGGATATTTCGGACCACCATTCCACCGCGCTGACCGAAGACCTGATCCAGGACGCGGACGCGATCTACACGATGACGGACAGCCACCGCCAGGCCGTGCTCATGCTCAGCCCCAGCGCCGCCGAGAAGACCCATCGCCTGGATCCGGAGGGCGACATCATCGACCCCTTCGGTGCGCCGCTGGAGATCTATACCCAGACCGCGGACATGATTCGGCAGGCCGTGGCCCATCGTATTGCCGAGCGTTTTGGCGATGCGGCGCCGTGATGAAGCGCGGTATCATGTCCTGATGCCTGATTCACACAACCGTGTTGCGATCGATCGTGTTGATTGGCCCAGCGTCCTGCCGGTGCTTCGCCTGGTCGGCGCCTTCCGCAACGCGCTTCAGCCGGGCAAGCTGACCATCGCGCTGCTCGCGGTCGTGCTGATCTATCTGAGCGGGATAACGATCGATGCGCTGTTCGGGGTCAACGAATCCAACGACGCGCCCGGCGACCTCCGTGCTTTTGAAACCCTTGTCCACCTCGAGGCGGGCGCGTTTAGCGACATGGTGGCCTCGGCCCTGGCGCTCGAACACGGATTCGGCCCCTCGTCTCATGGCGTGGCCGATGCGCTCCTGGCGGTGGTCGTGAGCATTCCCTACGCGATGTTCGACACCCACCCCTGGTTCACGCTGCTGTTCGGCATCGATGTGCTGTTCGTGCTGGCGATCGCCAGCGGGGTCATCTGCCGGATGGCTGCGACGCAGGTCTGTGCTAAAAAAACGACACCCATGGGCTCGGCGGCCTGCTTCGTCTCTAAGCGCTGGGCCTGGTACTTCCTGACGCCCTTGATGCCGGCACTGCTGATCGCGCTGCTCGCGGGGGTGCTCGTGCTCGCGGGGCTGGTGCTCTTCAATATGGCCTATCTCGAGATCATCGGCTCGCTGGTCTACGGCCTACTGCTGTTGCTGGGCTTCGTGATCGCGCTGGTCTCGCTGTTGCTGATCTTCGCATTGTTCCTGATGCCGCCCGCATTGTCGGCTGAGGCGAGCGATGGGTTCGACGCGATCGCCCGATCCTTTAACTACGTGATGTTCCGGCCCTGGCAGTTCGCGGGTTATCTCATTGCTTCGCTGGTCTACCTCGCGGTGGTGTACGTCCTGGTCGTGGCGCTTTCGGGCTTGACCGTCGCGGCGACGTACCAGATGGTGGATCTCTGCAGTTTCGCAAAGGTTGATCTGCCTGATGTGTTAAGCGAATACGAGCCTACGCGGCACGAAAGCATCCTTAGCGGTGGCGAGGGGACCGAGGGTATCTCGGTCAGCACGAGCGCCTGGATCGTTGCCCGCTGGATGCAATTGCTCTCGGCGATCGGCATCGCGGTCTTGTTCAGCGTGTTCTGCTGCCTTCAGACGCAGGTCTACGTCTTGATGCGACGCTCGGCTGACGGCACGCCGCTGGATCAGTATGGCGGGGATGAGCCGCGCGACCTGTGGCAGGAAGACACCGACACTGCTGATGCGCAAGCAACACCGCAAGCCGAGCCGGGTAACGACACCGATGCGCAGCCCGATCCGCCGCAGGCAGGGGACTGATGCGATGGCTTCAATGCAACCAACTCGTCGACTCCATGGCGTAATGCGATTCGCGCTGTTCTGTCTGCTTGCGGGCCTGCTGTTGGCGGGGTGTGATGATCTGAATCCGGGCCCGTCCGATGGCACGCCGTCCGGCGGTCAGCCGGATCCGGATAAGCCGACGATCGTCTCGCTCACGCCCGCGATCACGCAGATGCTCATCGACATGGGGATGCGTGATCAACTCGTCGGGGTGTCGAAAGAAGACGACGCGTCGCTGGGTCTTCCGGTGTGCGGGTCATACAACAACCCGGTGATCGCGCGGATCGTCGAGCTTCAGCCGGACCTGGTGCTGACCGAGTCCAGCCAGCCCGATGCCAGCGATGTACCGCCGCTGCTTCGCTCGTTGGCGGACGAGGGCGTATTCGAGTTGCGGGTCATTGCGCACAGCCGATCGATCGCGGATGTCGAGCGGGCGCTGACCGATGCGAACAAGGGCCTGGGTCCGGCGATTGGCGACACCGAGTCGGCCGAGTGGGCCCGCAAACTCATGGCCCTGCGGATCGATCTGGTGAACTCGGTCGTCAAAGACGCGCCCAAGCCGCGCGTGCTGATGCTGATCAACCCGTCGACGCTCGGCGCGATCGGCACTGGCGTCACGCATGACGAGCTCTTGCGTTTAGCCGGCGGGACCAACGCGATTGCGTCGTTTGACACCGGCTATCTCACGCTCGATCGTGCACAGCTCCAGCAGACCGTTCGGCCTGACGTGATCCTCATCCTCGAGCCCGGTGGCAGCGAGCTGACCGACAATGACCCAAGGTTGCGAGCGCTGGAGGGACTGACCGTGCCGGCCGTGATGAACCGCAGGTTCTCCGTTATTCAGCACCCGCAGGCGATGCTGCCCTCGACCGCGCTGCCGGAGGTGCTCGTCGAGATGGCGGTCGTGCTGCACCCGGACCGGGCGGCGGCGATCCGCGAGGCCTACGACGCTGCGGAGAAAGTTTTGGAACAAACGTCCGGCGGGGGCGGGTCGTGAGCCGGTCGCGCTTCGTCGTTGCCTGGTCGGTGATTGTGCTGGCGCTGGTCAGTGCGCTGATCGCCCGGCTGCTCATCGGATCGACGGGCATCGGATGGCAAACGGGCGAGCACGCCGAGATCCTGATGGATATTCGTCTTCAACGCATGGCTGTCGCGGCGATCGTCGGTATTGCATTGGCAGTCAGCGGCGTCGCACTGCAGGCGCTGTTGCGCAACCCGCTCGCCGAGCCTTACATCCTCGGGCTGTCGACCGGTGCGGGGCTGGGCATCATGGCCCAGGGCTACCTCGCGTTGCAGCTTGGCTGGGCAACGGGTGCGAGTGGGCTTGGCGCGGTGGCCGGCACGGTGCTGACGCTCGGCATCGTGTTCCTTGCCAGCCGGCGTAACGGCGTGATCGATCGGCTCGGGCTGCTGCTGGTGGGCGTGGTGCTGAGTACGATCAACGGCGCGTTGATCATGCTGCTGAACTACCTCGCGGGGCCGGGCGTGCTGCGCGATGGGCTGGCGCAGTGGATGATGGGGATGCTCCAGGTCCGGCCGCTGGGTCGGCAGGACGTTGCGGCTGCGGGGGTATGCTCCTTGTTGTTGGTCTTCCTGCTCTGGCAGGGCCGGGCGATGGACGTCGCGACGCTGGATGACGACGAAGCGATGGCGATGGGGGTGCATGTCGGCCGGCTGAAGCTGTTGCTCCTGCTGGCCGCGAGCGTACTGACGGCGACGGCGGTGCTGATCGCAGGTCCGATCGCGTTTGTCGGGCTGATCGCCCCGCACTTGGCGCGCCTGATGCTTGGCCCGAGTCATCGCCCGCTGCTGGTCGGTGCGGCGATGCTTGGGGCGGCGTTATTGGTGACGGCCGATGTCGCGTCGGACGCGGTCGCTTATCTTCAGCCTTCGGTCGGACTGATCCCGATCGGGATCTTTACCGCGATCATCGGCGGGCCGGTGTTTCTTTGGATGCTTCGGCCCCAACTGGGTCGCGGCATGGAGTAGACTTTCTGGCCCGTCACAAGGAAACCGAACACGATGCCTCAACACTTCGCCGATCGATTGCTCCAAGCCTGCAAAGACAAAGGTGCGCCCGTATGCGTGGGGCTGGACCCGGTGCTGGAGCGCCTGCCCAGCGTGATCGACACGAGCGATCCGGTCGCGGCGATCGAACAGTTCTGCCTAGGCGTGATCGGTGCAGTGGCGGAGGTGGTCCCGGCGGTGGAGCCTCAGTCTGCCTGCTTTGAGCGGTACGGCTCACCGGGCGTCGCGGTATATCACAAGGTCGTAAAACACGCGAAGGACGCCGGGCTCGTCGTCGTCGGCGATGCGAAGCGTGGCGACATCGGCACCTCCAGCGCCCACTACGCCGCGGGCTTGCTTGCCGATGATCACGGCTGCGACAGCCTGACCGTCAACGGCTACCTGGGCGGCGACGGCGTCGAGCCCTTTCAAGCGGTTGCGGCAGAACAAGGCAAGGGGCTGTTCGTCCTCGTGCGCACTTCCAATCCCGGCGGCGACGCGATCCAGTCGCTGCCGCTGGCCGATGGCAGGTCGGTGAGTGAAGCGGTTGGCGACGTGGTTGCGGAACTCGGCTCAGGCTGCGTTGGCGATTCGGGCTACAGCAACGTCGGCATGGTCGTCGGCGCCACCAAACCCGCGGACGCGCTTAAGCTCCGCGAGCGATACCCGCAGCAGCTCTTCCTCGTCCCCGGCTTTGGTGCCCAGGGCGGCGGGGCGGAAGATGTGAAAGCCTGCTTCAAGCCCGACGGCACCGGCGCACTCATCACGGCGAGCCGTTCGGTGATCTATGCGTTTGAGCAGGGAGATGCGGCGTGGCCCTCCGCGATTTCTCAAGCGGCCTCGTTGCTTCGAGACGAAATCGCTCGCATTCTTGCGGTATGACGTTGTGCTGGTCCTTAATACCTGAGGTTGCAAGGTTGTTCCCTGTGCGTGTTGCGCAGTTGCTTGTATTCGGGGTAGGCATTTGGTAGCTTCAACGCGGCATCATGCGCATTTCTTCTGAAATTCAGTCGTGACGGTTTCAAGTCTTTCTTGATGCTGCGCAACACCGTTCAAGTACGTGTTTTCTCATGCGTTCATTCAAACGCGTTAACTTCCAGGCCCCGCAACCCTATCGAAAGGCATCGCAATGGAAGACTTTCTTAATTTTAAAAAAATGCTCACCCCACTCATTATCAAGATCCTGTTCTGGGTCGGTGTTGTCATTTGCGTCCTTGCTGGGATCGCCTCAATGATCAACGGTGCCCAAACTCAATATGGCGGAGGCAAGGCGGTATTCGTGGGCATGCTGCTGGTTGTGCTCGGTCCCGTGATTGTGCGGATCTATTGTGAGCTTTTGATTGTTATTTTTTCGGTGAACGATACATTGACCGACATCAAGAACTTGATGGAAGACAAGAAGAGCTAGGCGTTTTAAAAGGCAAAGATGGACCGGTGAAAGTCGGCCCGGAAGGGGTGAGGTGGATCCTACGCCTCTTTATTCGCCGGGTACTCGGCGAAGCGGCTCTTCATCCAGATCGAGATCGCGGTGTCGTACTCGGAGGTACGGGTGAACGCGGCGGCGGCCAGGGAACGGCGTAGGGCCAAGGCGGTCTTGCCCTCGTTGTGCTCGATATCGTTGGCGACCTTGTCGTACTGCTTGGGGTCGGTGACGATCGTCACGTACTGATGGTTCTTCGCGGCTGAGCGGACCATCGATGGGCCGCCGATGTCGATCTGCTCGATCGCATCCGCGTCGGAGACGTTCGGGTTGGCGATCGTCTTCTCGAAGGGGTAGAGGTTGACGCAGACCAGGTCGATGGGGGTGATCTGGTGCTCGGCGAGCGAGGCGGCGTGGTCTTCCTTGTCGCGCAGGGCGAGGAGCCCGCCGTGGATCTTGGGGTGCAGGGTCTTGACCCGGCCGTCCATCATCTCGGGGAAGCGGGTGACCTGATCGATGGGGGTGACGTCGATGCCCGCTTCGGTGAGCGTCCGCGCGGTGCCGCCGGTGGAGATGATCGTCGTGCCGCAGCAGTTGATCAGTCTTCGTGCGAAGGCGACCAGGTCGGTCTTGTCCGACACCGACAGCAGGGCGGTCTTGATGGGGACCAGATCAGTAATCAACGAGTCATCCTGTCTGTGTTGCGGGTTGGGCCCGTGGAATTAGATCGGGCTGAGCTTGAGCAGTCGGCCGGCGGGGCTCACCAGGAGGATGCCACCGTCATCTCCGACGGGCACCACGGTCTTGAGGGTCTTGGTGTTGACTTCGTCGAGCAGCTCGCCGTCGTCCAGATCGATCGACATGATCTGGTTGTCGGTGTGAAGGAGTATGTCTTTCTGGCGGGTGAGGACCGGGCTTGCGGTGACTTCGGTCCGCCAGATTTCCTCGCCGTTGATCGAGTCGACCGCGACGATGCCTTCGTTGGGCAGCAGTGGCTGGATGATGAGTCGGCCCAGTGCGACGGGCGAAGCGGACAGGGGCTGTTCTGCACCCAGGAATTTCCACGTGTCGCGGCCGGTGGTTCGGTTCAGTGCGTAGAGCTTGCCGTCTTCGCTGGCGACGACGACTTCGCTGCCTTGGACCGCGGGCTGGGTGCTGACCGGGCCGAGGGTGCGGTTGCGCCACAGCGGTTTGCCGTTGGAGGTCTCGAGCATCGCGTAGGTGCCGCCGGTATCGACGACAAAGACGTCCTGCCCGGCGAGCGCGGCGGAGCTGGTGATGCGGTTGGCCAGGCGGTACTGCCAGCGGCTGAAGTTGCTGTCGACGCTGTGTGCGAAGACCAGGCCGTCGGTCCCGGACATGATCACCAGTCGGTTGTCAGGTGCATAGACACCCGAGGAGCTGACCGGCGAGTCGAGCGAAGCGACGGCGGTGACATCACCGGTGCGTGCGTTGAGTGTGAAGAAGCGCGAGGCGCTGTGGATGAAGATCTGCTTGCCGTCGCGGCTTGGTGCGAAGAGGCTTTCGATATCGCTGCCGAGGTTGACTTTCCAGAGCAGTTCACCATCGGTCGCGCTCAGTGCGGTGACGATGTTCTTGGGGTCTTCGACCACGACGACGATGTCGCCCAGCGCCGTGACCGAGGTCATCGTTTGCTCAGGCAGCAGCTGGATCGGAGAGGCCCAGCCGATGCGGTAGCCCATGTCGGCCGCGGGCCCGGGCTCGATGAGCAGGCCGATCGGCTTGAGGGTGTTGCGGAGTCGGATCTGTCGTGGGTCGGGGTCTTTGTCGCCTGACGAGGCGCAACCGACACTCATCCCAAACAGGGCCAAAACCGCCAACCATTGAATTGTCTTCAGACGCATGCGCTAGTACTCCGGCCATCGATCAGGGGGCAGACGTGCGGGCATCAGACCCACCGCCGTCCACCGGAGTTGTAAGTATCACGCCCAACAGGGTTTTGGTCAAGCATTGAGGCTCGATCTGCCCCAGTTCAGCCGCTGGCGAGTTCCGAGCGTTTGCTCGAGATCGTCTGGATCAGCTTCTTCTGCGGGTCCGCAAACTTCTCGGTGCCCTCGGCCATGAGGGTCGCTTCCAGCTTGGGGATGTCCACTTTCTGCTTAAATTCATCCAGGATCGCCTGCCCGGGCAAGTCGCGGGAGCTGGCGGCGTAGGTCTGCCCCAGCTCTGCGATCGCCGCGTTGGTCCCTGGGGGGTTCGTCTGGATGTCGCTGCCGGCCATCTCGGCGATGTAGTAGTCCTCGGCCTGCCAGTCGAGCTTCTTGCCCGTCGAGGCGAAGATCATCTCCTGCTTCAGGGCCAGGCCCTTGTCCGCCCAAAACGCGGCGTTGGCGATGCCGATCTGCTTGGCGTTGAGGACCCCGACCCGGCCCTGCAACTCGTCGGAGAGATCAGGCAGTTGCTTGCCGGTGTAAACATCCACGCGGGAGATAAAGATGGAGTAGACGCTTTTGAAGGAGTCGAGCTGGCCGAAGTGTTGTCGGCCGCGCCAGACCGCGTCGCGAGCGGCGATGTATTGGCGCTCGGAGAAGATCAGGGTGACGTTGAGGGTGATCCCGGCGGCGGCGAGTTCCTCGAGCGCGTCCAGGCCCGCGGGGGTGGCGGGCACCTTGATCATGCGGTTGTCGTGGCCGGCCGACCACTGCTTGCCCAATGCGATGTACTTCGCGACCGCTTCGTCGTGCGGAACAGGGTTGTCGATGTCTTCGAGTAGTGGATCCAGTTCAAAGCTGACCCAGCCGTTGTCGCCCTTGCTGTCTTGCCAGACATCGTGGAACGCGTCCTGCGCGTTGTTGACCAGGCGGTCGGTCATCTTCCAGGCGAGGTCTTCGTCGCTCAGGTCATCGTTCATGAACGACGCCATCGTGTCATCAAAACGGCCCGACGCGATGAGCCCGGCGATGATGATGGGGTTGGAGGTCGCGCCGCTGATGCCGATGGCCTTGTTCTTGGTGATCTCGTCGGGGTCGACCGAGTCGAGCCAGACCTTGGAGCCACTGTCGATGAGGGATTGGATGCCGGTCGCCATAACGTGTTCTTTCGCGGGGTTGCCGAGCAGGGCGTTTTGCCATGCGGCAGCCGGGCCGGGAGGGCCGCTGGGTGACTGCCGCTTTGAGTGTATCGGCGACTTCGTGTGAATTTGCGGTGAAGACGCTTATTGCGTCAGTGTGATAATAAGAATCGCGATGAGCACGACGATCGCGGCGGCCTCGCCCAGGGCGATCCAGAACAGGGGCTGCTCGGTAAGCGGGGCCTTGCTCGAGTCGGTCTCGGCGGACTGAACCGTCATGACCTGTGAGTCGTCGGGTGCGAGGGCGGCCAGGTCGGCAAGGTCCACCATCTTGCGGGCGATAATCGGTGGCTCGCCGCGTGCGATCGCCTGGAGGTCGTGCAGCAGGTCGTCGGTCGTGCCGTAACGCTTCTTAGGCGACTTGGCCATGCAGACCTCGATGATCTCCGAGAAGCCCGACGAGATCGCCTCGTTGATATGGTCCGGCGGCTCGATATCGTGGCTGAGGTGTTTACGCATCACGGCCGAGGGGTTAGGGCCCTCGAACGGCACGCGCCCAGTCACCATGTGGTACGCGGTCGCGCCCAGTGCGTAGATGTCTGCACGGAAGTCGATTTCGATCTCGCCACGGATCTGCTCGGGGCTGATGTAGTAGGGCGTGCCGTAAGCCTTACCCGCCTCGGCCTCTGCGGCCTCGCGGTCGCTGACCGCGCGGGCCAGGCCCATGTCCGCCAGCTTCACCGTGCCTTCGCGGGTGATCATGATGTTTTTAGGCTTGACGTCGCGGTGGATGAAGCCTTGCTCGTGCGCGTGCGAGAGCGCCTTGGCGACATCGATCGTGATCCTTAGCGCCTCTTCTTCTTTATAAGCGCCCTTGTCGCTGATGTCGTCGTAGACCGTTCGGCCGTCGACGTACTCCATGACAAAGTAGTGGTACTCGCCGGCCTGGCCGACGTCGTAGGCGCCGACGATGTTGGCGTGGTTGAGCTTGGCGGCCGCCTTACCCTCGTCGTAGAACCGCTGGATAAAGTTCGGGTCGTTGCTGTGTTTTTGCGGCAGAACCTTGATCGCGACGGTACGGTCCAGGCTCAGCTGCTTGGCCTTGTAGACCGTCGCCATCGCGCCGGCACCGAGCTTGGAGAGCATCTGGTAGCCGGGGATCTGGCGGTTGGATTTTTGCTCGTCGAGTTCGGGCTTGAGCCGGGCGAGTTGCCGCTTGGTCACGACGCCCTGCTCGATGAGCACGCCGGTGAGCCCGCCGACGTCTTTGCCGTCGCCCGCGGCCGACTCGACCAGCATGAGGCACTGATCGACCTCGGCCTGGGTGGCCAGGCCCTTATCGACCAGTATTCTGCCGATGACGGTGTCTTGATTCGCGGAGGAAGTTTCAGCCATGTACTTGTGTGATCGGATTTTAAGATGGGCAAGTTATGCGGTGGTCAGCGTGTACAGGCAAAAAGAATCGCAAAAGCCCAGAGAATCTTGTGAACAGAGAAGACTAGATCGCGTCCTTTAAAGTGTCAACCCCATCGGGCCAGTGGTTTAGGCCTGCCGATGGGTCCGGATAAACGATTTAGGGCGATTTCTCTGTGTCATCGCGATTCAGCCGACTTACAATGACCTACTGGCCGCCGCGGCTAGAGATCGAGCCTCACCCCCGTTGAGAACGGATGCTGTTACAGACGCCTAACGACACGACCCTCGGCCCCACGCTCTCGGCGATGCTGGACGAGGTGCAGGCCCGCTTCAGTGCCGAGCTGCTCAGCGACACCGACTGCGTCAATACCCTGGTCGATCACGTCGAGCGGTATCGCGGCAAGATGCTGCGTCCGACGCTGGTGCTGGTCTCCGCAATGGCGGTGGCGCAGAACGAGGACCTCGGTGACTTGCGTGAGCCGGTGCTGATTACCGCGGCCGTCTGCGAGATGGTGCACATGGCGACGCTGGTGCACGACGACGTGCTCGACGATGCGCAGGTTCGCCGCCGGGGCGCGACGATTAATCAGCTCCGCGGCAACGAAGCGGCGGTCATGCTCGGCGACTACCTGATCAGCCACGCATACCACCTGTGTTCGTCGCTGGGTCGGGCCGACATCAGCCGCGCCGTCGCGCACGCGACCAACACCGTCTGCGAGGGTGAGCTGCTGCAGCTCTCCAACCGGCACAACCTCAAGCTGGACGAGCGCGTTTACTTCGAGATCATCCGGCGGAAGACCGCGGCGCTCTGTGGGCTGTGCTGCGAGCTGCCGATCCGCCTTCGTCAACCCGGCGCGGAGGTCAATGGTGACCGGCACCTGGCCAGTGCACTCTTCGCGTACGGCGAGAAGCTGGGCATCGCCTTCCAGATCGTTGACGACATCCTCGACCTCTCCGGCGACGAGCAAACCGTCGGTAAGTCCGTCGCACGCGATCTGGCGAAGGGCAAGCTGACGCTGCCGGTGATCCGTCACCTGCAGGAGGCCGACCCTGTCGAGCAGCGTGCGGTGGCGGACCTGATCGCGCGTGCGGCCGAGCCGGAGCTCGATGATCAGGCGGCGCATGAATTGGCGAAAGCCGTCGCCCAGCGCGTGACCGATTCGGGCGCGATGGAGTATGCGAGGCAATGGGCAAGACAACTTGTCGAGCAGGCGGGCGAAGAGATTTTGAACGCTTTCGGGCCTTCGCCGGCCCGCGACCTGATGGAAGCGATGGCCGGCGCGGTCATCGATCGGCGCTTTTAGTTGATGGCGAAGCAGCGGTTTTGAGAGACGGCTATGGGTAGTGAACGGCCACGAGTCCTGGTGTTTGGCGGCAAGGTGCTGGGCGATCACCCGATCGCGCACCTGCTGGGCGACAGCTTTGATGTCGACCTGGTGCGGTCCAGCGACGAGGCGATCGAAGCGCTCAAGGCCAAGCCGTACCACGGCGTGTTCGCGGACGTGGGCGATTTCCTGCCGCTCGAACGCGCAATCGTCAGCGAGAAAGCCAGCGTCGTACTCAACACAATCGGCGAGGGCGTCTGCATCGTCGATGCTGACGGCCGGTGCAGCTGGTCCAACAAGAAGATGTCGACCTACCCCGGCGAGGTCTTCGAGCAGGTCCTCCGGATCTGCGGTCAGGCGCTGCAGCTCTTCGGCTCGGCGCAGACCAGCCAGACCGGCGGGGCGACCAAGGCGACGAGCAAGAAGTTCACCTTCGGCGTCGAGGACCGCTATTTCGAGATGATCTGCTCGCCGGTGACCGACGACAGTGGAAGGGCCATCCAGGTCGTCGCGGTGGTCTGGGACGCGACGAGCGGCAAGCGCCTGCAGCGAAAGATCGACGCGATCGACGCCTCGGGCCGGGAGCTGGCCAAGCTCGACAGCGAGGCGATCGCCAAGCTCGCGCCGCCGCAACGCCTCAAGCTCCTGCAAGACAAGATCATCAAGTACTCCAAAGACCTGATGCACTTTGACCACTTCGCAATCCGCCTGTTGGACAAGCGGTCCAACAAGCTCGAGGTCGTGATCGCCGAGGGGCTGCCGCCAGAGGCGCTGGAGATCGACCTGTACGCGCAGGCCGAGGGCAACGGCATCTCCGGCTACGTCGCGGCGACGGGGAGGTCCTACATCTGCCACGACACCGAGAAAGACCCACGTTACGTGCTAGGCCTGGAGCACTCCAAGAGTTCGCTGACCGTCCCGCTGATGCTCTTCGACGAAGTGGTCGGCGTCTACAACATCGAGTCGAAAAAGGTTGGAACGTTCAACGAAGACGACCGTCAGTTCGCGGAGATCTTTGGCCGCTACGTCGCGTTGGCGCTGAACATCCTGGACCTGCTCGTTGTGGAGCGGTACACGATCTCCGGGCAGATCAGCGACTCCGTCTTCCAGGAGATGTCTTCGCCGATCAACGACATCGTCCACGAATGCGCCCGTCTGAAAGAGGCACGCCTCGGTGACGAAACGCTGCACGAGTCATTGGACAAGGTGGTGCGTGATGTCGAGATGGTTCGCGAGGCCTTGAATAACGTCAAGGCTGGACCCAACGCGGTGATCGGCAGCCAGGCGGTCGAGAACCAGCAGGGCGACGAACTGCTCTCCGGGAAACGCATCCTCGTGGCCGACGACGAATCGAATATCCGCGAGACGATCCAGACCGTGCTGGGCAAGTATGGCTGCGAGGTGTCGGTGGCCAAGGACGGCTACGAGGCGTGCAACCTGCTGGACAACCAGTCCTTTGACCTGGTGATCTCCGACATCAAGATGCCTTATCGCACGGGCTATGAGATCTTCGCGTCCGCTCAGCGGTGTTCCGAGGGCCTGCCCGTGATCCTGATGACCGGCTTCGGCTACGACCCGAACCACTCCATCGTCCGAGCCTCGCAGGAGGGGCTCTCGACCGTGCTCTTCAAGCCGTTCAAGGTTGAGCAGTTGATGGAAGAAGTCCGCAAGGCCCTGACACACGACCGGGCGGCAACGGGTGAGTAACGACATCGCAGACACAAACAAAGAACAGGTCCAGAGCGGCTCGGCCCGGCTGTGGGCTGCACAACGTCTGACGCGCGTTGCCGATCAGTTTCCGCTCGTCGAGCCGCCGGACATGGACCTGTCGGGGCTTTCACCGGCCGACACCGCGTTGGCGCTGGCGATCTACCGCACGACCGTGCAGCGATGGTTCACGCTGCAGCACCTGCTCGAGAAGTACCTGTCCAAGCAACTGCGTCGGCTCGAGCCCGAAATGCAGGCGGTACTGATGTCAGGCGCGGCGCAACTGGTTTTCCTCGACCGCCTGCCGGCGTATGCGGTGGTCGACGAATCGGTGCGGCTGGCGCATCAATTGATTCGCCCCAACGCGCGTAGCATGGTCAACGCGGTGCTGCGCAGGGTCGATCGCCTGGTGTCTAAGGGTGGCCGGGTCAAGAGCTGGACACCGAACGAGACGGCGCTGCCGCTGCCTGGCGGCGGGGCGCTGCGACTCAGCGAGGCCGTGCTGCCGCCCGCCAAGCCCCTGGACAAGCACCTGGTCGTTGCGACGAGCATGCCGCTGCGGTTGGTCCGCGAATGGATCAATCGCTGGGGCGAGGAGCAGACGCTGCGGCTCTGCTTGCAAGCCATCGAGAATCCGCCGACGACCATCGCCGTGGAAGAGCCGTTCCAGCCCGGGCCGCACAAAGCTATGTGTATGCCGCACGCCCACGCCGGCTTCGTCGTCTGGCAAGGGCCGTCGGAAGCGATGCGCGAATTCCTCGACAAACACCCGGATCGACGTGTGCAGGATGTGGCGTCGTCCTTGGCCGTCGAATCGACCCGCGGGCAGAGCCCCGGCGCGATCCTCGACTACTGCGCGGGCATGGGCACCAAGACCCGCCAGCTTGCCTTGCTTCATCCCGACGCCAAGATCGACGCGACGGACACGCACCCGGGGCGGCGCGAGGCGCTGCGGTCGGCCACTGCGGGCCTTGACAACGTCACCGTGATCGAGCCCGATGAGCTAAGTGATGCCTCGCAGTACGGCCTTGTCTTGCTCGATGTGCCTTGCTCAAACACCGGCGTACTCGCCCGACGCCCCGAGGCCCGCTATCGCTTCTCCCAGCAGAGCCTGGGCGAGCTGGTCAAGCTCCAGCGCGAGATCGTTGCGCAGGCGTCCGCGTGGGTGAAGCCCGGCGGGCTGCTGCTGTATTCGACGTGCTCGATCGAGCCGCCCGAGAGCAAGAAGCAGGCCGACCGCCGGCTGCGGCAGGGCGGGGAGCTGCTGCATGGGCACCAGCAATTACCGCAAGGAAGTGGCGACGCTTACACCGACGGCAGCTATCATGCTTTAATCAGGGTGTAATCACGCCGTTTCACAGGTACGCACGATGTCCATCAAGATGGAGCTATGCCGGGTACTGATCCGCGAGACCGACGACACGCACGTCGTCGAGCTCCGCGAGGCCGAGGTCCCCGAGGAGGACGCCCGCGTGTTCCCGATCGTCATCGGCCTGACCGAGGCCGCCGCCATCGAACGCCGACTCATGGACCAGACGCCCCCGCGTCCCCAGACCCACGAGCTGCTGGATTCGGTCATCGATGAGCTGGGTTACGAGCTGGAACGGATCGAGATCACCGACCTCCGCGAGCACACCTTCTTTGCCCGCATTTACCTGCGCAGCGGCTCTGAGATGAAAGACATCGATTGCCGACCCAGCGACGCCATTGCATTGGGCGCGACCGGGGATGTGCCCATCTACGTCGCCGAGCACGTGCTGGACGAGGTGAACCGGACGGAGTTATAGCCCGCCCGCCCGGCCGGTCTGGGGCAAGGCCAACGATGACTCGCACAAGAACAATCAATTCGGACTGAACGCGACGGAGAGCGGCACCTCACTGGATGCGACTTAACTATTCGCCGTCGGCTTGATCTTGCCTAGGCGATTACTCATCGGCAGGGGGCAGCCAGAACACTTCCTGGATAGATTCTTTGGTGACGCGGGTTCCGCGGAATTTGTAGCCGTGGTAGAGGTTTTGCATGTACATCATCTCGCCGTTGGGCAGGATGAGGTATTGAAGCTTTGAGTCGGGCTTGGTTTTGTTTCGCGTGCCGAAGGTGCGATCGCCCAGCAGCATATGGGCGGTGTAGGTCTTGCCCTCGAACTCGATCTGCTCGGCGCCGATGTCTTCGATGAAGGTGTCGGCGTGCTGGAAGTTGTAGGCGGTGTCGGTCCTGGCGAAGCGGTAGCTGAGGCTGCCGCGGCGGATGTGGTAAGCGGCGATGATCGTGAACCACTCACTGGGCACGGTTTTCTCGAAGGCGGCCAGCGACTTGGTTTCCGACCGGGTGGTCTGTTTGCCGGCGGCATCGTACGTCGTGCTTTTTAGGACGAGATTGTTGTCGACCACCTCGCCGGTGGATTCGCTGGTCTTTCGCCCCTGCAGGTGTGCGACGCTGCGGTAGGCCTTGAGCTTGCCCTGTTTGGTATAGGTCATGGTAGAGATGCTGTGCAGCTTGTTGTCGCGTGTGCCGGACTCGAGCGTGCAGGCGAGTTGGCCATCGGCCGGCCGGATATGCCAGTGGATGAAGCGGATGTCCATCGGCCGGTCTTTATATGAGGCCTCGATCCGCATCCAGAACTCGGCATCCACTGCCTCGACCCCGCCGGGGGGCAGGAGGTCGGGCAGGGCCAGCGGCGTCTGGGCGTCTTCGATGTCCAGATCCGGCTCGGCCGGGCAGGGGGTGGCGGGCAGGAGCAGGCATAGGAGGATGCAGAGGCCTCGGGTTCGCATAGCCTCAATGTACCCGCTGCTGGAGAAAACCATCGCCCAGCCTTCCGAGCACATTCCTAACAAACAAAATATTTATTCCACCCCCGATCCCGTGTTGACAGGGGGGTTGGAATGGTTAAACTACGCGGCTCGCCTCCGGCCGGTCGCTGATGTTGCGTCCGGGTCAGGAGGGACGGGATTGAACCCCCCAAAGGCTCTTTGAAATGACGGCAGGCAAGATTCGAATCAGGATGGAAGCGTACGACCACCAGGCCCTGGACTCCTCGGCCAAGGAAATCGTCGACCACGCAAAGCGTACCAACGCCCGTGTCTCCGGCCCCGTGCCGTTGCCCACGCGGATTGAACGTTACACCGTCCTGCGAAGCCCGCACGTCAACAAGAAGAGCCGCGAGCAGTTCGAGATCCGCACGCACAAGCGGATCATCGACATCAAGGACTACAGCCCCCGCACGATCGAGGCGCTGAACCGGCTGATCGTTCCCGCCGGCGTGTTTGTAAAGATCCTCGCCTAGACGCGAGTTAACGAATAGACCCGAACTCAAAACGGGGCATGATCCTCTGACGCGAGTCACGATCGGCTGAAAGGCACCCCAGGAGACTTCAGATATGGCTAGTGCAATCCTAGGTCGAAAAGTCGGCATGACCCGGCTCTACGACGACGAAGGCAAGAACATTCCGGTGACGGTCATCCAGGCCGGCCCGTGCTTTGTGAGCCAGGTCAAGACTGCGGACACCGATGGCTACGACGCGATCCAGATCGCGTTCGAAGACATCAAGGGCCGCAACTCTACGTTTCAGATGATCGGCCACGACGCGAAGGCGGGCATCGGCCCCAAGCGGTTCCACCGCGAGTTGCGTCTGGGCGAAGGCGAAGCGGCCGAGTACGAGCTGGGGCAGGAAATCAATGTCGAGAGCTTCGAAGGCACGAAGTTCGTCGACATCTCGGGCGTCAGCAAAGGCAAAGGTTTTGCCGGCCCCATGAAGCGTCACGGCTTCAAGGGCCAGGAAGCCAGCCACGGCGTCAAGCGTAAGCACCGCTCGCCCGGTGCGGTCAGCGGCCGGTCGAGCAACCTCGGTACCGGCAAGCCCAAGAAGGGCATCCGTATGGGCGGACGTATGGGCGGCGAACAAGTGACCTGCCGATCCGTGCAGGTGGTTGGAATTGATAAGGACAAGGGCCTGCTCCTGGTAAAGGGGCCGGTCCCTGGTGCGAATAAGGGCTTGATTTACGTCAAGGAGGCCAAGCGGCTTTACAAGCAGAAGGCGAGAATCGCCAAGGCGTCGTAAGTCGGTCGGGCACAGGTGGCCCGAGTTCCGAAACTGCTTCGTCGCGACAACGCGGCTCCCAACCGAGTCGAAGAGACAAACCCATCGGCCAGCCGGCCTGTCTCTCGCGGCGAACCCAACGCATGCCTAAGAAGGCAGGCACCGTAGGTAAACAACGATGATCGAAATCCCCGTCTACAACACGTCCGGCAAGCAGACCGGCACCGTTTCGCTCGACGAGTCCAAGCTCGGCGGCGAGGTGCGTCCGGCACTGCTCAAGCAGGCCTATGTCCGCGCTCACGCCAACCGTCGCCCCGACAACCAGTCGACCAAGACGCGTAGCGATGTCGAGGGCTCGACCCGAAAGCTCTATAAGCAGAAGGGCACCGGCAACGCACGCCGCGGCGACAAGAAGGCCAACATCCTCCGCGGTGGTGGCCACGCCAAGGCCAAGGTCCGCCACTCCTGGCGACAGGACATGCCGGCCAAGATGCGTAAGCTCGCCAACCGCAACGCCTTGCTCGCCAAGGCCATCGACGGCGAGATCCGCCTGGTCGACTCCTTCGGGATGGACAAGCCCTCGACCAAAGCCTTTGCCGCCCTGATCGAAGCCCTCAAGATCGATCGCACCTGCCTCGTCGCACTCAGCGACACCCGCGGCCCGGAAGCCAAGTCCGCCGCAAACCTCGAACACCTTGACCTGACCCAGATCGACCGGCTCAACGCCTTCGACCTGCTTAACCATCGCTACCTCGTTGCCGAACAGAAGGCGTTCGAGGACTACATCGAGCGCGTGACCGCTTCTGTGAAGGAAGTCGCCGCTGAGGAGGTGGCCGCGTAATGAAATTCGAGCCGACCAACATCATCAAGCGCCCGCTGATCACCGAGAAGTCGACCTACGAGGCTTCGGGCACGATCCCGCGTGGCAAGCGTGCCGGCGAGCCGCTGAACCGCTACTCCTTCGTTGTCGACAATCACGCTCGCAAGGGCGACATCGCCAAGGCGATCGAAGCGATCTACAACGTCCGCGTCCAGAAGGTCAACACCCAGACCCGTAAGGGCCAGTACTTCCGCACCCGCTTCGGCCCGGGCAAGACTTCGAGCTGGAAGAAAGCCGTTGTCCTGCTGCACCCCGAAGATCGGATCGACCTGTTCTAAACCACCGGCGACTCGTCGCCTTTAGATAGAGACCAAGCTATGGCAGTCCGCATCTACAAACGAACCACGCCCGGTCGGCGCAACGCCTCGGTCAACCTCTACTCCGAGGTGACCAAGACCAAGCCCGAGAAGACGCTTCTCCAGAAGAAGACGAAGACCGGCGGCCGCAACCACCACGGCAAGCTGACCGACCGCAATATCGGCGGCGGCAACAAGCAGCGCTATCGCCGCATCGACTGGTCGCGTAAGAAAGACGACATGGTCGCGACCGTGATCGGTGTCGAGTACGACCCCAACCGCTCGGCCAACATCGCGCTGCTCCAGTACGAAGACGGCGAGAAGCGGTACATCATCGCTCCCAAGCAGCTCACCGACGGCGACAAGGTCATCTCCTCTAAGGAGAAGTGCGAGCCGAAGGTCGGCAACTGTATGCCGATCAAGTTTATCCCGACGGGCCTGAACCTCTACTGCGTCGAATTGCAGCCGGGCAAGGGTGCCCAGATCTGCCGCTCGGCCGGCACGTACGCCCGCCTGACCAACCGCGAAGGCAAGTGGGCGACGATCGTCCTGCCCTCCGGCGAAGTCCGCCAGGTCTCGGTCAACTGCCGTGCCACCATCGGCGGCGTGGGCAACTCGGACCACAACAAGACCAAGCTCGGCAAGGCCGGCATCAGCCGGAAGCTCGGCCGACGCCCGCACGTCCGCGGCATGGCTAAGAACCACCACGAACACCCCATGGGCGGCGGCGATAACAGCTCGTCGGGTAACCGTCCTCCGGCCTCGAAGACCGGTGTCCTCGCCAAGGGCGGCGGCACGCGTCAACGCGGCAAGAACTCCAACAAGCGGATCATCCGCCGACGCACCTCCAAGCGATACGGCCAGCTGAAGCTCCGCGGCTAAGACACGAACCCCGCTGGGCAACGACCCCGGCAAACCCTTAGGAACAGCGAATGTCACGCTCCCTCAAAAAAGGCCCCTACGTCGACCTCAAGCTTTACCGCAAGGTCGAGAAGCTCAACCAGCAGGATCGGCATGAGCCGGTCAAGACCTGGGCCCGTGCCTGCACCATCGTGCCCGAGTTTGTCGGCCACACCTTCCTGGTGCACAACGGCAACAAGCACCTGCCCGTGCTCGTCACCGAAGACATGGTCGGGCACAAGCTCGGCGAATTCGCACTGACCCGCACCTTCCGTTCGCACACCACCGGTACCAAGGCCCAACGCGCCGCCGGCATTAAGTAATCGACCCTATGAAGCGCCGCGGCTTGCCGCGATAAACCGCCTCAACGTGAGACCCAACGATGGCTTACACCAGCAAATACCGAATGGCCCGGATCAGCCCGACCAAGGCCCGCCCCGTCATGGACATGATCCGTGGCAAGCGCATCGACGAGGCACAAGTAATCCTCAAGATGTCCAAGCTCCGCGCTGCCTCGATGATCCAGGGCGTCCTCGCCGCCGCAGTCGCCAACGCCGACCAGGCCGAAGCCAACGTCCGCGGCCTGGTCATCACCGACGCCCGCGCCGACGCCGGCCCGACCATGAAGCGGTTCCAACCCAAGGACCGTGGCCGAGCCCACCCGATCCTCAAGCGGACCTGCCACCTGACCATCGCTGTTGACAGCAAGTAACGACTAATGAATCGACGCGGCTCCGCCGCGCAACACCCCGAGATAAACATGGGACAAAAAGTTCATCCATTTGGATTCCGCGTCGGGATCACCGAGGCCCACAAGAGCCGCTGGTACGCGCCCAAGGCGCTCTACGGCGAGCTGCTCGTTGAGGACTTCAAGATCCGCAAGTTCCTGGACAAGGAACTGAACCGACGTGGCCCCTTCGCCGCCGTCTCGGATATCCACATCGAGCGGACCCGCGAAGAGCTGAAGATCATCGTCAAGACCGCGCGTCCTGGCCTGGTGATCGGCCCCAAGGGTGCGAACATCGACGCCCTGACCGCGCAGCTCCAGCAGATGACCGGCCGCAACGTGTCACTCAACTGCGTCGAAGTGACCAACCCCGACGCCGACGCACAGCTCGTCGGTGAGTCGATCGCCGAGCAGCTCGCCAAGCGGGCCAGCTTCCGCCGCGTGATGAAGATGAAGGCCGAGGCCGCCATCAACGCCGGCGCCAAGGGCGTGAAGATCCAGATGTCCGGTCGCCTCGGTGGCCACGAAATGTCCCGCACCGAAGACATCCGCATGGGTGCGGTTCCGCTGCAGACCCTGCAGGCCGAAGTCGACTACGGCTTCGCCGAATCGCTGACGACCTACGGGATCATCGGCGTGAAGGTGTGGATCTACAAAGGCATGTACCACGAGGTCGAAGAGGGTGAGATCACCTCCAAGGCCGCCGGCGCCCGACCCCGTGCTCGAGGCCGCCGCTAAGCCCGAACTTAGATTTTTGAACTGATTGAAACAACCGTCGCGAAGAACGCGACAAACCGGAGCATAAACGATGCCCCTGATGCCAAAAAGAGTGAAGTTCCGCAAGGAACACCGCGGCAAGCTGAAAGGCAATGCCGGCCGAGGCAACTTTGTTGCGTACGGCGAGTACGGCCTGCAGCTGACCCAAGGCGGTTGGCTGACCGCGCGCCAGATCGAAGCCGGGCGTATCGCCGCCCGTCAGTACGTCTCGCGTGAGGGCAAGCTGTTCGTCCGCGTCTTCCCCGACAAGCCCATCTCCAAGAAGCCCTTGGAACAGCGTATGGGTAAGGGTAAGGCCGAGCCCGAGTACTGGGCCGCCCGTGTGAAGCCCGGCACGATCATCTACGAGATCTCCGGCGTGCCCAAGGACCTGGCCAAGGCCGCGTTCGCACGTGTTGCTCACAAGATGCCGTTCAAGTGCCGCTTCGTGGAGCGTCGCCACGCGTAAACCCAAGCCGTTCGCGGCTGACCACAGCAAACCAACTGGGATAGACCCATGCCGATTAAGAAAGAAGAACTTCACAAGATGAGCGACGCGGAGATCGTTGAAGAATCCGCTCGCCTCCGCAGCCGGCTGTACGAACTCAAGCAGCAGGCCGTGACCGAGAAGCTCGAGAACAACCGCGAGCCCGGCAACATCCGCAAGGACATCGCCCGGCTGCAGACCGAAGCACGTTCGCGTGAACTAAGCAAGGAAACCGCCTGATGTCCGAAAGCAACACCCAAAAAGTAACCGGCACCAAGGTCGGCGTCGTCACCAGCGACAAGCGTGACAAGACCCGTACCGTCGCGGTGGACTTTCAGAAGGTCCACGCGAAATACGGCAAACGCCTCCGCCGTCAGGCGAAGTTTCAGGTCCACGACGAGTCCAACGCCTCGGGCGAAGGCGACCGCGTCGAGATCGCCCAGTGCCGACCGCTGAGCAAGACCAAGTCCTGGCGACTGATCCGCGTGATCGAGAAGGCCCCTGAGGCCGTGTCGCACAACGCCGAGGCCCCGACCGCCGAGTAAACCGTTAGCGTCGCGGCTTGCCGTGATACCAAGGAAACGAAGATGATCCAACAGGAATCCAGAGTAGATGTAGCGGACAACAGCGGCGCGAAAATCGCGTACGTGATCCGCGTGCTCGGCCGCTCGACCGGCCGTGACAAGTCCACCCGCCCCAGCGCCTCGCTGGGCGATCGCGTGGTGTGCTCGGTCAAGAAGGCGCTGCCCGGCAGCGACATCAAGACCGGCACCATCGTCAAGGGCGTCATTGTCCGGACCAACTACCCGGTCCGCCGGCCCGACGGCAGCTACGTCCGCTTCGACAAGAACGCGATCGTGCTGATCGACGATAACGGCAACCCGCGTGGCACGCGCATCTTCGGTGCCGTCGCCCGTGAGCTGCGTGAAAAGAGCTATATGAAGATCGTCTCGCTCGCCAGCGAGGTCGTGTAAGGAAAAGTTTAGCGTGCGGGTTTACCCGCATTCACCCACCCACCGAGGCGGGTAGACCGAACGATAAGGATTGAACCGATGGCAAGACACATTAAATCAGGCGACATGGTGATCGTCACCAGCGGCCGAGACGCGTGGACCAAGACCCGCGACGCATCGGGCAAGGTGACCAGCCGCGTCCGCAACCTGACCCCGCGCAAGGTCCTTCGTGTCCTCTTGGACGAAGACCGCGTGATCGTCGACGGCGTCAACGTCCGCCGCAAGCACGTCAAGCCGACCCAGTCCAACCCCCAGGGCGGCGTCGTCTCCGTGGCCATGCCGATCCATATGTCCAACGTCTCGCCTGTGGACAAAAACAAGAAGCCCACCCGCGTGCGTTTCGAGACCGCAGCGGACGGCGAGAAGACCCGCGTCGCCGCGACCACCGGCGAGACCCTGTCCGTCCTGAAAAAAGCAAAAGCCAAGTAAACGTTTAGCGTGCGGGCTTGCCCGCATTCAATGGGAACAGAACCATGACCCCCCGTTTGAAGACACAATTCGAAGGCCCCGTCCTTGACAAGATCAAGGAGCAGTACGGCATCTCCAACCCCATGGCGATGCCCAAGCTCGACAAGATCATCATCACGGTCGGGATGGGCAACCAGCTCGATGGCACGAAGCTCAACCCCAAGGCCCGCGAGCAGGTCATCCAGGACCTCGCGCTCATTACCGGCCAGCGCCCGATCATGAAGAAGGCCAAGAAGGCGGTCAGCAACTTTAAGCTGCGTGTCGGCTACGAGGTCGGCTCGATGGTCACCCTGCGTGGCGCCCGCATGTGGGAGTTCTACGACCGCCTGGTCAACCTCGCCATGCCCCGGATTAAAGACTTCCGCGGCATGAAGGAAACCAGCTTCGACGGCCGCGGCAGCTACTCCTTCGGCCTGACCGAGCAGGGCATCTTCCCCGAAGTCGACATGGCCAACGCCCAGTACACCCACGGCATGAACGTGACCCTGGTCTTCAAGAACTCGACCAACGAGATCACCAAGACCTGCCTGACCGAGTTGGGTTTCCCCTTTGTCAAGCCCGAGGAAAAACGCAAGCGCAACTAAGAACGTTTAGCGTCGCGGCTCGCCGCGATTTACGAACCAAAGAGAAACACCTATGAGCTCTAAATCCACCATCATTCGCAACGCACGGGTCAAAGCAACCGTCGCCAAGTACGCCGAGAAGCGCAAGCAGCTCAAGGCCGACGGCGACCAGGAAGGCCTGCAGAAGCTGCCCCGTGACGCGAGTCCGACCCGCGTCCGCAGCCTGTGCGAGCTGACCGGCCGAAGCCGCGGCGTCTACCGCAAGTTCAAGCTCTCGCGTATCAAGATGCGTGAGCTGGCCCTCCAAGGCAAGATCCCCGGGATGCGAAAGGCGTCTTGGTAAGACACTGATATTGAAGCGACGCGGCCCGTCCGCGATACGTAAGAACGTTTACGAACGAAACAACTTGCCCTTGCAACACGCAGGAGCCCGACCCGTATGTCCATGACCGACCCTATTGCTGACATGATCACCCGCATCCGCAACGCGGCGCGCAACCAGGCCGCGCAGGTGCGCGTGCTGAACTCCAAGGTCGCCCGCGGTATCGCCGAGGTCCTCAAGACCGAAGGCTACATCGACGGTTACGACGTGATCGAAGACGGCCGACAAGGCCTGATCCGTATCGACCTGAAGTACGGCCCGGCCGGCGAGCAGTTGATCCACGTGCTCAAGCGTGAGTCCAAGCCCGGCTGCCGCGTGTACAAGGGCGTTGCCGACCTGCCGCGTCCCTTGGCCGGCCTCGGTATCGCGATCCTCACCACGCCGCGTGGCGTGCTCTCCGACCGCCAGTGCCGTGAGCAGAAGGTCGGCGGCGAACTGCTTTGTACGGTTGAATAATTACTCCCTGCGTTTTGCATTAAGGACGGCCCAGCCGGCCGCCTGAAAGGAACCAGCAACGTGTCAAGAAACGGAAAAAAACCAGTCACCATCGCCAAGGGCGTGACCGTCAAGGTCAACGGCGATGAAGTCGCGGTGAGCGGGCCCAAGGGCAACCTCACGCTGACCACCAAACCCGAAGTCAAGGTCGCCCTGTCCGAGGACGGCAAGGAAATCAGTGTCGAGCGTGCCGACGAGACCCGCTTCGCCCGCGCGATGCACGGCACAACACGCTCGCTGATCAACAACATGATCACCGGCGTCGCCGAGGGCTACACCAAAGAGCTCAAGATCGTTGGCGTCGGTTGGTCGGCCAACCTCAAGGGCAACAAGGTCGAGCTCAACGTCGGCTATGCGGATACCCGCGTCGTCGAGGTCCCCACCGGCGTCACCGCCGAGGTCAAGGGCCAGGACATCAAGATCAGCGGTGCCGACAAGCAGCTCGTCGGCCAGACGGCCGCGAAGATTCGCGAGCACCGCAAGCCTGAGCCTTACAACGGCAAAGGCATCATGTACACCGACGAACGCGTCCTCCGCAAGCAGGGCAAAGCCTTCGGCGGGTAATCGAATTAAATGAAGCGCCGCGGCTTGCCGCGTGATTCGTGATTAAAGGCGAACAACCATGAACGCACAGAAACTCAACAACGTACGGCGCAAACGCCGCAAGACCGGTATCCGCAAGGGCCTGTTCGGCTCGGCGACCAAGCCGCGCCTCTCGGTCTACCGCAGCTCTAAGCACATCTACGCCCAGCTCATCGACGACTTCGAGGGCAAGACCCTCTGCGCCGCGAGCAGCGTGCAGGCGAAGAGTGCCAACGGCGGCAACGTCGAGGCGGCCAAGGAGATCGGCACGAAGATCGCCGAAGCGGCCAAGTCCGCGGGCATCGAGGCGGTCGCGTTTGACCGCAACGGCTTTAAGTACCACGGCCGGGTCAAGGCCCTCGCCGACGCCGCGCGTGAGGGCGGCCTCAAGTTCTAAAACCTACAGAAGACTGAAACACCGCGGCCCAGCACCGGCCGCCGCTACTAACCTACGAGACGAACATGGCAGAAGTCCTCGACGAAGCATCAGCACTCGAATCCACGACCGTGGCGATCAACCGGACGGCAACGACCGTCAAGGGTGGCCGACGCATGAGCTTTTCCGCGCTCGTCGTGGTTGGCGACCGCAAGGGCCGTGTCGGCGTGGGTTACGGCAAAGGCCGTGGCGTTCCCGCCGCGATCGAAAAGGCCCAGAAGGCCGCCAAGCGAAACATCTTCCGCATCACCAACCGCGGGGGCACGCTCCCGCACCAGGTGACCGGCAAGTTCGGCGCTTCGCAGGTCCGCCTGATCCCCGCGGCACCGGGTACCGGTGTTATCGCTGGCGGCACCGTCCGTGCGGTGCTCGAAATGGCGGGCGTCCAGGACGTGCTGACCAAGAGCTACGGTTCGACCAACGCGATCAACCTGACCAAGGCTGTTGTCCATGGGCTTAAGTCCCTGCGTAGCCGCGAGTCGGTCGCCGCCCTCCGCGGTGTGCAGATCGATTCGTCGAGCGTTGACGAGATGCTCGACGCCAGCAAGAAGCTGATGGAAGAGTCCTCGGAGATCGCACCGGCCAAGTCGCTTAAGGAAGCGAACGACTCGATCAAGCCGAAGGAAGAGCCTAAGAAGGAAGAAGAGCCTAAGGCTGAAGCCGCCGCGCCTGCAGAGGCCGAGGCCCCCGCCGAAGCAAAGACCGAAGAAGCACCTGCCGAACCGGTCGCCGAGGCCCCCGCTGAAGAGAAGCCCGCCGAAGAGGCGCCGGCTGACGAAGAGAAGAAGGACAGCTGACCGAGCGTCGGCGATTGCCCCAACACACGAAAGTCACCCGGCGAACAACGCCGGATTTGGAAAGGACTGACCCGCCATGATGATCCACGAGATCACCGAAAAAGTCGGACGACACAAGCGCCGCAAGCGCATCGGTCGCGGCCCCGGCTCGGGCACCGGCAAGACCGCCGGCCGAGGCCACAACGGCTACGGCTCGCGTTCGGGCAACAGCAACCCCCACGAAGGCGGCGGCACGCCTCTCTGGAAGATGCTGCCCAAGCGCGGCTTCTCGAACGCGATGTTCAAGAAGCACTACTCGGTCGTAAACATCTCCGCCATCGACGCACGCTTCGACGACGGCGCGGAAGTCAACCCCGAGATGCTGGTCAAGCACGGCCTGATCCGAAGCACCAAGCTCCCGGTCAAGGTGTTGGGCACCGGCGAAACCTCCAAGAAGTTCACCGTCACCGCCGCCAAGTTTTCCAAGTCCGCTGAGACGAAGATCACTGGCGCCGGCGGCAGCATCACCGTGGCCTAACCGAGGGTAAGCCCGCCTTATGCTTCAAGCATTCTTCAACATCTGGCGGATCAAGGAGCTGCGTAATAAGCTCCTGTTCACCATCTCGATGCTGGCCATCTACCGCATCGGCTTCTTTATCCCGTTGCCCGGCGTCGATCAGGGTACGCTCAAAGAAGTCATGTCCGAGCAGACCGGCGGCATCGGCTCGGTCCTCGCCTACATGCAGATCTTTACCGGCGGCTCGCTGAGCCAGTCGACGATCTTCGGCCTGGGCATCATGCCCTACATCTCCGCAGCCATTATCTTCCAGCTCCTGGGCTCCGTCTCCGAACGGCTCAAGGCGCTGAAGAAAGAAGGCCCGGTCGGCCACCAGAAGATCCAGGAATACACCCGCTACACGACCGTCGCGCTTTGTGCGGTCCAGGCGTTCTTCTGGCTCCAGTACCTGCCACGCATCGGCGCGGTCTACCCCGCTTACATGGGCAGCCCGATCTACTGGGTCTGCGGCGTCCTCGGCCTGACCGCCGGATCCGTCTTCCTGATGTGGCTCGGTGAGCAGATCGACCGCTTCGGTATCGGCAACGGTATCTCGCTGATCATTACCGCGGGCATCATCGCCGGCATGCCGGGCGCGATCATGTCCGTCGCCAGCGAGTTCTCGCTCGCCGGTGGTTCGAAGTACGACATCATGACGGTGATCTTCCTGGTCATCACGTTCATCGTGGTGGTCGCAGGTTCGGTCCTGATTACCCAGGGCCAGCGCCGCATCCCGATCCAGCAAGCCAAGCACACCCGAGGGCGACGCGTCTTCGGCGGGCAGAAGTCCTACCTGCCGCTGCGTGTGAACCACGGCGGCGTTATGCCGATCATTTTCGCTTCCTCGCTGATGATCTTCCCGTCGATCGCGTTGGGCTGGGCCGCTGCGGCGGTGCCTCCGCCAGAAGACGCGACGGGCTTTATGGGCTTCGTCTCCGAGACGGTGATGTTCCTCAACGCCGAACTCGGTGACATGACCGGTTACCTGTACGCCCTGGTCTACGTCGTGCTGATCTACTTCTTCAGCTACTTCTGGACGACCGTCCAGTTCAACCCCGAAGAGACGGCGACAAACCTGCGTGACCACGGCAGCTTCATCCCGGGCCTGCGGCCTGGGCCTAGGACGGCCGAGTATCTCGAGACCGTCATGGAGCGGATCACGTACGTCGGTGCGGGCTTCCTGTGTGCGATCGCGATCGTCCCGACCCTGGTGTCCGGATACTTCGATATCGACTTTATGGTGACCCAGTTCCTCGGCGGCACGGGCCTGCTGATCTGCGTGAGCGTGATGCTGGATTTCGTCCAGCGGATCGATGCGCAGCTGATGATGCGGAATTACAAGGGCTTCCTCGGTGGGGGCGAGGGCAGCGGGGGCGGACGGATCCGGCCTACGCGGGGCTGACAGGCGATTAGACAAGGTTGAGCAGGCTGGCTGGGTCGGGTACAATTGCCGATTCGCCGTCAGGCCCGCCGACTCGGGCACAAAGGCGACATGACAGAGCGTAAAGTCATCCTGAAGACGCCTGAGCAGATAGAAAAAATGCGTGCCGCCGGCAGGGTGGTCCGCAAGGTACATAATCGGGTCGCAGAACTCTGCCAGCCCGGGATCACGACCGGCGAACTCGACGAAGAGGCGCAGCGCGTGATCGATGAGAGCGGGGCCACGGGCCTCTTTAAGTGGTACCCGACGTATAAGCCGGGCACCGGATTCCCCGGGACGCTTTGTATCAGCGTCAACGAAGTCGTGGTCCACGGCATCCCGGGCGAGCGCGAGATCAAGGACGGCGATATCGTCGGGATTGATTGCGGCGTGAAGTTAGACGGGTGGTGCGGCGACGCCGCGAACACCATCCTGGTTGGTGATGTGAAAGACGACGTCAGGCGGATGTGTGAAGCGACGGAACGCTGCCTGCAGATTGCGATTGAAAATGTCAGGCCCGGCCGCAAATGGAGCCAGGTCGCACGCCTGATGCAGAAGTACGCGGAGACACGAGGCTACGGCGTCGTCCGCGAGTTTGTGGGGCACGGCATCGGGCAGACCATGCACGAAGAGCCAAAGGTGCCCAACTACGCAGATAAGAACACGCTGCGTGATGATATTGACCTGCGGGAAGGCGTCGTACTCGCCATCGAGCCCATGCTCACCCTCGAAAGCAGGCACGTAAAGACACTCAGCGACGCATGGACCGTCGTGACAACCGATGGCAAAGCCGCCGCTCACTACGAGCACACCGTGGCGGTGACGAAAGACGGCGCCGAGGTACTGACCGACGGCCGATAGACAGGAACCAACGGCGGGGTGCCCGCCAGGAAAGAACAGGAACGCTTGCCCAAAGAAGACGCGATCCAACTCGACGGTGAAGTGATCGACACCCTGCCCAACGCGATGTTCCGCGTGAAGCTGGAGAACGACCACGAGATCATCGCCCACATCAGCGGCAAGATGCGCAAGTTCTACATCCGCATCCTCCCGGGCGACCGGGTGACCGTCGAGGTCAGCCCCTACGACGTGACCAAGGGCCGGATTACTTACCGCCACTAGATAAGACAGGCACAACCGCCGGTCTCAAACGACAGACGATTGAAGCGAACTCGCTTAAGAAAGAAAGGCAACCGCCATGAAGATCCTCAGCTCCCTCCGCAGCGCCAAGGTGCGTCACGCCGACTGCAAAGTCGTGCGTCGTCGTGGCAAGGTATTTGTCATCTGCAAGAGCAACCCAAAGTTCAAAGCACGCCAGCGCTGACCCCCTAGACCGAACCGACCCACCTCACGAAGCCAGGTTCCCGCCCAACGTGGAAAGCGGAACCGACCAACTTCAAGGAAACCATTATGCCCCGTATCGCAGGTATCGACGTCCCCGACAACAAACCGCTGCGCATCTCGATGCGCTACATCTATGGCATCGGCCCGAAGTTCGCTGAGGCGATCCTCAAGGAAGCCGGCCTCGACGGCCAGATGCGCGCCAAGGAACTGACCGAAGACGACATCGCCAAGATCAACGGCATCATCGAAGGCGGCTACGTCATCGAAGGTGCCCTGCGTCGCCAGGTCGGCCAGAACATCCAGCGCCTCCGCGACATCCGCAGCTACCGCGGTGACCGCCACCGCCACGGCCTGCCCGTCCGCGGCCAGCGCACCCAGACCAACGCCCGCACCCGCAAGGGCCGCAAGAAGACCGTTGCCGGCAAGAAGTCCGTCAAGGGTATGAAGTAAATCGCATAGCGATTTACCGACCGCAACGCGGTCCATTGCGAAGCAATGGTTTAGTCGCCGGGCTTGCCCGGATCTCCAAACTGTGAATCGCGAATGCGGGCAAGCCCGCACGCTAAACGAACAACCCCGCGATCAAGCGTTGATCGCATCACAAGCCAGGACCCCGCCCTCAGGGAAAGCGGGTCCGCAGCTTAAGGAATGCCAACCATGGCCAAGAAGTCCAAAAAAGTACGCAAGAACGTGACTCGTGGCGTCGCCCACGTCAAGGCCTCGTTCAACAACACCATCGTCACCATCACCGACGTCAACGGCGAGACCCTCTGCTGGGACTCGGCCGGCACGGTGAACTTCAAGGGCTCGCGTAAGTCGACCCCCTTCGCCGCGACGCGTGCAGCTGAAGAAGCCGCCGCCAAGGCCAAGAAGTTCGGCATGCAGGAAGTCGAAGTGAAGGTCCGCGGCGCAGGCCCGGGCCGTGAGTCCGCCGTCACCGCGCTGCAGCGTGCGGGTCTAAAGGTCACTGCGATCGAAGACCACACCGCGATCCCGCACAACGGCTGCCGCCCGAAGAAGAAGCGACGCGTCTAAGACGCGCCGCCACGACGCGCAGCGTCGCATCGCAACGCGATGGTTTAACGTGCGGGCTCGCCCGGATACAAGCCCTCGCAAAACGCGTTATGGCGCAGGATTGAATGCGGGCAAGCCCGCACGCTGAAACGTTAACGCTCAGCGCTGAACGATTACCAAAACCCATCCGTGAGCAGAAGCCGACGCGGCGCCGCAGCAGCCGTTGAAGCGTGAATCACGGATTCCTTCCCTCCCCTGGAACGCTGCGATAGATTGGAGCACCCCATGCGAATCCGCTGGCGTGGTTTAGAACTTCCCCACCGTGTGATCCCCGACGAAGAAACGCTTTCCGATACCTACGGAAAGTTCACCATCGAGCCGTTCGAACGCGGCTTCGGTACGACCGTCGGCAACTCCCTCCGCCGTATTCTGCTGTCCTCGCTTGAGGGCGCATCGATCACCGGCGTGAAGATCAAGGGTGCCTCCCACGAGTTCAGCTCGCTCGAAGGTGTCCAGCAAGATGTCACCGACATCATCCTCAACGTCAAGAACATGATCGTCTCGCTCGAGGGCGACGAAGACGCGATGCAGACCATGCGTCTGCAGGCCGAAGGCCCGGGTGAAGTCACCTGCGACCTGATCGAGGCCGACATGTCCGTCACGATCCACAACCCCGAGAGCGTGCTCGCGACGCTGACCAAGCAGCTCGACTTCGACATGGAGTTTGTCGTCGAGAAGGGACGTGGCTACGTCCCCGCTTCCGAGCAGTACAACAACCCCGGCGAAGAGGTCGAGGTCGGGCTGATCCCCGTCGACGCGATCTACTCGCCCGTCACGCGTGTCCGCTACAAGGTTGAAGACACTCGTGTCGGTCAGAAGACCAACTACGACAAGCTGATCCTCGAGGTCTGGACCAACGGCACCGTCACGCCCGAGATGGCGCTCGTCGAGGCCGCGAAGATCCTGCGCAAGCACCTCAACCCGTTCGTGCAGTACTTCGAACTGGGCAAGGAGCTGGCCAGCGAGTCGGCCGCCGCCGCCGCCAAGGTCGACGAAGACCTGGTCCGCAAGCTGCAGATGCCGGTCGCCGACCTGGACCTGTCGGTCCGTGCGGGCAACTGCCTCGAGTCGTCCAAGATCCTGACCGTGCTCGAGCTGGTCTCGCTGACCGAGCCCGAGTTGCTGAAGGTCCGCAGCTTCGGCCGCACCTCGCTGCGTGAAGTGAAGCGCAAGCTCTCGGACATGGGCATGGAGCTGGGGATGGAAATCCCTGAAGAAGCCGAGGCCGAGCTTGACCTGGACAGCATCGAGTTCGAGCCCGAAGTCGAAAACGAAGTCGAAGCCGAAGTTGAAGCCGAAGTTGAAGTTGAAGCCGAAGCCGAAGTTGAAAAGACTGAATAATCCATCGCGACGCGTGGGGCTACCCGCGCGTCGTCTTTTACAACATGGGGCCTCCAATGCCCCGGGCCTTCGAAAAGGCCCTTTGCCTCTGCCGCTTGATCGGCAGGGAGTGGATCGCCAGGCGAGACGTCTCACCTTCGCCCGGCCCGACCAAAAGGAGCACCACGATGAGACACCGCGTATTCGGTCGCAAACTCGGCCGCAAGACCAACCACCGCAAAGCCATGTTCCGCAACATGGCCGTCGCACTGTTTACCCACGGCCAGATCACCACGACCGTGCCCAAGGCCAAGGCCCTGCGCCCGTTCGTCGAACGCCTGATCACCATGGCCAAGAAGGGCGACCTGCACAACCGCCGACGCGCGATCAGCGCCCTGGGCGGGGACAAGAACATGATGGTCGACGAAGTGGGCGACGGCATCGAGCGCAACCGTTTCGGTGAGCTGAAGAAGGCCCCGAAGATCATCAAGCACTTGTTTGAAGAGATCGGCCCGCGCTACGAAGACCGTGACGGCGGCTACACCCGCATCATCCGCCTGGGCACCAACCGCCTGGGCGACGGCACGGACCTCTGTGTGATCCAACTCGTCGGCACCGAAGACGACGACGCGCCGCAGCTCGCTGGTGCACGCTCGCGTCGCGCCCGCTCGAACAAGCGCATGGAATTCGCTGCCAAGCTCGCCAAGGGTGGCGCGACTGAAGAAGCCGCGACCGCCGTCGCCGAGCCCGAGGCTGCAGAAGCCCCGGCCGAGGAAGCCGCCGCGACCGAAGAAGCCGAAGTTGAAGCATCGACCGAGGCTGAAGCTCAAGCGCCTGCCGAAGAGGCCGCAGACGCTGAGGAAGAAGAGAAGAAAGACGACGCGTAAAGCGTTTGACCGTAGATCTATCATGGGCCACCCCGCTATAACGGGGTGGCCTTTTCATTGACGCGAGCTTAGCGAATTACGCTATGCTCAAAGACTCATGAAGATTCTCCTCACCAACGACGACGGGATTGAGGCCGCGGGCCTGCACGCGACCTACGACGCGATTGCAAACCTCGGGGAGGTCCACGTCGTTGCTCCTTCGCGTGTCCAGTCTGCAACGAGCCACGCGATCACGCTGCACCGGCCGATGGCGGTCACGCCCTACACGTGCGACAAGTTCACTGGCCACGCGGTCGATGGTCGGCCCGCCGACTGCGTGAAGCTCGCGCTGACCGAGCTCGTTGGCCCGGTCGATCTCGTGATCAGTGGGATCAACCATGGGGCGAACGTCGGCATCAACGTCCACTACTCCGGCACCGTCGGCGCGGCGCGCGAGGCCGCGTTCCAGGGCCTGCCCGCGATCGCGCTGAGTCTGCACCTGGGCGACAAGACCCAGAGCCACTATGTCCGTGCCGCGGCCCACGCCCGCGCCGCGATTGATCAGGTGCTCAAGGTGGGCATCGACGAGGGGGTGCTGGTCAACATCAACGTGCCGATCCTTGACGAAGGAGCCGAGCCGTTGGGCATCAAGGCCGTGCCGTTGAACGTCGCACCGATGCACGACCGGTTCGACCAGACGACGGATGCCCAAGGCCGCAGGACCTACCAGGCTCAGGACTCGATGGCCTTTACCGATCGCGGCGAGGCCACCGACGTCGACACGCTCTACGCGAAGTACACCACGATCACGCCCCTGCACTTCGAGCAGACGGACGGGGCGGCGCTGGGCAAAATTCGTTCTGTGCTCGGTTAGCGACCGCCCGCGAGGGCGGTACTTTGATATTAATAATGCAGCGCTCACACCGCCCTTGTGGGCGGTCGCTAACGCATGCGGATAAACTTGTCCGTATGGCAGTCGAATCCTCCAACGAGAGCATCGACGCGACGGTCGAACTCGAAGCGCTGGTCCAGGCCGGCGATGGCGACGCGATCGCGGGTTTCCTGCGCCTGCTCCCGCCGGAGGACACCGCCTACACGCTCTCGCACCTCAGCGAAGAGACGCGGACCCGGCTGTTCCAGGTGCTCTCGTCCGCGGACCCAGACCTGGGCGCGGACCTGCTCGAGCACTTCGTCGATGAATACGCGGCGGACGTGATCGAGCAGATGGAGCCGCATCACGCCGCAGCGCTGGTCGATGAGATGGACTCGGACGAGCAGGCCGACGTCCTGTCGGAACTCGACGATAAAGACGCCGAGGCGATCCTCCAGAAGATGGACCCGGAGGAGGCCGAGGACGCGCGGGAGCGGATGGGCTACGACGAGGACGTCGCCGGTGGTCTGATGATCACCGAGTACCTGTTGTATAACGAGGGCCAGACCGTCAACGCGGTCACCGCCGACCTTCAGGCCAACGCCGGCCAATACTCCGAGTACGAGGTCCGCTATGTCTACGTGGTCGACACCGCGGGCAAACTTACCGGCGTGGTGCCGATGCGCTCGCTGGTGCTCGTGCCCGGGGATTGCACGATTCAGGCCCAGCAGATCCGCGAGCCGGTGACGGTCCAGATCGACACGCACCTGGACGACCTGCACGACCTGTTTGACCGCGTGGACTTCTCAGCCGTGCCCGTGGTCGAGCAAGACGGGACGCTGGCCGGCGTGGTTCAACGCGCCGCGGTCGAAGAAGCGATCGGCGACCGCGAGTCCGATCAGTTCCTGAAGTTCGGCGGCATCATCGGCGGCGAAGAGCTGCGATCGATGTCAGTCGGCTCGCGTGCAGCGCGTCGGCTGACGTTCCTGCTGCCGATCATGCTGCTGCTGTTGGCGTCGGCGACGGTGATCGCGTTGTTTGAGGACACGGTCAAGCGGCTGCCGATCCTCGCCGCGTTCCTGCCGGTCGTCGCGGGCATCTGCGGCAGCGGGGGCAACCAGGCGGTGGCGGTGAGCATCCGCGAGTTGTCGCTGGGCCTGATCGATTCGAGCGACTTCGTACGTGTATTGATCAAAGAGCTGGTCGTTGCGGCGATCATCGGCGTGGTGCTGGGGGTTGTGCTGTTCGTCGTGGTTTTAGCTTGGCAACAGAACGTGCACCTCGCGTTGGTGCTCGGCGGGGCGGTGCCGTTTGTCGTGGTGGTCAGTAAGACGATAGGCGGGACGGTGCCCGTGCTGCTGCGCAAGGTCGGCGTCGACCCCGCGATGGCATCCGGCCCGATCGTGACGACGGTGGTCGACCTCGTCGGCTTCTTCACCGTCTTGATGCTCGCGACGTTAATGATCGAGAAGCTGCAGTAGGTTTTTCATATTCCAAGGTAATTGAACCACAGAGACACAGAGGAAACGGAGATATGATGAGTGCGTTAGAAAGGAATACTTAAGCAGATATATTGCTTTGCTCCGCAGCCCTCCGTGCTCTCTGTGTCTCTGTGGTTAAGAATGATGGCCAAGAAGAAGACCGCAACCCGAAAAGCCGCCGCCGTGTCTGCTGACACGCGCATCCTGGTGTTGCATGGGCCTGAGCAGATGGTCATGGCCGAGCAAATGGATGCGCTCAAGGACGCGATCTCTACGGAGCACGGCGACTACGAGACGTTCCGCTTTGATGGCAAGGCGGCAACGCTGTCGGATGTGTTCGACGAGCTGCGTGGGTATTCGCTGATGTCTGTGTACAAGCTGGTGGTGATCGACGAGGCGGAGCCGTTCGTGAAGACGCACCGCGCGGCGCTGGAGCGTTATGCCGAGTCGGTGGTGGACCACGCGACGCTGGTGCTGCGGACGCCGGCCTGGCACAAGGGCAACCTCGACAAGGCGATCGCGAAGGTCGGGGCGGTGATCAAGTGCGAGCCGCCCAAACCCGCGGAGGCCGCGCGTTGGCTGGTCGAGCGGGCGAAGAGCCATCATCGCACCGAGCTGAAACAGAACGCGGCGTCGGCGCTGGTCGAACGCGTCGGCCCGCACCTGATGCTGCTGGACGCGGAGCTCGGCAAGCTGGCGGTCATGGCCGCCCCCGGAAGTGCTGGCAACCCCTCCGTGATCGACATCGCGCTGGTGGATCAGGCGGTGGGGCAGTCCAGCGACGCGAAGGCGTGGGTGATGCAGGAGCCGCTGCTGGTGGGGATGTCCCGGCACTCGGCGAGTCAGCCATTGGAGATGGTCCGCGAATTGATTGATCTGGCGGGGCACGACCCGGTGCCGGTGATGTGGGCGGCGATGGATCTGTGCCGGAAGCTGTCGGTGGCGTGGGCGATGAAGGCATCGGGGGACAACGAGCAATCGATTGGCAAGGCGATGCGGCTGTGGGGCCCGCAGGTGCGGACCTTTATGGACGTTGTTCGCAAGCTGGATGCGGCGACGGCGACACGGCTGCTGCAGACCTCGCTGCGGGCGGATAGCCGGACGAAATCCGGGCTCGGCGAGGCTCGGCGGAATCTTGAAGCGCTATGCGTGACGCTAGCCGATAGTTAATGGGACGCGCAAGACCTGCGCACCGCCCGGCTTGGGCGAGACCTGTTCATGGATGAACGGCCGCGGCAGACCCGCGGCAAGATGCAGGAGGCATCATGCAACGCTTGGCTCCGACTCAAATCTTCATTGGTGCCGCCCTTGCGGGTGCCCTCGTGCTGGCCGGCTGTGCCTCGACGCCCAGTGGTGCGCGCCAGGCCCCGCTGCACGCGACCCCTGAGCAGCCCGATCGCGATGACCGTCAGGCTGGTGCCCCCGTCGGCCAACCCAATGATTCGCAGATGCAGGAGCTGCTCAGCCGGCTGCAGTCACTGGAGGTTGATAACGCCCAGCTCAAGAAGAAGCTCAGCGACCAGTACATGGAGGCGGTCGCGCGCAAGCGGGCCGAGGTCGAGGCGGGGACGGCGACAAGGCCCGCGCCCGGCGACCCATCGAACAAGCCCGCCCAGCCGTTGGCCAACACCGGCGGCCCGCACGTTGTCGAAGCCAGCGAGCCCGCCAGGCTCTCGCGTGCCGATCTGTTGACCGCCTTGGTCGAGAAGATCGTGGAGGGCAAGGACCCCGATCGCGTTAAGGCCCTGATGGTCGCCGCGATCAGCGTCGCCAAGCCCGGCCAGGAGATGGACCACCGCCTGCTGGACAAGCTCGACCCCAAGTCGCGCGAGCAGGTGGCGCGCTTCCACCAGATGCTCGCGGTGGCGTACGACGAATTGGCGGGCGATGAGAAAGCCGCGCTGACCCGCAAGGCGATGATCGCGAAGATCGACAAGGTGTTCGGCGCCCAGCCGTTGCAGATCGAAGCGCTGCAGCTCTGCCGGCGTGTCGACAGTTATGGCGTCTACGAGCCCTTCGCGACCAACCGATTCCTCGCCGGCCGCAAGAACCGCGTGCTGGTCTACGTCGAGCTCGAAAACTTTAAGCATGAACCGCTGGACGACGGCCGATACGAGGTCCGGCTCGAACAGCAGGTCGAGCTCTACGACGCGACCGGCGAGACCACCGTCTGGCGTCAGGGGCCGGTGCAGCTCGTCGATGTCTCGCGCAACAAACGCCGGGACTTCTTCATCGTCTACCCGATCGACCTGCCGGCGCGTCTGCCCGCAGGCGCCTACCGGTTGAAGGTCCGCATCGCCGACAAGCACACCGGCTCGCTCTGCGAGCAGACGATGCACGACATCCAGATCGTCGCGGACCAGGCGCTGGTCGGCCAGCCCTGATCAATGTCTTGGTCCAGCGGGGGGCGTGTGATAGAATCGGGCTTTCAATAGCAGGCCGTTCGGCCTCAGCGTGTGTATTGGGACAGGGCGCCTCCCTTCTGCCTTGTCAGTCATTGGGTGTAGGAGCCTGCAATGATCGGTCAGATCCCTGGACGAAGCGGTGGTCGATGTGTGTCGCGCCATGCGTTCACATTGATCGAACTGCTTGTGGTGATCTCGATCATCGCGCTGCTGATCGCGATCCTGCTGCCGGCGCTGGGCAAGACGAAGTGGTCGGCGCTGAAGGTTGAGAACCAGGCCAACATGCGGCAGTGGGGCATCGGCCTGTCGGGCTTCGCGGCGGACAACAACGGGCGCTTCCCCTACAACGGCTGGGACTCGAGCCTGAACCTGAGCACGACCGAAGCGGTTCCCGGTGCCGGGCTGCGTGGCGGGCGGGACTGGGCGTGGTGCGCGACGGATGTGCAGCACATGTGGATCGATTACCTGATGCCCAACTATGCCAGCGCCAAGGAGGGCGAGAAGAACATTCTCTACAACCCGACCCAGCAGTGGCACCGCATCAACGACCTGAATCTGCGCGGCGGGCTGATCGGCTACCAGTACCTGCCTCACCGCAACCCGCCGCGGCCGGGCATTAACTACGGCCTCGCCGGGTTTAACTGGGTCACGAAGACGAAGTTCGACGACCGCGACGAATCAACTGGCGAATCACTTGCTGAACTCCCCATCCTGGTCGACCAGCTCCAGAGCGTCGGCCCCGGCGGCTGGGTCCACGGCAACGGGACGCCTTTCTCAAGCTGGGCGTTGGAAGGCGGGGTCCCGGAAGGGGCACATTATCTGTTCGAAGACGGCCGCGTGGCCTGGCTGCCGTTCAACGAGATCGAGGTCGGCGGGACGGCCGGTAGCTGGCAGGTCTACTACAAGCCGAAGGATGGGTTTTGATTGACCTCGGTACAGGTTTTACGTTCGGCGATGAGCAGTATGGAGCATCGCGGTCCGCAAACTAGTGGGCAGGGTAATTGTGGGGCAAATGGGGGTCACACTTAGTAGGTATTTTCCGGATAGTTAAGTGTATTTGCGCTTTTGACCATCCGCAGAGTGGTTGGTTCCGGTATTTTTATTGAAGGCGAAGGCTTCATTGATGGGTATCGCTCACTCGCTCGATTCGTTTATGCACCTCATCATCTCGCGATTGATTTCATCGGAGCAAGAAAATGCAGAAAAGAACCTTCACACAATTCTCGGCCGCGGCACTGCTCGCCGCGTTCATCGGCTCGGCGGAAGCGAGCACGGTCCTGTTCGCCGACAACTTCAACCGTACCGACAACACCGATCTCAACGCCGCCACGACGGGCAAGTCCGGCAGCCTCGGTGCATTGGATTGGGTCGAGGTAAAGAGCGCCGGAGAACCGCAGATCCTCGGCAGTCAGATGAGGCTTGGGGAGTCAGGCGGCGGCGGCGGCGGCTGGTCGATCGCTTACGTGGATCACAACTTCACCGACGCCATCATCAGCACCGGCGGCGAGTTCACAGTCTCATTCGATCTGGGCCCTAATAACTCCGGTGGCGGCACGCGCTTTACAGGCTTTGCGGTTGGCAGTTCGCTTGCCGAAGTGAGTGGTTGGACATCCAACAACCCCACCAGCACTTTTACGACGGATTTCTTCTTCGGATACGACACCACCGGGACCAATCAGGTCAAAGTCTTTATCAACGGCACCACGCAGGATTTTGTGCAGAACATTGATCTGGATAGCGGCGGCGCCCTGTCCGTCCGGTTTTCCAGCATCACCGACTTCAACTCGGGCTCATCAGTGAGTTACGAAGCTTTTATCAACGGCGGATCGGTCAAAACCGGCAGCTTCACCTGGTCGGGTACGAATGAGAACTACATCAATGTCTACTCGAACTACACGCAGAACCAGGGCCCGGTCGATAATTTCGAAATCTCCGCGGTCCCCGAGCCAGGCTCAATGGCACTTTTAGGCTTGGGTGGATTGCTGCTCGCGCGTCGCCGCCGCGGCTAATATGAAGTTGCTGAATGAGAGGAGGATGTTCGTCTCGTCTGATCAGGAACAATGGTATGCGCAAGGGATTCACACTCATCGAGCTGCTCGTGGTGATCTCGATCATCGCGTTGCTGATTGGGATCCTTTTGCCTGCGTTGGCGTGGTCACGCGAGTCGGCGCGGATCGCGGTGTGCTCGTCTAATCACCGCCAGCAGAGTGTTTTGTACGCGTCGTTTGCCGTCGACTTCAAGGACCAGGTCCCGGTAAACTACCGCGCGGCAGCCCGCCGACACAGCTTCTTCTATAAGGGCCACCGGCAGAACTACAACTTTGCGCGGTTTTGGCAGACCGGCCTGATGGATGACGCGAGCGTGCTGGTGTGTCCTTCCTACTCGCCCCTTGAAGACGCGGGGATCACGAACGTCCTGGGCGTCGACCCCGGCTACAAAACCCTTGAGGATGCCGAGCTCTCGACCAGCGGGATGATCATTTGCACCTACCAGGCCCGGCCGCAGATCAACGTCCCGCTCGGCGGCACCGACCCGCCCTTGGACAGCTACCTGACCAAGCTCGACGACCTGCTGCCCAGCAAGGCGATGACCTCCGACTCGTTCTACCTCATGTACCAACGCACGGCAGGCACCGCGCGGTACCACAAAGAGACCGGCGTGCCCGTCGGTTACACCGATGGCAGCGTGCAGTTCATCGAGGGCAAGAACGACATCATCTTTACTGCGACGACTGAGAACAGCAACAACAACTACTGGCGAGACACGGATGGGGATGATCATCCGGACCCGCCGAGCCTGTGGGGGCTGCTCGACGCGTTCGGTGATGATTGAGCCTGTGCGGGGTGACGGGAAACAGCGACAAGCACGCAGAAGCCGGGGATCGCTGCATACTCAAGAAAAGTGCCCAAGAATCCCCTTTTGAGGGAATGGGGGCGGGGGATACCACGTGATAGGCTACTTCTGTATACAGCGACGATCCCGCAACGGGCGGCTTCGATGCAACACTTCAGACCGCTTCTGGTGAATTGAAGGAGAGACTATGACAAGCCTCAAGAATTCCACACTACCGGTGCTGACCGCTGCGCTCATGCTCGGTGCAGGTTCAGCGCACGCGATCGGAACCATCGGCGGCGACGGCGTCGCGAGCTTTGACCTGGGTACCCAGGTGGGTAGTGGCGACATCACGCACAACCCCAACGCGCTGACGATCACCGGCCAGAGCGGTAGCTGGGCCAGCATTACGACCGGCTCGCCCAGCGCGACTGATGATGGGGTCACGCTCACGTTCACCCCGTCGGACTGGGGCGGCACGGCGGGTGACGACCGCGGGACCGGCAGCACGAATGCGATCCGCCTCGGTTCGTTCCTTACCAACGAAGCTGACATCCCCTGGACGATTACGGGCCTGACGGCCGGCGCTTACTACGACATGATCTGGTACAACAAGCGCGCCTTCGCAGGTGGTGAGAACCGTGCCCCGAACTCAGCCGTCACCGGTTTCGATGCGGGCAATGGCGTCGGTGCGATCGCACCGCTTGATGGCGACAGAGACCAGAATTTCATCGGTGTACAGGCCGACGGCAGCGGCACGATTTCCGGCACGTGGTTCCTGGCTGGTGGGCTTGACGACATCACCGCCGTAACGGGGGTTCAGGTCGTGGACTCGTCCGTCCCCGAGCCCGGCTCGCTTGCGCTACTTGGCCTCGGCGGCCTGTTGATCGCCCGCCGGCGACGCGGCTAAGCGCGACACAACACTTGTTTCTCCTCCACGTGGCGACCCGGTTTCCTGAAACCTGGCCGCCGCATTTTTTTATTGCGCTACTGCGGGAGCACGCCTTGACGCCTGTCCCGATCCGCGCCAATCATTGCATAGGCCGGCTCCATTTTGGCACGAACACGCAAGCTGACGGCACAAAATGAGCTTTTAATTCGTCGTTCGCAAGCTATCTTTAAGGAAGTTTGCGAGCCGGTATTTCTCTCGCAGATCGCGTCGTATCGTGAAGGAGTGCGACGTTTTTATATAGCCAGCCCGCGCAGTTGCCAGCCAAGGCGTTGTGCGGTTCTTGAGAGGTTCCTGCTATGCGTCGTGCTTTTACGCTGATAGAACTGCTCGTAGTGATCTCGATCATCGCGTTGCTGATCGCGATCCTGTTGCCGGCCCTGAGCAAAGTCCGGTACACCGCCAAGATCACCCAGTGCGGCATCGCGGTCCGCAGTATCGCCGCGGTGCAGTTGAGCTACGCGATCGACAACAAGGAGTTTTTCCCTGCCGGCCGCCCACGCTACGAAGGCGGCGGCGGGTGGACGGACGCACAGTCGGCTGGGGCACAGATCCGCTCGTGGGAGATCTTCTTCCCCGGGCAGTACGACCTGCGCCCGATCTACTACGACTACATGCAGAACAACAACCAGGAAGCGGTGATGCACTGCCCGTTGAAGTCCGAGCGGTTCTTCGAGAACAACGAGGACGATCGCATCCTCAGCTACATGCTCTACACCACGAACAACTACCGCACCAAGCACTTCTACTTCGAGAATGTCGGTGCCTACGAGCGGTTGAGCAAAAACTGGTCACCCGCGGGTGAGCCCGATGCGGAGTTCACCCTACTCGCATCAGATTTTGCTTTCGGGAGCTTCACGCCGTTCGGCTCGTCGACAAGCGGAGCACTCGTCGCGCACCCGGCCCCGAACGGTGCGATTGAAGAGCACTTCGCGGAAATCAATGATGCGGGTGGCTTCATCATTGACGAGAGCCAGTCATCGCCCAACAACTTCGCCGACGCCGACGGCAGCGTGCACACATTCAAGATCAACGCGAACAGTGTCAACGACACCGACAACTGGGTGGTCAACCGGCACAGCCGTGGCAAGGATGCGCTGCTCCCACGAGACCTGGCTCGATAAGCCCGGATCCGTGACGCCGGTGCGTGGCGTCGCGGATTCATTAATACCGCTTCGAAATGGAATCGAAATGAAAATGCGTTTCTGTTTGTCTGTCCGCTTGTTCGCAGCTCTCGCGTTGCTCCTATTTGCATCCGCCCCCGACGCCCACGCCGCCAAGAAGAACCAGCCCGCACCCGAGCCGGCCGAGGTCGGCATCCCCGCGGGCCCGCTCGACGGCCTCACCGTTATCAAGGGCCAGCCCGTTTCGCTGGAGAAAGGCAAGATCTACGTCGTCGAGTTCTGGGCGACGTGGTGCGGGCCTTGCATTAAGGGCATCCCGCACCTGACCAAGTTGCAGGCGAAGTACGCCGATCAGGGCGTCACCGTCATCGGCATCACCAACGAAACCGACGCAGCCAAGGTCAAGGCCTTCGTCGCGGAGCAGGGCGAGAAGATGGCTTACACCGTCGCGATGGACCCGAAGCGCAAGGTCGCGGCCAACTACATGCAGGCCTATCAACGCCGGGGCATCCCCTCGGCCTTCCTCGTCGACCAGAAGGGAGACATGGTCTGGGTCGGTCACCCTAACGCGGGGATGGACGAGGTCTTGGAGATGGTCGTCGCCGGGACGTTCGATGTGGCCGCCTATGCCAGGGCGCAGCAAGAGAAGGCGGCGCTCCGCGAGAAGGCGGGGAAGATCACCGGCAAGTATTTCAAGGCCCTGCGCAAGGGCAAGCCGATGGAAGAGGCCCGCGAGATCGCCGAGCAGATCTTTGAGCTCAACAGCTCGGATGTGCTGATCACCCTGGTCTGGGACATCTATGACAGCGAGGGGGGCAAGATTCCGTGCGACTATGAGCTGGCCCTGAAGCTGGCGGAAAAGGCGAACGCCGACACCGGCGGCAAAGACCCGGGGGCGCTGGACGCCTACGCGATGGGGTTGGCCAAGACCGGCCAGTTGGAGCAGGCGATCGCGATGCAGAAGAAGGCGATTGAGCTGATGCCGAAAGATCATGTGTCCCGCAAGTACATGGTCAAGCAGTTGGAAGAGTTTGAGCAAGCGCTGGCTAAGCAGAATGCGGGCTGAGCGCGCGGCGATGCAATATTGTGGCTTGGATGTCGAAGCCGCCGGGCAACGCCCCGGCGGACGGCTGCAGAAAACATTCCGCCGAGACGTTGCTCGGCGGCTTTAGAACAACTTAGGTTCTCCTCCGCGTGGCGACCGGGTTTTGCGAAACCTGGCCGCCGCGTTTTTTATGTGCATTGCAGCCGCTCGTGCTGGGCACCCATCGGCTCCCAACTGTCTCTGAATTGCATTAATCGCCAAGCTTTGGCACAAGGCCGCAAGCCGGTGGCACGATTTGAGCTTTCTTTTGAGCGAAAAGCGGCTATCTTTTGGCTGTATCGCTCAACAACCAAAGCCTTCAAGTGGCGTCGTATTTCCACAGGGAATACGGCGCTTTTTTTTACGCGCGAACGCCTCGCTCGGCAGCGTTACTCGTTGGCCTCCTCGATCGGCGGGGTCATCTTCAGCTCCGCGAGCCATTCGAGGCTGCCGCTCTGCCACGCGTCCCACATCGAGCCCTGATAGCGGTTCAGGCCGTGCCCGCCGCTGGGTAGTTCGAGGTAGGTGCTCGTCACGCCGTGCTTCTTGCAGGCCGCGTGGAACATCGCGCTGTTGGCCGGCACAACCACCTTGTCATCCAGCGC
>Ga0213866_10000167_pt1 | contig 55009 bp, 43 predicted proteins | sample PICome_11_FD_160079 | JGI IMG/M metagenome (GOLD analysis project Ga0213866, IMG submission 160079) | Coastal seawater microbial communities near Pivers Island, North Carolina, United States - PICO284 | ecosystem: Environmental > Aquatic > Marine > Coastal | place: USA: North Carolina...
TTGTAAATTAAATCGATACAATTATCTTTTTTTTCTTTTTTTTTATATTTTATATTCATTTCGTCACATAACATTTTAACATCAAATACTTTTAGTTTTTTTATTGCTTTTTTTTCTAATTTTTTTGTAGGTACTTTATACTCTGTTTTTTTTGCGTGTATTTTACAATAATATTTATCATTTTTGTAATATCTACTAGCATTTTTACATGGTTTGTTATTTTTCATTTTACCACAACAATGTATATTATCGTCGCGACATAAATTAATAACACCCCATTGTGAAATGTAGTAATCTTTTTTATCAATTACAAAATGACAATATGCTAAATGCTTCATACCAACGTCAATACTTAATAAATTCATATACTATTTACTATTTTAATCTTATATATTTTTTTGAAATATATAAAATTTAAGATCTAAGTTTTAACAATTCTTCTTGTGTTAATATTGGTGAAACTAATTGACTTTGTAATTCTCTTCTTGTTAAATAAACATTTTTCAAATCAGAAGTTTCATAACCATAAGGTTGATTGGAATCACTACAAGATTCATATATATATTTATTATTTGTTGGTTTTTTCTTGTGAAGAACATTTTTGGAAAAGCAACATTGGTCAGTGCTGCTTTCTGAATTTGATTTAATAATGTTTTCTGCATTTTTCATTAAATATTGTCTGTATTGATAATTATCAGTTATACCAGCAGATTGTTTAATCATAGAATTTCTCATACAAGCAGGATCTCTTGATGTAAATAATCTACCATCACTCATAATTGCCGGATAATCAAAATGGATGTTATTAGAACCGGAATAGCATGTGCCCCAACTCATTTATATAATTATCATATAAAAATTTATTCAGCATTTTCTATTAATTCAATTAATTTGTTTTTTGTTAAACTTTTATATTTTTTTAATTTTTTTATTGCTGCGTAGTCTTTTAATTCTTGCATAGTCCATTTGGCTAAAGGTTTATCAGTCTTTCCTTCTTCTTTTTCATCATCATCGTCATCTAATTCACTTACATCATCCAAACTATCATTTTCTTCTTCATCTTTTTCTTGTTGTTCATTAGATTTTTTTGCTAACAACTCACTTATATTAATAGTAGAAGGTGGTTCAATAGTAACTTGTTCAACTTCTTTTACGGTTGATTCATTAGGAACACTTTCTACATCTAGTTCAATAACATCGCTTTCTTTATTTTCAAGAGATACATTTTCAGGTTGTTTATCTAATACATCTGATTCAAGTTGTTTTGATTCACTATTACTTTCTTCTTCACCACTTTCTTCTTCGCTACCACTTTCTTCTTCACTACCACTTTCTTCTTCACTTCCACTTTCTTCTTCACTTCCACTTTCATCTTCAGAAATTTCAACTAAATTATTATCTTTTTCTAAAACTTCATTTATTTGCATATATTCACCCATATCTTGAGTTTGATTATTTTGGTACATCATACCGTTGTGATTTGGTTTATTATGTTCTTGAATGATTTCAAAAACCGCGTTAATTTTATTTTCTACTTTGTTTACCTTTGAATTAAAATAAACAAATAATCCTATGGAAAATACTAAAGTAATTCCTAAATTAATGGCCAATTCTCTGGATATCATATTAATTAACTATGACATAATAATACTTCTAAACAAACGAACTATAGTTTTTTTAATATTTTTTCACTTTTTCTTAAAATAATTTTTGGATATTTTAAATCTTTTAATACACAAATTGCTCCTTTAATTTTTGATATTCCATTAATTACTTTATAAGAATAAATTGGTTTATTGTTATCGATGGTTGTTTCCATATTTTCATTTGCTATATTTTTATTTTTATCTAATAAATTACATAATTGAACAAAATGTGTTGTTAACATAAATCTAATATTACTTAGTTTGGATATATATGTTAAGTATCCATAACCACTGCTAATTGCTTCATATGGATTTGTTCCGGAAAACAATTCATCAAAAATACAGAAATGTCTAGCCTGGGGATTTTCTTCAATACTTGTCAAAATATTTTTACATCTTCTTGCTTCTGCTTGAAACAAACTATCTCTAGCAGACGTATCTGGAATATTAATATAACAATGTATATAGTCATATGGATAAAGTTTTGCTGATTTATAGTAACCAAAACCCATTTGTTGTGAAAATAATATATTAATAATAGTTGATTTTAACAATGTTGTTTTACCAGCAGCGTTAGGTCCAGTTATAATTTTATTTTTGGTTAGTTTTACATTATTTTTTACTATTTTTCCTTCTATGGCAGGATGATACATATCTTTAAAATTAACTTCATGACCATATTTACATTGATTAATTTTTTTACTTATTATATTTTCTCTTAAACCACAAATATTATCAATATATCCATTAAAACCCAAACTATAATTTAAAATATTGTTTAATTCACTATCATTATAAATGCAATAATATTCTTTCATAATATTTCCCATGTCAAACAGTCGTTGTTTAAATGAACCAGTTAAATTAAGTAAATTTAATGACTTATTGAATTTATATAGTTTATCACGATACATATCTAATTCAATTGAAAATTTTTTATAAGATGACAAATTCTTTATTTTAAACAAAATTAGATCAATATTTTTCAATGTTAATTCAGAGTATTCTTTAATACAGTTAATATTATCTGTTATTAAGTAAATATTTCTATAAAACCGATAACAACTTATAACATTTTGATATATATTGTAAAAATAAATCCAGACCATAAATAATAGATAAACTTTTTTATACATTGGAACTGTGGTAAAACTTGTTAAAGCCTGTCCAATTATATGATTTTTGAATTGTTTTTCTAAAACCTTTTTATACATTTCCATGTTTAAAGGCACACGCATAATTTTTAAAAGAACAAATGGGAAAACTAAAGCAAATAATGGACTCAATAAATTCCATACAGGAGATGTTATATGATAAAAAGAAGTTAATGATAAATAGAATTTGGATTTATTTAGCCAGGCTAATTTATCCCAACTCATATAGTTGTATTTTTCGATAAAGTTTTTGTCATCTTTTATTTTTCCCCAAATACTTGTCATTTTATCAATATTTTCTTTATTTATTGATAAATCATATATATTTTTGTATAATTTTTGTGTATCGGTTAAAAATGTTATATCTGTTGTATAATTTTCTGACCATTTATCGAGACATTGTTCTCCTATGTTTGTAGAAGGATTTAAAATATGTTGATATATTGATTTTTTTGTTGGGTCAATATTTTTTGTTAATTCAAGATCATTTTTTAAATTATCAAATATTTTTTTGGTTTTTTCATTATATTCGATAGGTAATTTAAACAAATTATAAACTGTGTTTTTGTCATTTTCTTTTTTTATTTCCATTAAGAGAAAAAAAGAAAATAAGATTTATTATATGACGAATTAATATCCTAAATGACTTGTATAATTACTTGGCATTTCTTTTATAACCGTTTGATAATGTTTTTCTATTCTTTCTATCTTGTTTTGGTCGTGTTTTGTTAGAAAATTAATTGCGATACCTTTTCTACCCCATCTACCTGAACGTCCGATTCTATGTAAATATGTATGTTCAGATTTTGGAACATCAAAATTAATAACAATACTTACTTGTTGAACATCTATACCACGAGCAAATAAATCAGATGTAATTAATACACGGCAACCACCATTTTTAAAATGTTTAAAATTTTCTTTTCTTTCTGATTGACTCATTTTACCATGTATTTTTTTAACAGGAAATTTATCTTCAATCATTGCTGAATACAAATCATCAACACGCCTAATACTATTACAATAAATAATTGCTTGAGATACAGCCATTGAATCAAACAAATCTTTTAATGTTTCATATTTATGTTCATCACCGTTCAACTTAACATAATATTGCGCAATACCTTGTAATGTTAACATTTCAGATTTTACAAGAATTTTTGTTGGGTTTCTCATAAATTTGTTAATTAGTGGTGTTAATTCTTCTGGAAGTGTTGCACTAAATAATCCTATTTGTACATTTTGATTTACATATGAAAATATTTTATACATTTGTTCTTTAAATCCTGTATCTAACATTTCATCTGCTTCATCTACAATAAGTAATTCTATAAATTCTGTATTTAAATATTTACGTTTAATCATATCATGAACACGTCCAGGAGTTCCTACCACAATTTGCGGGGTGTTTTCTTCTAAATTTTTTTTACTTTCTTCAATATTTGTTCCTCCAATAAGTAATTGGGTTTGAACTTTTAAATAAATACTTAAGTTATCAATTACACCTTTAATTTGTCTGGCTAATTCATGTGTTGGTGCCAAAATTAATACTTGAGTTTTCTTTTCTTTTTCATTTAATATTTGTAAGGCACTTACACTAAAAGCACCAGTTTTACCTGTACCAGATTGTGCTTGTGCTATTATATCACGACGCTTACCATTACTATTTACTTTTGTCATTGGTTTTATCACTTTTTTTTGTACTGGACTAGGTTTCTCAAAACCTATAGAGTAAATACCACGTAATAATTGAGTTTTTAAATCTATATTGGGATCATCCCATTCATTTATTTCGGAATTTGCTACGATAGAAGACATTGATAATTAAATAAAATAAAATGTGTTTAAGTGTCTTTTTATATTAAATTGAAAACAATATAAATAATAATCTAAATTATAAATTATGACATCTATGGTTGATAAACATTATACATATGATTTCTTTGAAAAATTTAATAACATAAACAATGAAAATTACATTTCCGAAGAAGTAATAAAAAAAATAAATGAATTATCAAATAAAGTTGGGGCTCCAAATTATAATAGAACACCAAATTTTCAGAAAAACTATAAAAAAAAGAAAACATTATCAAAAGAAGATTGGGAAGCAATAAGAAATTATGTTCCAACTGTTTTAGAAAAAAATGTAGAAGGCATTGATGCTGATATAGATAAAATCAGGTCTTATTTAAATAAAATGACAGATGATAATTATGAAGAATTATATGAACAGATTAAACAGGTGATAAATATTTATATAGACGATAAAGATGCTTTAAATAAAATTGGAAATACAATTTTTGAAATGAGTAGTATAAATAGTTTTTGGTCAAAGTTATATGCTAATTTATATAAATGTTTGATAAATGATTATAAAGTAATGGATGAAATATGTAATGAAAATTTCCACAATTTTATGGAATTGTTTGAAAAAATAGAATATGTTTCACCAGAAGAAAATTATGATAAATTTTGTCAGATAAATAAAGTAAACGAAAAAAGAAAAGCATTAAGTAAATTTTTCGTTCATTTAATGAATAATAATGTTATAGATAAAGAAGAAGTTGTAAATATTATTATGTTGTTGATAGAAGTTACCGACCAAAATTTAGAAAATTCAGATAGTAGATATATTATAGAAGAAATTTCTGAAAATTTATTTATACTTATCGTAGATGGTAAAGATTGTATAGAATCTCATAATGAATGGCATAATATTGTAGATAAAATAGAATACTTTTCATTATTAAATTTAAAACAATATAATGGAATGTCTTCGAAATCATTATTTAAGTACATGGATATTTTTGAAGAAATTGAGTAATTAAATAATATAAGGATTAATTGATATATATACTTAATATGAATCCATTAAGTATATCTATAAAAGAAAAAAAGAACATTGTTGTAGAAAATAATTATGATGATGAAATAAAAGAAATAAACGAAGAAATCGAAAAAATATCGCTAGAAGAAAATGATTTTTCTGATTATGATTCAGCATATGCACAAATATTAGATTACAAAACAAATTATTTAAAAAAAGATTTGATTAAAATAGCAGAATATTATGAAATAAGTATACGTAAAAAAACAAAAGATAAACTTATAGAAGATATATTATCATTTGAAAATAATCCAGAAAATTGTGTAATTGTTGAAAGACGACAAACTTTATGGTTTTATTTAAATGAATTAATGGAAGATAACTATTTAAGAAAATATATAATATTTGATTAAGATATATGGTTCAATCAAAAATAAACAATGAGATAAATTATAAAGAAAAAAATGACATTGATAAAAAAGATGATGAAATGGATGCTTTATTATATATTTATCCTATATTAGGTTTTGAATGTATGATTTGCCTGGGCAAAATCAATTATGAGTATGCTGATAAAAAAATTTTATACACCAGAATTTACTCTTGTATTAATGATAATATAGATGAACAAATAGGTGTTTTTGAGTTTAATCCTAGTGATAATATTGAAGACAATGATGGTGACATTGATTTAACAAAAATTAATGAACCATTATTATATGGTTTTGTTGATAAAAAATATTTAAAAGCAAGATTTCCAGAAGAAAATCAAGAAGACGATAAAGAAGAAAAAATTTTAGAAGAATCAGAAAAAAGTATATACGATGAAGATCCAATTGATTTAAGTGATGATGAAGAACCAAAAAAAGAAGATGAAGAAGATGAACCAGAAGAAGAACAACAACCATTAGAAGAAGAAAAAAACGAATTTGAACAATTAGAAAACGCAGATGATGTTATTCAAGAAGGTCAGTCATTAACTCAAGATAAAAAAGAAAGAGAATTCTATGTAAATGAATCACATAATACATGGATGGAAAAATTCTTACATAATAATAATTACGATATACAAGATGTAGAATCTAATGGTGATTGTTTATTTGCGGTAATAAGAGAAGGATTAAAAGGATTAAATAAAGAAGTAACTGTTGATATTCTTAGAAAAATGTTAGCTGATAATGCTACAGAAGAAAAATTTAAAGAATATAAACAAATATATGATGAATTTCAAAATGAAATAAAAAATCAATCTATTGTAATAAATAAAATAAAAAAAGAATATCAATTGTTAGGACAAGAAATTAAAACAGAAAAAGATAGAGATAAGCAAAAACAAATGGCAATTAAAGGAAAGAAATTAAAAAAGAAATTTCAACAAGAAAAAAATAGTTTAAGTGTTACAAAAGAATTGTTGGGAGAATATGCTTTTATGAAAGATATAGGTAATGTAGGACAATTTAAAGAAATATTACAGACATGTAAATTTTGGGCAGATTATTGGGCAATTGATTTATTAGAAAAGGTAATAAATGTAAAATTAATTATTTTTAATTCAGGAAATTATTCTGAAAAAGATAATGATAATGTGTTACAATGTCAAATGGCATCTTCAAATATAGAAGCAGGTAAGAAAATATTTAATCCAAAATATTATTTATTAGTAGATTATACTGGAAACCATTACAAATTAATAACATATAAAAACAAACGTGCGTTTACATTTTCTGAATTACCATATTCAATAAAAAATCTTATTAAATTAAAATGTATGGAGTCAAATGGAAAGACAATATATAATTTTATACCAGCATTTAAAGATATGATGGATGATAAATTACAAGAAAATGTACAAGAACCAGAAAAAGATGGATCTTCTACGTGTGAAATCCAAAATCAACCTAAAGATAAGTTACATAACGATGATGTTGTATTCCAATTTTATAGTAAATCTAGACATGTTTTGCCAGGAAAAGGGGCAGGAGAAAAAATGCCTCTAGGTAAAGAAAAAGAATTTGCGGAATTACATCAGATTAAAAACTGGAGAAAGCAGTTATCTAATTTTTGGGTATCAGAATTTACTGTTGATGGTAAAAGATGGAGTAGTGTAGAACATTATTATCAAGGAAGTAAATTTAAAAATAATCATCCAGTATTTTATAGTAAATTTTCTTTATCACACGAAGACCATGAAGAAGAACCACAATGGATAAAACAATTACCAAAAGAGTTATCAAAAGATCCAACAATTGCTCAGCGATTAGGTGGTAAAAGTGGTATTTATAAAAAAATACGTTACAGACCAAAAGAAATTAAAATGGATGAAGATTTTATGGAAAATAAATTTAAAGTTATGGAAAAAGGTCAATATGCAAAATATAGTCAAAATGAAGATTTAAAAAAAATGTTAATACTAACAAAAGACGCAAAATTACAGCATTTTGTTAGGGGATGTAAACCAGTAGTGTTTCAAGATACTATGAAGTTAAGAAAACAATTTAACTCAACCTAATTTTTTATTATTATTAAATAATAATAAAAAAACACTTATTAATATATATAATGAAATTAACAAAACTTTCTGAAAAAACCATAAAATATTTATTAAAAATAAATGAAAATAAAAATACAAAATCGCCATTAATTGATAGCATATTAAAATCATTTCATAAAGAACTTATCATTGCTGAAAATCATATAAAAATATTACTATCTTCTGTAAAAAAAGAAATAAAAAATATAAATAATTTTAAAGATATATCAACATTAATGCATTTCTCTCCAAAAGTAATACATAATTATATTATAGAAAATAATAGAACATTAATAAGTTATAATGTTGCTTTATTAAACAAAAATATTACAATAAACTTTATTGTAGAAGAAAAAGAATTAAATACACTTTATAAGTACGAAAATATGTTATCTATGATGTTAATTTGGTTAAAATTTGTGTTTTCGTATACAAAAAATAATTCATTAAATGATTTAACTATAAATATAGCCCTTACCGATTTCAAGAAAAAATTACCAGAAAATAAAATAGGAATATTAGACGAGTTAAATTGTAATACAGGTTCAACATATGCTTGTCAAGAAAAAACAGAAATATTTATATACAGAAAAGAAGAGTGGTTTAAAGTGTTTATTCATGAAACATTTCATTCGCTATGTTTAGATTTTTCAATGATGTTTACTAGCAATTTAAATAAAAAAATAAAAAAGATATTTCCAATAGATAGTAAATTTAATTTATACGAGGCTTATTCTGAGTTTTGGGCTGAGATTTTTAATATTATGTTTTGTAGTTTTTTTATAATAGAAACAAAAAAAAATTATAATGAATTGAAATTATATTTTGATTTCTTTTTATACAATGAAAAAATACATACTTTATTACAGTGTGTAAAAATACTTCATTTTTATAATTTATCTTATGAGGATTTGTATAAAAAAGATGAAATTAGCGAATTATCAAGAAAACAATATAGAGAAAAAACAAATGTATTTGCCTATTATTTTATAAAAGGTATACTAATTTTTAATGCTGAAAAGTTTATAAAGTGGTGTGATAAAATTAATATAAATGTATTAACATTTACAAAAAACGAAACAAATCTAAATAAATTTTATAGTTTTATAAAAAATAATTATAATGATAAAAAATTAACAAAAACAATAAATAATTTACATAAAAAATATAATGAAATTAATGATGATTTTATTTTAACTAATCTAAGAATGTCCGTTAGCGAACTAGATGTTTAATTAAATTGATATATAATTATATAATTTTTATATATCAAAAATGGGCATCAAGTTATTAAATAAATTTTTGAGGAAACAATGTAAAAAAGACATCCAGTTAATTCACCTCTCAAAACTAAAAGATAAAACAATTGTTATTGATATATCAATTTATCTTTATAGATTTAAAGGTGAAAATGCTTTAATAGAAAATATTTATCATTTATGTAGTATATTTAAATATTATCAAATTAAACCTATATTTATATTTGATGGCGATCGTCCAGAAGAAAAAACTGAAACATTGCAAAAACGTTCAGAGAAAAAAAAAGAAATAGAAAAAGAGTGCGATGCTTTAAAAAAATCGATAGAAATGGAAATAAATGTAAAAAAAAAAGAAGAAATGGAAAATAAATTAACTCAGTTGAAAAAGAATTGTGTTAGAGTAAATAGTGAGGATATATATCAAGTTCAAAATTTACTAAAATTATATGGAATGCCTTATATAATTGCTAATGGAGAAGCAGATATATTGTGTTGTTATTTAGTTAAAAAAAATCTAGCATATGCTTGTTTAAGTGAAGATACAGATATGTTTGTGTATGGTTGTACTAGAGTATTAAGATATTTCAGTATTATAAAACATAATGTAGTGTTGTATAATTATACAAATATATTAAATACACTAGATATTAATAGTAATTTATTTCAACAATTGTGTATATTTTCAGGGACAGATTATAATACAAGTAAATATAATATTTATTATGCTTATAAAATATTGGTAAGATATAATAATTTAAAAACAGAAGAAGAATTTTACGATTGGTTATTAGAAAAATATATTGATAAAACAACATACGATAAGTTAAATCATGTTAAAACAATATTTAAATTAAACGATTCTATGAAATACGATATAATTCAAAATAATATAAATAATATCGAACTAGAAAAATTTCTCACAAACTATTCATTTGTGTTTACATAATAAGTATTTGAATTCAATAAATAATAAAAAAAATTTTTTAATTATTATTTATCATTTAATGATATTTACATAGAGTTAGCAGTTGGACTCTTTCCACCTTTTGCGAAATGTGGACTCATGTAACGTTGAAGATTAAAGTAAGTCAATTCATCATCTTTCTTCAATTTCAACAACTTACGCAACTTACTGTCTGGAAGAATGTGGCGACCATTTTTTGGGTCTTGTAGGTTATGCTTTCTAATGTAAGCATTGATTTCACGAGTAACTTCAGTTCTAGCCATTTCAGTTCCCTTATCTTTTCCCAAAAAACTAGCAAGTTCATTACTAATTTGAGTTGGTTTTACAAAACCAGATGGAGCACGAGTTCCCTTGTTAGCACGACGCTTACGTCCATTTTTTTGTGCTGCCTTCATTTCACGATCAGTTCTTTTTTGTAGTACACGAACTTCAGTAGTTACTTTTGTCAATTGACTTCTTAGAGCAACCAATTGTGCTAGAAGCGATGAAAATTGATCATCTAGAGTTGGAGGAGCATTCTCAACAGGTGCTGCTGGTGCTTCTACTACTTTAGCAGGAGCAGGTGGGGCTTCAACTTTTTTAGAAGCGGCTTTTGCCTTGGAGGCGACTTTTTTCGATGTTTTCTTTGGCATCTTATAATTTATATAAGAGTGTTCGCTTTAAGTTCATTTTTTAAATATATATATAAAAAATTACTGCAGAACAAATAACAATTAATTATATGTAAATGTTATTTTTAGTGAACTATCATAAATGATTCGTACAACCATGGAAGAGCATTTGCGGCATTATTATTAACCATTGTAAGAGCACCTAAAATGTATAATGCTCCTAATTTGCAATATTCTTCATTAATTCCATAAGTAATTAATCGATTTATTAATCTCAAAAATTTTTCTTGAATATATTCTATTTTTTTTTCACGCAATCTTATAAAATGTATATTATGAAAAGGATTGCCATTTGGAGGAAATATATTTCTTTTTGTATCTAATGTTATTTGTGCTCTATATTCCCATATATCAATTAATTCTCTCATGAAAGAAAATAATTTAACTTTTGTTAAATTTAAAAACCATGATATATTAGTTATGTGTCCAAATTTCTCTATTTTTTGAAAAATTTCAAGTGTTTTTAGTTCGATCTTTTTATTTAAAGATAAATTATCTATATCGCTTTTGTCTACTTTTATGTTTATGTCGTAATTATAAATTTTACCAATATGTACTATTTTTCTTATTTTATGTATTGTATCTTCTGGAAACTCATTTCTATTGTATGGATTTTGATTATTTTTATTTAAATAAATTAAATTCCATATCGAACATATATCAAAAGCATAAATGAAACCATCCTTATCTTTATATGTATAAATTTGTTTTTCTGGTAAATTATTTATTTTTTCAAATAACAAAAAATCTGTTTCATTACAACATAATTTTCTATTTCTATAACCTGGTCCTTTTAATTTTTCATATAATCTATATAAATATCCTCTGTAGTTTTTTTGTATTTTTATACTAAAATATGAATATTTTAAAAAATTATAAATTCTATACATTAATTCTGATTTATTACCACTAACTTTTAATTTATATTTTTTACACATTTGTTTCAATTGATTTACATTGTAATTTATGGTTAAAATGTTTAAATAATTTTTAGGTTCAATCACTTTAAAATCACACGCTTTTACCTTTTTTCGCTTTTTTTTTATTAATGGTTTTATGTCATCATAAATATAATTATGTAGATATGTTTTTGGAGTTAGATTTTTTGCTGTTTTCATCTATTTTATATATATTAATAAAAACATTTTTAAATAGTCTTTGTTATTGAGGAAGAATTCAGAGGATAACTATTTATTAAATAAACTTAAAAAGTATTAAACTACATAATGTAATGAAAAATATTGTACTCTTATTTTTATTTTTTATAATAGGTTGTAATTCAATTCCAAATAATTGTGAGAAATTATGGACGAATTACAATAACAATCAAGAAGTTACATTATATATGTGTAAGCAAAATATTACACAAACAACAACACAACAACCAACTACCACGACACAACAACCAACTACAACAACTTCTAGTAATATACCTTCATGGTTTTACGATTACCTTGCTTCACAGGGTTGGTCACCACCATCTAATAATGTAGAAACAAATAATCCTACAACAACAAAACCAATAACAACGACGAAAATTATTACTACAACATCATTACCAACTACCACAACACAACAACCAACTACAACAACAAAAGAATATTTAACTACTACTAAAATGCCAACGACTACACCTACACAACAACCAACTACAACAAAAACGATAACAACTACAATACCAAAGACGGCAACAACAACGCGACCAACAACATCTACTATTTCACCAGTTAATCCTGATAAACAACAAAATAATTCAAATATAGATTATTCTAAATCAAAAAAATATTTAATTGATGAAAATAACGAAAAAGATAAAGTTATAAAAAATGAATTATTAATAATTATTATTTTAGGTATAGTTTGTGGTGTTTTATTAACAAGTATTACAACGTTAATAATCTGTTATAAATGTAAATGTAAATGTTGTGAAAAAAAAGAACCAATATCTCCTGGTAATGTCACATTAAAAATAAAAGAAAAACATGAAAAACATGATATAGAAACTGGATTAACAAAAGATAAAATTAAAGATCTAGAACCTTTTAAAGGTAAAGATTTCGATATTTTAAGAAAACAGAGTATGGATAGAAAACAGAGTAAAAAACATATAAATAAAGAAGGATCTGATATATTAAAACCAAAGTTGCCTTGTCCTCCAAATGGCCCGCCACCAAATGGCCCACCACCCAATTTACAAGATGCTAAAAAAAATTTTAGAAAAATTTCAAAAAGACTAAGCAATAAAAATAGAAATAGTTGGGCATTACCAAATCATCCTCAATTAGGCAATATGTCAAAACTACCACCGATTGTACCAAAATCAGAAAAAAAAATAAATATCAAAGAAATAAATAATCCTGAAAATTTGCAGAATATAAAACAAAGTAATGTACCAACCTTACACGCTGATGTAGCATTAGACCCAAAAGATAAACATATGGAATTCCTGTTGCAAGAAGAATAAGTATTTGAATTTTATTATTTTTTAAAAAAATTGACTTAAAAAATAATGAAATAAATATAGTATATTCAATATGTCTAAGAATACAACTCAGTGCGTTAAAGCTAAAGAATTTAATTGTGATGATGTCACATATAGTAAACCTTCTGTAAACAAATATGGTGGTAAAAATATTAAACTAGGTCTAAATGGTGGTAATGGTTTGGTGCTACAATTCCCTCTTATGTTGACGTGGGGAGTTAATGAATGGCCTAATGAGCAAACTGGAACAGTCAAATATGATTTGGCACTTCAGTTTGAGCCTCATAAAAGCACAGCACAAGCAAAATTTCTTGAAAATATGAAAGCATTACATGAGAAACTATTGGAAGACGCAGCAGCGAATTCTAAAGAATGGTTTGGAAAAGCGAAGATGTCAAAAGAAGTAGCAGAAGCAATGACGTGGCCTTTTGTTAAGTGTTATACAAGAGATGATGGTAGTGAATCATATACTATGAAGTTGAAGATTCCTGTTTGGGATAACAAGTTTATGGTAGAATTGTATGATACTGAAGGTAAGCCAACTTATCTTATGAAGGGTGGTGATAACAATACTAAGGGAACACCAGTTAATTTGATCCAAAAGGGATCTCACATTGTAGGATTGATGAAGTGTACACAAATTAGTTTTGTAGGTGGTAGATGGGGTATTTCATGGTCATTGGTTCAAGCCAAGGTAAGACCACCACAGAGATTGTTGGGTAGTGGAACTTGTCACGTAGCGGATGATAGTGATGATGAAGATGCTATGGAATCACTAGCAGAAAGAGAAAAGGCAGAAGAACAAGATGAAGAAGAGGAAGATAGTAAGCCAACATTCGATGATGACGACGAAGATGAAGAAGAGGAGGAAGAAGAAGAAGAAGAACAACCAGCACCAGAACCAGTTAAGAAGAAGAAGAAGGTAGTTCGTCGTAAGAAGAAAAATAACGCATAATTAAATTATGTAATATTATTTGAATAATCATACTATAAAATTTTTTTATGTTATGATTTATAAATTATTTTTTACGCCTTGTTTGTTTTCTTTTTAATTTTTTATTTTTTCTTCTACTACGTTTTTTCTTATAAGCACCACCTGTGCCGTAATTCATTTCTTTTCTAAGAGCAAACGGTCTCATATTATTAATATCTCCTTTGCTATTATTCCATATATGTAATCCTAATTCTTCATAATAACTTGTTTGTTTTAAACCTTTATCAATCCAATAATCTGGTTCATTTAATGTAACTGTTTTAGAACCTACACTTCTTCCTTTTCTCTTAACAGAATTTGCATCGGCAAAAGTTAAAGCAGGATTAATATAACTTATCATTTCAGGTTTTACTGGACATTCATCTTTATGTAATTTACATTCATACGCACTTTTTTCTTGCGTATCACTTAAAAATTCTGTATATACATTAATGGTAAATTCATCTTTTGCTAAATATTTCATGATAGAAATAGTTGGTTTTGTTTCTGTATGTTCTCTGTATTGTTTATTAACAAGTAAATCTCCCATCAATACCAAATTCATAAATCTCGTATACTTAGGAAGTTGTAGGCTAGGTCCACCTCTAGGCCATGTCAATCCTTCTGGTTTATGCGCCATAAAGCCCCTAACTTCAAAACTTTTTCCTCTGGCTCTTTTAGCGGCCATAGTTATCAATCCTATATTGTCATAGCTTACATGATATGGTGATGGTTCCGCTTTTAAAAAATTTACAATTAGTTCATTTAGTTTTCTTATACATCCATCCCCTGCTTTTATTGCTGGTTCTAATAAAGTATTTAATTGTGCCTGCTGTTCCCCACTAAATACGGTATCTTTTACCTTGTCATTTGGGAATGGGTATTCTTCACCAGAAGCGAGTGCTCTCATTCCGGAGTTTTTAGTTATCCATTCCCATAAATTATCTAGTTTTCTAGCATCTATATATTTGGTCATTATTGGAAAAACACTTTCAATAGCTACTAATATAGAATATATATCCTTTTCTTTCATAGTACATAATTGTTTTCTTATATTACCTTTTGTATACATATCATTTATAAGATATAATGATTCATAATATATACCCTGAATATTCGTTCCAGGTTCCACACTATTTGATGTTATTTCTCCAGTAGCACCTTCTCTAGATTTATTTACACAATTATATAATATTTTAAATGCTTGATTGTTGTAAGATTCCTTATCTAATGTTTTCAAACTTTCATGTTCGGCGGTTATATTTAATCTAAATGAATTTGGTGTTTTACTTGCTACTCTATTTACTTGTTCAGTTGTTTCAATTGTTCCAATATATGTGGCACTATTATTACTCAATACCTTATCCAATATTGTTTGTGAACTTGTTTCGATAAATTTAACCAAATTATTATTTTTCACACCATTTACTAATATGTTTTCAACATCTTTTTCACTATTTAACTTAGATAACGCACTAGCGGATGACATCATTTCTTTAAAAGTCATTACTATTTGTTCTTGGTAAAGATCGTACTTATACAATCTTACTAATAAATTAATATATTCAGATAACAATAATTTAAAAGATAATACCATTTCATCTTTATAAGGTATTTTAACGTCTGCATCTTTTTGTGAACTATTCCATTTTAATTTTCTTGGATCATTTTTATAAAACAACCATTCCTCTCTTTTTTTTTGTAATTCACTTACGTTTACATAAGGAGGTAGTGGTGGATTATTAACATAAATTAAATTTCCTGCTGGAGTTCTTGCTTCTTTACCTAAATTCATGATATATGTTTCATTTAAAACAGTAACCATTGTATATTTGAATTGTTTTAAATAATCTAGTTTTTCAGATTTTGACCATTTGTCATTTATATCTTTACCTTCTCTTTCTTTTAACATACACATAGACGTTAAAATAAGTCCAAAATCACTTACTAATGGGTCATTAATATCATACCAATCTAATAATGGATGTTGTGATAATGCTATTTTTTCCCAACTATCATATGTATCACCGAATAATATAGGTTTAGCGTTATCAACATCTTCAGTTCTTTCTTTTATTCTTTTCTTAGCAATTCTTGTTAAATCTTTTGTTAATTCTCTAAGTGTAGCATTAATAACATATCCTTCAAGTCTTCTAATTTCACAGGCTTTTTGAAACCCTACATTATATGCTTCTACACAATTAGGAGAAGACATTGAACCAAAAACCATCTGCGCAGGTCCAATTATTCTATTCGCATATTGAACATCTTTCCATTGTTTTAATTTGCTTTGATTAACCGTGTTCCAATCTATTTGTTCTTTCGCCCACATATCTAATGCGGCACTTCTTCCTTTCTTTTTCAAAGCCTGATTAGCACTTCCCCAAAATTTTCTCAAAGTCTTCTCTAAACCACTTACTACTATTGGACTATCTTTTAAATTTAATGTTTTGGTTATTTTTTTTACAAAACCATCACACGCCTTTTTGCTTGCCCCTTTTTCACCATTTAATTCTGCCAACTGTGGTTTCGAAAAATCCATACCCGATTTCGGTGCAACACCAGGCTGGTTCACGCCTTTTACGTAATATGGACTACTTAATGCCCATTCCTTTATTAATGTTGGTAAATATTTATCAGCAATTCCATCTGGATCACCCGCATCATTAGGCGAACCGTCAGGAAAACAAAATGGAACACCTGTAGCACTCTTACTTTTTATTACATCGTTATGAATATATTTCACCATATTACCAGCACGCCCATTAAAAAATCCGGCGTTATATGAATCAGCTACATCCACTTTTGCATAATTCTTATTACCTTTAGTTTTTGCTTTCATTCTTAATATATCTTCAGAACCATTATTACAATTAAATACATTTTCTACTCCTGCTAAATCACATACATAAATTGGTTGTATTTTACCATTATCATATATACATTCTAAATATACAACTACATGACTTCTAGAACTTTGTTTATTATTACCAGTTGGCGCTATTTCACGACATTCAAATCCACGTAATATATAACTTTTTGCTGTAAAATCTTTATCTAATCCATTCACATGACCTGACGCATCTGGTTTATGTGTATATGAATATTTCCTATCATTTACTCTATTAAATTCAACCACCGTTTTATCATCATCATCTAAATTATTTCCACTGTTTCTTCCATCGCTTGCTTTTGCTGTTTTTCTTTCACCAAATTTACCAGCCTCTTCAAACGCTTTATCTAATACTTCTCCAATAGTAACTCTTCTTAATACACCGCTAGCATTATTATCATTACTTACTAATGCTTTAACAGGTAGTTCAATACCTGGTATTTCTAATCTATTTTTTTGTCCGGTTTTGCCTGGAATACAATTAACAACATCCCCTGCTGTCTCCATAAGTTTATTTGATAATTCTTCACCTAGTATCTTTTTTTCCTTACTAGTAAATACGTAGTTTTTGCTCGTTGGTTCTTTTATACCAATACATGTAGTATCAGAATCTATCGCTGCTTGTCGTTCATATATTTCTATCATCGAACACTTTATTGTTTTAGGTCTTAATTTATATATTAATTCCATTAAAATACCATCTTCATCTTTAAAATCTAAATAAACTAATGTACTTGTTTTTCCTGAACCAGATTGTCCATAACCTATAAAAACAAATGGTGAATAATCACCTTCAAATTTTTCTTTTTTTTTTGGCTTAGGTCCAATATAAGCATAAGGTTCTATTTGAGTAGCTATATCAGCATTCTTTGTAATTGAACCAAAAACATGATCAAAACCATAATAATTATATTGATGTGTAAAATCATCTGATACATATTGTTTGGTTTTATCTTCTAATTTAAGTGGTGTATCATTATAAGATAACGTTATTGGTTTTATATGTGTTTCGCTTATAGTGTCCGGTGTTATTACAAATCGTCTATGTAAATAATCGGTAATCCCCTTTTCAGCATTATTCCAATCATCTCTTCTTTTTAAAAGTGCTAAAACACTTTTATTACCCTGAACTTGTATTTGATATTGTTTTAATATGGTATTATATATATTCTTACCTTTTCCTGTAACAATATCTTTTTTATAAGTTTCTAATAATTTTGTTTGTTCAATCATTTTTGTTGTAATACTGCCAATTTCTTGTATATTTTCTTTAATAATTAAATTATTTTCAAATATACTTTTGTTTGATACTATTTGGTCATATAATGGTTCTGATGCAACAATACTTTGACCTCTATAAGCAAAATGCAATATCCAGGGAAGAGCATATATCATTATACAATTTTTGTGTGGAGAAACACTATACTTACTATCTCGCTTAATAATTATATCGAATACCTCTTTTCTCTCCTCTTCTGTTTGCTCAATTAGTAAATTTAAACGTTCATATTCATTATCGGTTAATTGTATAAATAAATTTTTTTTTACATTATTTATAAATGCTTTTTGATCATTACTTAATTGTAATAAACCACGATCATTAAAATGTATTGCACCAATAATGGTTAATAATTCACTATTTAAACATTGTCTTAATTTTATATAATATTTATAATATATATTAGCAAATTTTTCATCTGTTTCTTCTTCTATTTTTGTCAATCCTTCTATAGATGAATCTTTTGGCTTTACATTTCCCATTCCAGCAATTTTACTCTCGACCGTAACTTTTTGAGCATCAAACACTTCATTTGGATCCGAAACTACTGGTGGTTTTACATCATTTTTTGTAAATTGTTGCGGTATTTTTTCTGGAATAATTGGAGCTTTTGGTGGTGGATTATTTATTAAAGGATCAATAACACCTGTATTATTTAAACTTGTTCCAGCATCACTTGAACTTGAACCAGCATTTTCATTATTATTACCACTAATTGAATCCATTTGTGAACCCCATGAACTATCATCTATATTATTTATATCTGTTTCATTTTTTGTTTCATTTTTTGTTTCATTTTGAACTACGTTTGAAAAAACAATATTATATCCTAGTAATTGCGAGATTAAATCTAATCCAGTATCAATTCCTGCTGTTTGTTTATCTTCTCCGAAAGTATCAAACTTACTTAAGAATTTTGAATGATTACTTAAATCTTGTAAAAGTTTTTTATAACCTTCATCCATTATATATTATATAATCATATTTTTAATACTCAAATATTATTATATTAATTATTAGATTTCATTTTTATTAATCCGACTTGATGAATTAATAAGCTTATTCAATGATGCCATATGTGTACCAACTAATTTATTATTAGCACTTCTTGTTTGTATAATTCCACTCCACAATTGATGATAATATGAAGCAATAGTTGGTGTATTTATAACAGATGTTTTTAATGCAGTTATACATTTTGATAATATATCAAACTTAATTTTTTCCATTTGTAATTTTGATTTATTCCATAATTTTAATAATTCTATTAATTCTTTTGCTAAAACTTTACATTTTTCCACATCATTTGATTCTTTTTGTAAGTTTTTAATTAATTTTCCAAGTTTTTGAAGTATATTATTAAGTTCTTTAGTTAATGTTTTAATTTTTGGACCATTTAATACTTTTACTCCACGATCTAAACATTCTTTCATTTTTTTTGGTAAATGTTGTCCGTGTACCATGTTTAATTTTCTTATAAAAAATTCTTTTGATTTAAGTATTATTGCATCATTTTTCCATACTTTAAATGTTAGTAATGCTTGTAAAGTTATTTTTCTACACTGAACAATATTTCCACTTTCTTCTTCTATTTGTTTTTTTTGTTCATCAGTCAAATAATCCTTACATGATGTATTTATATTTTCTAAAAATTTACCTATTTTTTCTTTAAACTGCTTTAATTCATTATTTTCATCACATTCAGAACTACTTAATGATGAATCTATGTTTTCTAATAAAATATTAGCATTAGTGTTACATTTTTTACATATTTCTATAGCATTATCGGGTGTTACTGATTTACATTCTTCTTTTAATTTATTAAATTCTTCTTCATATTTTGTTATTATATTTTTTAATTTGGTATCGCAATTATCTCCATCATCTTGGTCATCTTGATCACCCTGTTCATCATCATCTTCTGTTTTTGTATCTTCTTCTTTATTTTCATCATCATCTTCTGTTTTTGTATCTTCTTCTTTATTTTCATCGTCATCTTCTGTTTTTGTATCTTCTTCTTTATTTTCATCGTCATCTTCTGTTTTTGTATCTTCTTCTTTATTTTCATCGTCATCTTCTGTTTTTGTATCTTCTTCTTTATTTTCATCGTCATCTTGTTTTGTATCTTCATTATTTATTACTTTTTCAATAATTATTATTATTTCTTGTATTTCTTTCACATAAGTTTTAATTATTTGTTTGTATTCCTCCTTTTTATTATTTACTTCATCTTTTTTTGCGTCTACTTCTTTTTTCTTTTCTTTAGATTTTTCTTTATCTATTTTTTTTAATTCTTTTATTATTGTTTTTATTTCTTCTATTTGTTTTTTTGTTTCTTCATTCCAATTTATATATTCATCAATAATATTTTTTGATTTTAAATTTTCATCTTTTGATTTATATTTTTCAATAAGTTGTTTCAAGTAATTTAATATTTTATTTAATTCGTCTTTTGCTTTATCTTTGTTTTCTTGTTCGGCATTTCCATTTACTATATCTTTTTTCGTATCTACTTGCTTTTTTATATCTTGTGGAATATTAATAACTTTATTAATATTTATTGTATTATCTGTCATATCTGTTATTTGAAATCCTCCTGGCCAATTATCAAAATTAATATCAAAATCTATTTTGATTTTATTTATTTCATCATCTATTTTTTTCACTATTTCTTCTTTTTTATCATCTTTTTCTTCATCTGTTTTATCTTCATCTGTTTTATCTTCATCTTTTTTATCTTCATCTTTTTTATCTTCACTATCACTATCACTACTTTCTTCGTCACTGCTTTCTTCATCACTACTTTCTTCGTCACTGCTTTCTTCATCACTACTTTCTTCGTCACTGCTTTCTTCATCACTATCACTATCATCATAACGATGTTTCTTTTTCTTGTTTTTCTTTTTCTTCTTTTTTTTACTTGTAGTAGTTCCTACACCAGGACCCATCATATTACCAAAATTAAACGTTTGAACATTTGATTGATTTTGTTGTGTTTTTACTTCTTCTTTCATTTTTTTTATCATATCTTGCATTTCTGCCATTTGTTTATCTTTATCGGATAATTGTTCTTCAGATTTTTCTTTTAATGTAGATAAATTATTTTGCATTCCAACAAGATTAGTTTGTCTATTTTCTACAATTTCTTTTCTATTTATAACCTCATTTATTTCTTTGCTTATTTTTTCATTTTCTTCCACATTACTTGCTTTATTTCTTTCTTCTTTTAAACTATCTATTTTATCTGTTAATATTTTCATTTGTTCTTCATTAATACTGATTTGACTTTTAACATCTTCTTCTTGTTTTTTTATATCTTTAATTTGTTGTTCATCAACTTCTTTTGATTTTTCTACTGCTTGACACTCTATTTTTTTTGCTAATATTTCTTGTTTTGCTTTTTCTATAATTTCTTGAATTTCCTTCATTGTTTCTTTATAGGATTCTGCATTTATTTTTGTTGTTTCACGTATCTTTTCTATTTCATGTTCTCTATCTCTTAATTCTTTTTCTTGTTGTTCTGCTTTCTCATTTGCTTTTTTTTCTTTTTCTTCACAATCATTTTTGGCGTTTTTTATATCTTCTGTTACTTTATCTTGTTCTTTTTTATATTCATTTTCAATATTTGAAATAGCCTCTTTTTCTTTAGAATCTACTGTTTGTGTAATTGGATCACCACCACTCATTTTTGTAACGTTCATTCTTTGTTTACCATGAAAATCAGATCTATTTTTACCAAACATTGTTTTATGCGAAACGGCTTTATTTTCTGTATAATGTTTGGCTGGTCCAAAAAATAAACCTTTTTTGATTAATAAAGCATTTTCAGGAATTTTATCTTTATTTTTGTTATTTATTTTACTTTCATCTAATACTATTAACAATTGACTTTTATATTGTTTCATTTCCTCGTAAATTTGCGCAATATTATTTATATCTTCTTCGAAAATAGATGCTTCAGGATCACTATAAAATTTTTTAATAAATTCAATTGTAGAATCTTTATTAAATTGTAATTCTGGTATATTATATTTTTCTATTAATTTACGAAGTTTTGATAATTCTTCTAATAGAGTAGGAAAAAACATACTACCACCAGTTTGCTTTTCTTCGTCTTTCTTTTCTTCGTCTTTCTTTTCTTCGTCTTTTTTACCATAAAATTTGCTTAATTGTTCTAATGTTTTATCATCATTTTTTAATGTTTCAAAATTTTTTAGACTTTGTATTTGTTCTTCTAGTTTTTTTCTTTTTTGTTCCGATGTTTCTTCTACTACATCTTCTTTTTTTTCTTCATCGACTTCTTCTTTTTTTTCTTCATTGACATCTTCTTTTTTTCCTTCATCGACTTGTTGTTGTGATTGTATTTTTGGTTTATAACTATTTTTAGGGTCATCTTCTCTTTTTTTTTGTTTACTTATTTGAGTTTCTTTATCTTTGTCTTTTTCTTCTTGTGTTTTCGCATAAAGAGACCCTTTTGTTTCACCTAATTCACTTGTAAAAAAACTCTTAAATACCGGATTTGACATATTAGATGGTCTATCTTCATAATTTTCTTCTTCTATTTTTTTTTTCGTTTTAATCCATTTATTTGCCATATTATCTAAAATGTCGTGTATTTTACTATTTTTCACTTGAAACATTTTATGTTTACCCATACTACTACCAGATAATTCACCGTGTGCATGTAATATAGTAAAACGATATGATTGATACTCTATTAATGCGTTACACAATTTCTTAATATCATCATACCAACTTTTATCTACATTAGTTTTTTCACTAGTATAATCTACATTATTGTTTATGTAATTTATAACACGATCATAAAAATCGCTAATATTATATATATTATTTTCATCATCTAACCATTGTCCAAATGTTGTAACTGCTATATCTTTTAATAATTGATGACTATGTATTATTTCATTATTATCCATATCTTATATATTAAACATTTAAAATATTTTAAATGTTAAATTTTAATTTAATTTACCCCTATTTGATAAAAAATCAATCTGCTCTTTTGTTATACAAGCGCAACCACGACCATTACTAACATTACTATTAAAAGCACAACATTCAGGAGTAAATGTATTTCTACCAAAAAAATATAATTCACCTTCTCTTAAAGGTACATTGGGATTACTATAACTTTCAAATGGTTCTTCTTTAATTTCTATTTTTTTATTTAAATATGACTTTTTATTACCTTCTTGTAAATTTTCATTTATATTTGACCCTACCATATTTTCCCATATAACACATTTATAACAAATAGAACCTAAAATAATTAGTATTAATAATCCAATTAAAACAATGCTAGCGTGTCTTGCATTTATTTTCATATATACATTAATAGTATATTTAAATCAATAATAATTTAATATTTCATTATCTAATATTTCTTCTATACAACTGTTGTAATCTAAAAATCTTACACCATCAATAATAAATGAATTTTTATCAGTGATTAAATGATATAAATATTTTTGTTTTTTATGATTAATACCTTGTAAGTTATAAGTAGAAAATTTGCCTAAATCATTGTCATTAATATTAATATTAGGACCACAAATGTATGTGTTTTTATTTAATGTATATTTTTTTAAATGATTTACATTTGTTCCATCTATTATAACAATACCTTTTACTATTTCACCAAATCTTAAAACGTCATTTACATTTACATCTTTAATTTTAACTGATTGTCCATCTAATAATTCAATTTCAGTATCACCATGAAATCCACCATCTAAATATTTATGTATTAATTCGTATTTTGCTTCTTTAATTAAAGCAAATTCATTTAATTTTTGTAAATCACTTTTTTCAATTTCATCCCAATCAAAAAATTCATAATCATTTAAATAAATTCTTTTATTAGAAGTATTCAAACAATAAATTATTGGTTTTCTATAATTTTCAATATAAACAGCATGAGGATGTTGAGATACATTTATCATTTTATTTTTATACATTACTTTATGTGTTCCAGAAACAATAACACCATCTAAATTATACATATTTTGATCGCTACTAGATAACTTAAATATACCTTCCACAATACTATTATTTTTTAATATATCTCCTATAACTATATTTTTTATAGGTATTAATCCACGTTGAGTTTCTAATATTGTATCTTCATCAAAACATTTTGGTTTACCCGGGGCTGGAACAGGAGGCATCGCCTTTGTTGCAACACTTAAAACTTGTCCAACAAATACAGTTGCTATTGCTACAGGTATCATTAAACCAACCATTATAGCCACATAAGAAAATCCCATTGTTAATGCTGGAATATTTAATGGAAAAATTGCCCAAATAACGAAAAACAAAATTGCTAATATAGATAATGTTACTAATACTGCTATACAAATAGCCATAACAATACTAACAATAGACGTTAAACTATATAAACCAGCAATAATTACATTTATAATAATTGTAAGTAACCCAACACTTTTATTCATACTGTCTTGAAATTTCATTAATATCATGTAAATAGGTGCAAGCAGTTTCATAACCATTGATAAAATATAATCTAAAATCATTATTACTTGATCAATTAACCATCTCATCATAACACGCATACCTTCAATTGTATCTTTTATCCCTTCAAAACTATTTAATACTATACTAAGAGACTTGTAAATAGGTGTAAAGAAATATTCAACAATACTACCTAAAATATTACTTACACAAAATGTAAAATTCATAGCAGTAAATTTAAATATATTTGTTCCTTTCGGACTATTTATAAAACCAGCAAATGGTATCACAGCAGGATGACATCTCATATTTACCCAATCATCTCTTATTGGTTGCATTCGTGCTTTAAAATAAAAATAAATAAAGATAACAATAAATATTACTTTTATTAATATCATCCATAAAACAGATGTTCCATATAAATCCCAATAACTTGTTTTATTATATATTTTTTTCATTTTTTCGAAAAATAATTCGTTTCTAATATTAATATTATCCATAATAATATATATGGATAATATATAAATTAATCTTCCCAATCCCAAAAAGTATATTCACCAACGGGAATTAAATGATTATCTGTAATTAAACAACTTAATTGTTCTTCATATTTATTTGTTTTTTCTGCCTTATTAAATTGTTCCACATCAATAAAATTATCTAATTTACTATTATCTAATTTATTATCAGGTAAAATCTTATGACCACCGGTTACATAAATATAATCGTTTAATTTTTTACTAAAAATTTTATAAAAACAATTAGATGGTTCACCTTTTATTTTTAAAGTCCCCAGGACAGTGCTACCATTTTCCAAAACATCTCCTAAATTTATATCTTTCATATTTACTTTTTTACCATTCTTTAAAACAACCTTTGTTTTTGGATGAAAGCAAAATATTCTTACAACATCTCCTATTGGCCCATTCCACGTACTTTTTCCAACTAAAACAGTTGATTGTATTAATTTATAAACTACAAATAATAAACCTATAAGTTTAAACATGGTGTCTTTTACTTTTATAATCATATTTTGAAACTGACTCATAACAGAACCTAAAATACTGAAAATATTTATACTAAACATTGAACTGGCTTTTTTTAACCAATTTATTAAACCACGCATAGCCTGTATATCTTCTAAGAATCCACTTCCTAAATATGATAATATTCCTATTACACCATTAATAGGTTTTAAAAAGAATTCCATTAAACCTCCCTGAATATTAGACAAACAAAATACAAAATTAGAAGCAGCATCATGTCCAAACATTCCAGCAAAAGGCATTACTGAAGGATTACACCTATATTTTGGCCAATTTTCTTTTACTTCTTTTATTTTTGTCATTAAAAATACAAAAATAATTACAGATTTAAATAATAAAACAATAATTACACTATTTAAAATATCTTTAAAATCTCCCATAATAAAATATAATGTTATTTAAATTTTTTTAAAAAACATTAATTAAAATCTTTCTTGACAACCACATCCTCCTTTTTGTTTTTTCTTACTTTTTTTCTTTTTATTTTTTCTTCCTCCTCCTTTTTGCATTGTATCGAATTTTCTATTTTCTTTTTGTTGTTCGCCTAATTTTGCTGCTTTTACTATATTTTTATTTGCTCCTGGCGAACCTTTATACTGTGGAACAGATACACCTCCTTTATTTGTATTTCCTTCAAGAACCGCACTACCTAAACCAGTAACTACACCAGTGGTAACAGGTTCAAAATTACTACTTACACCACCATATGCTTCAGACAACGTTGCCATTCCACCAGTTTGACCTTTTTTTGTTGCTTTATTTGCTTTTACTTGTTCTTCATTTGATTTTTCTTGTTTTTCAATTTCACCACTAACCTTACTTGAAAAACTAGGTTGATCATTTACACCATATGGGTTCTCCATTCCTTCTACTCCATTTGTTACATTTGATGATACATTCGCCAGGTTAGAACCTCCATATGCTTCAGATAACGTTGCCATACCACCTCTTTGCTTACGACTCTTTTTTCTTCTTTTTCTTCTTATTTTTTTACTTTTTCTTCTAGTTCTTCTTTTTTTTATTTTACGTGTTTTTCTATAGTTTTTTTTTCTACCTCTTTTTTGTGTTTTTCTCTTAATTTTTGCCATTATATAAAATATAAATATTAAAATATAAAATATAAATATTAAAATATTAAAATATAAAAGAAAATTTTTAATATTCATTATAATGAATCCTGAGGAAAGATTAAATCTTCAAAAGTTAGTGAAAGAATATGGTGCTGAAGATACAACTAAAAAAATACGCAGTTTAAAACATAGTAAACTAATTGGTAATGATATTTCAAGTTTTCAATATCTTAAAACTAAATATTCTAGATTATCAAAAAGTAATCCTAAGCAATTTGAACAAATGGCTGTAAATAAATGTAATTTCTTATTTGTTAATTATACAAATATTTTCAATAGATTAATGCGAGATGAATTGGATTTAAGTATCCTAAATCAATTTTTGACTAAATTACGCGATATAGAAGAAGGTGTATTAGATCAACATGAAGCTTCTGTAGAAGTTGGTGGTTTGTTAAAAAAACTCTATATCGATAGTGCTTTACGTCGTGATAAAAAAAGTAAAGGATTTAAAACTAAAAAAAAGAAATCGTGTAAAAATATTTCGTGGAATGAATTTAAAAAAAGTGGGTTAGTAAATCAATAAATTGAAATATATTAAATATTAATAATATTTGATATATAATGACTAAATTAGTAATAGTTGAATCCCCGGCAAAATGCAAAAAAATAGAGTCTTATCTAGGTAAAGGATATAAATGTGTTGCTAGTTTTGGACATATAAGACAATTAGGTGGTCCAAAAGATGGTTTGAAATGTATTGACTTTGATAATAATTTTAAACCTACATTTGCTTTATTATCAAATAAAAAAAAATATATAGGAAATTTATCAAAAGCAATTAATAAATCTAGTGAGGTTATTCTGGCTACAGATGATGACCGTGAAGGTGAGGCAATAGCGTGGCATATATGTAAAGTTTTCAAACTTTCTGTAGAAAATACAAAAAGAATTATATTTCATGAGGTAACTAAACCTGCTATATTAAATGCTATATCTAATCCTGTAAGACTAGATATGAATAAAGTTTACGCACAACATTCTAGACAAATACTAGATAAAATAGTTGGATTTAAACTATCACCGATGTTATATAATTATATTAGTAAAAAACCAAAAAAAGGATTAAGCGCAGGAAGATGCCAAACACCTGCACTTAGAATAGTTTTTGATAATCAAGTAGACATTGATAATTCACCTGGTAAAAAAGTATATGATACTATTGGAACATTTACTGAAAAAGATTTACCGTTTAAATTAAATCATAATCATAATTCTGAAGATGACATTGGTGACTTTTTAGAAAAATCAGTAAATCATGACCATAAATATTCTATATCAAAACCTAGAGAAGTTGAAAAAAAACAACCAACACCATTTACTACAAGTACATTACAACAAAAAGCCAGTAATTGTTTTGGTTATTCTCCAAAAAGAACAATGAAGTTGGCTCAAACATTATATGAAAATGGTTATATCACATATATGAGAACAGATAGTAAAAAATACAGTAAAGAATTTATTGCTATAGCAAAAAAATATATATCAAGTAATTACGGTAAAGCATATTTAAATGTTAATGTAAATAAATTATGTAATAATGTAAAAACTGAAAAAAAGGCACTAGCACAAGAGGCTCACGAAGCAATACGTCCTACTAAAATAGAAACAGTTTCTATAAAAAACTTACCATCACCAGAACAAAAATTATATAAATTAATACGGGAAAATACCATAGAAAGTTGTATGGCACCTGCTATTTATTCTAGTATAACTGCTAGTATAACATCTCCAGATAAATATAAATATAAATATTCAGTTGAAATTGTTACCTTTTTAGGATGGCAGGCAGTATGTGGTGCTTTAACAAATGAACCTGAATTATATAAATTTTTAAATAGTATAAAAAAAAATAGTATAATCGACTACAAAAAAATTAACAGTAAAGTTTCAATGAAAGAACTTAAAACACATTTTACAGAAGCTAGATTAGTTCAAATGTTAGAAAAAAAAGGAATAGGTAGACCTAGCACATTTTCAAGTTTGATATCTAAAATTCAAGATAGAGAATATGTAAAAAAACAAGATGTTGAAGGAAAAGAAATTAACTGTATAGATTTTGAATTAATAGATAGTGAAATAACTGAAAATAGAACCAAAAGAGTATTTGGTAATGAAAAAAATAAATTAGTTTTACAACCATTGGGGAGAATGGTTATTGAATTTTTATTGAAAAATTTTGATTCATTATTTATGTATGATTACACAAAATCTATGGAAGATACATTAGATTTAATTTCAAAAGGAAATTATATTTGGCATAAATTATGTTATAATTGTAATAATGAGATAGATTCTTTAACAAAAAATATAGATAAAAGTCATAAAGCAATGTTTAAAATTGATAAAGATCATACATTTCTTTTTGGAAAATATGGACCATGTATCAAAAAAGAAGTAAATGGTAAAGCAACATTTCTACCAATAAAGAAAAATATAGATATGCATAAATTACGTAGTGGTGAATATTCACTTTCTGATTTAATAGATAATAAAGCAAATTCGCAAAATGCTAGTAAAAATTTAGGAGAGTATAATAATAATAGTGTTGTATTAAGAAATGGTAAATATGGATTGTATGTTAATTACAATAACAAAAACTATTCTGTAAAACTAATAAATAAAGACATTAATGATATCGAATTAAAAGATGTTATACCAGTATTGGAAGGTAAAAAATCTTTATCAAATCCTAACATATTACATCAATTTGATGAGACGCTTTCTATACGAAAAGGTAAGTATGGTCCATATATATTTTATAAGGCACAATATATGAAAAAACCTAGATTCTTAACATTAAAAGGTAAAGATTGGAAAAATGATTTTGCTGATTTAGATGAATTGCGCAGTTGGATTTCACAAGAGCACGAAGTTTAAGATAATACCAATGATTTTGGAACTGTAAAAGGTTGTGCTTCTTGACTATCCATCAACATAGTAAATTCAAGAGAAAAACTAAAATCTCTATTTCTAAAGTCAACTAATAATTGGTCGTGAAAACGAAATCTAAATCTTAGTCTATCAATATGTCTAAGAGCAGGACTATAATAAGAAATTTTTCTTTCTGTACCACTATCTAAACAACATTTATTTTCATCATTTTCAAAAATTAATTTAGCAAATGCGCTACCAGTTTTACCACTATAATCATTACCATACATTGTTGAAGTTTTTTTTGAATATGGAGTTAATTCGTCTATTTTATTTTTTTTGTCTAATTCTACATAAATAACATTACGTCCATATAAATTTATTTCTCTATTGTTATTTGAATCAACATAATAACCAGAAGTAGATAACCATTTTGTTGGGCTTTCATAATCAAAACCAAAATCACTTGTTGTTGTTACACTACTGTATTCTTTTTTATCAAAACCTAAAAAATAAGGTAGACCCCAAAATTTATCATTTCTAAAAACTCTAACATAACCACTTGGTAATGAATAAGATTCTTCTTTATTAAATAATAAAGTAAAATTATCCTGGCTGTTTCCAAACCAAAACGTATTATTTACAACATTATGTTTACATATAAATTTATTGTATGTAGAACTTACAGCCTTATTCATTTTTGAAACTATTTCTTTAACTATTTGTTCATTATTATATCGCCCTTCTTGTATTTGAATAGTATAAATAGTATTTGTACTATTAATTTTAAATGATAATTTAGTATTTTGATATTTATTTGTAAAAACAAATAAATTTTCAGGCATATCTAAATTAACAAAACGTATTGCTTGAATATTCGTAAATGTTTCGGGTAATTTAATTTCAAACTCGTTTGCCTCTTTAAATTTATTTTTATCACGATCGTAAGAATGTATAGATATTGTTCTTTTTCCTAGAACATAAGACTTCATGTGTGGAATAACATTTGCTATTCTATTAGCCATTTTATATATATTATATAAATAATTTTCTTTATTTTAAAATAGTTAATAAATATATATATGTCAGATCAACAATTTAAAGCAAGGGATATTATGAGTAGAAATATTAGTCCAAAAAAAGATATTAATCCAAATTCAATGTTTGATAATATTGATATGAAAAATCAGTTTTTTTTTATAACGTGGGCACTTGTTATAATTTCTACTATACTATTTACAGTATTTAGAAGTTTAAATATAACTGCTAACAACGCAAAAGCAATGCCTTTTATAGCATTGTTATTTGCTATTGTAGGGTTAATGATAATTACATTTTTTGAAGAAGTTAAAATGGGACATCGCAATCAAAGTTTAACAGGCATTTTATCTAATACATTAATGGGATGGGTTCCAGGATTATTTATAATAAGTCAAATATTTTTAATATTAAAGTTATTAGGTACACATTATCATAAAACCAATTTTCAAAGTTTATATGGTTTCTTATCTGGTTTACTAATTATTATACAAATTTTTATGTATATTTTTTACACTTATAGTAAATATATTAATCCTTTAAAGAAAACAGGACTAAGAGCATTGAAAGATTCCTTTTTATTGTTTTATCCATGGTTTTTAGCCACATTTATAGGATTTTCTTTAACAGTATGGTTTTATTTTTATACTACAAAAATTGTAACTGATGATGGTGGTAAATTATTATAATAACAAAAATCTAAATGTAATACCATATTTATTATCATCTTCCCATATACCAGATATTTTTAGTATCAATTCAATGTTTTGTTTTTTTTCAGTTTCCGTTACATCTGAATATAACTTTATAAATTTATTTTCTATTTGTTCTTCTATTCTATAAGTTGGAATTTTTTTTTGTAAATTAAAATTTCCAAATTTTTCTAATATTTCTTTTTCTATGTTTTTTATCTTTTCAATGATTAAATTATTATCATCACCTAAAAAAAAACATTTAATTTTATTAAAATATTTTTCAATCTTTATATTTGATAATGTAAAATAAATAAATATACCATTTAAATTCATATACTCATCACTATAAAATATTCTATAAAAATAAGCATTATCCATTATATTATTTATATTTCTTTCAGATACAACAATATTGTTAGTATCTAATTGTTCCGGGTCAAGTGTTATATACATATAATATATATATTGATATACGTTTAAGTTAATAATCATTATTTAATAAACCATTTTTAATCATCATCAATGTTAAAATAGTTTTGTTATCAAAATCTGGATATTTATTTATATTATCTAAAAATTTCTTACAGTTTTCGTGCGCTTTTAAATATGTGGCTTCTTTTTTTTCCATATATTCTAACCAAAAACTAGATAAATTTGGATGTGTTGTCTTTAATTTATTTAAGTCTTCTATATTTTTTTCATATAATTTACTAGTCATTAAAATAATTAATTAAATCTTTTTAAGTATTAAAAAGATAATAAGCATTTATTATAATGAAATACTTAGAAAGCAAATTTGAAGACTATATAAATAGTTGTAAAAATATAAATTTACATAAAGATTGCCAGGATGTCTTAAAATTAGTAAGTAAACCAATTGATAAACAAAATAATTTAATTTTTTACGGACCATCCGGTATAGGAAAATACACACAAGCACTGAATTTTATAAAACAATTCAGTAAAACAAATTTAAAGTATGAACGCAAAATTAATTTCAATTTTCAAAATAAGAAAACATATGTATTTAAAATAAGTGATATACATTATGAAGTTGATATGGAATTATTAGGATGTAACGCAAAATTATTATGGAATGATTTTTTTTATCACATAATAGATATTTTGTCTGCTTCACCAGATCATACTGGTATTATTTTATGTAAAAATTTTCATAAAATTCATAGTGAGTTGTTGGATATATTTTACAGTTATATGCAGACACTATCTCATAAAAACATTAAACTTATATATATTTTAATTACAGAAGATATTGGATTTATTCCAACCAATATTTTAAATCGCTGTCAAATAATACCATTTAAAAGACCAACAAAACAGTCTTATAAAAAAATAACTGGAAAAACATTAAACAAAAATTATGATATATCTAAAATAATTAATATTAAAAATATTAAATCTAATATACAGCAGTTACAACAACCAAACAAAATTATTGTTAATAAAATTATAAATAGTATTGTTAATTATGATGAATTAAAATTTATGACTTTACGTGAACAAATTTATGAAATGTTTATTTATCAATTAAATATAAATTATTGTATGTGGGAAATAATAAAACATTTTATTGAAACAAAACAAATAAACAATAATAATATTAAATTAGTATTTGATAGAATGTTTATTTTTTTTAAGTATTATAACAATAATTATAGACCCATTTACCATTTAGAGGGATTTTTATATTATTTATGTAAGATTATACATGGATTATAATCGCGCTTGTAGAATTTTAAATTTAGGGCTCAAACATACGGAAAAAATGTTAAGAAAAGCATATCATATTGCTGCTTTAAAAAATCATCCAGATAAAAATCCAAATAAAGAAAATGCTAATATACTATTTCAAGAAATATCAGAGGCATATGATTTTTTATTAAATCGTCATGATGAAAGATATAGATATGTAAATCACAATATAAGTTATAGTGAATTATTAAAAACAATTATTAGTGAATTTGACATAGATGGTACATTTAAAAGTAATGTTTTTATAGAAACAACATTAAAAGGTATTATTAATAAAGCATCTCTAAAAATTTTTGAAAAATTAGATAAAGAAAAATCACAAAAACTCTTTGACTTTATATTTCAGTATAATTCTATATTTAATTATGATAAAGATATGTTGAAAAAAATACAAACTATTCTTAGATATAAAATGAAAGATGATAATGTTATCATATTAAATCCAAATATAGATGACTTATTAGAAGGAAATATATTTAAATTGGATATTTTTGAAAAAGAGTTTTATATTCCACTATGGCATCATGAATTATATTATCAAGTAGAAAAAAATGATTTAATTATTAAGATTGAACCAGAATTAGATATTACAGATACAAAAATAAAATCATTACATTTAGATAACAATAATAATATTTTTATTTATTTAAATTATTCTATTGCTAAGATATTAGAAGAAAATGAGTTAACGTTTTCATTGGGAGAAAATAAATTTACTATTGAAGGTGCTGAAATAAATATTATAAAAAAACAAACAAAAGTTTTATATAATAAAGGTATTTTCAAAATGAATGACAAAAATATTTTTGAACCAAAAGGAAAAACAAATATTTATGTAGAAATAGAATTATATTGAATCTAAATGTGCTCTTCTTGATATTGGGTATAATTGTTCATCTAAGTTATATCTTAAAAGAGAAACAAATCCACCTGTTAAGAAAACAAAACAATGCCACATAGAATGATATTTTATATATACTTCATTATACCATTCCTTTACCGCTATACAATATACTATTATTGCCGTTATACCACAAACAATAGAAAGAAATGATAAACATTTAAAACGCAATAAATATCTCCAAATAGTTCTCCATTTTAATATACAAACTATCGCACTACATACTGATAAATACCATGTCAATATTAAAGCATGATCTAGTTGCTCCCACAAATAAACAACTAATACTATATTTTCTACAGCAAAACTTGTAATATAAAATTGAGGTTCTCGAACACGTAACGCATATAAAACAGTTGTAAATATTAAAGCAGAAGCAGCATAACCATCTAATAAAGCCCAATTATCATAATCATAATCTGTTGTAAATACTTTGTCATCTGGTAAACTATGGTGAGAGTGATATAATAATGAATATGTAACTGCATAAATAAATTTTATAAACATAAAAACAGAAGCAGTATCTTTTCTTCTTTTCCAACTCCATAAAAAAACCATCATTGGAAATAAAGCTGTCGCATGAGTTATCAATAGTAAAGAATCCATTAATATATTATTTTTTTTTCTCTTTATTTATATTTCACTAATATTTAAAATATAAATATAAGATATATGCCTTGTAATTGTGGTAAAGACTTGTTTAAAAAAAATTTAAATCAAAATACACAACAACAAAGAGAAAAATTTTTACAAAGTCAAAAAATAACAAAAAAAAATTTAATTTTTAACAATAACACATTTAAACGCGGAACTCAAATTAAAATGTCTCTTTTTTAATTACAAATACATTCCAAACGGTATGTTATTTTCTTTATTTATTTTTATTAATATGTCTACTACTTTTGTTGTTACATTAAATGGAAATTCTACTTTAATTGTTTTCTCTTTTTCAAATAAGTTTGTATCTGGTTTCATTAATCTACATAAATTTATTTTAGTATGAATAATTTCTAAACATCTTTTAAGATTTCTTACACCTTTTTCACCTTCAGTGTATTGCGTTATAATATGCTCTAACACTTTATCTTCAATAATTATATCTTCTTTATTAAACTTAATTAATTTTTGGATCGCAGGCAATAAATAATTTTTAGCAATTGTTATCTTTTCATTTTTATCATACCCTTTTGTTTTAATTGTATACATTCTATCTTTTAAAATTTTATTTACTTTTCTTTCATCGTTATAACTAAATATAAATAATGCCTTACTTAAATCAAAATCAATATTGGCAAAATATTTATCATGAAAACACGTGTTTTGTGTTGTATCTGTTAAATGTGTCAATATACCTATAATCTCTTCTCCTTTTGGTGTATCACTTACTTTATCTAATTCATCAAAATAAAATACTGGATTCATACATTTACTATTAATTACTATATCTACAATTTTACCCCATATACTTCCTTCATAAGTATATGAGTGTCCTTCTAGAAAACTACTATCCGTAGCACCACCCAATGCTAAAAACGCAAATGGTCTATTTAATATTTTGCTAATACCTTCTTTTACTAATGTTGTTTTACCTGTTCCCATTGGTCCCTGAATTGCTATTGCTGAACCAACTGAATCTGGATTACTTATCAACTGTCCCATCATTTGCATAATTTGCATCTTAGCATCATCTAAACCAAATACTGCTTTATCTAGTATGTTTTTTGATTTTTCTAAAAATTCATTACATTTATCAATACCATCATCTAGTGTTAACGGTAACGTTGCGTTTTTACAAAAAGGAATTCTCATAAAACCATCCACCCATTGTTTTATTTTATAATATTCACCAGAACCTGGATCCATATATTGCAATGTATTTATTTTTCTTAAAGCGTTTGATTTAAAAGCAACTGGTATATCAGATTCTAATAGTGCCAAACGATAAGGCTTTTCTACATCGCTGAATTTTTTTACTTCTCTTAATTGCTCTAATATTTTTTCTTGTGTTTTTAATTCCATGCTTTTAAAATATTTAAAATCATTCATAACATTTTTTTCTCTTAACAACTTTCTTAGTGTAGTAATATTTTTACTTTTTGTTTTTTCTTCATCCTTTTTCTTTTTAATTTCATTATGCTTATCATTTATCTTACACATTTCTTCAAATCTCTTCATCATAGCATCTTTACCTTCTTTATTTCTAATACTTACTAGTTCTTTTAATTCATTTAACGTATGTTGTTCATTTTCTTCTTCACTTATTTTTTTTAAGTTTTTTGATTTTATCATTGTTATTTCTTTTGACTTGTTTTCTTTTATCCAAACCTTTACATCATATCTATACTCAGGCTTTTTTAAACCTTTTACTTTTACTTTATTTTTCTTTAGAATTTTTCCATCATGCCATTTCTTTTTATACAATACTTTTACAGGTTCTCCTTTTATAAAATTTTTTTCTTCTTTAATTTTTCTTCGTTGCTCTTCTACAGCACGTTCAAAACTATCGTCATCATCATCATCATATTCTTCATCATAATATTCTTCATCATAATATTCTTCATCTTCTAATTCATAACCCATTCCGGGACCATACGCACCGCCATTTTTATCTCCAACTGTGAAAATAATGTTAAATTTCATGTTTTGTTTTAACATTTCTTTTAGTTCTTCATCTGATAAATCATCTGGTAAATAATCATCTTCTTCTTCTTCATCATAATATTCTTCATCATCATAATAGTAATTAGCAGTATCTATTTCTTCTTCTACATCACTATATTCACTTTCTTCTTGATGTTTTTCCTGTTTTTTTTTATTTCTTGTTTTCATTTTACGATTATTTTTTTTATTTCTATTTTCTTTTTTCTCTCTTTTCTCTTTTTTAACAAATTCATCTATTTTTTCTAATTGTTTCTTTTTATCTTTTGGTGTCTTTTTTGGAAACATTTTACTGATTATTCTGGTTATTGATTCATCATGTAAGTTCTCGTTGTCATATTCTGAACCTTCTGTATAATCATCACTTTCACTATGTTCATAATTATTTTCTTCTGGTATCCATTCAGAATCGTCACTATCACTAGATTCGTTTTGTTTATATACTTTCTTGTTTTTTAATTTTTCTTTTTTCTTTGGTACCTTACTTTTTTTAGCAGAATGCTTTTTTTTTTCTTTAATCTTCATCTTTATTTTTTGATTTTTTTTCGTGTTTTTTTCAGGTTCACTCATTTGTATATTTACACATATTTTTGTTTAAATTTTTTATCAATTTAATTAATAATTCAAATACTTCTTTTTCAATAAAATTGACAAAAAACAATCTAAATAGTATGTATTACAGTTATAAAATGAATGAAAAAAATGAAAAACCGTCTAAAATTATTGGAATTCAGTTTAGCATATTAAGTCCTGAAGAAATACGTCGTGGTTCAGTTGCTGAAATAGTAACCAGAGACACTTATATTAACAATAAACCTGTTATTGGTGGGTTATTTGATCCACGTATGGGTGTATTAGAACCAGGATTTATATGTCCAACTGATGGTCACAATTATATAAAAACACCAGGATATTTTGGTCATATTGAACTGGCTCGTCCGGTATTTTATATTCAATTCTTAAATAGTATATTAAAAATATTGAGATGTGTTTGTTTAAAATGTAGTAAATTACTAATCAATAAAAAGAAATATCAAAACTTGTTAAATTTATCTAATAAACAACGATGGGATGCTGTATTTAAATTGTGTAACAAAATAAAACGATGTGGTGAAGAAACCGAAGATGGATGTGGTTGTAAAAAACCAAAAAAAATATCAAAAGAAGGTTTAGCAACATTGTATGCTGAATGGGAAAATACAGATAAAATCGCAAATCAAGATGGTCAAATAGAAGACAAAAAAATTATGAAATTAATACCTGAATTGGTTTTAAAAATATTCAGAAGAATTAATAATGAAGATATTCATTTTATGGGATTTAGTCCTATATGGTCTAGACCCGATTGGATGATATGTCAAGTAATGTCTGTACCACCACCGGCTGTAAGACCATCTGTGAAACATGATGCTCAACAGCGAAGTGAAGATGATATTTCACACATTATTGTTAACATTATTAAAGCAAACAAAACTCTTCAAGAAAAAATAGAAAGTAACGCACCTTCAAAAGTTATAGATGATTGGCATACTGTACTTCAATATTATGTTGCTACCATGATTGATAATAAAATACCGGGTGTTGCTTCAGTAGCACAACGTTCAGGACGTGCTTTAAAATCAATTAAAGAAAGACTGGTTGGTAAACAAGGTAGAGTTAGAGGAAATTTAATGGGAAAACGTGTTGATTATAGTGCTAGATCTGTTATTGGTCCTGACCCTGCTTTATCTATTAGAGAATTAGGCGTTCCACTTAAAATTGCAAAAAATATTACTGTTAAAGTTGTAGTCAACAAAAGAAATAAAAATTATCTTACTAAGTTAGTGTTAAATGGACCTGACCAATGGCCCGGTGCTAATATATGGGAGAAAGGAAACGGCGACAACATTTCATTAAGACAAATAGATAGAAACTCTATTGATTTACAATACGGCGATATTATACATAGACATTTACAAGATGGCGATCCTGTTTTATTTAACAGACAACCTACACTACATAGAATGAGTATGATGTGTCACATTGTTAAAATAATGCATGTAGGTAATACATTTAGAATGAATGTTGCAGATACCAAACCATATAATGCTGATTTTGATGGAGATGAGATGAATATGCATGGACCACAGGATATTGAAGCCGCTAGTGAATTAAGAAATCTTGCTATTGTTACTAAACAAATTATTAGTCCTGCTAATAATAAATCTATTATTGGTATATTTCAAGATTCATTGCTTAGTACATATAGATTAACTAGGAGCAATATTAAATTTTCACAGCGTGACGCAATGAACTTGTTAATGGGTGTTCAAAACATTAATATCGGCAATATTCAAAATAAAGATACATTAACTAATTTTGATGTTTTATCGCAAATATTTCCAGAAATGAGTTGTAAATTTCAAAACGGTGGATTTTCAGGTAAAGATAACAAGAAAACAACTAATAATATTATTGAAATAGTAAATGGTAAAATGTTAAGAGGACAAATAGATAAAGGTATTTTAGATAGCAACTCTAAAGGATTGATACAAAGAATATTTAATGATTTCGGCAATGAAAGAGCAACACAATTTATTGATGAACTTCAGTTTATTGTAACTGAATATATGAAAAAAAGTTCTTATAGTGTTGGTATTAGTGATTTAATTGCTAATGAAGAAACTAATGAAAAAATTACTACTGCTATTAATAAAAAGAAACAAGATGTAAATAATTTAATTCAACAACTACATTTGGGTGTTTTCGATAATAATACAGGACGAAGTAATGCTGAAGAGTTTGAAACACAGGTAAATTCTTTATTAAATGAAGCAGCATCAGCAGCAGGTAAAATTGGAAGAGAAAGTTTATCTAAAGATAATAAATTTGTTATTATGGTTAAAGCCGGTAGTAAAGGTAAAACATTAAATATTGCTCAAATGATTTCTTGTTTAGGTCAACAAAATGTAGACGGAAAGCGTATTCCTTATGGTTTTGATAATCGCACACTACCACATTATACTAAATTTAATGACTCTCCTGAAGCCAGAGGTTTTGTTGAATCTTCATTTATTCAGGGATTAACTCCAGAAGAAATGTTCTTTCATGCTGTTGGTGGTAGAATAGGTCTTATTGATACAGCAGTAAAAACAAGTCAAACAGGTTATATACAGAGAAGATTAATTAAAGGATTGGAAGATATTAAAGTTTCATATGATATGACTGCTAGAAATAATAAAAATAAAATTATTCAGTTTAAATATGGTTATGATTGTATTGACTCTTGTAAAACAGAAAATCAAGTATTACCACTAACCAAAATGTCTATTGAAGAAATATATGCGCATTATCAAATGCCTACTTTTGATAAAAATGATGTTTACACTACTAATTTTACAAAAGATTGTATCAAAAGAATTAAAATACAAGATAGTAAATTAAAAGAACAAACTAAAAAAATATTATCATATATGCTTGATTCACGTGAAGATTTAATTAAACATGTCTTTAAATATGAAGACAATATTAAAATTCATATACCTGTTAATTTCTTTAGAATTATTACAAATGTTCAAAATCAGTTACATATTCAAAAAGATTCTATAGTAAATATCACACCACACGAAGTGTATGAATTAATTGATCAAACATATGAATCTCTAGAAAAAATGCCTTTGTTTGCCCCTACAAAATTATTTAAAGTAGCATATTATTACTACTTATCTCCAAAAGATTTGCTTCTTGTAAATAAATTTAACAAAAAATCAATTATTCTTTTACTAGAAACTATTGTTTTACAATATAAAAAATCATTGGTACATCCCGGTGAGATGGTTGGAATGATTAGTGCTCAATCAATAGGTGAACCAACTACACAAATGACCTTGAATACTTTTCATTTTGCTGGTGTAGCAAGTAAATCCAATGTAACTCGTGGTGTTCCTAGAATAGAAGAAATTTTATCTCTTAGCGCTAACCCAAAAAAACCTGGTGTAACTATTTACTTAAAAGATAAAGATGAAGAACATGTTGAAAAAGCCTTAGAACTTAAATATAAATTAGAGCATACTTGTTTACGTGATATTACTAATAAAGTATCTATTTGTTTTGACCCTGATAAAATGACAACATTAATTGATGAAGATAAAGATTTGATGAAAGAATACAATATGTTTGAAAAAATGATTGAAAAAACTGATGGTTGTAGCATTGAAAATAAAGATGAAATGTCAAAATGGATTATTAGATTAGAATTAGACAGAGAATCTATGTTAGAACAAAATATCAATATGGATGATATACATTTTGCTATTAAAAATAGTTATAAATCTAGTATTCAATGTATTTATTCAGACTTTAATGCTAGTAATTTAGTATTTAGAATTCGTATTGTTGAATCATTATTTAAAACTAAGAAAACTTCTTTAGATCAATCAGATGAAATATATATGTTGAAGAATATGCAAGAAAACATTTTAAATAACATTATCTTAAAAGGTATTAAAAATATTAAGAAAATTAATGCTAGAACTATTAAAAATACTATGAAAAAGAATAATGGTAATTGGGTTCCAAAAGATATTTGGGTTTTAGATACTGTAGGAACTAATTTATTAGATGTTTTAGGAAGAGATGATATCGATTTCTCTAGAACATTTAGCAATGATATTCAAGAAATATATAAATTATTGGGTATTGAAGCCGCTAGACAATCTGTATATAATGAATTTGATGAAGCCATTAGTTTTGATGGTACTTATATTAACACACATCACTTAGATTTATTGTGTGATAGAATGTGTGCTACAAAAAAAATGGTTTCAATATTTAGACACGGTATTAATAATGATGATATTGGTCCAATTGCTAAGGCTAGTTTTGAGGAAACTCCAGAAATGTTTATTAGAGCAGCAAAACATGGAGAACTAGATTTAATGACTGGTGTGTCTTCTAATATTATGTGTGGTCAAGAAGGTTATTTTGGAACTAGTTCATTTCAGTTGATACTAGATATTGATAAAATGGGTGAATTGGGTGATAAATCATTGGATGCTGAAGAAGATTACACAAATGATATTTATAAACACGTCGATGAAAAATGCGCAATGGAAAATATCAAATTAAATGATACAACAAAATATATCAAAAAAGAAGATTTAGGTGACATTGATACAGAGTATGATCCCGGGTTTTAATTTATAAAAAAAAATAATATTTAATATTAATGCTTTTGCTATTAAATATTATAGACCACTTAATTAATAATAAAAAACCTCAAGATAAAATATTATATAAAAGTATTTTTTTTGATGCAATTCGTTTTCGTAATCCTATATTTTTTTATTATTTACATATTTCTCACGGAAAATATGATGAAGTAGATGATATATATATTAATGCTAAGAAAACTATTAATGCAATCAAATTATTTGTTAAAATATGGCGAATGAAAAAAATGAAAGTTTACACTAATAATACTAATATTTTAATGGATAAAACACTTTCTGATATTGAAGAATCCAAAAAAATTACTTTAATTCATTATGATACTATTTATACTTTTACATTAATTGATTTAATTACTTTATGGAATATGGCTTTAAAAAATACTGAAGGTTTATTTACAAAACCATTAGATATGAAAAATCCATATACTAACATACCATTTAAAAAACATAACTTGTATAATATTTATTTTAAATTATTGTATTCTAATTATAATATTCCTATTGTCATTCAACTATTTTTTAAATATAATTTTGATAATATATTGTTTACCAATAGTTGCTTTCCTTACTTAAGAGAATGCGCTATTGATAATTTTCATAATACAGCATCTATCTTAGACAAATTTGATTATTTGGTTGCTATGAATAATGATTTTAAAACCAGTATGGCAGGAATGGAAATAAACAATATTATTTCTTATGATATTAAAAAAATATATATAAAACACTTCAGAAACCATATATACAATTATATTAAATTGAAATACTCATTCAATCCTATTATTAGAAAAAATCATAAAGATTTATTAGTTAATAAATTAATGGATATAATTAAAACAATACAAAACATAACAAAAGATATACAAGATAAAACAGAGGAACATATGAATCGTGAAAATCCACCTGTTAGTATTTTTATTCCATCAAACGAAATAACACGTTCACCCGTACCATCTCCAACCAGTAGAATTAACGAATTTCGATTGCCTTCTTACAGAAATCGTCACAAATAATTATTGATATTATTTATAATTATTTGTCTTTCTTTTTTCTTTTTTTTATTTTTATTTTTATTATTAATTCTGATATATCTTTTATATAATCATCTATACTATCATAAGCATTTTTTTTTAATTCATTATATTTTTCAAAATTGTTATTATTTATATAATAATTATTTTCATGTTTTAATAAAGCATATTTTGGTTTGTATTTATCATCTTTCTTTGGTGGTATTTGTAATTTACTTCCTAATATAACATAATGATTCTCACTTTTACTATTTATTAAAATATATGGATATGTTTGTTTTTGTAATACTATCTTTGATTTATTTGATTCATTCAAGAAAATAACCGGTATTTTATAAATATCCGATAAAATAAAATAATCTAACCACGTTAAGTAATAATCATCTGACATTATTATTTCTTTAAACTCATTTTTTCCCGATGTTTTTCTAACTTCTTTTTTCTTTAAGAATTTCTTTTCTAGCAATATCCAACGTAAAAATTTATTATTTTTGTGATATTTAACATAAAAATTAGCAATATCTTCATATAACATTTCACTTGTTACATCTTTATTTGTATGTAACTTAATTATTTTTTTTATCATAGTCAAACCACAATTGTTTTTATCATTTTTATAAAATTCTCTAGAAAATGTTGAATTATTATTATCTAATATATCTTTTTTTGTTATAATTTTCAAATTATCACTACTCTTAATATCCTGACCTTTAACAAATATTCCTTTTCTAACACAATCATCATGAAATACAACATCAATATTTTTATTTTCTTCTTGAATTTTTTCTAATTTTAAACTTTGTTCTTTTATATTTTCCAAATTAATATAATTATTTGTGGTTTTATTTAATGGATTTGCTATATCATATACATTTTTCTTATTTATAAAATTACTTTCTTTCATGATTTTTATATTTGTAAAGTATTCTTCTTTTAATAATACTTCTAATAATATTATTTCATTTTCATGTAGATCATAATTTATTTCTCTATAGTTTAAAAATGTTGTTGGATTTAAAATAAATTTATTTAATCTTGGATATCTTAACAGTTCGTCTGCTAATTTATGATAATATGTTTTACTATTCTTTACCTTCTTAAAAAATAAATTATTTTTTGGTAACATTATTTTACAATTGTTTTTACTTGCAAAACTACAAAATTCATTTGCCTCACAATTTTCCTTGTCTAATCCAAAACACTTAACTATATCTTTGTAATCTTTGTTAGTAAACTTTTTATTATCTTCCAACCAAATAATTTGTTTATTTAATAATTTATTAATGATACGACTTATAATATGAATTTTTTCTATGTAAACCATATTTTCTTTTATAACTCTTTTTATTGCTTTTTTGTCTGTAAAATTTTCATTTTTATTTATTATATTTCTAAAAGTAGCGCGGAACATATTATAGAAATTACTTTCTAGTTTAATTTTATTTGAAATGTTTTGTCTTTCAACATCAAATGATTTATTTAAAATTAAATGATTATCAACTTTTACATAATCTTCATCAAAAACATTTTTTATTTTCTCAATACCATCTTGTTCTTCACCCATTATACTATCAGTATTGTTAGTAGGCTGTACTTTAATAAACTGATTTGTTTCTGTAATCAAACCTATTAATACATTATTTTCATCTACTATTTTTTTTACTGGCTTACATAATATTTTATCATTACTTAGTGATTTTATTTCGTTTAAAATATTAACTGTTTCACGATATGAATGTATTGGTATATCATGGTAATATTCATAATCTATATCTATTTTTATTCCTGATGGTTTACACGGAATATATATATCTTTTTTGCTATTTTTTTTATTTATTATTAAACCTATTACTTTTGAATTTAAATTTACTATTGTTTTTTTAATATTATAATTAATTTTGTTTACTTCATTTATTAATTGATTTAATGTCAAATTATTTTTGAAATCATCTTTATCGTTACTATTAAATGGTTTACAATATTCAGGAATTAATTTTAAAACCTTTAATAATGATGGTATTTTTTTACGTATTGTTTCAGTATCCAATAATTTAATAATATTATAAACATTTTTTTTCTTTTGTTTTTTGTTTTTTTTATTAAATAAAAATAATGGCTCATATAAGCCCGACATAGAATATAAAATTAAAGACAATCTATTTGGATTAAAATAATCATTTGTATAAGCATTTGAAGGACATATTAATTGAATTTTTCCAGTAATATCATCATTAGGACTATTCAATATAATTAAATTCATTCCATTTGTAAATAATCCACCATCACTTTCTCGAAGACATAACATATCCCAAATATACTTATAATCAATTGTTTCATTACTATTTAATAAAAATTTTTTGTAATTTTCATACGCCGAAACAACTGACTTAATTTTTATATTCTTAGTTTTTTTATTTACATTTTTATTTATATTTTTATAAAATACACTACTCTTTACTTTTTCTGTTATTTTTACTTCTACATTTTTTTCAAATATTTTAACTAGATTACCATTTTGATAACTAATAAATTTATCTATTGTTAATTGCTCAATCATTTTATCTTTTAATTCTTTTACACTTATTGTACCTTCATCAATAGGTCTTATTTCATTTTTGTTTGATGGATTTTTCATATCATTATATATTTCAGCAATACATGACAAAAAAGTTTGATGTTTTTTTCTTTCAACACCTTTTCTCATTAAACAAAATGTATTTAATTTTAATCCAATATCATTTAAACTGATATGACATTTATTTGCAACACTATAATTTAAAAATTTAGATATCTGAGGTAATAAATATCCTAATTGATTTTTAAATAATGGAAATGACGTTTTTAATGGTTGTTCATCTATATTATCTTTTTTAACTTTTTTATTTTCGTCTTTATTATTGGCTTTATCATCGCATTGGTCATACATATTTTTACGCTTAGGTTTTGGCGAAGTTCTTTCTTGTTTTTCACCTTCTATATTATCAAAATTGATTTTACCATCTTTATCATGACAATTTTTTCCTTTTTTACAAGTTGGTAACTTTCCATCTTTTGATACACTATAAATATAATTATAATACTGTTTTGTTTTCTTTCCTTCTTTTGTTTCAAAATTTTTTGTATCTTTCTTATCAGCTTGAAAAGTTGGAACTGTAAAACAACACGGAACACATAAATTATCTGGATGTTTTTCTGGTTCTTGAAAACTAGGATACATTGGTTTATAAACTATTTTTTTTGCTAGTTTATCTTTTAAAACTTCATTTGGTTTTTTATTAAGATGAAATCTTGTATCTGAAAATTCCATTATTCTTTTACCAGGACCAAGACCTCCTTTTTTTTCTTGTGACCAAACTACTGCATCCCAACCACCACATTCACCATTATTTATTTGATTTACACTTAAACTTCTCTGTTTTTTGTTTTCATCTTGTAAGCACCAAAATCTAGGACAAATATAGTGTTGCTTTGTATCATTTGTATATGTTATGTGTTCATCGTATGATTTAATTCCACTTTCTTTATCACGTTCATCTATGTAATTTTTTTCAGCATCTGTTAATGGAATTGGTTGTTTTGAATATTGAGCAACACATGTTTTTGTATATGCTTTGTAACCATCACCTACATCTTTTTTAAATAATTTTGGATTTCTATTTCTTAAACGATCTAAAAAATAATTTTCCATTCCTTTTACTCGTAGATTATCAAAATTAAATTTTTCTTCTTTTATTTTTTTATTTTGCTTTACACTATTTTTTTTATTACTTACATTTATATTAATATATTGATTTTCTTCTTCATCGTCATCATCATCGTCATCGTCATCATCATCTAAAGATATATTATCTAAATCATCAATACTTATTAGTGAATCATTACTTTGTTTACTTTTATCATTTTCATTATCAGATACATTATCACCAAATCCTAGACCATCTAAAAAATCATCATCGGAATCATCATCATCACTTAATTCTATTTTATTATTTTCATTTACATTTACAGATTTTCGTTTTGAAAAACCTTCTTCACCAATAGAAACAGATTGTTTTTCTTTAACTAATGTTATTTCATCTGTTTTTTGTAAATTTTTTATTTCATTTTTTATATTATTATCAACGATATCTTGTAATATTATTTTGTATAGTGAAGAAATATACATTGTTAAATGTTTTAAGTATTGAACATGATTTATTTTTTCTACTTTTATAATGTTTAACTTTACATTTTTTTCTTTTCTAATATCTGTTATTTGCTTTATTTCTATTGGAAATCCTGGATGGTCACGAAATACTTTCTTATTTTCGAACAAATCCATTTGAACTTTCATTTCATTTATTACATTGCTTACTTTTGTTTTGGCATCAATTAAACTAATATTATAATTATTCATTAAAATTTTAACGATGTAATCTATGTCTCTACTTATCTGCATTTGTTCTATAATAAAACTATTTATTCCATTCATTTTATTGTAATTAGATATCTTCTTATATCGCATCTTTATTTTTTTACTGTTAGTTAAAACTGATTGTGATACTTCAAATATATTAGATATTAATTTTGTATTTTCTGTCAAGTCTAAATTATTGTCATTTTCTATTTTAAAAACATAGTCAATGTTATTTATTTCAATATTTTTATGATCTAATTTCTCAAATATATAATATTTATATCCTGTTTCTTGAAAATATTTACGAATAGGCATTAAAATATGTTTATTTACAGATTCTTGTATTATTGTTTCTATTTCTTTTACAGTTTTTAAATGTTCACCGTCGCCAAATTTATTTATTCTTATCTCTATCAAACCATTTTCCAGTATTTCGCAAAATATATCTACAATATTAGAATCTTTTCTATGACGTATTAAAAATCCAATCTTTTTTTTTGTAGCCAATACTTGTGATATTTTTATAATTTTATTTTTTCTTTTTTTTACATTGTATAATACTGGAATCTTTTTACCATTTGTAGACATTTTATTTGTAAATAATCTATAAATATTTTCCCTTCTATTTCCAGGATTGTATTTTATAAATGGTATATTAATATTTGTTTTAATTAATTTAAATAGTGTGTCGAGTGGTATTTTCATTTTATTTTCTTGATGAATTGTAAACATAATTTTTTGTATACCATACTCTATGTTTAATGATAACTTTTCTTTATTTATATTGTAAAACAAATCTATTTTTCTATTCATTTTATTTTCAAAATATTCATTTACTTTTTGGTCTTTTTGTAGTTGTTCGTTTCTTTTGTTTTTTATATCTTTAAAAGTCAAATTATTGTCTTTTTGTAATTTCATAAATAAAGAAGGAAAATAACTTTTCAATATATCATTTTCTTTACTATCATCATAAAATTTTAAAACATCTTCGGCATGTGTAAGATAAATATTATTATCTAAAAAACTACCATATTCAAATAATAATTTTTTATTTTCACTAGTGAAAAGTAAATCAAAATTATTTTTTAATATTTTATCTATATTTGTAAATTTATATGGATCATTTGTATTTAAAATTGTCTTTTTTGCTGTAAACTTGATACCTATAGAAAAATCTACGGTATATTCATTTTCTTTAACTATTTTTTTAAATTCATCATATGTGTAATTTTCAGTACCTTCTTTTATTTTTTTTAATATACTTGTTTCATTTAAGTTTAAAAAATAATTGTATATCGTTTGATAATCCAAATTAATAGTTTGATTTTGTGTTAAATAGTTAAATAATTTTTCTGGTTTTATTATTTCTTTTCTTTTGGAAAATAAATACATTTCTTCAATTGGTATTTTACTTTTTAAAAAATAAAATATTTTTTTTCTTAATATATCAACATTATCATCTAAATGAATATAAGCATTAACATATTCAATATCACACTTATGTTTTTCTAATTTACTTATTTCTGTTTTTGTTAAATCTTTCTTACTTCCAAATACATATATTTTTTCTATCTTATTTTTATTTTTGTAAAAAACATTAAATATTTGCAACATATATAAATAAATAATATATAATTAATTATATAATTAAATGAATATTATCGTTGCTTTGTGTAAAAATAGAGGTATAGGTTTTAAAAATACTATACCCTGGCATTTGCCTAGTGACTTAGAAAGATTTAAATTTCTTACCACTATAAATTCGCATAAAATAGAAAATAATGTAATAATGGGTAGAAAAACTTGGGAAAGTTTACCAAAAAAAGTTAGACCATTGCCTAAAAGAAAAAATATAATTATATCATCTAAAACAGATATAATTAATCATAAAGATGTAATCATTCATAATAATATTGAAAGTATAAAAAATTATAATAGTGCCAATACATGGATTATCGGTGGTAATGCCATTTACAAGTATTGTTTAGATAATGATTTGGTAAAATCTATATATCTTACTGTTATATACGAAGATTATGATTGCGATGTATTTTTTCCAGAAATACCAGATAATTTTACAATGAAATTACATACGCAAATAAAAAAAGAAAATAATATCTGTTTTAATTATCAATATTGGAAAAGAAATTAGTAATCATAATATGGATTATCGGTTATATCCATACCACAATATGGTTGTGGTTTTTTTTTATAATCAACAGGTTCGTAAATACCTATTTGTTTTGCGTTTTGTAATAAAAATTTAAAATTTCTCCAGAATTCTGGTTTATGACCTATACTTTTTGTCATTATATGAGATACTTCATGAATACCTACAAATGTTAATGTATTTTCATCAATCAACCTAGAACCTCCTTTTGTTGTTGTTGTACAAAATGCCAACTTTTCACCTTTATTTTCTGAATAAGCAGTAAATTTACTAGTAGGTAAAATTTCATTTATTTTTTTTGGATTAAAACCTTTTACCAATCTTTTAACGTTTTCTCTTTTTGGATATTTTTTTGAAACGTGATCTACCAGTTTTTTTAATTTTACTGTTACTCTTGCAAGTAAATCCGCAACTAATTCTAATTTTGGTGTTTCTCTTACACAATATGTATTACCATCTACACTAGATTCTATACATTTTAAATTATAAGCGTCTGATTCTGAATATATTTTTAAACAAAACATTACTACAAACACAATCAGTATGTATCCAAACATATTTTCTTTAAATGAACTCATATATATATAATAAATAATATATCAAACAGTTATATTATTTATATTTAATTTCCAATTTCTAAAGAACGTCTCATTGTGTCACCACTAATAGTGCTTTGGTTCCAAGGTCCTACTGCCATTCTAGGATTTTGTGGTTCACTTCTAAGTTGTAAGTTAGCATTTCTCAAACTAGTTCCTACAGTGTTAATACCAACATGATGACCTGCTTTCAACAAACTTACATTTGAAAGGTCACCATTGTTAGGATTTAATTTTGAGAATTGAGTATTACCACCTTTTGGTAGCAATTCTTTTGGATCAACAACACGTTTTTTTGATGCATTTGCTGGTAAACCATTTTGGCTTGTAGACAAGCCATTAGCAGAACCTACACCACCATTTCCTCCTAAAGGATTAGCAGGTTTAACGCCAACTGGTGCAGCCTGAGCAGGAGCAGTATTAGCCATATTGTCAGTTACCATAGATTTTTGACTGGAATAATGATAAAAACCATATACAAGAGCAACAGCAGCAACAACCATTAGTAATTGATTGTTGGTTATCTTTTTAATCAATTTGTTCAAGTTCATTATATAAATAGAATAGGGAAAATATTTTTTTATAAACACATAAAATGCCTAAATCAATCGTTTATTAACTCAAATATTCTTCATCTGTATCAGAACCACTTGTGTCAACTTCATCCAACAAATATATTTTTTTTATTCTTTTTGCTTCAAGATATGCTTTTATTGCTATTGCTTTTGCTTCTTTTGCTTTTTTCTTTGCTGCTTTATAAATATTTAAATATACATCTTCTGGTTTTTTTAAACTTATTATTTCATTTTCTACAGGTATTGCTATATCAACCTCATTTATTTGTTCTAAAGGTTTTGTATGAATTGGTATTTCTATTTTTTTTTCTAAATCTTTTGTTTTATCTTCTTTATTTCTCTGTTTTAAAAATCTTCTTATACATGATTGAATTTTCTTAGCACTATTATTTTTTTCTAAATGTTCTTGTTTTAATTGTTTTCTTTTTAAAAAACCTCTCATAAATGATTGTATTTTGATTACATGCTTGTTTTTTTCTAAATGTTCTTCTCTTTTTTCTGTTTCTGTTTCCATTTCTTTCTCTGTTTCTGTTTCTGTTTCTGTTTCTTTTTCCATTTCTTTCTCTGTTTCTGTTTCTTTTTTCATTTCTTTCTCTCTTTCTTTTTCTGTTTCTTGTTTAGATTTTGCTAAATCATTAGTATCTTTCTCTAAATCTTCTGATGTATTTTCAATCAATTGTTGTTGTGGTTTTTCTATGTTATTATTCAAACTTATCAAACATTTATTGTATATTTTTTTTTCTTTAAATACCATTACTTGTCTAATTAAAAATTCTAAATGAAAAGATTGATTTGTAAATTTTAATCCTGTTATTTCAATAATATTTATTAATTTATTAGATGATTGAATATCGTCTAAAGATAAAACTTTTTGTTCTTCATCCCATATTTGTATTTGCTGTTGTTCAGAAATTTTTATTTTTGGTATGTAAAGACGTAATAGTTGATATTTTTGCTTATATGTTCTAAGTGAAGAATTCCAATTGTATTCTATTTCTTCTTTATCAGGTTCATTATTAAACCAAATATTTCTTTTTTCATAAATCAAATCTCGTATTTTTTCTTCCAAATTCTCGATCCAATTTATAAAAACTGATTCATCAAAAGATAACTGTAAATCAGTATAAATTTTTTTACCTGTTTTATGTATTCCGTTTTTTGTTAAACATTTAGGTGTTTGAATAAGTAAATCATCTTCTTCAAATTTTATTTTAGAAAAATAAGCACCACCTCCCTGTAAACTAGATGGATTGGCTAAAGTAATTTTATCGAACGGAAAAGTTTCATCTAAATTATAATTCATACTTGTCATTTATTTTTTATTATCAAAAAAATAAATTAAGTTTCACGCATTTTAATATATATATAATGATAAATGAGTAATAATATAAAAGAGTTTTTACTAAAAGAATGTATTCAAATTTTAGACCGTAAAGATGTAAAAGATGAATTTAAAAAAATAATGAAACCTGTTATAGATATGCTTATGCAAGAAATATACCCTTACATTTTCATATCTATTTTATTAGTGTTAATTAGTTTTTTATTAATTTTAGGCATATTTATTTTATTACTGCGTAGTAAATTAATTATCAACTCTCTAAAAAAAATCTAACCAAAGTTTATAATGCCTCAAAAAGGTGGTATGTTAAAAGCAATATTACCAGCAACATTGTTAGCCGGTTTATTTAAAGGAACTAGAAAGGGTAGAAGTATTCGTTCTAAAAGCGGTAAAAGAATGGTTGGTGGAAAAAGAAGAAAAAGTAGAACACGTAGAAAGAGTCGTAAAAGCCGTAAGAGCAAAAAAACACGTAAAAGCCGTAAGGGTCGTAAGAGAAGAAAAAGTTTGAAAAGTAAAAAAAGACGTAGAAAAAGAAAAATGAAAGGTGGTAACTGTGGTGATGAAACACATCAACATGGTGGAAAAAAAAGAAAGAGCAGAAGCAGACGTAGAAAGAGCCGTAAAAGCAGAAGCAGACGTAGAAAGAGCCGCAAAAGCAGAAGCCGTAGACGTAAAAGCAAAAGCAGACGTAGAAAGAGCCGCAAAAGCAGAAGCCGTAGACGTCGTTAATTATTGATTAAGTTATTTTAATATATTTATGAAAATTATATTAAAATTTATTGATACTATATAATAAATGGAATTTGAAAAGAATATTAAGGAATGGGTCGCATTAGATAATCAAGAAAAAAAATTAAAAGAACGTGTAAAGGATATACGTAGTACAAAAAATTCAATCTCTGATAAAATATTAATTTATACTGAAGAAAATAATTTAGCACACGCAACTATACAAATTTCTGATGGAAAATTAAAATTTCAAAATAATAAAATTACATCACCTTTAACATTCAAATTCCTAGAAAAATGTTTAAATGAATGTATCGAAAATAAAGAACAAGTTGATGCTATAATTAAATTTATTAAATCTAGTCGTGAATCAAAATATGAAGCTTCTATCAAAAGAATGTATAACTAAATTATTTAAAGTAAATACTTTTATTTTAAATAATGTATAATTTAAAAGCATTACACGAGTCTTTACGTAAAAATAAAGAACTTCTAGAAAAACAAGACTTTCAAGATTGGTTAAATAGTTATTATGACGAAAATTTAAAAGTATATGAAAAATGTAATATGATATGTGATGAACTTATTTATATCAGTAAAATTAATGGTTATGAAATTAATAATAAAAACAAATTTAAAAACGAAATAGCAAGTTATTTATATTACAATAATGCCAAGTGTTAGAAAAAAAGACGATTCAAACAAATATGAATATGATGAAAAAAGTTATGAAGAGAAATTTAGAGAATTATATCCACCTGAAATTTTGTTAGAAATTGACGGTATTTCACAAATTATAGAAAATAATCATTATGATGATTTTAAATACAAACTATCTGATGTTATTGATAAATATTGCGAAGAAACATTTGATTATCCTAATTTTCACCCTAGAAATATTGCCAAAAAACAAGTTGATATATTAGATATTATTTACAATAACTGTGTAAAAGAATATGATTTAGAATATTTTTATTGTAATCCTTTACTTGCAGAACCATTTATAAAAAAAGATCTTGAAAAAAATAGTAAAAAAAATAACAAAAGTAAAATTTTTAATGAAATAAACATACAAAATAAAAAATATGATTGGAGTTCAAAATCATATAAATAATAAATAAATATATATATAATGGAGCATGTCATAATTCCTGATCTAAAAAGTGAACTTGATACCAATGATTATATATATACTAAAAATAAAAAAGGTGATGTAGAAAGTCTAGGATTTAAATTAAATAATTTGTTTATGAATAATGATATTCCTATTTTAGAAAAAAGTGATAATTATGTAGTACCAGCAGGAATACATTTATTTATACCATATGAAGATTATCAAACAAATGATTCTATATCTGAAGAAGAAAATGTCATTGAGGATGATATATATGAAAAATTATTAAATCTACATAAAAATAATATGTTAGACAGTAACAATAAAAAAAAACACTCTGGAACAAAAAAAAGAAAACTTAAAAAAAAGCACTCAAGAGGTACCCGAAAACATAAATAAATTATTTTTCATATTTAAAATAATTTATTCTTACTATGAAGTATTTTTGTATGTTCTATTTTTTTTCTTTTTTTTCTTTTTCATTGACTTATTTTTTATGTTTTTTTTTAATTTTTTATTTACTATTTTACGAAATTTTTTTATAAATTCTTTTTTATAAAC
>Ga0213866_10000168_pt1 | contig 54927 bp, 55 predicted proteins | sample PICome_11_FD_160079 | JGI IMG/M metagenome (GOLD analysis project Ga0213866, IMG submission 160079) | Coastal seawater microbial communities near Pivers Island, North Carolina, United States - PICO284 | ecosystem: Environmental > Aquatic > Marine > Coastal | place: USA: North Carolina...
GTGAGTCTAAGAGAGGAGTCTAGTAATCGTAAGTCTAGTCCAGAAATTTTTTCATCCTGTAAAAAAAAGAGCTCTAGAAACTTTCAGATACTCCGCGTACCTGTTATAATTATACTGTATCAATCAAACAATATACAAATGAATAACTTTTTAATTGATCATACAAACCAGGCGCAGGCCCTCGCCTCCATCGCGGATTCCCTTTCCGCGATCAGTGTATGTGCTCAATGGGCTACTGTAACTCTAATCATGGTCACTATTGCTCGTTTCGCTCAGTGGCTAACAACCGAAGCTTAACCCTATGAAACTCTTGTACTGTAATACTTGCGGTGATACCTTCGGCCTATCGTATACTACCAAGACCTGCCAGTGCGGCGAGTGTGGTGGACATTACGAGAGAGACGGTCTAAATGCAACGGCCTACGGTAACGCCACGCCACTCGGATTTGCTAATAGCTCTTTCAGGGACGCAAGGGAGACCCAACCAGAGTGGGGAGCCGGTCGTGAATTTACTGCCTTTGTTATTCCTAAGGTTTGTCCTACCTTTAAACTGGTACCTTACGAGGAATACATACCCTCGGATGGTAACGACTACGGAGACGCCTTTGATGAACTAATGGATAAGGCAACACTGGACGCAAAATGGTCTAAGATAGAAAACGTCTTTAGGGGCGGTGATAGCGAATACTAATAGAATAGAATCATGAAAAGAATGACAAAGACTACAATTACCCGCTGGGCAGAACTGGCGGTATGGGGAATTGCTAATGCGATCTTAGGACTGCTGGTTTGCTGTATAGGATTTGCAATGGCTGTTGCGTTTTGCCATGTGGTGGGATTGGACACTTCCTGGGCGCAAGGGATCCTATAGAGACTAGGGGAACTATGTGCTGCAGTGTGCGACCGCCATTAGATAATGTGCCGACCATCTAAGAACTAGAAAAACAAAACTTTTTACTTTAGATTCTTTCAGAATAAACTTTTAGTAGTTATAATTACTACAAATAACAATAACACTTTTATTTACTCTTAAATTTTTAAACCATGTCACGAAACTTAAATGACTGGATGATTACCGAACCTATTAAAGGTAATCACTATAAGCTTTGGAAACTCCTCCCTGGCTCCGTGTTTGCTATCTCTACCCCTATGGGACCCTCTATGTTTGAGGTTATCTCTCAACGAGGTACACTTACTAAATGCAAAAGCGGAGATACCGTTACTATGATTGATTCTTCTAATGAAGTGATCTATGAAGTAATGGGTACCGAGGCGGAGTAACCTTAAACACTCACACACTTTTCGAGTTCTGCACCTCTACATAAAATTTTAGGTGCTATCAATCTGGGGATGTAGCTCAGTTGGTTAGAGCAGGACTCTTATACAGTCAAGGTCATGGGTTCAAGTCCCGTCATCCCTACAACTCGCGTGTGAGGTTTAAAGCGACCGTGCGCTTAACCACGGATTTACTAAAAAGGTCTAGGTGATTCCTTTTAAGCCTAGTCCATAAAATTAATAAAGGATGCAAGCAATAGCATTACCTGTTAACCTATTGCCTAAAGATATTATTACGGGTGTACTCCGATACTCGTGGAGGACTATAACATCGAGTAGAGAAGGTGAAGCGTGTATGCCACTGTCCTGAAAAGGCAGGCGCACACCAACTCGATTATTAATATTTTTAAAAAATGTATGATAAAGAAAAAGACCCTGCCTTTATTGACAATCCGTATCTGACTGATTATGATCTAATGATGAGTCCTTGTGATAACCCAAACCCCCCATCATGGTGTGAAGGGACAGGCGGTCCGTGTAACAACCCAAATCATGGACCATATTGCGATGGTGTACATAGTGTTCCAATTGATGGTGGATTTTTACTTTTGACTATTTCTATGATTTATGGTATGTACTTAATTCGTGCGTAAGTAAAAAAGCTTATCATTATCAAATTTGATATAACCTCGTAGCTCAGTTGGTTAGAGCATCTCACTTTTAATGAGAGGGTCCTGGGTTCGAGTCCCAGCGGGGTTACTTAATTTAAACTAAGTATAAATGCATAGTAAAAGTAGAGGCTCGCCTAATGTTTGATTTTCCTTAAATCAAAACAATGCGTAAGTTACGTAAATGGCGAGTAGAGATTATCCATGTTAATGGGTACACCGCTCCCTCCATACCTGTCTGGACTGAGGGTGACAGATTATGGAAAGCAGAAGCTAATGCTATTGAGACTGCAAAGTCACAAAGCAGATTGGCTGACTTTTCTCAGTATACCTTTAAGGCGGTTCACTTAAACCCTGAACCTTCTGAGGAGTAAATCAATTGGGTGGTCGGTTTCTATCGGCCACCCAATTAAACTAAATAATAGTTAATCAATATAATAATAAACAAAGTTATGGCAAAGCTACTAAAGAAAAAATACCGCAGGGAAAAAGACGAGTTAATTAATGCTCTTCTTAAGGAAGATCGAAGAACTGTTGTTCTAGGTATTGAAGTTTTAGAAACATCTAAGTTAAAAGGGTACCTCATCTATGAGTGCACATACCTAGATGCTGGTAAAGAAAAGGTTATCAATATCATTGCACAAGATATTACTGATGCTATGTCAAAGCTGGAAAATATACTAGGTTCAGGAATTCCTGCACAAACCGCTAGTCTTATACTAGGTAATGAGAAATTTGCAAACATACCAAAAACTCCTCTAGGATAAATAAAATGGTTGTATATAAGATCACAGCAAACGGTGTTACACAAAGCACTACAACAGGTGTCGAGCTATACGCATCGATACTGGATAAGTTTAATATTGAATATAAAATAGAAAAAGAAAATGACTAAAGAAGATTTTAAAGGCCCTAAAGTATTAGTTGACTTTTGGGCTGAATGGTGTGGCCCATGTAAAATGATGAAGCCACGCATAGAAAAGTTTGCAGAAGAAAACCCAGATGTTAAGGTTATCTTTTGTAATGTAGATGAAGAGCATGAAATGGCACAACATTTTGGTATTAGAAGCATTCCCACACTCGTCTATTTTGAAGACGGTGAAGTCATAGGTAAAAAAATAGGGTCTGTTAGTGATATTCAAATTAAAGAACTTGTTGGAGTATGAATCTGATTCAATATATTACGATATACTTTTTGGTTGGAGTTGCATGTTCATTTTCATTTGAAACGATCTATCGCAAATTAGGAATGGATGAACCTAGTACTGGTGAAAGATTCTATTGGCTATTTCTTTGGCCTATCTTTGTCCTCGTTTTTATATGGGGTGCATTTTTCTTTAATGATGATGACGATAATTAATTTCAGTTTTTCTTTCACTTCATATCCATACTTGTTATAATTATACTGTAACAAACAATTTAATAAAAATGAAAAATTACACTGCAACTGCTTCTGCTGCATTTCTTCTTATTATTGGAGGTCTTGCTATAACGCTGCTACTTACGTGGCCAATGCAAATCCTTTGGAACATATGCTTAGTACCGGCAATTGATCCTATCAATGAAATTACATTTTGGCAAGCATTAGGAATAAATGTTTTATTCTCAATAGTCTTCGGTAAAACTGGCCTAACAAGTAAAAAGTCTACAAAATAAAATGAATGCCGCTGTGGTGAAATTGGTAGACACGAGGGACTTAAAATCCCTTTCGCCGAACGGTGAGTGCCGGTTCGAATCCGGCCAGCGGTACCAATCTTAAATTAATAATTATGAAAAAATTTAAAAAGGACGACAAAGTCAAATGGATTTCTAAAATGACTATTGTTCCACACCCTGAAGGAAAGACTGACCGTAAAGGTGAAGTACTTCCAGTATTCCGTGATAAAGAATGCTATGGTCGAATCATTAGCGAAACCTCTAGGGGCCGATGGACGGTAAGACCAGACTGGGCAGAGGAGTACAAAGATAAAATGTGCGGTGAACGCTATTATGATAAAATGATTAAAGAATCTGAACTTACCCTTATCTAACCATGAGTATTGAAGTAAAAGAAACACATGAATTTGAAATGCCGATGGATATTCAAATCGAAGAATCTAAAGAAGTTTGGTGGGCATCTACTATCGAATATGATCTTACCGTTAATGGCCAAGAATGGTCTGTGAGAGTTGCTGAAACTCCTAAGGGTACTGACTTCTATTATTTTACTGAAGACGGTTGGGAACCTTTTACTGAAGAAGGCGAGGAACCTGTACTTGATGCGATTTACGAAGCATGGTCTGACGGAGAATTAATTCACGAATAACAATATGGACCAGTAGCTCAGTTGGATAGAGCATCTGCCTTCTAAGCAGACGGTCACAGGTTCGAATCCTGTCTGGTTCACAAAGAGAGGTATAGTGAAGCTGATCAAATTGAGAATAAGGTAAAGGTTAACCTCTCATTAATGCAGTAACCTTGAAAGACCCGAAATACCTCTCGACGGACTTTTAGCTCAGTTGGATCTTTTTGAATATATAAAAAAACAAATACTATGATAAACATATATGGCACAAATGCAGGTGGCACTCCTACAGGATGGACCACTAAGATTACATCCCTAATGAATGTTGCTGAGTACGGAGTTTATGATTCAAAAGACTATGATCAAGCCCAGGCAAATTTACCTTGGATTGTTGCATTAGAAGATGGTGAAGACAGACTGAAAATAGCAAACAGTATATTAAAAGGATCTACCTTTTATCAATTCTTTGATGGCTGTAATAATTTAGCCGGCGTTGACTTCGGTGAAGGTTTAGTTGTTGGGTGTTGCTCTTTGATTAGACCTAATACAAAAATTGGAAATCAAGTTTATATCGGCGCAGGTACTATCATTGATATTGGTTGTACTATTGGTGATGGTGTAACTATTGGAGATAATGTAACCGTTGGAGAAAATGTTACTATTCCAGCTAATACCGTTATACCATCCGGTTCTGTAGTTACCGCAGAATAATATTCATAGAAAATACATTACTTAAATAAAGCCTAGAGTCTTATGATTCTAGGTTTTCTTTTGTTAAACCTTTTTACATTAATGTATATAATAATAAACAAAAACTAAATTATGGAAACACTTTATTTTACTTTAGGAATACTTACGGTCCTTGTTATATTAGGGGTCATTGGTATTGTTAAGGTCTGGCAGAAGGTTTCAGAATTGTCAATCATTGAAGACGATTTAAGAAACCACATTAATTTAATTGCAGATGATCTAAATACAGAACTGCATAACTTACAAGACTTAACAACAGAGGATCTTAACAGAATCGAACGTGGCTTTATAGAAGAAACATCTGAACTATCCAGAATGGTAGATTCTCGTTTAGACAAATTCGATCATAAGGTTAATTCTCGCTTAGATAAATTTGATTCTACATTAGGTAGTATTATAGTTAAATTTAATAAGTAATAAAACCGTGAACGGTATTTTACCCCTTGGTGTAATTGGCAACACGTCTGATTTTGGTTCAGAAGAGCGTAGGTTCGAACCCTGCAGGGGTAACTCTCGGGATGTGGCGCAGTTGGTAGCGCACCGCGTTTGGGACGCGGGGGTCCTAGGTTCGAGTCCTAGTATCCCGACGAAAGGGCTGCAGAATATTCTGCGGCCTTTTTTTATAAAAGGATTACCTTAAAGAAAGCTAACGAGTTTCACTCGCTCCTAAGCTAACTTTAATTAATCATATACTTTCTTTAATAACTAAATTAATCAAAACAAATCATGAAGAAAACAAAACATTTAATTATTTCAGGGTTAATGACATTACTCACTACGAGTATGTTTGCCCAGATTACAGGCCAAGTAAAAGACTTGGCTACTAATGAACCTATTCCAGGTGCTAACATTATTGTTACTGGCACACAGGATGGTACAATTACTGATATGGATGGTATGTTCAAGCTTGGAGTGGAGCCTGGGACACCATTACAAATTTCATTTATCGGTTATGCTACATTAGATGTAGAGGCTACGAATGAAATGAAAGTTTCATTATCTATATCTGATAATGTACTAGGCGAAGTTTCAATTATTGCAAACGTTGCCGATTTTGCTAAGATCAGAGAAACACCAGTTGCAGTATCAACTATTGGTCCTTCTGAAATTTCTCTAAAGATTGGAAACCAAGAATTTCCGGAAATTATGAATACCACTCCTGGTGTATATGCAACCAAACAGGGAGGTGGTTACGGTGATTCTCGGATTAGCCTTCGCGGATTTGATCAACGTAACACATCATTCCTTATTAACGGTCAACCTGTTAATGACATGGAAAACGGTTGGGTGTATTGGTCTAATTGGCAAGGTTTAACTGATGTTGCATCAGGTATCCAAATCCAAAGAGGTCTAGGTGCTTCTCGTCTTGCTGTACCTTCTGTAGGTGGAACTGTTTCTATTTCTACTCGTGCTGCTGATAAAGAAGAAGGTGGATCTGTGGCGGAGACTATCGGTAATGATGGTTATAATAAAACATCTATTGTCTATAACACAGGAAAAAATGATAATGGATGGGCATCCTCATTCTTATTAAGTAAGTGGGCAGGTAATGGATATGTTTATAATACTTCAGGTGAAGGTTGGACATATTTCGGCGCAATAGGTTATGAACCTGAAGGTTCTAATCATAAGCTTAACTTATCCGTTTTAGGAGCTGGGCAATGGCATAATCAACGTGATGTGTGGGTTTCTATTAGAGACTTCCAAAACTTCGGCGATCCTAATGATGATGGTATAGACCAGCGATGGAATTCCAACGGTGGTACCTTAAACGGTGAAGAATACAGTATGCGTCGTAATTTTTATAACAAGCCATTAGCCACATTTAACTGGGATTGGGATATTAATGAAAACCTTACTCTTAATACTTCAATTTACGGATCTGCTGGTAGAGGTGGTGGAACTGGCCCTCGAGGTAAAAACTATGATGTTTTACCTTATCGTAAAGACTTATATGAATTTATGTATGAGGATAGTGTAACGCAATTCCGTAATGATGATGGTACTGTTAACTATGATGCAATCGTAGCAGATAACCAAGCAGGTGCTGGTGATGGTTACGGTGTAACAGATTCATTGACATCGAGCCCATTCTACGGTCAATTAGTTGGATCTAATGGTTATGACGAGAATGGAGTATATAGTGGTGGAATGGTTCGTAGAGCTTCCATGAATTCTCATGATTGGGTTGGTGCAATCTCAAACCGACAATATGAAAAAGGGAATTGGAGAACATCACTCGGGTTAGATCTTCGTAGGTATAAAGGTTATCACTATCGTGCTATGAATGATCTTCTTGGTTTCGATGCTTACTATTCAACAGGTAATGATAATAACAGTGGTCAATTTATTAATACTACTGTTGATGCATCACCTTTCCAAAACACTGGACTTAATGGACCTAAAATTGATTACTACAATGTAGGTAATGTTAATTGGGCAGGTGTTAATGGTTTGGTTGAATATAGCAGTGAGGATAAATTAACTGCGGTTCTCCAAGGTGGTTTATCCAATCAGTCTTATCAGAGAGAAGATTATTTTGACCAACCTAATAACCCTATATCTGATGTTGCTAACATTGGTGGTGGATATCTTAAAGGTGGTGCCAACTATAACATAGATAATAAAAATAACGTCTTCTTTAATGCAGGCTTTATTTCTCGTCAGCCTATGTTTGATGGTGTCTTCCCAAGCTATGCTAATAACATTAATGATGATCTTCAGAATGAAGAAATCAAATCTGTTGAATTAGGATACGGTTATATAGGAAGTGAAGTAACAGTTAAAGCAAATGTATATGCAACTACCTGGGGTAATAGATTCCGCTCTTTGTCATTAACCAATGCACAAGGCATAGACGGTTTTGCACAGTTTAGTGATATTGACGTTCAACATAATGGTATTGAATTGGAGGCTACTTATAGACCAACCAATCGCCTTAAGTTTAACGGGATGCTCTCTGCTGGTGATTGGCGATATACTAAAGATTTTACTGCTACATTATATGATGATCAGCAACAAGAAATCGGTAATGGTACTCTTTACTTAAAGGATGCTAAAGTTGGTGATGCTGCACAATTTACTGCAAATGCAGGAGTTGATTATAGAATAGGTAAATTTAATGTAGATGCTCGCTATCGTTTCGTTGACGGTTTATATGCTGACTATGCAATTACAGATTCTGAATTTACTAATCCTGATAACTTAGGCGCACTTCAGTTGCCTTCATACGGATTAATGGATTTAGGAACAACTGCAAGGTTTGAACTATTCGGTCATGACGCTACATTTAGAGTTAATGTAAATAACGTTCTAAACACCACATACATTGCCGAGTCAAATACTAATATCCATGCTGATGAAACATCAGATACTTGGAATGGTGTTGATACTCGTAACTTTGTTTGGTTTGGTTTCGGAAGAACATGGAACGCTTCACTTAAGTATAATTTCTAAAAGCTTTTATTATTAAAGAAAGTATTAGGGAGAGGGGCAATTGCCCCTCTCTTTTTTGTCAATAAACAATCGTGAAATATTCAATATAAATATTAATAAATACCAATTATGATAATAGTAAGAAACAATGGTAAAGAATCTATCGATAAGATGCTTAAAAGGTATAAAAACAAAACCAAGAGAGTTAAGCAAATTCAATCAATAAGAGATAGAAAAGAGTATGAAAAACCATCAGCAGTTAAGAGAAAGAAAAAACTGAAGGCAATTTACAAACAGAGCATTAAAGATAAAGTTGAAAAAAGTTCCTAAAAAATTTTCAATTCCCAAATATATTTGTTATATTTAAATAAATCAAATAAAATATGGACAACGTATCTTTTACCCTTGATGGGAACCAAAACACAGTTATCTTTGATCTTGACGGAACTATCGCAGATATCAACGATCGGAGGTCTATTTCCACAAAGGATAGCGGTAAGATGGACTGGGATAAGTTTTTTGATCCTGATAACATTGCATTAGATAAGCCTAATGTACCTGTTATTCAGATGATGAAGATCCTTAAGTCTCAAGGGCATTTTATTGTAATCTTTTCCGGCCGAAGTAAAGCAACTAAGGATGCTACAAAAAATTGGCTCTCTCAATTTGATGTACCATTTGACGTACTAAAGATGAGACCGACCGGCCATCCCTGGGCATTTATGCCGGATGATAAACTCAAGCAACACTGGTTAGATACCCTGTTTCCTGATGACAAGAAAAATGATATTCTTTGCGTCTTTGATGATAGGGATAAGGTAGTTAAGATGTGGAGAGATAACGGATTACACTGCTTCCAGGTTGCTGAAGGCAATTTCTAAATCTTACTCTATGCTAACGACTAAAAAACTATATCGCCAAGGTGGATACATCGGCGGTGTATGTGAAGGACTAGGTGAATGGAGCGGAATCCCCAGTATCTTATGGAGGATTCTGTTCCTATTTACCCCTGGATCATTCTGGGCATATTTATTAATCTGGATATTTACTAAAGAAAAAGAATAAGTTATGTTTTTTAAATTCGATAAAGACAAGCTTCTATTTGATGAGGTTTGTTTAAAGACATGGACACTTTACCTAGCAGCTATTTTAATTGCAATTGGATCTCTTGGATACTTTATAGGTAAGTCAAAAGCAAAGGAAGTTGTAGTTAAACAATTACAAGAAGGCGAGGTTGAAATTATTATTGCTGAAGTGGATAGCTTTAATGTTGAATCTTTTATACAGATGCTAAAAGATCTTAATGTACAATACCCACATATAGTTATGGCACAGTCAATCGTTGAAACTGGTCATTGGAAAAGTCATATCTTTTTAGAGAACCATAATCTCTTTGGTATGAAACAGGCAAGACGTAGGATCACTACTGCCGAAGGCACCTCAAGAAATCACGCATACTATAATCATTGGAGGGAATCCGTGTATGACTATGCATTTTACCAATGTAGGTATTTAAGTAAGATTAATTCTGAGGAAGAGTATTTTCAGTACCTAGATGCAAGTTATGCAGAAGCCAATAACTATGTAGGTTCTCTAAAGGTGGTTATTGAAAAAGAAAAACTAAGAGAGCTATTTGAATAAACTAAAAAGGAACCTTTCGGTTCCTTTTTTTTATTTCTCTAATTCAGCTCTTAAGTAATGCTTAGCCTTGACTAAGTATTCTTTGGCTAGGATAACTTTTGATTGCCACCAATGAGGTAAATCTACTTCACCTTGCATTTCTAATTGCTTCATCATTTCACCTAGTTCTTTGGCGTATCTTTCAATTACACTAAGGTCATTGGCTAACATACCAGGTTCATTATCAACATGACCTACATCAGTGTCTTCTGTTACATTTGAAGTTTTCCAGTGTTCACTATCATTAGCACCGCGAGTTGGGTGTACATCATTAAAGCCTTGGTATTCAGGAGTTCCAAATGCATTGGTTTCTGTACCTGCCATTTCATCCCAGTAATTCTTAAAGTCTTTTACGGTTCCTTTATAATGACGGATTTTATTTAAATCTTCTCGTTCTTGATTATCCATTACTTTCCAAATTTTTGTTTTAGTTTATGAATCTCCGTTTGTACCTTTAAACCCTCAAGGTCAATTTTATCCATTTTAATTTTAAGTTCATATAAAGCAATTGCATAATTATCTCCCCTATCCTGTGCTGCTCTATATCTTTGAATGTTTTCCTGTTCTCTTGCCTTTAATCTCTTTGCAGCTGCGCTAGGATCAAACTCATAATCTTCTGCCTCGTTTAGGTAATCATTAAATTTTACTATACTCATAGTTACACTTTATAATTTTTAAGAAGTTCTTTTAACTCTACAATATCGGCAGGATTTAATTGTATATAGTTTCTGCCTACATTTATTTGCATACATTTTCTACCTAAGCCGAATGACTCAACATCCTTAGGTCCTACGAATGTAGTTACTAATGCATTAGCATCACCTTTAGTACCTGCCTGGTTCCATTCACCTATATCAGTTCCTTCGTTAAGATTAGCTTCAGACATAGCAGAATAGCTTTCACATGCCTCATCTATCTTTTCGTTGATATGCTTCTTAGCTTCTTTAATATATGACTCTGCGGTATGTTCTGGGTTATCGTTAGTTTCATAACTATTAGCTTGCTCTGCTACATTATTTCCTAACTCTTGGACTGGACCAACTATTGCATCCATATTATAACCAGTTGCCTTATAGCTACTACCTAAACCGTACGATGTACTGTTACTTGCACCAAATCCTACTGGTACAAAATCTTCAAATAAATCTATTTTTTTCATTCTATGTATATTTTGATTATATATTCATAAAACTAACTCTTAAATCAGTATATAAAAATAAACAACTTATTATGTCAGAATTTTTTAGAACATCGATGGGCCGTAAATTTTATGAGAGTGATATACCTCAACTTACAAAAGTTTTAGAAAAAATTGCAACCCAAATGGAAATCAGTAATAAACTTGAAGAAAAGAGATTTAGACTTGATGAAAAATTAAGAAAGCTTCAAATTAAAGATATCAATGAAGAAAGAAGTATCGATAAGTAAAGAAGAATTCATCAATGCTTTAAATAAAGGTAAAAAATGCTATCTAAAAAAGCCTAGATCTTGGCAGAAGGTTTGGTATTGGTGGGAGATAGATAAAGAAGATCCTGATGAAAGATGGTTTATGAATGTTTATAAATCAGAGAAAAAAGGTTTAGATAATTTTAAAGAATCGAATTGGATAACTGCAAAGGATTTAGATACATGGTTAAATCACGCAGAAAGGAACGGGTATAAATATTACATTCATGAATAACTTAGTACTTGCATTTATACTCTTCTTTATCGGGCAATCATTAATATGGTTTCAATCAAATGGGCAGTTTGTATGGCCTTGGTTTAAAGAACATCCATGGACAATTTCAATCTTATTTGGTACTCTCGCTAGTTATATTTTTATTAAAGCTACCGCAGTTGTAGTAACTCATTTTGATGGTGTGTTATGGCCAGGTAGGTTTATTGGTTTTTCTAGTGGCATAGTTGTGTTTGCATTATGCACTTACATTTTTCTAGGAGAAGGCATTAACCTAAAAACAATAGTATCACTTATGTTAGCATTTGCTTTATTGTGTGTGCAGATTTTTTGGAAATGAAAGACCCTTATCAAATATTAGGAGTAAACAGAAATGCATCTGATGAAGACATAAAAAAGGCATATCGAAAATTGGCAAAGGAGCACCATCCTGATAAAGGTGGTGATGAAGGTAAATTTAAAGATATTGCAGAAGCATATGATTCATTGACTAATCCTACCAAGAAGTCTCAATTTAATTCTAATCCGTTTGGTGGTTTTGATGAATCATTTTTTGAAGACTTTATTAGAACTGGTGGGTATGGTAATGATGGGTGGGCTAACAATTTTAACCAAAGGTACGGATTTAATACTAAGGGCTCAAACACATCAGCACAAATATACATTACAATCGAAGAGGCTTACTTAGGTTGCCAAAAGGAAATAAGATTAGGAACTAAAACGGTTAGCGTTGATATTAAGCCGGGTGTTAAACCGGGTCAAAGAATGAGACTAAAAGGATTAGGTCAACGTGGAATGACAGAAGAACAAAACGGTGATCTAATTTTAACAGTTTTATTGAAAGATGATCCAGATTTTTATTTAGACCAAAAAGGATTACATACGATAAAGAGAATATCTTTATATGATGCATTATTAGGTAGTAAAGGTGAAGTAAAAGTATTTGATAAGACTATACAATACAATATTCCTAAATGTGTTAGAAATGGTACAATGTTAAGAGTGAAGGGTAAAGGGTTTCCTAGTTATCATAACCCTAGTATGTGTGGGGATTTTTTTATTAATATCCTCGTGGATTTACCAACAGAGTTATCTGAAGAACAGGAAGTGCTGATTAAAAAAATGAAAGACTTAGAAAATGGAATTTGATAATGATAATGATGAATTTATGAAGTTTCTTTTAGACCAATTGGAAAATACCAGTTGGGATCAATATATGAATTTATGTTATAATGTAATTTCAATGTTTCCTGATCAGGTATTACATTATGACGAAAGAACTGCAAAACATAAGATAGAAAGTTTAGACAGGATCTTAACCCACTTTGAAGAAAAAGAAGACTTTGAAAAATGCGCTAAGATTAAAGATATACAAGATAGGCTAAAAAATTGTTAATAACTTTTTGAAAAAAGTCTAGGAAAAATTTTCAATTCTCGTTTTTATTGATTATATTTATAATATAATTAAACAAACGGAATATGACTGAATACACAAACCTTACTTATTTACAATCCTTCTTGGATGAAATGAGATCTTCCTCTTCAGGAAATCATAAAATTGCAACTCTTAAAAAGTATGCCGATAATTCGGATGAGAATGAAGATAGAGAATTCCTCCAGAAGGTTTTCTTCTATACTTACAATCCTTATTATAAGTACAATGTTACTCCAAAGAATTGTAGGAAGAATTCAGATCTTCTAGGACATCCTAATACTTACGGTAGCATCTTTACCTTATTGGACGATCTTAGAAACCGGGTCTGTACTGGTCACTCTGCAATTGCTAATGTAAACCGCTTTATCCAAGAGTGGCCACAATGGGAGACAATCATTTATTCAATTCTTAACCGAGATCTGAATATGGGCTGTGGCACTACTTCTATCAATAAGGCAATCCACCCAGAACTTATTCCTACCTTTAAGGTGGCTTTGGCAAATGCCTATAACCCTAAGAGAGTGGATTTTCAAAGCGGTGAATGGTACGGTTCTAGAAAACTGGATGGTGTCCGTTGTATCTGCCGTAAAGAAATGAATACGGTTACCTTCTTTTCAAGGAACGGTAAAGAATTTGAAACTCTAGGTAAACTTGCCGATGAAATCTCTAAGATAGGTGGAGACTTTATCTTGGATGGAGAAATCTGTATGGTAGATAAAGATGGCAATGAAGACTTCCAAGGAATCATGAAACAGATCCGAAAGAAGAATCATCAAATTGAAAATCCTAAGTTCTTTGTATTTGATTACTTAACTTTAGATGAATTTGATGATAAGGTTGGTACCACACCTCTTACCGAAAGACTCCACAATGGATATGACCGCCTCCCAGAAAATATTAATTCAGATATGTTAGAATTCTTACCGCAAGTTCAATTGACTACTGAAGAACAATTTACCGAAATGGCTAAAGAAGCAGAAGAGGCTGGGTTTGAAGGTATCATGGTTAGAAAAAATACCGGGTATGAAGGTAAGAGAAGTCACAATCTTCTAAAGGTTAAAAAATTCCATGATGCTGAATACACGGTATTGGAATGCATCAACGGTACCATGAGATGGACAGAAAACGGAAAGCAGATTGAAAAAGAAGGTCTAAGTAATATCATTATTGAACATAAAGGCAATAAGGTGAGTGTGGGATCTGGCTTCTCTAAAGAACAAAGAGAACACTATCTTAACAATCATAATGAACTAATTGGTAAAACCGTAACTGTTCAATATTTTGAAGAAAGTCAAAATCAGAACGGTGGATATTCATTAAGGTTCCCTGTAGTGAAACACATATATGAGAATGGGCGAGATTGTTAATCTATACATACCATACATCACCTCTAGAGAAGAGTTGTGCGTAAGACGATAAATATAACATATGAAACTATTTGAGCGGTATATGAATAACAAAAGTATCACTATATTTGATGTTGATGATACTTTAGTTGTTACTAAGAGTAAGATTAAAGTACATAATCCTAAGACAGGGTTTAAAACTGAACTTACACCGCAAGAGTTTAATACATTTCAGCAAAGGGATAATGATAAGATGGATTTTTCAGATTTTCAAAACCCTAATATCCTTAAAGGTGGTATGATTATTGAGTGGGTTTTTGATATCTTAAAAAGAACAATAGCAAAAGGTAAACCGGTAGGTATCATTACTGCGAGAGACAGCGCTGACCTTATATATGATTTTTTATCTCATCATGGAATTAAGATTAACCCAGATTACATATTTGCTATTAATGATCCTAAATTAGGTTTTACTGGATCTACTGCACAAAAGAAGAAAGAAGCCTTTATGAAATTTGTTCAAATGGGCTTTAGGAACTTTAGGTTCTTTGATGATGATAAAGAAAATGTCAATATTGCAAAAAAATTGGCAAGAGAGAATAAGGATATCAAAATGGATGCTACCTTAATTAAACAGAAATGGATACCAAAATTCAGCGACTTCAAATAAAGATAAACACATTTACTGATATCTTAAAAAGTATTAAAGAGTTATCTAATTCGTCTACTACTAAAGTAGGATGTATTGCATTAAGAAAAGACTTTAGTAAAATTGCCAGTTTCGGTTATAACGGTTCTTATAGTGGAGCTGTGACTAATGATGTAACAGGTACCGAAGAGGACTCACTCACACCTGGTGAAAGTGGGTTTATTCATGCTGAGGTGAATATGATTGCTAAGTTTAAAGAATATGATCCGCAAAATTATATTATTATGCTTACACTATCTCCGTGTAAAATGTGCACTAAAATTCTAGTCAATGCAGGGTTTAAGCATGTTTATTGGATTGAAGATTATCGAAATACTGAGCATCTCCAAATCTTCGATCAATGCAAAATTACATACGGAAAAATTTCTAATCTTATAAATGACTACCATTCTATAAAGGGCTGAATATATACAAAAAATAGTATGTCCTCTTGGTTGTTGAAGCATTAACTTTTAAGCTAGCTCTTGATTTTTTTACTTACTTAAAAAAGTATAAGATTGAAGTAGATAAGATCCGCATTGGTTTTTATGACCAAGCTGCGCAAAAAACCGAATACATTGATTTTACCGGATCTTCTCAGATGAATGAGTATTATCAAAACAATTACGTACCTTTTGATAATTGTTTTGTAGGGGATTTAGTTTCTATAGAATTATTTTTAGGTCAAAGTAATTTATATGACTTTATTACTGAATATAGAGCAGAAGACTTAACAGGAAATTTTAAATTAACTCCAAGTTCATCTTTTGATACCCAAAGGAACGCCCAACGAAAACCTTTAGTAGAAAGACAATCCGAATTTATTCGTAGGGCAGTAAAGGATTATCTAAAGTATTGGTCGGAGATCTATAGAATATATACAACAGGTATTTATTCACCGTGTTATGCAGTTCCTGGGTGGTCCGAGGGTACTTGGTATTTAAATCAATTGCGAGAGGTGTTTACTGAAAGGAGTGACATAAATGAATTTCCATATGATGATGCTAACATTATTAATGAACCACCTGAATAAATAAAAAAAGACTAGATTAAATGGCATTCAATCTTAAAGAATATATCATTTACAGGGATGAGGTTAAACGTGAATTGTTTAATAATGAAGTAGATGAAAATTTCAAAGCAGTAGCAAATCCATGGGTAGATAATAGAACCTATGAACAGGGACACGTTGTTTATCACCCTGTTGAAATTATTAATGAGACTGGTGGTACTAGTGTAGAATCAGAAGCGTTAGCTTGGTGGAGAGCAAATAAGAGAACAACACAAGGAGTATTTGAAACTTCTGAATGGGATTTGATTGGAGGTATTGGTACAGGTGATTTAACAGTTAATTCATCAAATGGTTTCGGTAAGATATTAGTAAACTACACTGGCGCAACGCCATCTCTTCAGGCAGGTAACGATTTTCTTATTTCTTCTACTATACCAGATGATACTTTTAGATTGATTGCTGGTGCAGGAATGAGCTTACAGTATGATGACACTGTAAATGCAATAAAGATAATTAGCACTGGTGCCAGTGGTGAAATAAACCAAGGTACTAATATTGGCGTAGGTGGCCAAAACATTTTTGGTGGTATGTCAGGTACCACGTTAACATTTAGAGGGATAACAGCATCAAACGGCTTTGGATCTGTTTTAACAGCTACACTAGATTCTGTTAATAATAATGTAGATATTAATTTTAATGAAGCTAATATTGATTTAGCTAACCTAAACAGTGGGTTACCTAAAATAAGTATGTTATCAGATGTAAATGCACCTTCACCTAATCCTGCAGATTTTCTACAATGGAATGGTTCAAACTGGGTTAGTATTTCAGCAGCTGCTGCAGGTTTAACTGGTTCCATTGGTGCAACTGGTGTTCAAGGTCCACAAGGACCACAAGGACCGCAAGGTGATGCCGGACCTATAGGAGCAACTGGTGTACAAGGGCCTCAAGGTTTAACTGGTGCAACTGGCACAGGTTTAACTGGTGCAACTGGTACAGAAGGCCCACAGGGACCTCAAGGTGATATAGGTGCAACTGGTACAGGTTTAGCTGGAGCAACCGGGTTAACTGGCTCTGGCGCAACTGGCGCAACTGGTACCGAAGGACCGCAAGGACCACAGGGACCTAAGGGTGATGATGGTGGTTTTGGTGGAGCTTCATTTAGTTATCAATTTAACACGGAAACTTCGGTAACTGATCCAGGTTTTGGATATGTTGGTTTAAATGATGCCGCCCCGCAGGATAATTCAACAATAATGATGATTAATGACTTTGGTGAAACTGGAGTTGACATATCATCATTTTTACAAACTATAGATTCATCAACATCAATACCAAAAGGCCATGTTAGACTTTCTTCTGCAGCAGATCCAAGTGAATTCATACTTTTTCAAATAACTGATTTAACTGATATGGCAGGTTGGTGGGACATTGATGTTATTGCAACTGCATCAACGGATCCTAGCCCATTTACTTTAGACGAAGAACTTATTGTTTCATTTGTTGTAACTGGTGAAAAGGGAGAAACTGGTGCAACTGGTATTCAAGGTGCAACTGGTACTGAAGGTCCACAAGGCCCACAGGGACCGCAGGGCGATATAGGTGCAACTGGTTTAGGTTTAACAGGTGCAACTGGTACTGAAGGTCCACAAGGCCCACAAGGTGAAATAGGTGCAACTGGTATTCAAGGTTTAACTGGTGCAACTGGAGTTCAAGGTCCACAAGGTGATATAGGCGCAACAGGTGCAGAAGGACCACAAGGACCACAAGGTGCTACTGGTATACAAGGATTAGTTGGTCCACAAGGACCAGAAGGGCCACAGGGACCACAAGGTGATATAGGTGCTACTGGGTTAACTGGACCTGCTGGTTCGGTTGCTGGATCTGTGGCATACGGTGAATTAACCCAAGTCGGCGGAGTTCCTACTTTAGCATTAAGCACTACATATCAAGGTTGGTTAGGTACAGCAGGTGAATTAAATCAAATGACTAGCGTTGCTTCTGGTGGAGGTCAACAGGGTAATACTTTAGTTATTGATGCTGACGAAGGTGGTGTATATCAAATAAGTGCTACATATAATTTAGATATTGCACAAGGAGGTCTTATTTCAGCAGCCATATTTATAGGCGGTCTAATAGATTCAGCTACTGAAACAAGCAGAAGTTATCAAAATAATTCAAATGGATCCTTTAGTATTACTGATTTGGTTGATCTTAGTGGTGGTGATGTAGTTGATGTTAGATTTAAAATAGATTCTGGTACTACCACAATGACACCTATTAACATTGGCTTTAATTTAACAAAGCTAGTAGGTAACGGGGATGTAGGACCGCAAGGACCACAAGGACCAATCGGTGCAACTGGCTCCGGTGCAACTGGTGCAACTGGTACCGAAGGACCGCAAGGACTGCAAGGTTTTATTGGTGCGACCGGTATTCAAGGACCACAGGGGCCGCAAGGTTTTATTGGTGCAACCGGTATTCAAGGACCACAGGGACCGGTAGGACCACAGGGACCGCAAGGTTTTATTGGTGCAACCGGCATTCAAGGGTTTGATGGACCGCAGGGTGCAACCGGAATACAAGGACCACAAGGTGATATAGGTGCAACTGGACCGCAGGGTGCAACCGGACCGCAAGGACCACAAGGAGACCCTGGTCCACAAGGACCGCAAGGTGCAACCGGTGTTCAAGGGCCACAAGGAGATATAGGCGCAACGGGTGCAGAAGGACCACAAGGACCGCAAGGTGCAACTGGTTTAGGTTTAACAGGTGCAACTGGTGTTCAAGGTCCACAAGGCCCACAAGGTGAAATAGGTGCAACTGGTATTCAAGGCCCACAAGGACCAGAAGGACCACAAGGTAGAATTGGTGCAACTGGTGCAACTGGCATTCAGGGACCTCAAGGACCTAAGGGTGATGGTGGTGATATAGGCGCAACTGGTGTTCAAGGTCCACAAGGACCAACTGGTGTTCAAGGTCCACAAGGACCGCAAGGTGAAACTGGTCAACAAGGACCCCAAGGACCACAGGGTGCAACTGGTGTTCAGGGTCCACAAGGACCAGAAGGACCACAAGGTAGAATTGGTGCAACTGGTGCAACTGGTGTTCAGGGACCTCAAGGACCACAAGGTGATATAGGCGCAACTGGTGTAGGTTTAACTGGTGCAACTGGTGTTCAAGGACCTCAAGGACCACAGGGACCTCAAGGTTTTATTGGTGCAACCGGTGTAGGTTTAACTGGTGCAACTGGTGCAACTGGTGTCCAGGGCCCGACTGGGGTAGATGGATCAAATACTCTTAGATGGGAATATGAAACTGGTAGTATTGGGACTGCACCCACAGCTACTAAATTTAGGACGGATAACACTACTCTTACCTCTATGACTTTTCTACATATCAATTACACTGATATAAATTCTAACCTGGTTACTAATTGGGTACAAAATATAGGGGATGGCGATACAATATCTGCGTACCAAGTGGATGATACTAGTCAGTTTGGGGTTTGGACAATTAATGGAAACCCATCCTATAATGCAAACTCCGCATTATTTGTTTTGAGTAACATATCAGGTAATGGCACACTATCTGCAGGTGAGAACTGGGCATGGTCTTATGTTAAAGACGGTCCGTCAGGGCCACAAGGTCCGTCAGGACCACAAGGGCCGCAAGGTGATACAGGTGCAACTGGTCCTGCTGGTTCAGGTGGAGGTACATTATTATTTTCTTCTACATTTACAGCTAGATCAGCCCCACCGATAGTTGCCAATGGTTTTACACCTATTTATAACTTTGGTGAAGTAGGTTCAGCAGTTGAACCTGGTACTGCCACTTGGCAAGATGGGCGGACATCACCATTAAATTATAGTATTGGTGCTGGGATTGCTAATGCATTTAATTGGTATGAAGCTACAGTAGGTGCGCCAGCCGGTATTGATATAACCGATGCGGATCAATTAAGATTAAGCGGTATAGCTGGTGTTTATGTACAAAGCGATGGTGGAAATTCACCTGATATTGCCACAAGAGTTAGATTTAGTGTAATCCGACCACCTATAAACCCCTCGGCTCCTACAATTACGGATATTGTATTAGGTGGAGCTGCCTTTGCACCCAATGGGACACCAACTCTAAATTTTACCACGACAGGTGATAACGGTACGTATGTATCGTTTGATTATACATTCAACCCCGGAGTAAATATTAGCAGCGAAGATTTGATACTGATAGGTATTGGTTGGGAGATGGCCTCTGGTGACCCACCGCCGGCTTCCAACGAATGGCACTTTAGGGATATTGCACTTCGTAAAGTATAACTTAAACAATTTCTATTTTCTTGAGTATAATAATTACTAAAGGATAATAGTATGGAAAATACAGAACAGGAAAGACTTCAGTGGATTAAAGGTGATAAGATAGGTACGGTAGAAACTGTCACAGGTACTGAAGGGGAGTGGACAATATTTGCAAGCGGAGGGAGAGTATCTACTAACCTAATAGGTGAGTTCTTAACTCCCATTCAAGGTGAGCCTATGGATTTTTCTGACCCACCACCAAATTCTGCTTTAAAAGAAGCTGCAAAAACTTATAAGAAAAACGCTGTAAGTTTACCTATGGCTTCTCCCATTAGGACCCTTTTTGATAAACAGAAAAAGAATGATAAAATTAAACTTAATTTATCCTTTCCTATTGAAGTTCCTAAAGAAGCTATTTATGAAATTATTAGCTCTTCATTTGATTTAGATGAAGTCAATAATGAATTAGAATCTTTTATCGTTGATCAAATATCAGACGACTTTGTTAAAGATAGTTTAATGCAAAGCATTAAGGAATTGATTTCTACACGCTATAAAATTGACTAGTCAATTTAACCTATAATATATAATAAAATTAAGCATATGACACAATTACCAAATAGAAAACAGAGAAGAGCTGCTCTTAAATACCAAGGAATACTTAAAGCTAAATCAGAAGCATCTATTAAGGAATGGACCGAATATGTAAGAGAAAATATTAAATCTGGCGAAGAGCTCCACAAATCAAACCTCGATCGCACCATAGCTGAACAAGGCGAGGCGCAAGATAAGAAAGAAGCAAATGGTTAAGATTATACTTGAGCCTGCTAGAAATGGCGTTATAAAAAGAGTAGTCGATGATAATCACGGTGGAGGTAAAGAGCAATGGACTTCTGTGGATGTATTTGAATTTAACGACGATCATAAGAATAAGTATGAATACATCATGAGATTCTTTTGGGAGCTTTCAGAAGATCTAGGTTTAGATTGTGGCAACAAATTTGATAAAAATGTCTTAAAACTAAAGACAGAATGGGGTAGTCACTATGAACCTAACCAGAAGGAAATTGAGAGTAAAATAAAAGAACTCCAGGCAGAGATCGATTTATTAACTGAATGGAAACAAGTATAGAATTTAACTTCATATATTCTAAAGATGCAATAAAGGTAAAGTCATTCTTAGGAAATGTGCCTAGAAATATTGAGTGTATTAATTACATGGATATTTTTAATAAGCTAACCAAAAATGACTTTTATCAGCATGAACCTTCTGATGCAGTAGTTTCTTCTTATTTAATGAAACAGTTACAAACAATTTTAGATCGGTCAACCACCACATCTATTTTTTATGTTTTAGGAAATCTTAATGACCACACTATTAAAGGGATAAAAAGATATGTAGAATCTTTAACTACAAAGGATATAGTTTATAACATATATCATTCACCTGACATTAATGTAAACGGTAGCGCTAAATTTTTTCAAAATGTAGTAGAGTTTGAATGAAAGCTCATAGAATATTTACAAAAGGGCAAACTGTATATTGTCTACTGTCATCTTTTAGCAGGCCTAATGTTCTACTTCCAGTAAAAGGTCTTATTATAGATACGCAATGGGATCCTATTAATCCATTGTACAAAATTCGTATTATTAAGATGTATGATAATATGAAGTATCTTAAGTCTCATTTTTTTGATATGAATTTTAAATATGAGTTTGATAATAGAGCCAGAAAAATGCCTCTAAAGAAAGAAGATTTTAGAAATGTAAAATCATTAGAGGAACGATTCGATGAAAATGACAGAGAAAGGTTTTATGTAATAGTAGAATCCGTTATGTGTAAAAAAACTAAAAATGATTTACTAGGATTATTTGAAAAAGTTCAGTTTTATATAATATCAAAAAACTTAAAAGAAATAAGAGATATATCATCAAGACCTTTTTTTAAAGGTTCTCTTTCTACCGATAGCTCGCAAGAGTTTGATGTTAGATTTAAAAAAGGTTGGTCTGATAAGTTTAAAAAGGGAGATATTGATATTGATAAGTATCTTGAAAGCTTAGGCTGAATATATACTAAAAATAGACTCTATATATGCCATTATCTAATGCAATATCATCTGTTAATGATGCACTCTTTCCAACAAACCCTAGTAAAGCAACATCTGATAGATTAGGAGTTTTCGGTGGTGAATCGGTTGGGCTTGCACATGAAATAGAACAGGGCGTGGCTAAAAGTTTTTACCAGAACGGTGCATTACCTGATCAGTTTAGTGTATCCGAAGGTATGCAAAATATTAAGGTACCTAGATCCATTTTTAATAAATATGCTCTTTTTAATTTTAGAGGAATGTATGGTGGTTTAGTCGGTAGCACATCAGATGCATTTTTTGACCAGGCTAACAATAGACTTACTGGTGGTAATGATTCTCATAATGTATCTATATCTAAAGTAATGGAGTTCTATAATCAGAACTACCAGAAGATATCTTACACTGCACAGGACTTTCTATATTCAAAGTATTACAAAAAGATCCCTGTTAATCATTTAATTACATTAAGAAGGTTTCCTGTACCGGTAGAGGATAATATATTTGATTTAACTAAGTCACCTGGATCTAAAGATGGCAATACTGATGTTGCTTCGGCTAGTGTTGATTCTACTCAAACTGCTGGTGTAACTGCAATTACTTACATGGGAGAAAAACCTGGTAATAAATTAGAGGATCTTTTAAAGATGTCTTATGGTTTAAATTACAAGGAAGTTAAATCTGAAATGGAAGATATTAGTAGCGGTGACGGTGGGTATACAACTCAGCCTTTTTATTCTAAGATGGGTGGTATTGGTAGAGCAACTGCCGATGCATTTAAAGGTATCAGTTCAAGACAAAAGTTTGCTAGTCAATTAAACAGTACAGGTGATAAGTTAGGTACTACTTATGCTAACTTTGTAATAGGTCCTGTTAATGTTATTGATAGTACTTACATTAGGGACCGTGGTATGAAATTTAACCAGGACATGAAACTTAATTTTGAGTATGAGCTTAAATCTCTTAATTATGTCAACCCTAAAATAGCAATGATTGATATTATAAGTAATATGTTAACTATGACTTATAACAATGGACAATTCTTCGGTGGTGGTCAAAGGTACTATGGTAGTGCAGGTGCAGTTGCTAGTCAATTTGGGGATATTAATAAATTAAAGCAAGGTGACTTTAGTGGATATATTGGATCTGTTGTTACTGATGTAGAGACAGGTTTTAAGAACGTGTTTGGTGGTGGCACTGGTGAATTTAATTTAGATAATGGATTAGATGGTTTACTTAAAGTTGGTAAAACACTTTTAGGTAATATGCTTGGTGGATTTTTAAGTTCCAATGTAGGTGCCGTATCAGGTACACAAGCAACTAAGGCTTTAATTAGTGCCGAGCCTACTGGAGACTGGCATGTCACTATAGGAAATCCACTCAATCCTATCGTAATGATGGGTAATATGTATTGTGATAATTCAACGATGACTTTAGGTAATGGTTTAGGATATGATGATTTTCCAATGGAGGTGAAATTTGAACTTGATCTTAAACACGGCAAACCTAGAGATAAAGGTGATATAGAAAATATGTTCAATGCAGGGCGAGGCAGAATATACGCGTCAGCTGCTGGTGAATCTGATATACTAAATTTAGCAGGTGAAGATGTTGCAACTTATGGGTCTGTTAAAGCTGGCAATTTTTCTAAAGGATTACAGGCCACACAAGGTAACCCTGCAAATTCATTTGGTAATTCATCTTTAACCAATCTTAAAAATACCCCTGTTGCTCAGTCAACTGGCGACACTGCTGAATACATATCTAATATGACGAGCATGATAATAGATTCTTAAGTATGAATATTAAATCTTTAGCATTAAAAAATAAATTAACAGAGGAAAGAACTGGTGAATTTTATTATGATCTCACCGCACCTTCTTTTATATATGATTCTGAATTAGGCGTAAAGGCTTTGCATTATGTTAAGCTAGATCAGATAGGTCGTATTGACAAGATATCACAAATATATTTTGGTAGTGGTGAATTCATTGATGCTATTTGTGTAGTTAATAATATCTTTAATCCTTTTTCCGTTAATGAAGGTGATGTTTTAGTTATACCTAATTTATCACGACAAGATTTAGTTTACTTAAGACCTAATCCTGCGTCTAGGCCTAATACTACACAAGAAGCATATGTTGATACTGGTAGACAAAGCGAAAAGGATCAATCAAGAATACAGAGATTGATTAAAAAGGCTAAGAGTAGTAAGTCAGGGGTTAGTCAACCTATGCCACCAAATATGCTACAACCTGGACAAGAAACCAAGGCATATGAAGGTGGTAAGATTAAGTTAGGAACTAATTTAAATAGTAGAAGTACTAAAGCAAATTAATATGTCAGCAGTAGAAAGAAACATTTTAACGGTCATAGAACCGGCAATATCACTTGACGAGCTTGAGGTTATTGATGTAGAAAGTGGAACAGAAAACTCACAAAATGTATCAATGAAGGAAAAGCCTACTAAGTTTACTTCTATGATACCGATCATTAGAATTAACGGATATGATGTACAGGGTGATAGGTTAGAAATGTTCGAACTTAGCTGTACTGAATTTTATCCTACATGTAGGTTTTCTTTTTTTGATAGAGATGGATTATTTACTGCCAGGTTTTATCCTAAAGATGGTGATATTATTCAGGTATACATTCGTTCACAGGGTGATGAAACGACATTTAAACCTATAAGAATAGATTTTACTGTTGAGGATATTAAACCGTTAGGCGGAGGTGGCTCTACAAATATGTCGCCACAATTAATGGTAGAGGGAAGAATGCATGTACCTAATCTATTTACAGAAAAAGTACAGTTTCAGAATAATACTAGTTGGAATTCATTACTTTCAATTGCTGAAGAACTACAATTAGGTTATGCATCAAATGTAGAAGATACCGCAGATCAACAAATATGGACTAACCCATATGATACTTCTGAAAAATTCATACAAGATATAACATCAAATTCTTATCTTAGTGACGATTCATTTTTTACTTCATATATTGATCCTTATTATTATTTGACATTTGTTGATGTTAATAAATTATTTAGTCAAGAAACTGATTTAGAAACTAGCCAAATGTTTAATCAAAATGCATTGGACACTATGGGAAGTGGTGATGAGGCTGAAAGCAATTATGAATTTCCTAATATGCTAAGTAATATGATACAGATGCAAGGAACTGCTAGATACATATCAAAATATCAACAGGTAAATAAAAGTGGCCAAATAAGTAAAGATAATGGTTATAAGAGGTATACTCAGTATTGGGATTTGGAGGCAAAGGAATTTATCAATGAATTCGTAGATCCTTTAACAGATAACACCCCAGGCATGATACCCGTAACAAAAGGAAGAACTATTAACGGTGAGGTTGAAGGACCAAGAAATAATCAGGTTAAATTTAAGTACCTAGGCACACAAGGTGATAATGTACATGATAATTATTATTATGCATCTATTCTTAATTTTCAAAATTTGGCAGAAATGGAAAAATTTGGAATGGTATTAGAATTAGATTCTATTAATCCTGCAATTTTAAGATTTAGTAGAATATATTGTCAAATATTAGAATTTGCCCAAAATGTAAAAAGTGTTCTTACTGCACCTGAAAATGATGAAGATGTTCCTAATGCTAGTCAAAGAAGAGAAGAAACAAAGGATAATGTAGGAAGTGACAAGACTAGCCAAAATGGAATCATTAATGAATACCTTACCGGTTTTTATGTAATTGTCGGTATTGAATATATTTTAACTAAACCAGGAGGATTACGGCAGAGAATACATTTACGTAGAAGAGAGGTGGTTCCTTCTACATAATGAATAAATAAAAAAATAAGTATCATTAATGGCAGCAGATCCGCAAATTTGGAACCAAGAACCACCCGAAGCTTTAGCAAATTTGGTTGGTAATTTTCAAAAGTCATTTCCTAATAGCTATGATTATGCTAAGACATTTGTCCAAACTGCATCATCTGCGGCTGGTGGTGGTAATGGTGTTACTAGTTTAGACGACCCTACATATTTAGGGTTTAATATAAGATTTGATATAATGAGTCCTCTATTTGCAGGAGCATTAGAAGGAAACCCAGCAATACCTCTTAGCCAAGATCCCACGTCATTTACCGGTGGTGGTGCAGACGAATTAGGTTCACACCCATCTGGTGAATCGGCCGTAGGTTATCTTAATAAAGTTGGTGAAACAAATAGAGCTACCTACCTTACTGCATTTGCCCAAGGCTTAAGAGAAATTCAACAAACTAGACCATATTACTTTCAAACAATAGAAGGATTGCAAGAAGCATGGAATAAGACAGTTACAATGACACCGTATAATGGATCAGGTGACGGTGAAGGTATCACGGTTGGTTTATTAGAGGCAATAGATTTAAAAATGTCTGCATTATTTAGTCTTTATAAAGCTGCGTGTTACGATGTAAAATATAGAAGAACGATACTACCAATTAACTTAATGTATTTTAATTGTTATGTTGATGTTGTAGAAATTAGAAAGTTTAGATCTACTGGAAATCTTATAAGAAACTTTATAAATTCTCAAAATCCAAATTCACCTGAAAATGAATTAAATAAATTCGTAAACGAGAATGCCTCTATGATGACATTTAAGTTTGAAGAATGCTTGTGGGATCTTAATGCAACAGGGCAAGTTTTTGCTAATGTTGCTAATGATGGTTCCAATTCATTAACTACATCTTCAATGAAATGGCAATACGGGAAGGTTGAAATAGAATCCCAGTTTGCAGGATATGATTCAGCATTAAAAGATACCGCAAATCTAAAACCAAAAACATACGGAGATTTAGCTAAAGCTGCAGGTAAGAAGTTTTTAGATAAACAATTAACAGGAGCTACTAATTTAATCCAGAGAAAGGCCGCAGCCTTTGCACAAGGTTTAAAGTTTGGTAATGCATTCGGTTTAAGAAACGATATAATTAATGCAGTGCAAAATCCACAGGGTTTACTTAGTACATTACAAGGCGCGGCAGCACAAGAAATAACCACACCTGGATTTGATCCTTCTGTTGCTAAAGTAAGTGAAAATATTTTTGGTGAAGGTCCACCAGAAGAACTCTCTTTACAGTCATCTAATATTTTTCCAGAAGAACCGGCAGAAAAAGAATTCAATTCTTCAAATGCATTTGGACCAGCCCCTTCTGGACCACCACCTTTAGAATCTCAAAATTTATTTGAATAATTTATGGGTAGATTAACAACTAAAGATTTAAGAACTGATAACCTAAAAGGTACTCAATGGGTAGGCGTGATAGAGGATACTAATGATGATCTTTTTGAAGGGAGAGTAAGAATTAGAGTCTTTGGTAAAATGGACCAAAGAATTGATCCAGGTGACCCTAGTAGTGATTACATAATGCCAGTTGATTCTCTTCCGTGGGCAAGACCCTCGGTGACTTCTTCCGGTGGTAGTAATTCAGGGAGTGGTACCTTTTCAGTTCCTAAGCTAGGTACAATCGTAAGAGTTACATTTGATAATGGTAATTATTATTCTCCTGTATACCATGAGTCTCTGTACCCATCCAATGAGGCTAAGGCGGAGATAGAAGCAGCATACCCCAATTCACACCTATTAATATATGACACGGCATTTGGTTTAACTGGTGGTGGGAATGAAGAAATTACAAACGAAAGAGAAGGTGAAAGTATTAAAGTTTTCTTTACTGAAGAAAAGGGGCTTATGATGGATTATACCACAACCGAAGGTCCTACTACTGTTAATATTAAACCTGATAATTCAGTTGAGATAATAAATGCAAATGGTGATTCTATTGTAATGCTTAATGATGGAAACATTACATTTACACATTCTGCTAAGTTTATAATCAATAGTACTGATAACACTGAAATTAATTGTAAGGACGCTATCATTAACTGTGAAAATACTATCATTAATCATTCGTCATCAATAGAACTTGGAAAGGGCGCTAGAGAAAAGATTGTTTTAGGTGATACTTTCAAAGCATTCTTTAATAGCCACACTCATATTGGTAATCTTGGGGCACCGTCATCTCCGCCGATTGTGCCTATGACAGCAGCTCAGCTTAGTAAGAAGAATGTAAAATCTCTATAATATATAAATTACTAAAAAATAAATTATGGCATTAGTTAAACCGACATTAAACCTTGCGCTAGAGCAAGCCTTTGATAAAGCAATGTTTGTATTTGCAGAAACTATTGCAAACAGCCCACCAGGAACTGATGTTGCTAATGATGCGAGACAAGCTGCTGCTAAAGTATTTGCTGAAATTGCAACATCTGCAATTGATCTGTATATTAAATCTGCTACTATAACCGTTCCACCTGGGCAAGTCGTAGTAACAGCAGGATCACCTGCCGCTCAGTCTGGGGCAACAACTACACCTTCAGCACCTGCTATTATTACTTAACTTAAACAATTTAGACTTTATGGGTATAACAATTAGATATTAGCAAGAGTAATATATAATCTATAATCACGCTCTAATAAAAAAATAATGATTGAACAAGAAATCACCGTCCAACTTAGCGACGATCCATTTGACACAAAAACAATTAAGGTACAAGTACCAAGAGGAACAAAGCTTTTAAGTAATGAACCATACACAGCAGAAGCACTAAAGATGTATGAGCTAGCCGATGAAGAGGCTGATAGGTTACAAAAATCAGAAGAACAAAATAATTACATCACACAAGGCGAAATTACTTCAATAAAAATAATTAAAGAAGTAATTGACGGAGTAGAGGTTGATGTTAAAACAGAAGCACTCGTTGATATTTCTAAAAAGAACACTGCAGTTTGTAATTTACTTAAAGAAGATGAAGCAATCGTAGACCAATTGCAAGTTGGTATGATTATTGATATTAAAGTAAAATACAGTAAACAAGGGACTCTTTATGCTTCTATAAGCGAGGCGTTGGATGAAGTTAAACGAAATGAAATATATTCTTCAATTGGTGATAAGACCGTTGGGTTTACTGGTAAAGTAAAAGAATTAATCCACGGTGGATATTGGGTTGATGTTGGTGGTATAAAATGTTTTATGCCAGGTTCATTAGGTGGGTTAAACAAACTTCATAATTTTGAAAGTCTTATTGGCAAAGAGCTTGTTGTTATACCTATAACATATTCAAATGATAAAGATACCATTGTAGTTTCTCATAGGGAATACTTAAGAACGATGATACCTACTACAACATCAGAGCTTAGAGAAAATATAAAAGAACATATTAGTGGGTTCGTTACAGGGACTACTAAGTTTGGTGTATTTGCTGAATTCAATGAATGTTTAACTGGATTAATACCTAAAAACGAATTGGACGAAAATACTTTAGAATTATTTGATAATCGTTCAATTAGACCTGGGGATGAAATATCTTTCTGGCCTAAAGAAATTATTTCTGATAAAAAAATTATACTTAGTCAATTAGGACCTAAGATTGATTTATGGGATGGTGCAGATGAAAAGTATAAACCGATGATGACTACAAAAGGTAAAGTTACAAAAGTTACAAAATACGGTGCCTTTGTAGAACTCGAAAAAGGTATAAGTGGATTAATCCATAAATCTAAACTTAAGGGCGCAGAACTTGAAAAGGGTGATATGGTTGAAGTTAGAATCGGTAGTGTAAATACTAGTGATCGCAAAATTACAATGAACCTAGTATAACATCTATCCTGGTTTGAATATATAAACAAATCAGGATAATCATGTATACTAACGAGGAACTTAACGCTATACACTCTTCTAAGATTGGCTTTGAATTTGAATTTTTTTCAAACGAGGATTTAGATTCAACAAAGGATAGTCTTACACAAGCTCTTAATAAGAAAATCAGAGTAGAAGAAAAGGCCCATAGTGACTTTGCCCCTACCCAAGAAACCTTTAAATTAGAACCAGATAATTCTGGCGGAACCGGGATGATTGAGCTAGTCACAGGACCTCTTCCATTTGTTGAAGCTAAGTTAGTCATGGCTAAAACTTTAAAATGGATTAGAGAAAACGGAAAGACCAATGAAAGATGTTCTATTCACGTTAACATTGCATTCGATGGAAAGAAGCTAGGTCCTATTACAAATATGTCTAAATTAGATATAGGTAAATTTGTACTTAATTTTGATGAAAACAAAGTATATGAAGCTTTCCCAAATAGAAAAGATTCTGTTTATGCAAAATCAATAAAGTTTATTGTACCTTTGAGTGCTATGACACAACCGTCACCAGAAAAAAATCTTTGGAAGAACTATATGTTTGTCAAAGAGAAGTATTATGGTATTAATTTTGGTAAGGTACCTAAAGGTTATATTGAATTTAGATACTTAGGTGGAAAGGATTATGAAAAGAAGTATTCTACAATACTTTCAATGACCGAGCATTTTATTACTTCCCTATATGAAACTTTAGTTAATCCTCAATATAGTGAATCTGACTTAAAGGTTTTAGATAAGATTTTAGAAAAACATAAAACTGTTGTTGAGTCTTATCGAACATATTCTGCCTTTAAAGAAAAATTTCCAAACATTCATTTAATGATTGATCTTCAGACATATGATCAAATTGTTGAAATGTATTATCCTAAGATTAGAGAAAAGATTTTTGATTTAATTACAAAGGCTGATATGAATGAAGGTTTAATTAATTATGATGCTGATACAGGAAGAATACAAATTAAAGATGCAAAATTAATGAGATGCTTTGAAATAAGCGGAGTTGATATTGTTGATTCAGTTATTCAGGGTAACATTATTAATTGTGATGTCTTTGGCTGTGATTTAAAAAATGCATCTGTATTTGAGTCTAATCTTTTTGGTGCAACTGTTGTAGAAGATTCAAAAATAGAAGAATCTTATGTTAGTAGAAATGTAATTTGCCAAGACAGTTATGTATTTGGTAAAAGAGGTGTTTTTAGTGGCGAAATGGTTGGCGGTATCTTTAGACAAGGTAGAGCTACTGGTCTTGCAAGATTTGGTGATAAAACTGAAATAATAGAAATAGAAAAAATTAAATAAAGATATGGCCAGACAAAAAAGTTGGTGTAACCCAGATGCAGCTGCATGTTTAGATGAATTGATAAAAGAAATCAATGATGATTTAACAGTTGCTTGTCAAATACCGTTCACTGTACCAAAAAAGGAACTTGCTCATATTATCCACAGAGCAAAGGATTATTTTTATAAAATATATGAAGATAGTGTAGAAGAAATGTTTATAGCATTACCTCGTTCAGCGTGGCAAGAAAAAGATTTTAGACAAGGGATAAGTCATAATAATGAAACCGGTGATAATGTCAATAAGCTAACTGAGAAGGATGTTAATAACCCCAGAGGTATTGTAAAAATGCCTGATACTGTATGGGCAGTTAATAATGTATTTCAAATAAATGGCTTTTCTGGTGAAGATGGTGGATTTGGTGATAATTCATTTTCTGCCGGTGATGTTGATTTTTCATTAGACAAATTTATTTACTCTGATGTATACGGTGCAGGTATAGGATCCGAAGATTTAATGTATTATGTAATTAATTCTAAGTTTATTGATGTTTCTAGGCAAGTTTTACAAGCACAAATTTCTTATAACTATAATAGATTAACTAAGAAGTTTAGATTTATGGGAGAGCTACCTAAAAATGGTGCATGTATATTTCAGGTGTATAATACTATTCCTGATTGTGATCTTTTTCAGGACGAGGCATTTATTAGATATTGTATAGGCCAAGCTAAAATACAATTAGCTAGAATTGTAGGAACTTTCCAATTTAATTTACCTGGTAACATTACCATTAATTATGATTTGATCTCATCTGAAGGAAAGGAAGAAGTTGAAGCCATCGTTGAAGAAATTAAAGGTGATGAAGGTGTAGATTATTTCTTTACTGGATAAAATATAATCTAAGACCATCAAAATTCTTAGAGAATATATAATTAAAGAATATTCTCAATGATTAAGGAAATTTATAGTAGAGACATTGATGCACCTAAATATAATGATGACATTATTGAGGTCACAACTAGTCTTGAGCAACTTATTCTAAAAATTGAAAATGTTTTATTTACAAGGAAAGGGGAGGTACTAGGCGCGCCTGACGTTGGGTGTAACTTAGACGATCTTGTTTTTTCTTTGGTATTAAATGAAGCTGTAATTGCTCAAAGAATTAATACCCAAATACAAACATATTGTTTAAACAGTAGCGATGGGAGTTTTGGTATTGATACGGTAGTAAAATTTTATAATACGGTTGAAAGAAGTGGAGCATTGGTTGATATCTTTATCAACGAACAAAGAGTAATTGGTGCGCTATTTTAAAAATATGTTAATGAATGTCATTCTTTAGTAAAACTAGGATAAAAGCAACGGAATTATTTTTCGATGCATTTCAATATTTACAGCGCCAGTATGAGCAAGCTGGCGAGGTATTTACTCCTGCGTCTCCATTTGGACAAATACTAACGGTAGTCTCCAATCTTGGTGAATTAATACTGTTCTATATTGAAGCAGTTGCAACTGAGCTTAATATATCTAGAGCAAGAAATATTGAATCTATTTATGGATTATCAAGATTGACCGGCCATGATCCGACTAGAGGTATTTCTGCACAAGGTATGATTGGGCTGAGGCTTAACACTAATGCCGCAACCTTAGTTAACGGTGACTATGTTCAGATTCTGAATTTAAGTCCGTTGGAAATTGGACAAAATGGATTATCTTACTTTATAAAATTTGATAGTGATTATATTAGATTGGAAAAATCAACAAGAGATTTTGTAAATGTACAATTAATACAAGGTGAAATTGAAGATCAGACATTTACTGGCACGGGAGAGGCATTACAAAGTTACAATTTAACAACCAAAGATCCTACTGATCAATATATGGTAGATGTTCATGTAGATGGTAAGTTGTGGAAGAATGTCAATTCTTTATATGATATGAGTAACGGTGAAGAAGCTGTTATGATTAAAACCAGTGTAAATGGTGGATTAACAGTTTTCTTTGGTAATAATCAGTTTGGCCAACCACCTGCTTTAGGTTCTATTATTAAAGTTACATATGTAAAGACGAGAGGATCTGCAGGAAACATTGGGGGTAAGAATTTAGATATAAAGTTTAAAGATCCTGCAACAGATCCAACAGGTGAAGATGTAGATTTAAATGAAGTCTTATCATTAAATATTGTAAGAAACCCTATGTTCGGCTCTGATAGCGAAGATCCTGCATTTACTAGATTGATTGCACCATACCAAAGCAATTCATTCGTTTTAGCTAATCCTAATAACTATATTTACTATTTAAGTAAATATGACTTCTTTTCTTTTGTAGATGCATATAATACTAAAGACGATCAGTATTTAGATGATGACAATATTGTTTACCTATTCTTAATACCTGATATTGCAAAAAAGATTACTAGTGATACTGATTACTTTAATGTACCACAGGAAGAATTTACTATGACTGTAGATGAAAAGGAAATGGTCTATGAAATTTTAAATGAAAGCGGTAGACAGATTGTTACCGCCGAGGTTAGAATAAATGATCCAATTATTAAAAAGTATGCTCTTAATATAGTATTAAGATATGTTGAAGGTTTTGATAAAGATGAGATTCATGCAGAGATTAGAGAACAGTTAAGTACTTATTTTATAAACATTAATAGAAGAGATAGAATACCTAGATCTGATATAATTTCAATCATAGAAAATGTTGACGGCGTTGATTCAGTTAATGTATTCTTTATATCACAAGTAAATGAGCAGGCTATTGCTGATGGTTTTTATGAGATTCCTGTTTATGGAACTGATCCTGTAACAGACCAAAAGGTACTTATTGAAACTAAGAAGATTGTTTTAAAAGAAGGAGAAGATCCTCAATTAGGTTTAGATGAATTTGGTGATGTAATTATTGGCCCAGAAGACTTAGCAATAATCAGAGGTGGATGGGATGACCGTAATGGAACATTTTATGAAACTGTACCTAATAAGAATGCAATAAGCTCTCTTAACATATTCTTTAAAGGTACTATTCCAAATAATCTTTACAATAAGACCCAGCAGGCTAAGTTCAATGATCTTAAAAGAAATAGAGGTACTTCTATTGCAACTTCAAAAAATGCAAGGAGTACAAATACAGGAAGGTTACAAGATAACCCTACATTAAAAGCTATACAAGGAAGGTAATATGAATAAGTTTACAGAAAGAAGAACCGGTATGCCAAGCGTTTATAAAGCTACTTATGAAGATGGGTGGGATTTAAAAAACTTAGGTAATGACTATAATGAAAATTTAATGAAAAATTCTTTTTCTACTTATATGTTTAGAAACGAAAGGTTAGCTTCATTCTTACAAAATTATCTAGGCCCTATTATGTTATTCTGGATTAATAAGGTTAAGTACCTTAGAATCTATTATAATTTTGGCGTACCTAAAGATTATCAAAAAATAAACTAAGATGGCTAATAATTGGCAACATTTAAATTTCTTTGATAAGAATGGTAAGTATTATAACTTTGATTATGATTCATCCGAAGACAAGTGGACAGGCACCGTATATTTACCAGAGGTATCGATAGGCTTATTTGAAGTAGGTCAACTTTTCATATTACAAGAATTTGTTGATGCTACTACTAATACAAAAAAGTTTGGTTTTCCATTTGGTACAGAAGTTTTTACTGGCCAAACTGGTTTTACTGGTGCGACCGATGGTTTTTGTGATTGGGTTGCAGAATGGGAAACGTCAGATCCTACTGAAATTTTTCTATTTCAGTTTGATATGAATTTCAATACAGGTACCCAGACCTCATTAGAGATTGAACAAGATGGGCCGCCTTTACAAAAAGTCACTTCCCTATCCATTCCGCTAGGTGGAGATTCATCATCCACTGTTAATCCTGAAGGCTATATAGTAACAGATAAGATTACATCTGAGGCCTTACAGATAAATGTGGCAATAAGATCTGAATCAGAAAATACATTTAAGAGAACACTATTAATTAGAGATAAATGTACCGATGCGGTTATTGCGGAAATACTTTTTTGGGGTGAAACTGTTGGTGAGGACGAAAGATTAAGAGTTATGACCCAGAACATGGGTTATAATATATTAGAATCTGATAGCAGTGTTTTTAGAGATACTAACATTAAAGAATTATTGCCTAACTTTGCAGAAGTTAATCTTAAGAGAAAGGAAATAATGTTAGAGGGATCTAACATTTACCCATTTATCGGTTCTTACAAAGGGCTTACTAATGCTATAAAGTTTTTTGGTTATGACACACTAAGAGTTAAAGAATTTTGGAAAAACGTAGATGCCAACTCACCACAGTTTGGTAAGTACTTCCAAAGTAATTACATTGATATATTTGATCCAACGGTGCAGCTTAATGATAAGTCTATAACTCTACCAAATAAAAAATTCAGAAAAACTAGTTTATTTAGTTTAGTATATAGAATTAATGAAATTGTTCCGGATAAATTCGACGGTGAAGATTTACCAATAGCAACGGAGAATTATGACTTTACTATAGAAGAAATTTTAATTAAGCTATTTGGTCTTAAGAAAAAATTAGAAAAAGAATTTCTCCCTCTTAACGCAAGAATTAAAGACATTACAGGTGAAGCAGATTTCTTTGGGTTATTAGAGGTTGTAAATACTATCAGTAGAAACGATAAAAGGGAAATAGTCGCTGGTATAGACACAAGTTTTAAACTCTCTACTGATGATTGCATTTATCTAGAAGATTTAAGATCATTTAGTTCTTTCTGTCTTGCATCAGAAGCTATAGTTGATGAAGCTATTATAAATTTTTGTAATGCATACATTGCGCCATTTTCAACTGGACTAGGTAGAAATATTGTAGCTGGTCCTATTAATTCCACTACAGTATATCCACCTCCACCAATCGGCCCTGACGTAAACAGTCCATTAGGTTCACCTTTTGATGGAAATAATGTAACGGTTACTGCTTTAGCTGATGCCTTTGCAGCTTATTTTACTAGGTATGCACCAAAGCTTAATAAAGTAGGTGCTTGGCCAGATGGTGAATCTTCTTATTATTTACCAGATAAACCTGGCATACCTGTTGGTGCACTCACTACTTTAGAGAATGATTCATTTAAAAACATAACATGGGATAATGTTGACTCTACATGGAATCAACTAAATGATGCAAATAAATTTTTTACTTTTGATGTTGACCCACAAGGAGTTGCACCAGGTGACGTCTTTTCTATTACAGACCCGGACACTGGTACAGGAGCAACATATACAGCTAGCATAGGTGATACTGATGTTACTGTTAGGGATTCTTTATACAATCAATTAGTATCATTAAAGACATCATTTGTTGAACCGTGGTTCTTTTGGGACATTTCGCAAGAGACTGTAACTACAGGGGCTGTTGTTAGAATATTTGGACAGAACGTAGATAGATTAAAAGTTTCATGTCAATCAACAGTAGGATCGCAATTATTATTTAATCAGTTACCAGGTGAGACGCTGTTTACATGGGATGGTATCGAAAAAGGAAATTTTGATGAAATAGAGTGGACTATTTATAAAGATGCGACAGAGGTGTCCCCGGCTTATTTTAAGATATTTAGAGGACCTCTATCAGAGTATAATAAGTTACCATTAATATTACCGTATGTGGGTACATATAGTGTTGAAATGAAGCTTTATGACTTATACAATAATATATCATCTAATGTTAAAACCGATTTTATTTGTGTTGAGTCTAGAGAAGTAGAATATTCTGGTTGGTATCAATCAAGAAAAGAAAATTACACATGGTCAAGCGAAGGGTCATATAAATGGAATGATTATGGTTCATTATGGAATTTGCCTATTGAACCTGCAATGACATGGGAAGATGAGACCCCTAGCTTATACGAATCATTGGATAGAGTCAATTCAATACTTAATAATTTTGGCTTAGGTGCATCTCCTAATTTTCAATTATTAAATTACCAAGATGATGGTGAGGTTAGTTTTAGTGGACCATACAGATGGGATAATTTAGATACTGGTGGATGGAATGATACTTTTCATTTATGGTGGGATATGACAAGTACAACAGGTGATACTCCGGCATTTTTTCAATTTAAGGAAATAATTCCAGATACTTATTTAAAGATAACTGATGTAAATGGAAAAACCGCAGAACATTTTTTTGGTAATAATCCGATTACATTAGCTGATGCGGCAGCTAGTCTAAATACTAGTAAAAATACAATTATAAACAAATATGTGTATAATGTAGTATATGATGCATCAAGCAATCAAAAGTATATTCAAGCAGTATGTAGATATTTTGGAGTTCACGGGGATTGGACTTACTTAGATATTGTATATGCAGATGGTACAAGAGCATGCCCATCAACAGGTGTCACAGGATCACCATCCCAAACAAGTGATACGGGGTGTCCTAGCTTAATTTATAGAAAAGGGTTACATAAGGCCAGTAACCCAACATGGAATACTGCAAAGTTTATTAATGATGGAAAGACCTTGCCAAAAATGACATGGCTTATGTTTGTTTATGATAAATGTAAGATTCCTGGTAAAGCTAATCCTAAGTGGACAATTAAGAATACAACTAACTCTAAGATGGCCGATATATATTTTGAGAGTAAATACTTAACTTATTTGTTTAAAGAATCTGGTAATTACGAGATTACACTTGAACTTACAGATACGAATGGGAATAAATATAAAAAGGATAGAAATATCTTAATAATAAAATAGAAAAGAAATGGCAATTAGCGTAACAGAAATTCTTGGAACAGATTCTTTATCAGGATCCAGACTAGTGTTAAACGACAATTTTAACATAGTGACCAGCGAGATTAATGCAATGGAGGTTTATTTTAATCCTACTGCAGGAACTATTACTAATTTAAATGATTTAAAAACTGAATCATTAAGAGTTGGTCTTAGCACAATTTTATTAGATGTAAATGCTTCTACATTTGACATTCTAACCAATGTTAATATGACAGGTAACCTCAATCTTAATGGTGGGGGTTTGGTTAGAAATGATGTAGATCCACAAACACTAAATGATACATTTGCAGCAGGTAGTCCTATAAGCGTAGGTACTAGCACGGCTGTCCCACCTTACACAGTTGAGCGTGTAGGTAATAGCTTAGGGACTACAGTAAATATCCAGCTTAATGATGCTGTAATTGGTCAAGAAATTTTCTTTGTATATTCTGAAGCACAGACTGGTGTTATCAGTATCGCAGGGGCAGTAACTCCATTAGTATTACCAGGTGGTACTAAAATTGAGTTAAATGCACAGGGTGAAACTGCACACTTACTTTGTGTAGATGATGGCACAGGAAATGGTGTTTGGTTCTTAGTAGGTGGAACTGGGTATACAATACAACCGTAATAAAAAGAAAATCAATACATGGCAACTACGCCTTTAATTAAGACACCACAGGCAGATGGGGGAACGTTTTACACATTCTCCTCTTCAGCTAGAGATTTATCAAAGACTCTTAATAATGATAACATTAAGCTAGTCTTTTCTAAGTTTGTGCTTTTAAACATACCAGATTTTGATAAACTAGATCCTGTTACATTTAGTAACTATGAAAACTATATGCAATTTGATACCATTGATGGTATGATTGCTAGCGGTGGACTAAAAGCAGATCCTAATGTTAACTTTACTGAAAGCCTTCAGAATTATGCGCTAAATTTAGAAGAGCTTATTATTAGTGATTCTTCGTATGATAATACTCTACAACGATCTGTAGCCGAAAGGGTGTTTTTTAAATGGATGAAAGAAACTGGTGCTATGCGATTTCGCGAAGCTACTAATTTAGAAAAAAATCCAGGAGTAACGAGGCCACTATTTGTAGAAGAAGATGAAAATACTACAGGATCAACTCAATACCGGAGGGTAGTAAAATACATAGGTGATATTGACATTGTAAATAATGTAGATAAAGCAGGAGAGGCTTATACAGAACTTTACATTAATGTACCTACTGAAGTTGGTGGAACACCAACAATTTTATTTGATTCTATTTCTGATGCTAATTATCAACCAAGTTTAAAGATACAAGGTAAAGATGAATTTATTTTAGGTCGTAATGCAAGTACAGTACAGCCACAAGGTTTAAGTATTAATGCTTTTTATGATTATGATCAACCTCTTTTAGGATTAGGCCCCGCTGGATACACTGATCCTAATGCTAATTGGATGGATGAACCAACCCCACCTAGTACAACGGATTCTTACTTTACTGAACCTATAACATTTACTAATCCAGTGAATGTTAATATAAGAAAATATCCAGGGGATTATAATAATCCTGTAGGTTTTACTGGGTCTGCTTACGTTAGATCAGAGTTAGATGGTATTTCAGTTGACTTTACATCTAATGATTACGAACAGATTGTAACCGATCCTACTATTTCTACTATTGCACAATTTAATGGTACTGATTTAGCAAGTACATTTGAATTCAATGCTGTATTAGTGTATTATGATATGGTGGATACTAGCAATACAGCTAATACGGTTACCAACTTATATGGTATTTTATTAGTGGATAACATTACACCAACAACTGATGGTGGGTACATACAGAGGTATCCTAAATATAAACCTAATAAAGTAACAGGGCAAAACGGTAATAGTTATGGATTTAAAATTAATTTACGATTTGATGCTTCACCAGGAACGGCTGGCATCGACACAATTGTCAATGACTATAACACATTTTCAATGCAGCTCTTCAGTGAAGCGACTGCACAACTTCAGGAATCTGCAAAAATATTCCAGACCCAACAATTAGAGATATCTACATTAGACCAAAAGGTTCAAGCGTTAGAAAATCAAATAACTAACGTTTCTGATGTAACTTCCTTACAGGCACAAATTGATAGTGTACAAGATCAACTTGATAATGCTAACCTTGCATTTGCTAATGATACAGTTTTACTTGATCTTATTGCTAAAAACTCAGATGAGATACAGGCATTAGCTACAGGTAATGTACCAATTACACTTCAGTATAATACTGATGTTATAAGACAAGGTGCTGGAATTAATGTTAATACAAATGTACCTAATCTTGTTACCATATCATTAGCTAATCAGCAGTATAACTTAACGGTACCTTTTAATAATGACCAGATTCAAATAACTGTAGCTAATCCGCTAAACTTAAATCAAGCAACGCCTCAGGTATTTACAGCATTAAGAGAATATACTAATATGCTTAGGTTAGATACCGTTAATGAGGCTGGTGGTGATCTAAATATTTACATTAATGATACCAGTATCCAGTGGCAAACAGGGCAGACTCTACGACTAACATTTAATAACAACTTAAATATAGGATCAAGAAATATAAGAGTATGGACTGATGCACCGAGTAGACTTAATAATGGTTCATATGGAATATCTATGGGAGTTATTGCAAATTCTGATATTTCAGAAAAACCTATCGTAGAATTTATCTGCACTGAACAAGGTGTACTGAATTTCGTATATGACATCATTAAATAAATAATAAAAGAAAGTAAAAAGACTAATGGCTGAAAACAATTCAATATCAACACTTTTACCAGAACTTCTTAGATTATTTAATAATTCATTAGAAAGTTTTGAAAAGGTTAATCAGGCCATAACTTCTAGTAATGAATCTGTAACTATCAATATTCAAAATGATGATGGGACAAATTCAAGAGTAACTATTCCTAGCTTTGGTTTTCTAAAAAATTCAGTAGATAGATTACAATCTAATATTGATACGATAACTAATCTTAATGGTTCTGACAGTTCAATAAGACTGTCAGATGGTACTTTTAGAAAGTTAGTGCTTGCCAAAGTCCCAACAGAAGCACCTGATTTAAATTCATTAAATTCTATTGAAAGTTTTAATGTTAAATCTAATTGGTTTTTTGAAGAATTAATAAATCCTTTACTTTACATTTCTTTTGATTTAACTAACCAGGTCCCTATTGATACTGAGAGAGCAATAATCCAAAGATACATTTTAAATACAAATACTCAAACTAAAATCAATTTCTTTAATAGTAATTTTGAAGGAAGATCGGATATTGATTATACAACTTTTTTACAAGATATTGTAGAAAGAAATATTTCATATGTATTAGATGAATCTGTTGTTGACTTACCTCCTAGAGTAAAAAGATACACTGGAAAGTTTAGTGTATTAAGAATATCAGATGCTACAGTTACAGAGGAAATAAACGGTGTTACTGTCACTTCCCAAAAGAAACAATATAAACTAAATAAGATATTTTATACTGACTCTAATGCCGATTTTGATGACACCGTTCAACTGGCAGTAGGCGATAGTCTTGAAGTAGTAAGTAATCCTATTAACACTAGATATAAAATTACAAAATTAGATTCAAGTACTAATACTGTTATATTACAATTAGTTGAAGGATCTGAGCCGATTAGGATTGGTGCTGATGTTTTAAAAATTGCATCAAGTATAAATGATGATATTCAAGTTGACGTCACTGTTGGTTTTAATGAAAGATGTGTTACTTTTATTAAACCTATTGATCCGGATTCTAAAATCCCATCTGTTAATTGGTCTCCAGGTAGTGCATTTTACACGAATACACTGACCACCATTAATGCTGCAGGTGCGCAACAAACATTAGCTGAATTTTATCAGCAAAGTGCTATTGATTTTGGATCTATGCTTTTATCATTTGCCGATGATAAGATTCCTACTACAAGAGAAGGTGTTAAACCTAATGCACCTGAATTAACAGTAGAGGACTTTGGTGTTAAGTTAATCAATGGTCAAGTTAGCGACTCACCTGCGATAGTAGAGCTAACTGATTTAAATAACCAGAAAAATACAATAGAAGCAACTCTTAAGGAACTGGATGGTGCAATTGCACAAAGCAGAACAAAAATACAAACTACAAATTATTCAACTGAAGTTGAGAGAGATGCTGACAAAAACTCATTACAGGGATTAATTACCGAGCGGTCTTCTCAGGCTGAGTTATATGCATCGGTCGTAAAGGAAATTGATGCTAAGTCAAAAGATAATTCAGTATCTAGTATTACACCTAAGTATAGAACTAGAGGATTTTGGCCAATGCCACAGGAGAAGTCAACTCCTGCCACTGGAACGCAATCTATTGTTAAATTTAAAATAAGATACCGATATTTATCTAGTGATGGTGCAGCTAATCCTGTTGACCAATTTACATTTACTGACGGTTCAGGTACTAGCCAAGGTGCATTTTCAAATTATAATATAGTCGAAAGCGACTTAAGGCCTAGGACAAAGAACCCTATGACAGGGACTTATGAATGGGTTCCTATTAATACTGATAATGCCGACGCGGTTAATATTAATCAATTAGATATACCTATTAGAAAGGGTGAGCAGGTAGAAGTTCAAGTTAAATCTATCAGTGAGGCAGGGTGGCCATCAAATCCATTGGAGAGTGATTGGTCAGATTCAGTCATTATACCATTTCCGGCAGATCTTAGTTCTGATAATGCAGTTGAATCAATTCTTAATCAAAATCAACAGGATTTAGCTAAAGTTAGTCTTGAGGAAGATTTAAATGCAAAGGGCATCGATCAACATTTAAGTAGTTCATTTACGGCAAATGAAACCTATTATGCCCACTCTTCTCCGGTAATTGCCTCAGGGTTTTTGTCTGAAAATCAAACGCCTATTGATTTATTTACTAAGTTAACTGAAATGCAAAATCAATTAGATTTATTTGCAGAAATACTTAAAAATGCAGAAGGTAATTTAGTCGTAACATTAATAGACGATCAAGGTAATGTTACTAACCTTAAAAGAAATACTGATAATAAAATATTTGCTGGATTTTATTCACAAGAAGTATCTAATCTCGATGATCCTAGAGGTGCTATCATATCCAAAACATTCTTTATCAATTTAGCTAATAATGAACAGACTGGATTGAGATTAATTTCTAGAATAGCTGGTAATAGAAACCGAATGGTTAAGCAATCAGAAAATCCAAATTATACATTAACTGAAGTTACTGGTGGAAGTACAATTCTACCTGCTACTTATCCATGGTTAGATAATAGTCAAAACAACCAAAGTAACGGTAGAGCAACTTATACTTCTGATGATGCTGATTATAATACTATCAGGAAATATGATTTGACACCAGTTCTATTAACCAATCCTACTATTGATATTGATTGGCAATATGGACAAACCACGTCATTAGTACCTTTTCAATCTACACAAAATAAGAATCAGTTTATTAATAGTAGATTTAGTGATGTTTCATCTGAGGAAACTTTCTATAATTATAATAACCCATCAAATGAGTTTACGTTTAATTTAGATACTGCCGAAAACTTTTACGGCAGATCTACTGATAGTGCACAAATTGTAACTGGTGAGTTTATTTGGGGTGGTGCATTTAACGAGTTAGGGGAACCTACTACAGCACCATCATATTTACCTGTTACTGGTGACGATACATTAGAGGTACATATCACACACCCTTTTGTTGCATCTTATGCTGCATATAAACAGGCGTATGAAGAAAGAACTGGTGATACTACAACATTACCTGCTACTATACCGACTGGTACGTTTTTAGATTGTACTTCTACTTCAGGTAATGGTACTGCAAATGTTTTATTTAGACATTCTAAATTTATACCATTGCAGTCGGATTCACCAAAGGGAAAACAGCAAGCTATTTATTTAAATGAAAATATAGTTGAACTAAATACGTTATCAACTACTGGTCTTCTCGCGGGTGCAACATTCCCAGCAACAGGGCAAACATTAGAACCTAGCCCATCTCTATTTTCTATTACTGCATTACAAAGTGTAAATTCAGGAAATGGCTACAGTAGAAATGTTAAAGGATCATTTTCTAATTTTGATCAATATATGTTAGGAAAGCAAAGCTGTGGATCATACCTATTCTTATCATCAGATGATCATAGCAATATTCAAGTTAATGGTGATTCAATTCAATCTGCAGAGGTTGTACAGTTTGGCCAACAAAATTCTATAAACATACCTTTAGTATTCCAATATAGAATGACTGACTATTTTGGTACAGGATCTGGTAATTCAGGCGGTATTGGAAATATTGCAGGGGACAGCACAGGTGCCACTGTTAATGTCACGTATGCCAAAAGGATAGGATTTGATATTTATCCTAATAACCAAGATGTTTATCAATACGACATTGAACTGTTTGCAAAATACAGATCTGATAATCTAAATATAGATGTATTCCCATCGCAGACAGTTACTAAAGGATTAAGTGATTTAGAAAAAGTTTTAACAACACTAAGCCCTTCGGTTACCGCAACTAGAGTAAATCAAGTTGTTAGGACCGGTGGTAGAAATATTGAGGCTGTCACTAGAGGATCTAACGAACCTGGTTTAGGTTAATTTTTTGCCATCGCTTTGGTGAATAAATAAAAAAAGCGAAAAATAAATGGCTGAAAAACTTTTTGATAAAGCATCCTATAGTATTGTAAGAACAAATCCAAAACTTACTGGTAATGTTAAACTGGTATCTAATGGCGATGATTTATATTTAGAATCATTTAGTGCTAACACCGCGTTAGCCGCATCTTCGTTTAAGGCCTTTAAGCTAAGCGGTAAAAATACCTATGATAAAGATGTTTTTACATTCTTCCAGGAAGGAAAATTCCCAAAGAGATTAGCATACGAAGTTTTTCAAGAATACCAAGATGTCTCTGTCCTATCTGAATACCAGAATCAATATGAAATGTTTTACTCTGCCGGGACTCGTGCTGTTTCTTCATCTTCATATAATGAGGATCTAGGTATGCTAGCACCTATTTGGTTAAATGAACAAATACCAAATAATTTTGTTATATTTAGAATAGATAATCCGGCGGCAGTTAATAACATTAATGAGTCTTTAGAAAATAACAATTATCTTGATGCACAGACATCCGCTGCATTTACTAAAAATGTATTAGAAAATTGTACTGCAATTAAAACTTTTGATTTAACATCTAATAGCTTACTTGGATCTTATATCAGAAATTACAGAAACCAAGAATCCTTTCCTACTTCACCTCTTAATATTACTTGGAGAAGAGATGAGCCGATTCAATGGAATGGAATTAATTATACCAAGGGTGGGTTTACATCAGCTGGTAGTTTTTCATATGATGGTTTAATTTCTAAAGATGCCACTATTATACAAAATGAATACTTTTTTACTGAAGGGTTTGAAAGAAACAATGTATTATTAGCAAATTTAATCAATTTGGAGTTTTTATTCTCAGATGATAATGCTGAAGATTATTCTATTAATAGGTATTTTGGATTATATGTAAATGAAGTAGAAGAAGGTAAGTTTGATATATCAGGCGTTGGGTTTTACAAAAATACAGAAAAAACACAATTACCTAAGATTACTAATATTAATGAAGTATCAGAACAACTAAATACTCCATTTGAGATGACTAATGAAAATGGTATTTTAGTCTACCTAGATCCTGAAAAAACTACCACAATTACTGGATTACCTACACCTTCTAGAGTTAATGAAGTAGAATCTATTTTTTATGTTAAGGATAAAGATAATCAATTTCATACTGTTAAGAAAGGTTCTCAGTGGGGTGATAATCAAATAAGACTGTTTGATAAAAAAATTGACATATCAAAATTAGCCGGATTTAAAAAACCTGATGCATATGCAAATGCTGAAATTTTAAGTAGGAAAGGTAAGGCTACATGTAGCTTTAAAATCACAGAGGAGCTTACTGATGGCTTTAGAATATCATTTTTCGATGGTATAAATTCAGTTGGACAAATTTCAGCCAGTTCATCAGAGGCACCTTCACCAGGTACTAATAAGTTTGGTTTTTTTAGCCCAGCTGGAACGGTACAAGAAATTGCAATTGCAATTTCTAATGCAATAAATATAGGAATACCTGAAGAGCAAAGATTTTTTGTAGCTTCATACAATGATGATACTGTTTACATTCAATCTAGGTATGGTGGATCAAGATTTAATAGACTTAATTTTACAATGGATTTTATTGATTATCCACTCATGGTTAATTCAATTAAGTCTTACCCAAACACAGATTTAATTAGTCCTAATAATAATTTCGTAGGGGGTAATGATTTTGAGCAATCATTATTAAAGGTAATAAACGGAGATCAAGATAGATTTACAAAAGGCAATTATATACAAACCAAAGATGGCTTTACTCAGATTGGTGATTATGTACCTTATTTAGAAGAACCTATAGTTAATCCTAGTGGTAAGATTATAGGATACACTGGGGTAAATGATAATGTAATCATTACTCTTAATGATAATCAAATAGAAATAACTCGCAGTGGGCAGGTCGCCGTGTATTCTGATTATAGGTCAGCATTCGGTAGATTTTCTATTTTTCCAGTTAGAGATTTTGATTATGATTTTTATAGCACAATGTACAGTGAAATGGGTGAGCTTAATTACGAGGATGCTCATTATAATCAAACTGATGCAAATGGCAATTACATAAATATTAGTAATAATCCAGAAGTCAGAGAGTTTTATGATGATGGTGGTTTTTCTAAACTTATAGACTTATTAAAGGATGCAGACCCTGATCAAAGCTTTGATACTGTTATTAACTCCGAGTATGATAGACTTGAGGAAAATTATTTAAAACAACAAGCAGTAGCATCTAGAGTAATACCTTATATTAATAAGTGGTCATGGTTAAAAGATGGTAAAAATGTTAGAAACTTGCCATATAGTTTAAATTTAAGTGAAGCATTTGGGCAAAATAATTTTGCCCCTTCAAAATACACGGTTGGACAGGATCCTATTGGATTTACTCATGAATGGTATTACTTATGCGAATTCCCATATTACTTTGATGATGAAGCAATAAAAAGTTCTTGGAGTTATATTGATAATGCTCCTGTAGATTCAACCGAGGCTAACCCTATTACTGGTGCTGTGTATGAACCAGGTACATTCCAAAAAGTAGATAAAGATTATTTTAATGATTATTTTATTGTTGATAAGTTTACTACTGGCAATACTATAAATTTAATTGACAGGCAATTAAGATACGGTAGATTTTCAGGAGGAAACGAAAAGAACTTTGCAGAAGCATTTTTGAGAGGTGTTAGAGTTATAGCTAAACCAAAAAGTGACCCGACGCAAAAACCGAACTTTAATGCAAAATCATTATCATATGTTAATGATGGTAGATTTAATGACTATAGGTTTTCGGTAATGCTTATACCAAATGCTCCAGATAAACCTGAAACACAGATTAAATTTATTAAAAACGATAAGTGGAAAACGGTTGTTATGTTAATCTTCATAACTCTTGATAATGAATGTATTAATAATGGATCCCAATCATTGGATAGAACTACACTATATTCGTTTGAAAGCGATTATAAAACTGGTACAGGTAATGAAGAATGTAATCCTCTTATAAACACAGATCAAAATTATGAATATAAGAATGGTATAGTACAGGGTGCCATCAGTTTTGTGGCGTCTTCGCTTAACCCTTCCCTTAATGCATATTTAATTCAAGGCGTACCTGATGTAAATGGTGTAAAACCTAAATTTTTAAGAGATATTACAATAGGTAGCGACGGACAGTTTAATCCTATTATATTTGAAACTGGTGGTGTGTCTTATAAAATAGATAATATAATAAGGGTTGTATCAGATGACCAATTCTTTGTAGGTATTAATGGTATCACAGCAGACGGTAGCCCATACATACCTGGTGGCCCTATCCCAAGTTCAATTGAATTACTATCCGCAACATATACAACAATTGGCGGTGGTTTTAATACATACTCTTCTCGTTTATCAAGTATTGGGTTTGCGGACATATTTGAAAATGTAAATAAAGGAAATCCTAACATAGTTTATGAAACTATCGATAAACTAGGAAATAGGGTTATAACTGATACTGGTGATTTAGCTCAAACATTTTCTATCGAATTACGTGCACAATCTGATATTCTTAAATCTGTGTATATCGGTGTGTTACCTGATCCTGCAAAACCTACGGTATTCAATTTAACTAATGTTATAGGTTATGACTTATCATTACAAACCAAACCTCGTATCACACCAATAGGTCGACATGCAGGTTATTATCAACCAACCTCTTTAGACATTTTCTATTTTAGAGATCCTTATTTAAATATCAATTTTGATAATGTTACCGGGTCTACTGGCACAGGATCTACTGGCACAGGATCTACTGGTACAGGATCTACTGGTGGCCCAATACCTGATGAAATTTATAAGTTTAAAGTTTTGGAATTATGTAGATATGCAAATACACAGTTTCACAGTTCCGATGTTAATAATTTTGGACAAATTAAGAACTTATTTTATCATAAGGTTAATGAAGAAGATCCTTCTACTGTATTAGAGCTTTCTACTGATAGTGCATACTTAAGTTTATATCCTCTGGTTAATGAAGTAGGTATTGCAAGTAGAAACTTTTATACATTCTCATCTAACTGGGAGCCTGCATATTTTAGGAAAAGCATTGATAAATCTCAGATAGAATCAATAATTGGTACGAGAGCAATGACAGAAAGAAAATCCTTTTTTGGATCTAAGTATTTAAAGGTGCCTTCACAAATTGAATTAGAAACTTTTTTACATGCCGATGAATTTATAAAAGATGCAATAAAACAGCCTTCATTAGTGAATGGTACATTTATGACAGAAGAAAATGAAACATTTGTTAAGTTTTATCTGTTTATCCAAAAGAGATTAATCGAATATCTGTTTGAGCCTATTAAAAATCAATTTAAGAAATATATTAAGCCTGAGTTTAGCTATAATGATATAGAGACTTTAGATGATGATGTAATAAGATACATTCAGCAAAACATACTATCTCTATATAAGATATCTAATGTAGACTTTTATGTTAAAGAAAGCCGAGAAAAATTACCTTTGAATTATACCACAGCACTATTAACCAATTCTGAAAAGTCTGCATCCGGTTTAACAATCAACAAAGCAATCGGATCTACATTACTTAATACTAATCCATTTGATCTTAGCTTAATATATAACAAAAGGACAGGTTTTACTGAATCATTTGGCTTTAGTATAACTATAGTTAAAAAATAAGAACAGAATGGCAATCACAATACAGGAATTAATAGCCTCTGATACTATTTCACAGGTAGTTGATAAGATTAATTTTAATTTTGATCAATTACTATTGAATGGTGGTGGGCCAATAGGACCAGCCGGGCCAATTGGACCTCCTGGGCCAATAGGAGGAAGAGGTGAACGAGGTACTGAATGGTATGAAGGTACTGATGATCCTAACGTTACACCACCAACATTATCGCCTTTAACTGCCGATTATTATCTGCAGGCCAATGGTGATGTTTGGGAATATACAGGTTTAACGTGGTCAAATACTGGAATAAATCTACGAGGACCGCAAGGAGCACAAGGTATTTCGGTTGGGTGGTCTCAGTTTGGAAATAGCCCATATCCTACATATGCAGCAAATTTTCAAAATGTTTTATACCCATCACCGATAACTAGCGGTATAACAGTTAGTAACCAAGGTGTTGCCTCTACATTAATTGGTGCAGTAGGACCTAATGATGTTTCTGCAAATCCTGGGATACCTTTTACTCCTGCATATCAGCTTAATACGACAATGGCAGGTAGCATTGATTCATCTATAGTTTCAATGTTAGTTCACCAAAAAGACAGTTCTTCGCAAGCAATTAAATTTATGGGCGGTGGTGCAATTGCAGGTGATAATTTTGAACAGAGTTCAATTTCATTATTATCATCTATTTCATTAGGTGTAGACGATTCTCTTATAGTTAATGTACCTAAAGCAATAACAGGTGCACCTGGCTCAGTATCAGATACATACGGATTTAATATATACACTCTCGAAAAAGCACAGCGGTACAGATCAGGTAGATCTATTTCATTTACTACTGGTACGATAGGGAATACTTTAACTGGACCTTATGATATATCAGATTTTACTATTGAATTAAATGCAGTTAATAATTCACAATTGCCTAAATTTGAAGTAATTGCAGTTGGGTCAGAAAGTGCATCACTAACAGTAGGAAATGTTTCGTTACCTACAACAACTATTGATACTGGTTCAATATCATTAACCGCAGGAGATATAGGATTATTAGCAGAAGGTTTAATAAGAATATCATCTTTGGCTAATGAATGGGTTTTTCCTAATTTACAAAATACTACAATTAGCCCTGTAGGTTTAGTTTCTATAGATTCTTCAGGTAGGCTAGGTACTATAACTGATAGCTCATCAGGATTTCCTACAGGTCAACTATCATGGGATGGTTCTAATTTAGATGGGAGTCAAGGTGTTGATACCAGGGTAGTAAGATGGGACGGCAACAACAAGATAGAAAGCTCCGCATGGGAAATAAAGGACACTGGTGAACTGTTACCAATCACATTAGCATCAACACCTAATATAGGAAGTAGCACTAATAGATTAGAAAAAATATTTTTTGGTAAAACTAATAGAAGTGATATTAGTTCAGAGTTTCTTGGTGGTACTGAATTTTTAAATATCTTTAATAATTACCAATCAAAGGGAATACAGATAAACGGAAATGGAACCTTTATTGGTACATATACAGGAGTTACTAATAAAGCATCTATGCAATATGCTGATAGCTCATTACAAATAAGTAGTAATCTCCAAAGTGGTAGCTATAAAGCTGGACAAATAGAATTCAAGCAATCAGGAGGTAACAGCCCTTCAGTAGAAGGGCCAATGATTATCGGTCCTATTGCTACTAGCCTCACCGATGGGCCAACACAGGGTAATACCTTAACGATTAAAGGTGGTTCTGGGTTTACTTTGGCAAATAATTTCACAAATGGAGGTCGTGGTAGATCTATTGTAATATCAGGTGGTGATGCCCGTGCTAATCAAAGTGGTGGAACTGTTTTTATTGGTGGGGGTGAACATGGCCCTAGCACTGGCCCTACATTCAACGGCAATGTTTGGATAGGACGGAACCCATATGCTACCTCAGGGAGTGAAACTTCTCCTAGTATTAAATTTGGTGAAACCGGTTCAGACAGCGGGTATATTACTGTAATTCAACCAAGTGATACAAATTTATATACTGCTGGAGAAAACTACATAGCTTCATTTGTTAAGAATAGTTCAACTGCTAATGCTAAGGGCAGGCTGCAGTTAAGAGACTTGGATGGAACGTCACAGCTTAATTTTGGCGTTAATGTAACAACTTCCGCATTTTCCTCTAATGCATTTTATACCAGGCTGGGTGATAGTTTGATATCAGCAGAAAGTGATATTAATGGTGATGAGGGTGGATTGGCTATAATTTACCAGAATAAAAAAGGTGGTATCAGACTAGATGGTCAAAACCAAAAGGTTATGATAATGGGTAATACTAACCAATCGTTGACTCAGACTGCAATTGATACTAATGCTAACGGTCAATATGATTCAACCGTTGGGGTTTACATGGAAGGTGATATTCATATCTCGACAAATAATAATATAATTACTGCTGTAGATAAGGACAGATACATAATGTTGTCAGGTAATTATGAAGGTGATGACGTTGTGAGTGGTCAGCCGATAACTGAATTGGAGATGAATTGGACTAGAGTAGGGCGTATTGTTACTGTTCACTTTTATTTGGTTCACACTTCGGCTAGTGGCGATAGAGTGTTACCTTTCCCTATAAATAGTTCTGGAAATAGCGGTACACCTACAAATGTGTTTGGTTCTGGGACTGCTTATAATTTTTCCGGTTCATTAACAAAACCTTTATTTGTTGACTTGAGCGGGAACGGATGGAAATTAAACGATCAAACCGCTGGCGGTTATAGCGACCCTAACGGTAAAGCCATGGGCTCATTTAGTTACGAATTATTATAATTATGAATAAAAAAGAAAGAAAAGAATTAGCAAGTTTTATAGATAGGTATAAAGAAATTGAAACCTCTATAGATCTTATGCAAAAAAGTATTCAAAGTTTGGCCGAAAAGAGAGATAATCTTTTTGAAGAGCTTGATACGATGAAAGGTAAGGAAAGAAAATTTATGGATAGACTAATAGAAAAATATGGTGAAAGTGAAATTACACCGTATAAGCTATTACAAGTCTATGAGGAAGGATTATGATAATACTTAAAAATATATTTCAATTAATAACTGACCCTAAGAATACTAGGATGTTCTTATTAGGCGGTATTGTCATACTGTTTGTTTTACTATTAAGACAATGCCAAGCAGTTGATGAAGCCAGGGGTGAGGTTACCAGAATACAAAATAATTGGAATGCTTCGTTAGATGAAATTGAAAATTATATCAATGAAAGAGGTAATGCCGAAGCTGAAGTTTTGGCGCTAAACTTGACTATTAATGAATTAGAAAAAGATCTTAGATTTGAAAAAAATAAACCACCCGTTACTATAATTACAACTGAAACTGTTATTAAAGAGGTTATTGTTGAAGTTCCTGTAGCAGTCATTGATACTGTTATTGGTAATTTTAATTCTGCACTTTTAATAGAAGATTCCGCTAAGTGGGGAAATAGCTCTAGAGAAATTGAAATTTTCGTACCTTATGAAGCACGTGATACTTCATTAAATTTTGGAGAGTCATCTATAAATTTAAGACAAAATATTTGGTTAACTGCATCAATACTAAGAGATAAGCAGACTAAAGAAGTTTTTGTAAATTTAGAGACTGATTATCCAGGAACCATATTTAATGAGGCAGAAGGAATATTAATTAACCAAAAAAGTAAAACCTTTAGAGATTTACAATATCATAATCGAAAGACATTGGGTTTAGGTATACAGATCGGTGCAGGATACGGCATAGATGGAGTATCACCCTTTATCGGTTTTGGTTTAAATTACACACCTAAGTTTTTTCAATGGTAAATAAATAATTAGAATGAAGTCATCTAAATTTATACAAATATCGGATAATATACTTATAGAGTATATTTACACTAGTCAATCAAATCCGACTGAGTTTAACACTGGTACACATCCGATTGAAATAATGAGAGATGGTCATACTGGGGGTAGTTACTTATTTAATACTGATTCTGTATCTGCAGAAATGGGAAATTATAGAGATATCTCGGCTGCATCAATAAGTCCTAATAATACACAATATGCATATTTAGATACAAGTATAGGTGTACCTTATAATGACTTTGATCCATTGTTAACTGATTCTGCTAATGTATTACAGTCTTTCAGTCCTCAAATTAATGTTGCATATGATACATATAGAGTACATTTCATTGCAGGGTTTACCTTTACGGGATATGATGGTATTATTTTTGAGGCGCTAGTTCCTAGGAGAGATGGGGTATTACTTAATCTTTCATCTATAAACTTTTTGAAAACTGATACACCTGTTTTCAATCCTGATCCTGTATTAATAAATGATAAGTTATACGCTACTTACATAGAATGGAGAATACCTTCTCTATATTTTATGAATAATCAATTTAACTCATCAGTCCCTAACGGGGTAGGTTATAAATTAACCGAAGGGCAAGGGTTTTTAGGTACTCCTACAATTACACTTAAAGCTACTGGTATTTATGAGACTATAGTTGATAATAGTTATAGCTATTATAATGTTGAAGAAATTAATGCTGTTACTATTCCTAATAGAGATATCTATGATGATCTTTATGCGAGTGTAACAGAGTCAGATGGTGGGGATTATTTTGAATTAACTGGAGAAGTAACAGGTTCTACATTTTCAAATTTCATAGCTCAATTAAATTCATCAGGTGGTGACTATGTTGTGTTTCATGAAATAAATGTAAGTGAACAAATAAACACATCATTTATAAAAACCAGTACACAAGTCTTTACACAGACGACTAATTTTGATAATCCTATATTATTTAGACCTATTATATTAAATAGTGCAATAGCTGCTTCATTTTCTATTAACTACTTATTAAGGTTATACAATAGGGCAGATAATACTCAAATTATAAAGAATGCAAAATTAACTTCGTTTGATGTTAATAAGTATGGTCGAAGATTAATGAAAATAAATTTAGGAACTGTACCAACAGTTGCTAATGTCTATAATCAATTATCTAATGATGATGGTGCAAATATTATTGTAAATAATGGTGGAGTTGGTAATGCACCTGGACAGACAACAGAAAAAATAACAGAAAAATTAGTAGTAAAAACTAAATATGTTACATCAATCATGGAA
>Ga0213866_10000169_pt1 | contig 54913 bp, 64 predicted proteins | sample PICome_11_FD_160079 | JGI IMG/M metagenome (GOLD analysis project Ga0213866, IMG submission 160079) | Coastal seawater microbial communities near Pivers Island, North Carolina, United States - PICO284 | ecosystem: Environmental > Aquatic > Marine > Coastal | place: USA: North Carolina...
TCCAGATTCGCAATATTGGGACAGGCGATTATTCAATCACAAATCCTCAGCAAGGAAATAGTATTGAATTTTATGACGGTACCGCAGGTATTGTTATTAAATATGCAGGCTCAAATAAATTAGCATTTACAAGTACAGGAACTGATTTTACAGGTCTTGCTACTACAACGATTGAAGGTAATCGTATTCTTACAACTGCAGATGAAGGTGCAGGTAATGGATTAGATGCTGATACCGTTGATGGATTACAAGCAAGCCAATTCTTAAGATCTGATATTGCTGATACTGCAGCAGGAACAATTACTTTCTCACAAGATATTAATGTTGATGGGAATGCACAAATTGACGGAACACTCACCGTTGACCAAGGTGCATTATTTAAAGCATTACTTAGAACACAACAAAATTTACAAGTTGATGGTAATGCAGTTATTGATGGTGATCTTACTGTTTCAGGTAATACTACTTATGTAAATACCGAAGAGATATTACTCTCTGATAATATTATTACTCTTAATGCAAACTATACAGGCGGTTCTCCAACAGAGAATGGCGGTATTGAAGTTGAGCGTGGTATTCTTGCTAATGCAAAACTTGTATGGAATGAAGCATCAGATTATTGGCAATTAGAGGCAAATTCTCAAGTCATTGGTCGAATCATTACAACTGCAGACGAAGGTTCAGGAAATGGATTTGATGCTGATACTGTTGATGGATTAGAAGCAGCTCAGTTCCTTCGTAGTGATGCAGACGATACTGCCACAGGTAATATAACCATTGAAGGCGATCTTACAATTGGAGATAACGCAGGTCCTGCTCAAATCATATTTGATGGTAATGGAATAAACAGAACATTATATCAAGCAGCAGGTGAAATAGGATTCTTAAATTCTTCAGCCAACTGGGCAATGAAATCGGATGTTGATGGCGATCTTGAAGTTGAAAGAGATGTTGAAGCAGGCAGAGATGTAATTGCACAAGATGACATAACAGCCACTACAGGTAATATAGCAGCAACTGCAGGCAATGTAACGGCAGGTGCTGATGTTACTGCACAGAATAATATAACAGCCACAACAGGAAACATTACAGCTTCCGCAGGAAATATCGCAGCAACAGTTGGTGATGTAACCGCAGGAGACGATGTAACTGCAGGCGATAGTATTACTGCCCAAAATAATATTACAGCCACAACAGGAAACATTACAGCAACAGCAGGTTCAGTAGATGCAGGAACATCTGTATCGGCAGGAACAACGGTCACAGCAGGAACCGATGTAATTGGACAAAGATTTGTAGATGCAGATGATAATTCTTATCTTGTAAATCCTGCTGGTGATTCAGTAATGAATACCATTGATATTGACGATTATGTTCGTCACAATGGTGATACAAATACCTATATAGGATTCAGTGCAGAAGATACAGTTGTTGTCGGTGCAAGTGGTACAAATAGATTAACAATTACTCCTTCAGCAGTTACAGCATCGGTTGATGTATACGGTCCAAGATTTATTGACACAGATAATAATACATATCTTGTTGACCCAGCAGGTACTTCAGTCATTAATGATATATCCTTAGTTGGTGAAATCATTCACGATGGCGATACTAATACATATTTAAATTTTGTCGCAGCAGATCAATTTGAAATCGTAACAGGCGGTGGACAAAGAGTATTAGTTAAAAATACCGGCGTTGATATTACAGGCGATCTTGATGTAAGTGGAAATATTACAGCAGTAGATGGTACATTCACTGGTGACCTATCAGCATCAAGATTTGTTGATTCTGACAACACAAACTATTTCTTAGATCCTAATTCTGATTCTGTATTACACTCAATCGGTATTGATGATTATATTGTTCATAATGGTGATTCAAATACTTATCTTGGATTTGATGGTAATGATAATATTGTATTCCATACAGCAGGCGCTGAAAGATTTGAAATTAATGCAACAAATATCACAGGTACTGTTGATGGCATATTCCCGAACTTATTTGCTTCAAGATATTACGATTCACAGAACGCAACATATTATTTAGACCCAGCAAGTAATTCAAGATTAAATGGAATAGGTCTTGTTGGTACTATATTCCACGACGGTGATACAGATACTTTCATTCACTTTGATGCTGCCAACTCAATAGAATTTGTCGCAGGCGGAAATCAACGATTCCTTGTGCAAGGTACATACGCATTAGCAACTAATCAAATGCGTTCACCTATCTATTACGATAGTAATAACACAAATTATTACGGCGACTTTGCATCTACTTCTCAGATGGCACAAATTGATATTGATAGTTATATTCGTCATCGTGGTGATACAAACACTTATCTTGGCTTTGATGCAAACGATAGTATTACATTCGTAACAGGTGGTGCTGAACGAGTAAATATTACTGATTCGTTATCAACATTCTATCAGCCTGTTACTGTTCAAGGCGCAGTCACTGCAGACAGATTTGTTGATAGACAAAATGCATCTTATTATGTTAATCCTGCTGATGCAGGTTTAGCAGCAACATTTGCTGGTGGTATTCGTATTAATGCAATTTCTAATTATACTCGTTATGATGATAATTCAGGTGACGGTGGTATTGCATTAGCAGGTCCTTCTGATATTACTGGCACAAGTGGCACAACCGTAGCAATTAGTGGTCAATACACTTCAGGCTATGCGTTGATGTATCTCAACAGAATTGACCCAACAGCCAATCCTTTTAATGGTGGTAATAGATTTATAGAATTCAGAGCTGATGGTGCAACTGGTGGATCAATCCGCGGTGACAGTTCTGGAAACATATATCAGATATTACAGTCAGGAACCAATTGGGGATTCTGGACATCGGGAGCAAGTGAAGCATTAATTGTTGATGATAGCGGAAACGTTATGATCTCAAACTCAACTGCTCCAACATATACAACAGGTGATAATACTCCAGTAGTTGGCGGAGCACTTACCACAAGTAAATTACATATTGGCGGTTCAATTCAATTAGCAAATAACGATGATGCTATTGTAATTGGTCGTGGTACAGCAACATTCCTTAAAGACGAAGAATTAGGATTTGGTTGGGGCGGTGGTTGGTATATGCTTGATGGTACATATATTCGTGCCAGAAACAATAAGCATATTTACACAACAGGCTCATACTACGGTAACGTTTATTACTCATATCAAAATACTGCTTATTATGCTGACCCAGATGGTTATTCACAATTTGCTGGTTTAGATGTTGATGATTATATCAGACATCGCGGTGATACAAATACATTCCTTCGTTTCCCATCGAATGATTTTATAACACTTGGTACAAATAATACTGCAAGACTTAATATATCAAACTCTACTGTAAGAGCAAGAAACAAATTTGAAGTTTACGGTCCTGGTATTGAAATACAAAAAGGAAGTAATGGCGGTGGTGTAGGACTTACAGTATCAGACCAAAACAGTGGAGAGAATCCAGGATTAAGTGGATTACAGCAAGGTTCTATTTTATTCTATCATTCTGATGGTGCCGTCACTACAGGTTCAAGCGCTGCTTGGTATTTCAATTCATCAGAAGCAACTACTCATTACGTATTTGGAACAAACAGCGGAGCAGCTGGTGGTAATCTTGTCCCAATCGTTACCAACTCTGGTAGTTTAGGTAATTCAAGTTATCGTTGGGGTTCATTATACGCAGGAACAGGTAATTTCTCAGGTGATGTAACTGGTAATAATGCTTACTTCTATCGTTACTATGATAGGAATGATGCAACATATTATGCTGACCCAGCAGGTACTTCTTATCAACAGTATATGAATATTAATGTTGGTAACGAAAACACAGGTGGTGCAAACTCAAGTACTATCGGATTGATGATGAGAGGTAATTACAATAGTAATACCTGGGCTCATAAATTCCATAAGTATGACCACGGTGGCGGAGTACCGATTTACTTATCAGAAACAATTGGTACTGGAGCATGGCAAGCAGTTCAAAGATGGGGATCATATACAGGAAACTCATTTAAGTCGCAAATATTTGGTACTCTAAAAGTTGATACAAATATTCATACACCAATATTGTATGATTCAGATAACTCTGGATATTATGTAAATCCAGCCGGCTCATCAAGAATGGATACAATTACTCTTGATGGCAATGCGGTTGTATTGAGGGAACCGACTGGTGACTATGGCTCTCTTGCAGTTGATGGCGGTGGAAGAAATGGATATGAAGGATTCTCAATCGGTGGTCGTTCTGTCTTTATGCATAACAATGCCGGCCGAACAGGTATTTACAATGATGTAGATAATGAATGGTTCTGGTATGCAGACCGAAACTCTTCAATGCGATTAATGTTTAATGGCGGCGAACAGGCAAGAACAGAAAGTGGATACTTCTTAGCAAATAATCAGATTCGTTCACCAATCTTCTACGATTCAAATAATACAGGCTATTACGTAGATCCTAATAATACATCAAGATTCAACGCAGTTCAAGCATTAAGATATTACTTTAACCACGCAACCACATATTATGCCGATGCAGCATCAGGTGATTATGGTTCAATGGAAGTTGGTGGTCAGAAGAATGGTTGGGCAGGATATTCTATTGCTGGTCAATGGGTGTTAATGTCTCCGGGTGCTGACCGCGTTGGCATATACAACGATACTGATAATGAATGGAGTCAGCAGTGGTACAGAAATTCATATACACTGTTATACTTTAACGGTATACAACAAGCACAAACAGCAAATGGTTACTTCCTCGCAAATAATCAAATGCGAGCACCAATCTACTATGATTCAAATAATACAGCTTACTTTGGTCATTTTGATGATCGCTCGAGAATGCGTACTCTTGAGCTTGGTATCAATGCGTTAACAAGTTCTGGTAGTTATGCTTTAGGTATTAGTCATAACAATAGATACTCAATAGGTTTCCGTAATACAAATATTAATGGAAATTATCCTTGGTTAGTACACGACAATTTTAACTTTAACCAAAAAGGAAATAGAGATGCATTTATTGTTCACTTCAATGGATTGGGCGATAGATTAAATCTTACAGAAGACGGTGACTTACTTATCTCTGGAGAGATGGCAGCTTCAAATTACAACCTTAGTGGTGGTAATGAAAACATATCGTTAAGTAAATTATATACTCGTGGTGCTGCCGATGAAACACTCTTTGATGGTACAATGTACTTTGAGAAACGTGTTATTCAGAATATGCAAGGCGCTGAAGATTATACTACAAACGTTACATCAGAATTTGTTAAATCGCCTGATGCTCCAGGCGGATCTTCTTATGTATTAAGAACATCTGCATATAGAACCTTCTATTCAGATTATGTTGAAGTAGAACCTGGTGAAGAAGTATTTGGTGAAATTCACGCAAGAAGAATATCAGGTTCAGGTGGTCTACTTTATTATGGTATTGAAAGATTTGATAAAGATAAAAGACCAATTGCTGGTAATACAGGTACAACATACTTTGTCACCGGCGGTAATAATGTAACAAGTACATCTTGGCAGACATTTAGAAATCACACAACAATTCCGACATCTCATACTCCATATAATGGCTCAGATGGTGGCGGTGTAAGATATGTCAGATTAAGAATTCTTTATAACTATAATTCTGGTGGAGCTCTTCGTGAGTTCACAATGCCAATTCTGAAGAGAGTTAATTATCATTCAAATATTAGAACTGATTATGATATTTTTGCTAGCAGATTATATTCATATCAGAATACAGGTTTTTATATTGACCCAGACAATACGTCAATTATTAATGACTTGACTGCTGACCAAATAACTGCTAACATTTATTACGATAGAGGAAACACCGCATACTATAACGATCCTGCGTCTAATTCTAATACTGTAAAACAAACAATGCAAGAGTTGGTTGTTGATGCAGGTGGAAGAAATAATAGTAATGATGCAACTGCTTACTTCTCTGCAACCAATAATAATGATTGGGGAGTAATAATTAATAAGAACCGTAGTGCAGCTACTGAATACGGTTTAGATGTTCGTATGGGTTCATCTCATAGTTACGGAATCAGATTATTAGCAGGCGGTACTGAAAGATATAGATTAAACAATACATATATGTGGCATAGAGGTCAGTCACGTGCACCGATCTTCTATGATTCAGATAACACCGCATATTACACAGACCCAGCATCTGAATCTAGAATTAATACATTAAGAACTGCAGGTCGAGTTGTAATTGGCGGTACATTCCAAAACAACCCTTATAACTCAGTATCATCTACAAGACTACACTTTGGTGGTGGTAACTCTGATGCGAATGGTAACTATTACATTGGTACAAACTTAGAAAACTATAATGGTAATTATACCAAGCTTGATTTAAGATGGCATACAGGTATTCGTATGGGTGCTCAGGCAGTCTACGGTGGTACTCGTATATACAACAACGAAGATTTAAGTACTCTGTTATTCTCTGTTGGTCGAAGTGATACACATACTCGTGTTGAAAGTGGTAACTTATATGTAATGAATGGAGATGCAAGAGCTCAAATATTCTATGACATTCAAGATACTAACTGGTATGCAAATCCAAATGGTACTTCAAGATTCAGAGAATTGGATGTTGAAAACAATGGAAGTCAGGAAGTATTTAGAGCATATAGATATGGCTCAGGTCCAGGAAACTATACTGCAGCAAGGACAATTAACCAATACGGTAATCACTCTTGGGGTATTGTTCACGAGTTTAGAATCGGTGAACCTGGCTCACAAAGCGTACCTGGTGGAACTGACAGACCTTCTATTATGTTCTCAACTGGATATAATTCAACAACTTGGTCGGTTGGTTTCGGTTATGTAGATAACGATTTCAGAATCAAACAAAATCACGGTCATATCAATCAATCTTGGGGTACTGAGAGATTTAGAATTAATACAAGTGGTGAAGTTATTATTGGAAATAACTTCTATGGTACCAATGCTTACTTCAACCGTTATTATGACAGAAACAATACTGGATATTATGCTGACCCAGCAAGTACATCTGTATTTAATGCAATGATATTTAATGGTGACGTTGATTTCAACGGTGGTGCCAATGCGATTAATATTACAAGTTCTGATATTCGTTCAGACGGTAATTCAAGTTGGACAGGTAACCCAGGAGCTGGTGTATTAAAAATACAAGCTCATAGTAATAGATGGTATATTGTATCTAACGGCAACTCAAATAGAATTGTTCAGTTCAGACAAAACGGTACCGACAGATCTTATATTGCCAATGACGGTAGATTACATGGTGTTGGTGGTACAGGTTCTCAAGATTGGAGAGCTCCAATATTCTATGATAATAACGACACTGGTTATTACATGGATCCGAACTCTACTTCAAACTCTGCAATAAGACAAAGAGGTGGAACATTACACGGTCCTAATACAACTTGGGGACAATATCTATATGTTGGTGGTAATGGACATTGGACTGGCGCTTATGCTTCAGTAGCAGCAACAAATGGTAACTTACACCTTGATGCAAGGGCAGGATACAGTATATACTTGAACAACTATGTTGGTGGTCAAACATACAACATAGGTAACTTCTATTCAGACAGATACTACGATAGAAATAATACATCTTACTACGGTGACTTTGCTTCTACTTCATATATGAATGATGTAAGAGCTAACATATTCTACGAACGTGAAAATACAGCATACTACTTTGGTTCAAGCCAAGGTGATGCAAGAATGCGTGATGTCAGATTCAATCAAGTAAGAGTTGAAAACGGTGCAACAATTGAATCAGTAAATGGTGCTGGTAGAATTTACATGGGTGGTAACTTCCACATAGATGCACAGAACGGTTTAGATCTTTACCTCAACTATTATTCTGGTCGAAGAACAAGAATGTTCTATACTTCGAACAGAGAAGGCGCAAGACTCGATACGAATGGTATTTTCTACGCATTCAGTCAAATACGTACACCATTAATTTACGACTATAATAATACTGGTTACTATCTTGATATGAATAACAACTCAAGGTTTAACGACCTTCAGTTGAGAGGATTATATGTAACCACACGTTATCATACAGGTTCTGACTTTACAGCAGGTACTCTTGTTCAAACAAGTATTCCTGCGACGGCAACTAACGGTGCTTCGTTCGTACTTGAGGCAACAGGTAAATCTTATTCAGGTGATCCGCCATTCATGTTCACCGCACAAGGTTACTTGTATGCTAATACTATTATTAACTATTCAGGTCAACACATTGGTAAAGCTGGTTTCGGCACAATGTATATGTTCCAATACAATGGAGTATTATGTTTCTGGTGGCCAAGAGTATCTTATTGGAACTCCTTCGCCGTTCACGTAAGAAATGCAAACGGTGATGATAGAAACTTAGTCACAAGTATTACAAACTCAGGATTACCTGGCGGAAGAACTAAAGAACGTCAAGTAGCAATGCGTACTACCGCAATGTACAATGTTAACATTGGTACAGGTGATATGTATGCAACACGTTATTACGATAGCAACAATACATTCTATTATGGAGACTTTGCTTCAACATCAAGAATCAACGCATCCAATAATTACGGTTATTTAACATTCCAAAATTATGGTGTTGGTGTTACAGGTACTTATACATCCACAAGATTACAACAAGTATTCGCAATGGGTTCATCATACAGATTACCTGCTGATGGTAACTCTACAGCAAATATGTATGGTATTGCTTGGTCGCATCCAAACGCTGGTTCTAAAGGTGGTGCCAATCAGTTAAACGATCACGGTATGTTAATTATTAACAATGGTTCGTTTAGAGCTGCGATATCAAGTAGAGCAGTATTCTCTGCTGATATTCGTTCGCCAATATTCTATGATTGGAATAACACCGGCTATTATGTCAATCCAGCCGGCAATTCTCAATTAAGCGCAGTATATGCTAACAATTGGTTCAGAGCCCAAGGTGGAACTGGTCTTTACTTCCAGGATTACGGATATGGTATTCGTTCAGCAGGTGGTGAAGGAAACCCATACGGTAACGTATCAACATATAACACCGGCCGAAACGGTTGGTCTGGTTATGGTATTGGTACTCGATGGACTCTGATGTCAACCGAAGGCAACAACTGGGGTATGCATGATAATACTCGTAGTTGGAACTTCTATTACAACGGTTCATATCATAGATTCTATTATGGATATGTTTACTCAAGCGAATCATTCCGTGCTCCAATATTCTATGATTTAGATAACACTGGCTATTATGGAAACTTTGCTGGTGATACTAACTGGCAAGGTCTAACAGCTCGTGGTCAAGCAATGATTGGCTTGCAGGGTATGACCAGAAGTGGCGCAATAAGTAACTACGGTAGAAGACCTAATATAACAGGTGACTCTAACTATTGGACAGGATCCAAAGGTTGGGGTAGAGTTGATATGAACACAGTTGGTAACTGGGGTTCAGGATTCTTCGACTCATGGTCTAATCCGCCTAATCAACCTTCAGGTACTTCGCACTGGGTAGGTGTACAAGCATACCATTATTCTAACGGTTCAGCAAGATATGGTTGGCAGATGGCAGGTGGTCCGATTACCAACCTAAGATTCCGTTCTTCTTGGTCTGGTTGGAGAGCCTGGAGAACAATACCTGTTCTCGATGAAAATAGTGGTAACGGTGGTTCAATGTATGCCGGCCGTTATTATGATTCTAATAACACCGGATATTATACTGACCCAGCATCTACTTCGGTAATGAACGTTCTTGATATTCGTGGAGAAATTTACAACGATGGTTGGTTCCGAAACGATAACGCAGGTCGTGGTTTATATAATAGTTCAACAGGCAGACACTTCTATAGCCCAGGTTCAAGTTATTGGCACTTAGATGGCGGTTCAAGTTCTGGTGGTTTAATTATATACGATCGTTATAACGGTTCACAAGGAAGCGGTACAGGTCGTCGTGGTTACCTCTATTACGATAGTTCAGGTTTCGGTCTGTTAAACAGTTCAGGTGGTTGGGCAGTTCGTATTAACCCAGGAAGTTCTTATACTGAAATTTATAGAAATCTTTATGTTGGAACTGATGTAAGAGCACCAATCTATTACGATAGAAATAATACAGGATATTACTTCAACGGTGCTTCTGCTCATAGCACAAGATTTGAAGGTGTAAGTGCTAGAACAATGGCTTGGTTAAATCAGCCAGGTCATACAAGAGATAGCGGTGAATATTACAGAGCAAGACCTCGTATAACAGGTAATACTGATTATTGGACTGGTGCGATGGGTTGGGGTCGTCAAGATATGACCAACACCGTTGCCGATTGGGGTTCAGGATTTATTGATTCTTGGAGTAATCCACCTAATCAGCCTTCAGGTACATCACACTGGGTCGGAGTTCAAGCGTATCACTATTCTAATGGTGGAAGCCGTTATGGTTGGCAAATGGTCGGCGGACCAATTACTAACTTAAGATTCAGAAGTACTTGGGGTGGATTCCGTTCTTGGAGAACAATTCCAGTATTAGATGAGAATAGCACGAATGGTGGATCAATGTATGCAGGTCGTTATTACGATTCTAATAGTACAGGTTATTATACAGATCCAGCATCAACATCAAATATGAACCAAGTACGTGCATACGTATTTGACTTTAATGGTACAGGCGGTAACTCAGGAAGAGCAATCGGTTCTTATCCTTATGAGTTATTCCAGGCTTCGGGTGGTTGGAGTTTCCCATATCCTGATTTAAGAATTAACTATCATACAGGTATTTCGTTAGGAGCAAATCCAAGTTACGAAGGTATGAGGTTCATGAATGATTATAACTCGAATACTGTTAGATTCCAAGTCAACGGTGGTTCAAGTTATACTTACGCAAATACTTGGTTACAAGTTGGCGGTGGTGGTGTCGGTATCTATGATGGATATAACGGTGCTCACTTCTTCCCGAATAACCAAACAAGTTACGGCTCATGGGCAATATACGGTAACAGAAGTGGATGGTATGGTTTAGCATGGCCACAACCTACTTGGGATCCTCACCTAATGTTCGATGGAAACGGCTCAGGTGGTATCTATCTACAAGGTGGCGGTCGTTGGGTATACTATCATAACCGTAGTAATAACTGTACTGGCTTCGCATCATCAAGTACAGTTTCTGGATATCGTGTTAGAATCAACGGTTCACTGTATTGTAATGGTAACGTTGTTGCTTACTCTGATGCTCGTGATAAAGATAACATTATTACTATTGACGGAGCGTTAGATAAAGTATTACAATTACGTGGCGTTTATTACGATAGAAAAACTAGAAAGCATTTAGTTGATGATCGTGATGAAATATATAAAGGACGTCAACTTGGTATGATCGCTCAGGAAGTTAAAGATATTGTTCCTGAAGTTGTATCTTATGCCGAAGAAATTGACCAATACGGTCTTGATTATCCTAAGATGGTTGGTTTACTTGTTGAAGGTATTAAAGATCAAAACGCTATCGTAAAGAGTCAAGAAGAAACAATAAATAATATGCAGAAAGATATTGACATTCTGAAAGAAATGGTATATAATATGCAATCAATAATGGAGAATAGTAGCAATGGCACTAATTAAAGATTACGAGATCCAAGGTACTGGGGTGACCGTGCCTGACGCTTATCACGTTATTACAGATATAAAAGTTCATAAAAGAACGGCAGAAGTTCCTTTACCGCCCGATAGCTCAACAGAATCTGGTTTAACTAACGATGGTGTTAGAGACGAAGGTACTGAAGTATATTGGCAAGAAGGATATGTTTGTCGTATATGGGTAACCATGTGGGCAACAAAACAGGCAAGAATTGATGGATTGAATCCTATTGGTATAGCAGGCGAAAACGCAACAGAGGTTGAAGCCGAATTATCAATTGGTACACCAGGTCTTGACCAAAAGTGTGTATTCATGTTAGACATGGATTCCACTGATTCGGATTTAGTACAAGCTTATAATCATCTTAAGTCATTAGATTATTATGCTGGTTGTACTGAAGATTAATTATAAATAGAACTATAACTTAAAGTTATTTAATATTAACGGAGAAAATAAAATGGCACTAAGTAGCGATTACACATGGACTTGGAGCGTAACTAGTCTCAAGAAAAGAGATCAAGTTAACTCTGAAGGCGCAACATTAGAAGGCGCTATTGTCCAAACATTTTGGAAAGTTGAAGGTGAAGATTCTAGCGGTAATAAAGGAGAGTTCTCAGGAGCCACTCCATTTACAGCAGAAGCTGTCCCAGCAGGTTCATTTGTTGCATTTGCTGATTTGACTGAAGCAACTGTTTTAGGTTGGATTCAAGCAGTTGTAAATGCCGACCAAGGATATGCAGATCATATCTCAGAAATGGTAGCAAAGCAAATTGACGAAGCAAACATTGAAGAACCAACAATGCCTTGGGCAACTGAAGATGTGACACCACCTCTTCCTGATGATGCAGCTGACCCAGCAGAAGAAGCAGACGACTCAGACGACGCGGAATAAGCTAGGAATAACGTATGACTTATTCTTGGCAAATTGTTAAGTTTGAAACTAGAGATCAGACAAACGCTGATGGCGTTGTGCTGTCAGATGCTGTTGTAAGAATTAAATGGAGACGAATCGGAGTTGATTCAGATGGTAATACAGGTAGAGTTGTAGGATATACAATTTTATCTGCTAATGAAACCGCTGAAGCAGACTTTACGGCATTTGCCGATTTAACAGAAGAAAAGGTTGTGGGTTGGTTAAATACTCTCAACTCTGAAGCTGCTATTAATGATTACAATTTAAAAATACAAGAGTCAATAAATAGTTTAGTAACGACCGAACGCGATATACCTTGGTCTTAAACTAAATTTTTGATTTACATTATGGAGCTTTTATGCATGATTTACGGCATCACGGATTGGTGCATTACGCCTTAAAAAGAGGCGGTAAGATACAACCAATCACCCTCCCAAAAGATTTAACTGGCGAAACGGGTATTATGAACCCTTCCATCTTTATACATAATGGAAAGGTTTTAATGAATGTTCGTCATGTTAATTATACACTATATCATTCAGAAGGTAAAAAGTTTCCTCATACATGGGGACCTCTACAATACCTACATCCAGAAAACGACATTAGTTTAACAACTCATAATATTATGACAGAGTTGGATTACGATTTCAATGTTGTTTCAGCAAGCAGAATCAAAATGAATTTAGATACAGGTGAACCTACTTGGAACTTTATTGGTCTTGAAGATGGTCGTTTGTTTAGTTGGGATGATAGATTGTTCTTATGTGGTGTAAGAAGAGACGCATACGACGACCAAGGAACAGGTCGAATGGAAATGTGTGAAATAGAATATATTGATAATGAATGGCAAGAGATAGGAAGACATCCTATTCCTGCACCAGGTAAAGACGATACTTTTTGCGAAAAGAATTGGATGCCAATTATTGATATGCCGTGGCACTTTGTTAAATGGTGTAACCCGGTAGAAATCGTTAAGTACGATATTGATACAAGAACAACAACCACAGTAGTACATGATCAAGAAAAGACATATAAATTACCTCGTGACTTAAGAGGTGGTACTCAAGTATATCCAATAGGTGAAGGTAGAAGAATGACCTTTACTCATGAAGTTGATTTAACAAGAGATGCATTCTCAAGAAAGGATGGTCACTATAATCATAGAATAGTTGTATGGGATGAAGATTGGAATATGGTTCATCATACACAAGATTTTCATTTTATGGGTACGCAAATAGACCCAACAACAGGATATGAATATAATATTGAGTTTGCGACAGGTATGACATTTTTAAATGGTGAAGTTATTGTTGCGTTTGGATATCAGGACAATGGAACGTTCTTATTAAGAATGCCTGAGAAATTATTTTTTGACTTTGTGGCGAGGGGATAGATTATGTTACAGACTGCATTAGAAACACATGTCATGGATCCAAAGAATCCACACAAATGTTTTGCACTTGCTCAAGAATACGACTACTTAGAACAAGGAGCGATGGCAGTATCTTTATATCTTAAGGCCGCCGATCTCAGTGATGATAAAAATTTACAATATGATTGTATGGTTGGTATTGCATTATGCTATGACAGGCAAAGAGATAGAGGTTATACAGTAGAAGGTGCATTACTTGATGCAATTGCTTTAGATCCTACAAGAACAACGGCGCATTATTACTTATGTAAATTTTATGAAGGCGGTTCTCAATGGAAGAAAGTTTTGATGCATGCAAATACTGCATTACAATTTGAACAATCAGATAAAGAGTATCAAGACTTATTATATTATCAAGCATTAGCAACATGGTATATATGTGGTCAACAAAACGGAAAGCATTTATTTTTTGATTTAGTATATAGACACAGTTTATATCCTGAGCTCAAACAAAAAGCTATAGAAAAGTTAAATCAAATCTTTTATCCTGACACTATTCCATATAACGGCATTGAAGACTATGAAAGAATGAAGCATTTGTTTCAAGGAATAGAAACCATCGAAAAGAATTACTCAAAACATTTTCAAGATATGTTTGTATTATCGGTGTATAATGGAAAGGAAGGTGGTTCTTGGTTAGAGATTGGTTCAGGAGATCCTTTTGTTCATAACAATACAGCGCTATTAGAACAGTTTGGTTGGAGCGGAATATCTATTGACAATTCTGAAGCTTTGTGTTATAAATTCAAAGAGAACAGAAATAATACAGTCATCTGTGCAGACGCAACTGAAATCGGTTATGTGGATTTATTTGAAAAACATCTTGTAGGCCCAGTCGTAGATTATTTACAAATTGATTGTGATGAAGCTTCAATAGACATATTAAAGCGTATTCCTTTTAACGAAGTTAAATTTGGAGTCATTACTTTTGAACACGATTCTTACCGACTAGGTGGAAAACGAAGGGATGAAGCAAGACAGATATTATTTCAATTAGGATATGAATTGGTTGTACCAAATGTTGGGTTTACAGATATTCATCCATATGAAGATTGGTTTATTCATCCTGATGTAATAGATAGAGACATAATTAGAAAATTCCAAGCACCGCCTAGAGAATGTAATTTTGTATGGGATTATTTTATGGAGGCAGAGAAATGATTACTGTAGTCGCAACTGGTGGATTTGACCCAATACATTCAGGACATATTAAATATCTAGAAGAAGCAGCTACTTATGGTACGAGTTTAATTGTTGGAGTAAATTCAGACTCTTGGCTTAAAAGAAAGAAAGGTAGATACTTTATGCCTTTTGAAGAACGAGCATCAATTGTTAATGCGTTAACTTGTGTTGATAAAGTTATTGATTTTGACGATTCAGATAACAGTGCCATACACTGTCTAGAACAAGTTAAACTATTATACCCTAATGATACCATTGTATTTGTAAATGGTGGTGATAGAACATCAGACAACATCCCTGAGATGGCAGTTGAAGGAGTTGAGTTTGAGTTTGGTGTTGGCGGAGAAGATAAAAAGAATTCATCGAGTTGGATATTAAAAGAATGGTCACAACCTACAGTACAAAGAGCTTGGGGAACATATACGGTTTTAGATACAAACGGAACTTGGCAAGTAAAAGAATTATCTTTTGACCCAGGCAAATCATTGAGTGACCAAAAACATTCGCATAGGTCTGAGCATTGGCATGTTGTTGAAGGTGCAATACTTATGGAGTTAGATCATGGTATGAGTAGAAGAGAATCACGAATTTATTGGAAAGGACAAAGTATTGATATTCCAAAAGGAGTTTGGCACAAAGCAACAAACGTAGGAACAGAAACTGCTAAAGTAATCGAAGTATGGCTTGGAGACAAACTATCAGAAGATGACATTGAAAGACGTGATTAATGAAACCAAAAAGATTACGCAATCTTATATTACCATCAGAAAAGCAATGCACAAGAATTGAACCTTTAGATATTTTAAAAGATAAGTTTGTAACAGGATGCTTTGAATATCAACCAGGTGACCAACAAGGGTGGCATAATAATTTTGGAACTAATAAAGCTCGATGCTATTTAGTTTACAGCGAGACTGGTGATAGTGGAATGAGATTTGTACTTAATGGTAAAGTACAAACCTTTTATGATATTCCTGGGTGGCAATATAGAATATTTAATGTACCACAGCCGCATTGTGTTTTTTCAAATTGTTTACGTAGGAGTTATGGATTTAGAGTTGAACGAGTTGATGATGACAAACAAATCTTTAATCCTATAAAATTAAAAAATGCTGAAGCTATATTACAAGTTACCTAACGGAAATCATTTTGCTCATATAAGCAGAAGCGGTACCTCTACATTAGCAGCACACGTATTAAAAAACTTTTATCCTGAAAAATATCAAGAATTTTTAAAACAAAAAGAAATAAAATATCAAGCACCGCAACAATTCCTAGAAGAATATTGGTCAAATAGATTACCGCCCAATTGTGTTTGTATGCTAAGAGATCCTGTTATAAGATTAAAAAGCATGTTAAACAAAAGACCTCAAATGTCTAACTATTTAGATTTTGTTGGCAATATCGGTATTAGAAATTCTATTACAACAAGAAGCATAAGTCGTAAATTAGATATTCTTACAATAATTCATTTAGCACAATTTACAAGCATTGCTGATAATGATTCTAATATAATTTTGTTTCCAAATATTGAACAAGCGTGTAAAGAACTTGATATGGAATATCATAAAAACATTCACGAAAACAATTCAATGACTAGATATGATAATGATTTGCCAAATAAGTGGAAACATTATTTAGAAGAATCTGTTGGTCTCTATAGTGCTTTTAATATAAATAAAACTATAAGCTAATAGTCGAGGAGACGAAGATGGCAGTTAAAGTATCAGGCACAACCGTAATAGATAACTCACGTGGGTTTTTCCCTCAGGATATTACGGGCACCTATTCAAATTTTCATCCAACATTAAACATTAATACATCAAGTGTAATCAGTTTTGCCAATCCAGCGCAAAGCATTACGATGTCGGCTGACACAACATATTCAACTACAGGCTTAGCAGCAGGAAGACAACTTACACTTAGTTTAGATAGGTCAACTAGTGGATACACACCAACTTTTGGATCAGAGGTAGAATTTGCTGGTGGAACACCAACGTGGTCAAACAGAAGACATTGGTTAATTTCTTTTACTTGTTGGGACTCATCAGTAATTAGAGCAACTGCTCTTGGTTTTGATGAACCAGGTACAGCATCATCAACAATGGATTCAAGTTTTTCTTTAGCGGGCTGGAATACTAATGAAAACGATTTTGGTACAAGTTTCGAGCAAGCTTGGTGTTATTGTGCTTTTAATCATGATTCATCAAATAATAGAGTCAAAGTAGAATATGCTTCAGGTAATACGCAGGCAATGGCAACAGTGTATACTCAATATATTGATTACACAGGTATGACTGGTACCATTACAGTAACGGCTCAATATAATGGTACTTTTAGTACTTCTGGCGAGACTGGCCAGGCAACTTGGGGTCCTCGGCCTCAAGATGATGGATATCTTTCTGGAACATATTACTCTGTTCCAACTGGTGGAGGAACTCGTTCATTTGGCTGGATGGCAGCAAACAATCCAAACTTTAGCAACAACTCGGGCGTGACAGGATCATTTTCAGCTCCTGCATTTAGAGTTAAATTAGTTTCTAACGAAGGAACTTTTTATTCAACCGGTTCTTGGGTAGCAAATATGGCATTATCAGTAAATTATGGAAATACTCAAGGATTCTAAGGAATAACTTATGGCAATCAAAGTAAATAATACAACTGTAATAGACAACAATAGAAACTTTACTAACGTCGCTGATACAATTGGTTTTTATACTAACCTACATCCAAGTTTAGCAAGTCAAAGTTCTTCAGGCTCAATCACATTAGACGCGGATAGTCCTTCTAATTTACTTGTACTAACTGGCGCTTTAACAATAACTGACATGACAAATAAAGCTGCAGGAAAGCAATGTATATATTTAGTTGATGTTACTCAAGCAGGTTATGATATTACATGGGGTACTAATTTTAAATTTGTAAATGATAGTGAGCCTAATTGGACAACCGCAAGATATTGGTTGTTAGGAATTACCGTTTGGGATAATAGTACAATATTAGTAACTGCAACAAGTTGGTCAGGCGGAGGTGGTACTTCATCATCTGTTGCATTGCCATCTAGCATTGATATTTATTCTTCCTCCGGTACTCTTAGTGGAAACTGTAATGCAGTTGTTAGATTAAATTCTACCGGAACATTATCTCTAACAGGTTCTGGAACACAAGGTAGTACATCAGGAATGGCAAATAACGGATTCACATGGTTGCTTTCAGGAACTAATAGTGATTACGAGTGTAACTTCAATTATACATTTACAGATGAGGGCGGTGCAGACCAATCAACTGCAGGCAATAATACGTGGCAAGTTTTGAGTTCACACAGAGAATGGAAGATTTACGACGCATCAACAAGTGGTGCTGAAAATAAACTTGCTGGTACATTAAAGATTAGAAGGGCGTCTGACCAAACTGAATTAGTATCTATTGCTTGCGAATTAAGTGCCGATCATTCACCATAAGGAAATAATAATGCCACATACAGGAAATTATAAACAAATATTTTTTACATCAAATACGCTGTTTTCTGATTCGTTTGATTATTTGAACGGGCCTTATTTAATGTCTGCTAACAGTGTATCAAAAGATGTTTTAGTTGAAGGATACGAAACAGTAAAAATAATGGAATATGATCCAGAACAAGAAGAAGAAAATTTAGCAGCTTATAGAAAACTAGCAGTAGGTGTTATAATTGGAGAAGATGAATAATGGCAATTAAAGTATCAGGCACAACAGTAATAGATAACTCACGCAAATTAACAAACGTTGCTGATATGCAAGGCAATTATAGTGGGTTTAAGCCAGTTGGTGCTGGAGCAACAAATAATATTAGTTTTGAAAAGCCAGTAACAATTTGTGCTTTATCAGCTGACACAACATTTACAGAATCTGGTACTGGTACTTCCGGTAGGCCAACTTGTACTTTATTATTAGATACTTCGACTTCAGCTCATACTCCAACATTCTCATCAAATATTAATTGGCAAGACAATACAGAACCTACCTGGTCAACTTATCGTAAATGGCAGATAACGTTCCATGAAATTACAGATAGCCCATTAAGAATAGATGCGGCTGCAGTAGGGTTTTCTGCACAAAATTCTCAACCAACAGAATCTGTAACTCTTGAAGGTACTTCATCAAGTCCTGAAAGATTACGTGATGACCCAGGTATTGCTCCTTTCCTTGCTGGTTGGAGATTTAAATCAGACGGCAATGTTTACAAATATGAGTCTCCTAATAACGTTTCAGGTAGTGGAGAATATGTACATAGTACTACTACTTGGAATAATATTACACCTTCACAAACATATTATATAAGAGTAACTAATTATAGCGGAACTAATTTGGATGTTGGCGAAAGTGACTCACTAAATACTTGGTTATCATTAGACCAAACGCGCTCATTTGAATATAAAGATACAAGAGACCCTCAATCGTATGCAGATACAAATGGTGTTTTTAAAGCAGAAATATCTTCAACATCAAATGGTTCAAATATAGTTGCGACTGGTTATTATCAAGTATATTGGATCGGAACCGCTTAAGGAAAAATTATGCCTACACATACACAAATGACAATTATAGGAGCCAAAGCATCTGGCTCAACAGGACTCGGAAGCTCAGGGGACTTCGGATTTGGTGGAGATACAAGCGCAGGTGGTTCAACTACCGTAACGATACCTTCCGATTTAATGGTTGCACAATGTGAAGACGACGATAGAGGTGGAGGAGATGATGCAAACTCTCATTTTCGTGTTTCTCTTAATTGGTCCAATACTTCTGAAGTAAGTTATACTCTTGCTGATTATTGTGGTCTATATGAGGACTATACTTTAACTAGCACTACTTATGGTGTTGGAGATTTTAGTGCAGAAGGTAATAATTATCATGTTGAAACTGGAGTTGGAAGATATGCTTTTTATGGCTCCACTTATAATTCAGGTGCCACAATTACTCAAAAAGCAGCACCTACTACTGGAACCGTATCATTAAGTAATGCTTCTTCAAGTACTATTTCTAATATACAAGCAAGATGGGTGGCTGCTAACGCTAACTATGATGGTAATGAAACATTTACTACTTATTCAACTACAGGTATTAATGTAACAAGTTATAGCACAATAGGATTTGGTACATCCTTTACAGATTCTTACGTAACTATAAAGCCACAAGTATATGGTGGCTCAGCAGGCAATTCACAATTTTTTGAATTCGGTGTAGAAGCTGATGCACCAGGAAATCCTGCTTCAGACAGTTCTACTGCAACACTAAGCTCAGGTGGTTATTATAGATTAGAAATATTAGTAACAAGAAGTGACAGTACTACACAAACACTAATTTTTAATAAGCCGTATGTTAGCAGTAGTAATCCTAGATTACACGCAAGGTCAGAGGATTCAGAAACGGATTAAGATAAATAATAGAAACAATAGAGTAAATTAAAATGGCACAACCGACAACAAGAAACGAATTTAAAGACTGGGTTTTAAGAAAGCTTGGTGCGCCTGTCATTGACATTAATGTTTCTGATGAGCAAGTTGAGGATCGTATTGATGAAGCAATAGATTATTGGAGAGACTATCATTATAATGGAAGCCAATTAGTATACTTAAAACATCAGCTAACTCAAACTGATAAAGATAACGGATACATTACTTTACCGTCAACATTACTTGGTATTTCAGGCATCTTTAATATGCAGTCAAGTATTTCAACCGGTTCAGGTATCTTTAATGTTCAGTATCAGTTTGTTCTAAATAACCTTGAAGATATCACGGGCTATAATATTACAAATTATTATATGGCAATGTCTCACATGGAATTCCTATCAGAAATGCTTGTAGGTAAACCAAGAATAAGATATAATAAACATGTAAACAGACTATACATTGATATGGATAAAGATTTGTTAGTTGTAGGTGAGTATGTTATTATTGAAGCCTATGATGTAATAGATGCTACTACATATTCCGATGTGTGGTCAGATCGTTGGTTACAAAATTATACCTCTGCTTTAATTAAAGAACAGTGGGGGTCAAACTTAACTAAGTTTAGTGGAATGCAATTAGTTGGAGGAGTATCATTTAACGGGGAACAAATTTTAGCAGACGGACGTGAAGAACGAAGATTAATGGAAGAGGAAGCCGTCAATAATTTACAGCCTCTATCATACAACTATATTGGGTAGAGCATGGCAACTAATGTATTCTTTAATAATTACGCTCGAATCTCAGAGCAAACCTTAATTGATGATTTAGTAATTGAATCCATCAAACAATATGGTGTTGATGTCATTTACATTACAAGAGCAATTAAAGGCCGTGATAATATATTCAATGAAGATGACTTTCCAGAATATAACGAAACTTTTGAATTTGAAGCCTATGTTAAAAATATGGAAGGCTTTGAAGGAGAAGGTGATTTCCTATCTAAGTTTGGATTACAAATAAGAGACCAATTAACACTTACTGTTGCTAATAGAACTTTCGAAAGACACGTGACTCGAGAAGTTGTTGATCTTATTCGCCCAAGAGAAGGCGATCTAATTTACTTCCCACTTAATGAAAAGATTTTTGAAATTAAGAATGTTGAGCATGAAAGCATATTCTATCAAATGGGACAAACACAAGTCTATGATATGGTATGTGAATTAATAGAATACAGTAATCAAAGATTCAACACAGGTCGTGTTAATATCGATGAATACTTTGCTGAATATAATACGGATATAATTGTTGATGCAAACAATGCAACACTTAATGCAATTTCAACTACTGATGACCTTGCTCGTAACCTTGACTTCGAGGTTGAAGGTGATAGCATATTAGATTTCTCAGAAGTAGATCCATTTAGCGAAAATATACAGATAAGTGATAACTAATGGCAATAGCAAACTATTTTTATAATTCTACGATTCGTAAATATGTTGCTTTATTTGGTACATATTTTAATCAATTAGAAGTTCGTAGAGCAAGTGCTGATGGGACATTAAATCAGAGGCAGATTGTACCTATATCATATGCACCTTATCAAAAGATATTAGTTCGTCTTGACCAAGATCCTGCATTACAAGGTGGTGCAACAACAGATGCGAGAGGACAACCTATAGGAGGACAACCATACGGAATTACATTACCTCGTATGTCTTTTGAATTAACAAGCTTTCAGTATGATGCAGAAAGAAAGGTTGCTCCTACAAGAAAAATAAGAAAGAAAGTAGTTGATGAAGCAAACGGTGGTCGTAGATTTGTATATTCAGGAACTCCATATAATATGGGATTCAGTTTATACATTATGGCAAAATACAACGAAGATGCTGTTAAACTATTAGAACAAATTTTACCATTCTTTAATCCAGATTTTACAAGCACCGTAAATTTGATTACTGGGTTAGAGCCAATTGATGTACCTCTAATTTTGAATGATGTGCAATCAGAAGATATTTACGAAGAAGCCTTTACACAAAGAAGAAGTATATTATATACATTAAACTTTACAATGAAAGGTTGGTTCTTCGGACCTGAAAAGGATAAGAACACAATTAAATTTATTGATGTTCGTTACGCAAGTACTGATCTTGCGAATACATCGTTTGAAGAATTTCAAACAATACAACCTGGGTCGACTGCTAATAATGTTGCGACCACGGATATAACACAAACAGTTGATTATAGCTTAATTGAATTTGATGACAACTGGGACTTTATCGAGCAGATCTCTGATACTGAACCTAGTTAAAGAAGGAACAATATGATGAAAATTGGATTTACTTGTAGTAGCTTTGACCTACTTCATGCTGGACATGTTCAAATGCTGAGAGATGCAAAAGAGCAATGTGATTATTTAATTGTAGGATTACAAATGGATCCTGCCATTGACCGACCTAAAGAAAAGAACCCTCCTATACAAACTATCGTCGAGAGATATACACAACTAAAAGCTGTAAGTTATGTTGATGAAATCATTCCGTATTCAACCGAAAGAGATCTTGAAGATATATTAGAATTATATACAATTCATGTTCGTATCTTAGGTGAAGAATATAGAGATAAAGAATTTACAGGAAAAGATATTTGTCGTAAACGAGATGTTGAACTATTTTTCAATAAAAGAGATCATAGATTTAGTACATCGTCTTTGAGAAAATCTTGTACTTGGGTGAATAAGGACGGCGATTGGAAGATGACTGCTGAGGGATAAATAATACTATGACTGATGATAAAATAGCACAGGCACTTAATATGAGACCACTTGAAGAAGTTGAGGCTGAGAAACAAGAAGCATTAGACAGATTAAATCCAGAAAAACTACCTGACCTTCCAATCAATTCTTTTTCAACAAACGAAGATGTTGAATTGGTGCAAGAAAGTGTAGACGATGTGAAGAATTTGCCGCAAGAAAGTGTAATGCAACCTCCTGCTGTTATATCAAAAGAAGCCGAAGAAAACTTAAAAGATATTGAATTGGCAAAAGCTAACATCGAGAATATTATTAATCTTGGTGATGATTCAGTTAAAGAGATGGTTGAAATCGCAAAACAGTCTGAATCACCTCGAGCATTTGAAGTTGTATCAACTCTTATGAAAACATTGCTTGATGCAAACAAAGATTATGTTGAAATGTCAACAAAGAAAAGATATGCTAAAGAAGAAGATACTTCAAACCAAGCTCAAATTACAAACAACAATTTAATAGTATCTACAGCAGATTTATTAAAAATGATAAAAGGCGATAATGAGAATGGATAGAGGATATCTTGGTAACTCTTATCTTAAAAAGATTGGAGAGCAAATTGAATTTACTCCGGAAATGTTAAAGGAGTATATGAAATGTTCACAAGATCCTGTTTACTTCGCCGAAAACTATATTAAAATCGTACATGTTGATAAAGGTTTAGTTAATCTAAATATGTATGATTATCAAAAAGAGATCACAAGAAAGATTACAGACTCAAGACGTGTTGCTGTATTAACCGCAAGACAGAGTGGTAAAACTACAACGGCAACCGCTGTTATATTGCACTACATCTTATTTAATGAATTCAAAACAGTTGCTATATTAGCAAACAAGGGTGATGCTGCAAGAGAGGTATTAAGCCGTATTCAATTAGCTTATGAAGCTTTACCTAAATGGATGCAGCAAGGTATTGAAGAATGGAATAAAGGTAACATAACTCTTGAGAATGGTTGTAAGATATATGCAGGAACAACTACTTCAAGCGCCATTCGTGGTAAGTCTATTTCCTTTCTATATCTTGATGAGGTTGCATTTATTGAAGGCTTTGATGAATTCTTTGCTTCTGTATATCCAACAATATCATCAGGTCAAAGTACAAAACTATTAATGACTTCTACTCCAAATGGTTTGAACCACTTTTGGAAAACATGTAAGGGTGCTAAAGAAGGTACAAATGGTTATGAATATGTTGAGGTTATGTGGCACGATGTACCTGGTAGAGATGAAGTATGGAAAGACGAAACTCTCGAAGCATTAGACTTTGACATGGAAAAATTTAATCAAGAGTACTGCTGTCAATTTTTAGGCAGTTCAGGAACTCTTATAAGTGGAGCCAAGCTTAAAGAACTTGCTCCTTCACGCCCAATTACTGAAAGCGAGAATGTAACGCAATACGAAAAGGCCGAGCCGGGTCACTCGTATGTAATGACGGTCGATGTATCAAGAGGTAAAGGATTAGACTATTCAACCTTTACTATAGTTGATGTAACGGAAATGCCGTATAAGCAAGTTTGTTGCTTTCAGGATAATACCATAAGTCCAGTAGACTTTGCCTCCGTTATATATAGAATAGGGCTGATGTATAATGAGAGTGCTATTTTGATTGAGATTAATGATATCGGTGAACAAGTTGCTGATGTACTCTTAATGGACTACGGCTATGAGAATCTTCTCTTCACGGAAAATGCTGGACGAGCAGGAAAGCAAGTTTCAAGTGGTTTTGGAGGGAAGCGTGCAGATCATGGAATACGAACAACACGAAGTGTAAAATCTAAAGGTTGTTCTATATTGAAACTATTAATTGAGCAGAATCAGTTAATAATACAAGATTATAATACAATACAGGAGTTATCACGATTTTCCAAAAAGGGTAATTCTTATGAGGCTGAAGCGGGATCTAATGATGATCTCGCAATGAATTTAGTTTTATTTGCTTGGTTATCAGACCAAAGGTTCTTTAGAGAACTGACAGATATTAATACATTAGCGGCTTTAAAAGAAAAAACAGAACAACAGCTTGATGAAGAATTGTTGCCTTTTGGCTTTATTGATACAGGAGATCCTATAGCTGATGAGCAAGGTTGGATCGAATATCCTCAACGAAGTTTTGAGATATAACATTTTTTATAAATAAAACTGTGATAACTATAAATTAAAAAATAGGTTTAAATAGATAATAATTTAAAGGAGAATAATATGGCTTTTTCCGTAAGTCCTTCCGTAATTGTTCGAGAGGTGGACGCATCAGCATCGGTTCCTGCCATCGCAACGCCGCCTGCAGCAGTAGCTGGTGTTTTCAGATGGGGTCCTGTTGGCGAGGCAGTACTTGTTTCTTCAGAGAATGAATTAGTAAACCGTTTCAGTACACCTGATAACGATAACTATGAAACATTCTTTGTAGCAGCAGATTACCTTTCATATGCAAATGCTTTATATGTAGCTCGTGTCGATAATGGCGCAGTTGCTGCATCGGCTTCCGATACGTCAAATGCTAACAGTGCATTACATACGTTTGGTTCATTCGATGCTAAATATCCTGGGGATCTTGGTAATTCCTTGGAAGTTGCATATGTTAAAGATACTAACTTCGCTTCAGATATTATTGTTGTAGGTGATATTCCTTCAACAAGAATAAGTGGAAACAGCGAACAGCAGAACACCAATCAAACAACTACTTTTAACGCAACCTCATTAAGTTTCGAAGTTGCACCATCAAATAGAATTACAGTTGCTAATGTCGCTGATGGCGATATTTTTGTAATCGGTAACGATTCAGTTGGATACCAATCAATCCCAGTTTCTTCAATCACTGAAGAAGCAAGAGATTCAGCTGGTGATCCTACTGCGAATACAGTATTAACTACCGCATACCACTACACAGTTGCTTTAGATCAAGCGTTTAGGCTTCCTGAAACTGATTTGAATAAACTTTCCATTGAAAAGAAATGGGGATATTCAGGTTCTTTCGGTAAGGCACCACAAACTGGTAACTATCACATCGCCGTTATTGACGAAGATGGAGCAATCAGTGGAACAGCAGGAACATTATTAGAAACATATTCTGATGTATCAGTTTCAAGTACAGCAAAACTATCAAGTGGTAAAACAAATTACTATAAAGAAGTTATTGAGCAAGAATCGTCTTGGGTAAAAGTTGCTAATACAACGCATTTTGAATCGAAAACAAAAGAATACGAATCATTAGCAAATGGAGATGCAGGTAGAACTGAAACAGCGGCAACGTTGGCAGATCTTGCTGCAGGATACGATTTGTTTAAGAGTTCAAATGAAATTGATGTTTCTTTTGTATTACAAGGTAAAGGTGATGATGCAGGTAATCTTGCTACATACCTTATCTCTAATATTGCAGATTACAGAAAAGATACGATCGCGTTTATCTCTCCTGCTAAATCTGACGTAGTTGACGAAAGTAAAACAGAAACTAAACTCGCAAATGTAATTGCATATAAGAATGCTTTACCTAGTTCTTCATACTATGTAATGGATTCAGGTTACAAATACAGATACGACAGATACAACGATGTATATAGATACACTCCACTCAATGGTGATATAGCAGGTCTTGCTTCAAGAGTTGAACCTTTTGAATCTCCTGCCGGTTTCCGTAAGGGTGTAATCAAGAATGTTGTGAAGCTTGCCTTTAATCCTAACAAGGCTCAAAGAGATCAATTATACAGTGCTGAAGTTAACCCAGTAATGAGTCAAGTAGGTCAAGGAATTGTCCTATTCGGTGATAAGACAGGTTTAGGTCAGAACAGTGCATTTGATAGAATCAATGTTAGAAGACTGTTTATTGCAGTTGAAAAGGCAATCGCAAATGCTGCTCAATCGTTCTTATTTGAAATGAACGATGAATTCACTCAAGCTCAGTTCAAAGGAATTGTTGAACCATTCTTGAGAGATATTCAAGGAAGAAGAGGCATTGTTGATTTCAGAGTAGTTTCTGATGAAACAGTTAATACGCCAGCAATTGTAGATCAAAGTAAGTTCAGAGCTAATATCTTTATTAAGCCTGCACGTTCAATCAATGTAATTGAGTTGACCTTTGTTGCTACAAGAAGCGGGGTTGAGTTTGAAGAAATTGTTGGGTCGCTCTAACAGTATAAATATTTTTAAATAAAGGAGAATAAGAATGGCATTTAATATTAATGAGTTCAAATCGCAGCTTACTGGCGGTGGTGCTCGTTCCAATCTATTCCAAGTGCAAATCCTCAACCCAGTAGATCCGTCTGCCGACTTTAAGGCGCCGTTTATGATTAAGACTGCAGGCTTACCTGCATCTGATGTAGCATCATTTACGGTTCCATATTTTGGAAGACAGGTTAAATATGCTGGTGACAGAACATTTGCTGATTGGGAAGTAACAGTAATAAATGATGAAGATTTCTTAGTACGTAACTCATTGGAAGCGTGGTTGAATGCGTTAAATTCGCATGATTCAAATGTACGCGCATTACCGCAGGATTATAAATCCAATGCATTGATTACTCAATACAGTAAAAGCGGTGATCCAATTAGAACGTATGTTTTTGAAGGTCTGTTCCCGACTTCGGTTTCACAGATCGCAATGGATTGGTCAACTAACGACTCAATTCAGGAATTCACTTGTACCTTCTCATATGATTTATGGAAAGTTGAAGGTGCGACCGGTATTCCGACTACATAATTAAATAGGTGATATTTTGAAAATTTTTGGCTTTGATATAAAGAGGGCAGAGGAGGAGACCACAATACCGGTCTCGTTTGCCGAACCCTCTAATGAAGATGGAGCAATTACGGTTGGTAATGCTCTAGGTGGATTTTATAATACAATTTTGGATATGGAAGGTTCCGCTAAAACGGAATCTGAACTTATTACAAAATATCGTCACATGGCAATGCAACCTGAAATAAGTCAGGCTCTGGATGACATTGTGAACGAAGCAATTAGTGTTGATACAGATGATAGGGTTGTTGAGATCTCATTAGGAGAAACTGAATTACCTGATAAAGTAAAGAAGACTATTGTTAAAGAATTTGATAATATACTTGCATTATTTGATTTTACAAACAATGCATATGATATGTTTTCAAAATTTTACGTTGATGGAAGATTAAATTATCATATTATTATTGACCCTGAAGATGTAAAGAAAGGTGTAATAGAATTAAGATATGTTGATCCTCGTAAGATCAAATTAATTAGGGAAGTAGACAAGAAGACTAAAGATAAGCATTCTGGTATACCAACTAAAAAGGTAAAGAATGAATATTATATGTATTCTGAAAATGGTTTTCAGAATGCAGGTACAGGAGCCGGTGGCTCCACAAGTACATCAGGAATAAAAATTGCGAAGGACTCTGTAGCAAGAGTAACTTCAGGCTTGATGAATGAGAATAACAGTTTAGTATTATCTCATTTACATCCAGCAACGAAAGCATTAAATCAGCTTCGTATGTTGGAAGATGCTGTTGTTATATACACATTAACGAGAGCACCAGAAAGAAGGATTTTTTATATTGATGTAGGTAATTTGCCAAAGAATAAGGCAGAGCAGTATTTAAGAGATATGATGGCTCGCCATAAAAACAAATTACAATATAATTCTGGTACAGGTGAAATCACCGATGCTAGAAAAATGTTAACAATGACTGAAGATTTTTGGTTCCCTCGTAGAGGTGGCGAAAGATCAACAGAGGTAGATACTTTAGCTGGTGGTAATGCACCAGGTTTGAGTGGAAACGAAAACTTAGAGTATTTTCAACGTAAATTATATAAGGCGTTGAAAGTACCCTTAACTCGTTTAGAGCCAGAAGCAATGGCAACCTTTGGTAGAACGTCCGAGATTACTCGAGACGAATTAAAGTTTGGCAAATTTATTAGAAGAATTAGGACTCGTTTTTCATGGTTATTTAATGTTGTTTTAGAAAAACAGTTAGTACTCAAAGGTATATTAACACCTGAAGAGTTTAACGAAATTAGAAACGACTTAAGGTATGACTTTGTTAAAGATAATTATTTTGAAGAATTGAAAGAAGCTGAAATTTTGAGAGAAAGATTGAATACTCTCAGAGATATATCAGAATATACTGGAAAGTATTTCTCTCATCAGTGGATTACACGTAATGTTCTTCAAATGACTGACGAAGATATGCAATCAATGGAAGATGAAATTCAGCAGGAAAAGGACGCTGGAGGTCATCAAGACGATGATAATCCTTTTTAATATAAATAGGTAATATAAATTAAACATTAGGGACTAAACATGAAAAATTTTAAAGATCTAGTTTCGGAAGTTGCCCAGCCAAAGTCTCCCGAAGAAAAGCGCTTTAAGGATCAGCACACAATTGAATTAATACGTCATCCTGTTGCTCCTGACCACGTTTTTACCGGAGAGATAGCAGGCAAGAAAGATGCAAAGAGACCTGCTGATAAGGTTAACGACGAAGCTGACTACGACAAAGCGTATGCCAAGAAGAAAACACAAACTTTACCACAAAGAGGAACAGGAGATGGTAAGGATCTTGACGACGTTAAAGAATCAAAGAAATCCATAACTGAAATCCTTGGAGTAAATAAAAAGGTTAAAGAATCAGACAAAAAGAAAGATGATTCAATGGAAGAAGAAGCAGCAATGCCTTCAAAATCCCATGTTATGGATATGTGCAAAGATGGATTAACCTTTGCAGAAATCAAAAAGATGCACCCAGAAGCAGATGAAGATGAACTTAAAGCAATGGTAGATGCATGTAATGATGAACTTGGAGAAGGTAGTTGTAGCGGAGATCGTCTTAATGCAGAAAAGAAACCTGAGAAAAAAGTTAAAAAAGAATCAGATACAGAAGCGGCGGACACATTGGAACAACAACCAAAAGTCGCAAAGCCAAAGCCAAGCCAAGTTACAATAAAAGATTCAAACGGTAAAACAATCAGTCTAACATTCAAAGAAATGTTGAATAAAGTTTCCACAGAGGAAGAATTGCTTGAAAGTCCCCAACAAGAAATTCCTATGATGATGAAACAGTTAGAATTTATATGTTATGCATCAAATGAGATTGCTGATTACCTTGGTGAAAATGTAGATCCTGAAGAGTGGTGGCAAAATAAATTAGCAGAAGTATTCTCAAATGTTAAATCATTATATGCATATGCTAAAGGCGAACAAATGGTAAGTGGCCGTCCAATGGGAGCGGCAAAGGTATTCGCCAAAGCCTTCGGAGAATCTATTGAAGCAGGAACGTTTGATTTAGAAAATGCAACTTCAGTTGAAATCACAGAAGAAGATGCAGCAATATTAAATAAAATGTTCGAAGAATTAACTGAAACAAATTCTAAAGAAATGTGGAAAGTTATGGTTGCTGATGAAGCAGGATATAGTGAAATATTGGAATTTGCCAAGAATAACTTATAAATAGGTAAAAGCTATGAATTTAATAACAGAATATACAGAGAGTTGCGAAGTAATCACCGAAGCTAAAGAAGACGGTAAAAAGAATTACTTTATTGAAGGTATCTTTATGCAAGGAGATATCAAAAATCGCAACGGAAGAATTTATCCAAGCTCGACGCTAGAAAGCGAGATGAATCGTTATCAAAATGAATTTATTGATACAAAGCGCGCTCTTGGAGAACTAGGTCACCCTGATGGTCCACAAATCAACGGGGATCGTGTTTCGCATTTGATTACTGAAATGAGACGCGATAAGAACGATTTTTATGGTAAGGCTAAAATCTTATCAACACCTATGGGGGAAATCGTTAAAAGCCTATTAGACGAAGGAGTAAAGATTGGAGTTTCGACTCGAGGTCTTGGTTCGGTCAAGGCAGGTAGAGATGGAGTAATGGAAGTACAAAAGGATTTCCACCTTTCTACTGTTGATATTGTTACTGACCCTTCAGCACCAAACGCGTTCGTAAATGGTATCATGGAGAACGTAGAGTATTACTACGATATAGCTTCTGGTAACTGGAAAGCAACACAAGTTGTTGAACAAGTACAGGAAGAAGTTGAAAAACAATATAGAAAAGTAGTAAAGACTATTGATGAAGCAACGGCAACAAGAATGTTTGAAACATTCGTTCGTTCTTTGAGAAACTAACTTTTTATAAATAAAATAGACAAGTTTATTATAATTAGATATTTGTAAATTAAAAACAAATTTAAAGGAGAAAATAATGGCAAACGTAGAAGAAAAATTCGTTGCTGATGATGGAGTCTCAAGTGTACCTGATGCTGTAACACCTGAAGGTGGAGAAGGCAAAAAGGACAAGCTGAAGAAGACAACAACTGACGAGCCAAAAGGAGCTGCTGACGCTAAGAAAGTAACACCTGACCAAGGCGATGCAGGCAAGCCTGTACCTACTGCTGAAGAAACTGAGGCTGAAGCTGAAGTTGAAACAGTAGAAGAAGTAGTTGTAGAATCTTCAATTGAGTCAATCATTGAAGGCGAAGAATTATCAGAAGAATTCAAATCTAAAATATCTTTAGTATTTGAAGCCGCATTAAACGAAGAAGTCGCAAAGCAGACTGAAACAATTCGCGAAGAGTTAACAAAATCTTTAGACGAAACATTAGAAGAAACTGTTGCTGAGAAATTAGAAGCAATTACAGAAAATGTTGATAAGTATTTAGATTACGTTGTCTCTGAATGGATGACTGAAAATGAAATTGCTATCGAATCTGGAATTAAGGTTGAGATGGCTGAATCATTAATGTCAGGTCTTAAGAACTTATTCGTTGAGCACAACGTATCAGTTGATGAAGAATCAGTTGATGTTGTAGCAAACTTAGAAACAACAGTTTCTGAATTAGAAGGTAAAGCAAACGATTTAGTAAACGAGAATATCGACTTACAAAAACAAATTGCTACTTTTAAAGCAGAACAAAAATTTGACGAACTTGCAGAAGGTTTATCTGAGAATCAGGTAGAGCGTTTGAAAGTATTGTCTGAAAAGCTTGATATTGAAGATCTTGATGCATACGCAGAAAATCTTCAAGTAATTAAGGAATCATTCTTCAGTGATAAGCCGATTGTTGAAAAACATGACGTCCAGGAAGAGAATGATGAAATTATTCTAGAGGAACAGGAAGTAACTAAACCAGCTTCTGAGCACACCTCTATTAATGCTCTTGTTGAAGCTTTCAACACTAGAAAATAAGAATAATTGAATTTGGTTTTTTAAATTAAATTTAACTTAAAGGAGATCCAAAATGGATAACTATACAAGACTAGTGGAAAAGTGGGAGCCTATCTTAGCGCATGAATCTTTTTCACCAATTACTGATTCTCACAGGAAAGCAGTTACAGCTACTATCCTAGAGAATACAGAAAAAGCACTCATGGAATCAGGTGACTTATCTGCTAACATGACTAGCCTTCTTTCAGAGGCACCTGCTAACGACGCCGGAACTGGCGGATTTGGCGGTGGAGCTACTGCAGGCGGTCCTGTTGCTGGTTACGACCCTATCCTTATCTCATTAGTGAGACGTGCTGTACCTAACTTAATCGCATACGACATCTGTGGTGTTCAGCCTATGACAGGTCCTACAGGACTTATCTTCGCAATGCGTTCAAGATACAGCTCACAATCTGGTGCAGAAGCAATGTACAACGAAGCTGATACAGACTTCGCTGGAGACGGTACACATGCTAACACACTTCCTAATGCTAATACTGCGTTGATTACAACTGGTACTGGTATGGGTACAACTGAAGCTGAAGCTTTAGGTGATGGTAATGGTACTAACTATGCAGAAATGGCATTCTCAATCGAGAAGGTTACTGTATCTGCTAAGACTCGTGCCCTAAAGGCTGAGTATACAACTGAGCTTGCTCAGGATCTTAAGGCTGTTCACGGCTTAGACGCTGAAACAGAACTTGCTAACATTCTTCAAACTGAAATCTTAACAGAGATCAACCGTGAAGTTGTTAGAACAATTTATACTAACGCTGTTGTTGGTGCCGCTGGTACTGCATCTGCTGGTGTATTCGACCTTGACGTTGATTCTAACGGAAGATGGTCAGTTGAGAAGTTCAAAGGCCTAATGTTCCAAATCGAGCAAGAAGCAAATGCTATTGCTAAAGACACAAGAAGAGGAAAAGGTAACGTTGTTATTTGTTCTTCTGATGTTGCTTCAGCATTACAAATGGCTGGCGTTCTCGACTATACTCCTGCTCTTAACTCTAACTCTTTAGAAGTTGATGACACAGGTAATACTTTTGCTGGTGTTCTTAACGGAAGATTCAGAGTATATGTTGATCCTTTCGCAGGCGGAAACTACTTAGTAGTTGGTTATAAGGGTTCATCTGCATTCGACGCAGGTTTATTCTATTGCCCATACGTACCATTACAAATGGTTCGTGCCGTTGGTGAAAATAGCTTCCAACCAAAAATTGGTTTCAAAACTCGTTACGGTATGGTTGCTAATCCTTTCGCAGAAGGCGATGCAGGTTCGCAAGGACTTGGTAGACTTCAGCAGGATACCAACAAGTATTACAGAAAAGTTCGTATTTCTAACTTATTCTAATACTAAGAGTTTAGGTCAACTAAACCACGCAAACGATTCTTCGGAATCATTGAGAAGGACTCCAATCGGGGTCCTTCTTTTTTTTACCATACGAAATTAGACCAAGGTTCATAACAACCTTGAACACCAATAGCAGAGTTATCACAACCTCTTGCGTCGTCAAAGATCTCTAAACCGATTTCATCGAACTCAGAAACATTAAAGGTAACTGGTGAATAAGTTCCATAATGATAGTCAACAGACATAGGCTTAATAACAATACTATCTTCGTTAAACTCCTTGATGTAACCAACAATTCTTTTACCTTCAAATTTATATTGGCACTGTTCAATTCCATTTGGATCCATACCAAGTGCAACCCAATTAGCAAATAAAGTCTTTTTCATTAACCTGCCCTCATTTCAAACTGTTCATCAATAAAGTGTTCCAACTGTTCTCCTTCGAGACCAAGAGCTTCACCTTCTTCTTTCAATTGTTCTAAAACAATTTCATTCCATTCACAACTCATAATTAACTCCTTTTCCTTTAATATACAACAATTATACTCTATATGAGAGCAATTGTCAATAGTTTTATGAGAAAAAGTTTAATTATTTTTTAGAGAAATAAGATCGAATCAGAAAGATTCTAGTGTATGCCACTATAGTCATAACTAAAGTGACCAGAGTGCCCAACATGACAGGGTCAGTAATACCAAACCGTTCTATATAGATATACAACAAAAAGAGGTTTAGAGGGTAATTTATGGCTAGGCCGGTTGCGATTTGAAATGAAGTTTCTTTATGAATTCTTTTTGTTTCTGGTTTCATTTTATGTTTGTGCCGAGTTCACGACCAATAGTAATGTATTCTTCAATAGGTCCATGATTAAGACTTAATTGCTGAGTTTCAAAATTCTTTGCTATCATGTGTATTGTCTTATTATCTATATATGAAAGTACACCAATAGGAGTATGACAATCTCCATCTATTTCTCTTAACATTGCCTTCTCTGCCATTGCACAAAACCAAGTATCAATATGATTCTTTGACCAAAGCTTTGCGAAAATTGCTTCATCACGCTCATCGTTTAGCTTACGTGTTTGTAAAGCAATAACTCCTTGATTAGGAGCAGGTATCATATCTGCTGTTCCAAATATTCTACTTGCTTTTATAGTAAGTCCTAAAGCATCAAGACCTGCCTTTGCTAAAACAATTGCATCATATTCTCCATTTTCTTGTTTCGCAATACGAGTATCTATATTACCACGAATAGGAACAATCTCTGCACCTGGATAAAGATCCATTAATTGATACATTCTTCTTGGACTGCTTGTACCTATTGTTCTTGGATTAACTGCATTACCTATTAAACAATCTCTAAAGTCAGCTCTTGGTAATACACAAGGAATATCTAACAAGTGATCGTTATCTCTTGTCATGTCTTTCATTGCATGGCATGCAATATCAATATGATGTTCTATTAATGCGGCTTCTATTTCTTTTGTGAATACACCCTTTCCACCCATTTCTTGGATTGGTGTCTTTGGGTTAAGATCTGCTGTGGAATCTATAAGGACTTGTGTTGTGTCAAACTCTAAATGTTTTTGAGCTGCTTTAGTATAGGCAAGAGCAAGCTTTGATTTTCGAGTTCCAATTAATGGTATCATATTTTGTCCTTATCTTGGTAGCCCGTAGGAGAATCGAACTCCTGTTGCATGGATGAAAACCATGTGTCCTAACCACTAGACGAACGGGCCGAATAAAAAAACGGCGGATCTTCCATATACGCCTATCAAAGGTATGTCAAGATCCGCCTAGGTATTGAACTTCAGTGTCACAATCGTCATTTGGTCTTACTGCCTTTCTAAAGGACCTGATGACTAATCAGGGATTTCAAACTACCTTAGTGATTGGAAATATTGTGTTAACGCAATTCGTTAAATAATGTGGAATTGTTAATCGTAATATTCCAATCGAAAAAACTTAAAAATTCGTGGGTACGTCTCTCGGACTTATCTGTTACTTGTTAACTCCAGTCTCGGAGGTAGCAAACTACCTCTATACCTAAAGGAGAAAGATCCTAGACTGCCGTCTTGTGTTGGTTTGGGTGCAAACCTAAACCCTATCTCTTTCACAGTGCGCGGTTCGTAACCGACTTCAGTATCGAGCGTTTCTTCATACACGGAGACGCTTTGATACCCACTCTATTGATTTCGTTCTGACCCGTATAATTACATGTATTCCTACATCGGCCCTCTCATTACTCTGTGAATATATCTGTTACGATGGGATATATTCAACAGCTTCAGCTGCCGGTCGGGTTGTCCACCTATATATTAGAGCCTTCCGATTGATAAGATCTTCTATTCGACTCAGGTTCTCTACTCACCGATTGTCTCTGTCGGTGGGGTGTTTCCCTCAATATACGATTATTATACTATAGTTCTTTATGAATGTCAATAGTTTTTGTGAAAAAAGTTTAATTATTTGATAATATGAAATCTGCTACGTCAGAATCCTCGGTAGCTTCAACAATACAAGGAATTCCTCTTGCATCCATTTTATCAACAAAATCTCTTGCATGCTTATATCTCATCTCACCTTGGTCAATTTTTTCCATTGTGGATGGATTAATAATAGAGACATTAAATAATGTAAAATCGGTAATCATACTTCAGCAATACTCGACTTATGAATTACAGTTGATTCCAACCTACCATACTTATCGTATGTATACACAGTTTGTTGCTGATGATCTCCATGCACTTGAGTTGTTACTTTTACAACTCGCGTATCATACTCAACTTTATTGAAATAATTGGTTGGCCACATTGGGCTGATAGGAGTAACTTCCATTTATAGATCCTCTTCCAAATCGTCATACCTGACTAATTCTATTTCGTTGTTTTCATCTCTTCGAGTTCTAATATACTTCATATCAATTAAAGTATCAATAGTTTCTTGAGTGATTCTTTTTGTTTCTTTATACGATGTCATGGGAGCAAAAGAATAACCTACAGCAGTAAATATGGCTGCAGTAACCCAATACATCCAAACATCCATACTAATCTCCATGGCGTGCTAACACCGCGTCGATGATTCTTTCCTGCGGAGAAGCATTCATATCAACTCTTTCAGCAGGTTCATCGGTTGCTATGAAGCCATATTCGATTGACATCTCATATAGCTGATCTTCGGACATAGTTCTTAAACAAGCGCGCAGCAAATCATCTTTACTGATGACTCGTCTGTTAGCGTCTTCGAACAATTGGTTCGACAAATTCTTTCCCATATTACACTCCTATTAATACCATAATTATAATTTAAGCAACTTCAGTTGCATTCCACCATTCAGGAATGTCACGTTTGGACCATGTCATACTAAAACGCTTTTGCTTTGTATGATAAAATGCGCGGTATGATTCTACCGCATCTTCAGATATGCATTCTGGATTTGATGCCATCGCAAGTCTGAATGGTGTTCTTTTATTTGACCTATGGATATTCACAGGAGGTGCCTTTAAGGCCTGTCTTAGTTTTCTATCGGTTGCATGTATCTTTCCATACCTATGCGTGTATTCATCACACAATGCAACAAAATGTTTATAGTGCCAATTATAGTTGGCTGAATTTTCTCTTGTCCAAATAGTACATGGATGATTGAAATGACATGCTTTATACAATGTCCTTTCTCTTTCTTTGTCTTCAAGATAAAAGTATTGTAGCATAGAACCACTCTTTGATGGTCTACGCTCCATTATGCCGTCAATCATACGATGAGTTGTTGAAAGCATTTGTGCAGATTCAATAACCATCTTAACAACATGTTTATCACATTGCTGTTGAGCAGCTTTAATTGGGTCGTCGTCTAAAATAAAAAGATTCATAATGTCTATTATATCAAAAGTTTAATTAAATGTCAATAGTTAACCTTCGTATTCAATTCCTAAGTGTTCGCCTTCATTAAAATGATAGCCCATTGATTTCATAAAATTTTCTAATACTCCAATCATCTCATCTTTGCTCAAATCTTTTTCCATTACGTCAATGGTGATTCGTGTATTAGTTGAACTTGCATCTTCGTATGGATGGCATATCAATTGAATATATGGTTTTTCTTCAGCAGGTTTATGATTCCAAGTCATTCACCTTTCCTCTTGTTATTAGTAAGTGGTACCGCGAGTCGGACTTGAACCGACAAGGCCGTTAAGCCGAGGGATTTTAAGTCCCTTGTGTTTACCAATTTCACCACCGCGGCCTCGCATAGTGAAAAGCCCAGGGGATCCTGAGCTTCTCGGTTTTGGTCAGAACGACCTATGAAGCCTTAAGCATGGTGGCAGGAACTCTCCATACACCATCGGCAGTAGAAACCTTAACGTTTTTCTGCATTACTTTCTCAACAACTCCTGAGATCTTTTGACCTGATCTTGAATTGATGAAGAAGACAGAATCTCCTTTAGCAAAGTTGCCTGTAGCCATTTGAGCAACGTTGGTTTGATGTTGCTTAAACATTGTAGCAACTTGTTTAAAATCAGAACCTTCCATTTTAGCAAACAGAGAGTTGATTTCGAGCATTTCTTTTTTAGTTAACATATTTTCACCTTTTCCTTAATTTATATAGATATTATACTATAGTTCTTTATGAATGTCAATAGTTTTTTTCAATTATTTTCAGCTAATTCTTGCTGAGCGTAACGAATTTCAGCAAGGTCAACTTTAAGTTCAGATAGCATAGCCATTGTTTCAGGACCAAAGTAATCCTTACCCAATTGACTGTTAATTGATAGGATAGCGGTTTCAGCGTTCTGAATTGCACTAACCTTTTTATCGATGTTCTTAACTACTTCCATGATTTATACTCCTGAAGCAACGAAAGCGTGAGCAGCTTTGGACTGCGGAACCAACATAAAGATTTCGTCAAATCCGTAAAGAACATAACCGTCCAACGGATCAGTACCTTTTTCGTATTCAACCAAGTCAAACCCAGCAGGTCGAGAACCGCGAAAGGTTTGGATATCTTCAATAAGAATAGTTTCTAACGACATGATTAATTCCTTTTTCCATTTGATGTATCTATTATGGACTATTTCGCTCATAATGTCAACAACTTTTTTCAGTTTTTTTAGTTATTTTTAGAACTTTTTGTTATATCATTTATGATTGTTATTCAGTCAAAAATGTCCTCTAGTAATCATAAATGATCGTAGTATTATTGTACTACTACTTCAAACAAGACCTCTAGAAGGAGAATGGAGGCTTCTTGATTCGTATTAATAGTGACTAACGGCTACTTACAATGTATAAATAACATTGAGGGTTTTTACCTTCCGATTACAGGATACTTATGGAAGAAATATTTCAGCTTATATCAGACGTAGGTTTACCTATTGCTGGTGCCCTTACGATGGGATTCTTCATATTCATTATTATTAAACAAATCTTTGAAGGAATCATAGACAGCATCGGCACCTTAACAATGTTCGCAGAAACATTGGAGAATAGAGCAACCACAATGTCAAATGAGATGATCAAGATTGATCTTCTTGTGAGTAGTGCATTAGGATTAAATCCTGACATCGAAAGAGTAGCCCGAGCAGAAAATTTTATAGAAGATGGCAAAGTAGACGTAAGAAGAGATTAATATAATGGATGTAGCGAGTTTAGTCAGTGAGTATGGCTTTCCTGCCGTTATGGTAGTAGGTCTTGGGTATTTTGTATATTTTGTGTGGAATTTCGTTAACACAAAATTACAGCCTGAGATTGATAAGCAACACATGGCTTTAATCAAATTGATAGATAGAATGAGAATGTTAGATCAAGACTTAATACGATTACAACAGAAAGTTGATGTTGTACTGAAATATCGAGAAATTGAAGAATTGAAGAAAAAAGGTGAAAAGACTAATGAAGATTAATGGAACACATTTAGGATTGCTTGTAATAAGTTTCTATTTCACTGCGCAAGTCTGTGCAGAACCTATAGTACACAAATTCAAAAATCCGTCATTTAGCGGAGTAGGTACTGGTGCTCATTATTTAACAATTGAGAATCAGGAACACTCAAGAAAAGAACAAATCAAGGATGCTATGGAAGCAGCCGAGAGAGCAGCACAACGAGAATTAGATAACTCGACACTTTCGAAGTTTATAAGAAACCTTGAAAGTAGAATTTATGCTCAGTTAGCAAAACAGTTAGTGGACAATATGTTCTCTAACGATAATGCAGTAAGGTTTGGATCTTTCGTATTAGAAGGATCTACCGTAACCTATGAAGTAATTACGAATGCAGATGGTACTGAATTTATTAAGATGACAATTGTTGATGAAAATGGTACTACAACTGTTATTGAGATTCCGATAGGAACAGGAAACTTCGGGGGCGGTGACCCAGATGGCGGCTAAATTACTTACAGCAATTATGTCAACTCTTATCTTGGCGAGTTGCGCACAAATGCCGCAATGGTCAGAAGGACCTGCGAATTGTGAATACGGGCAAGGAAGATACGTTGAAGGATTTAACAAAACTCGAGACGAACATGGAGACGGTTTAGTACTTGACCAAATTAATACAGGCGTTCGTAAATATGTTGAGACAAAACAAATTTGTGTTGAACAGCCTCAGGTGGTTAAGTTACCTGCCTATATAGATTTACTTAATCTACCTCCTGCAGAAAATAAGCCTGTAGTAGCAGTATATGGATTTTTAGATAAGACAGGACAAAGAAAAGATTCTGTCACAGGACAGAGTTTCTCCACTGCGGTAACACAAGGTGGAACAGAATTATTAATAGATGCTTTGAAAACAGCAGGTGGTGGAACCTGGTTCAGAGTAGTAGAAAGACAAGGTATTGACGCTCTTGTAAGAGAACGTCAAATCATTCGTTCAGGTCGTGATGAAGCGGCAAAGAAACTGGGCGAAGAATCTAAGGGTGTTGGCCCACTATTGTTCGCGGGAATGATAATTGAGGGCGGCATCATTGGTTATGATAGTAATGTAAAAACAGGAGGCCGCGGAGCAAGGACGCTCGGAATTGGCTTTAGTAGACAATATCGTCAGGATGTCGTGACTGTCTCCGTACGTGCAGTATCCGTTCTTACAGGTGAAATATTATTAAACGTCCAAACGAAGAAATCAATTCTGAGTTACGGCTCAGGAGGAGACGTCTTCCGCTTTATAGAGCAAGGTACTCAGTTGATTGAATACGAGGACGGAGTTGGTAATAATGAAAGTGTAACATACGCGGTACGAACAGCAATTGAAGCTGCCGTGCTAGAGATGGTGTATCAGGGTCACGAACGTGGCTTCTGGACAATTAACGATAAAAAAGAGGAAGAATAATGATACGTAAAATATTAGGCCTATCTTTATTATGTGCGTTTTCTTTCAATGCGCATGCGCAAGCGACTGACGACAATGAAATCAATATCGACCAAACTGGTGATACTTTAACATTGTATGTAGATCAGTATGGATATGGTAACAAGATCGGATTGGATAACTTTTCAACCGGATCAAGTGCTATGCCGATAACAGGTTCTTCATTAACATTTAATATTGACCAAATAGGAAATGAAAACTTGTTCTTTGGTACTTATATCGGTGACAGTACAACTGTTAACGCTTTATTTACTGGAGATTCTAACTCTTGGGATTGGAACGTAGGTTATATTGGTTCATCCGATACTTCAACAATTGATGTTGATATTACTGGTGATTCAAATACTATGGACTTTGACCAAGGTTATAACGCAAGTGCAGAAAGATTAGACCTTGACTTAACGGTTATTGGAGACAGCAATATTTTTGATGTTGACATTGACGTTGACGACGCTGTGTGGAATATGGATATCACAGGCGGAAGCAATAACATCAACACAATGCAGAAAGACGGAGCAGAGCATGAAATTAACTTGACTCACGTTGGGTCTTCTGCTGATATTGATATTAACCAATTATCTGGAACATGCCCTACAGGCGTAAGTACTTGTAATGGTATTATCACACTAGATATTGATAGTGAAAATGCTACAATCCAAATTAATCAGAAAGACAGTTCAACAGATTCGTAATTCCAGATTCTTTGTCCTGTCTTTGTGCATGCTTCTGTCACTAGCGGCAAGTGCAAGTACAGGTGCGGCAGAGAATATTGGTGGAATTGTTGAACAGACTGGTAACGGTAAGATTGTCCGGGAAGAAGGCGCTGTACTTGATGCGGCCCTTATCCCGGACATTCAACTTAACGATACCGCAGAAACCTCTCAAGGAAGAATGCTTATTCGATTCTTGGATGAAGCAGAGCTTTCTTTAACAGAACACACAAAGGTATACATAGATAAAGTATACTACGACCCAGACCCAAGTAAATCAAAAATGGCAATGCGTATGGCATTAGGCACAGCTCGGTTTGCGTCTGGTCGTTTAGGAATGGTCAATAAGAATAATATTGATATTCAAACACCCACGGCAACGGTATCAGTTCGTGGAACAGATTTTACAACAACCATTGACGAGTTAGGTAGATCACTTGTAATACTTCTACCTGACCAATATGGTAATCCTTCAGGCGTTATTGATGTAACAAATAACGGTGGTACAATTACTTTAGATGAAGCCTACGCTGCTACAATGGTAAGCAGTTTAGATACGGCGCCAACAAGATCAATCACAATGCAAAACATTACTCCAACAATGATTGATAATATGTTTATTGTAAGTCCACCACCTGAAGTAAAGGAAGCATTAGAAGAACAATATGAAGACGAATCAAACCAAGATCAAGGATTACTTGATTTTGACTTTTTAGAATTCAATGAATTAGAATATGATGCGTTGGAAGAAGATGCTTTAGAATTTACGGAGCTTGACATTGATTATCTTGATGTTGATTTTTTAACGGACTTATTGGATGTAGTTGAAGAACTTGTAAAAACAACTGCATCTCTTGATGATAGAGCAATATCAGGAAGTTCATTAGGAGCAGAATTAAAGGGAGCAACATTCGGTATGAATACTGACTCTCAATATAACATTTATGAATCAGCAGGAAAAATATTCTTTTATAGAAATGTCAATGGAGTAATAAATATTGCGTTCGCAGTAGATTCTTCGGTTAGGATTGAAACGAATGTAGATGGTTACGAAGGAATCATAGATCTTAACGGAGGAAATGATTCCATAATCGTAATTAGACAAGGAGGATAAATAATATTATGAAAACTCGTAGTGAACATGAAGAAAGAGCCTGGGCAAGATTTAGAAAACAAACTCCTTATATATGGACAACAAAAGACTTAGCACATGTCTTTGCGTTAGGTCTATTATTTGGTATGTTAATGTTAACCCCTTCCGTACTCGCAGACAATTTAATCACAATTGAACAGACAGGTGATAATCTAAATTTAGAGATTCAGCAATACGGTGCTGATAACGAAGTTAAAATGTTAGACCAATATTCGTTCATTAATTCATCGTCATTAGATTTATTAATTGTTCAATATAATACTACAGGTAATGATAACACAATAGTATTTGATGAAATCAATGGCACAGGTAATGAATTTAAATTAGGACAAGGTGTTGCTTTTGATAATACCACACAAGGTTGGAATTATGATGGTTACGAAGGTGGTGGTCATTATATGGAAATAGATTTATACGGTAATGATAACTTTGTTGAATGGCATCAAACAAATCAAAGTGGTGCAACTGACGGACATGATTTTAACTTACATGTTGCTGGGTCTGATAATTGGATAGATGGAAGACAACAATCTTCAGGCGCAAAAGAAGCAAACGTTACAATTTACAATTCAGACAATACTTTAACATTCAGACAAAAAGGCGCCAACGCAAACCATACAGCAAATATTACTTTAGATGGTATTTACGGAACGGATGCGCTTATCAGACAAAATAGCACAACCAATCAAACATATAACTTATCAGTAGATTGTTATACAGTTGGTGGTTGTTCAGTAAACGTGATACAAGAATAATGGAATTAGATATTTACGGAAATCCAGTAGGAACATTATATCCGGGTGATGAAGGTTGCCCTCAAGATATGATTTGTTTAACCGAAGAAGGATTTAACCAAATGCTTGCTGAAGCTGATATGCATTACAATGCGGAAACGTTTCAAGTTGAGCCGATGGGCGACGCAGAAGCTATTATAGATTTTACAACAGATTTGCTATTTTTAGATATATGGACAATTTTAAATATGGCAGTTCCTTTAACAATATTCGCAGTGTATGGATTGACTCTATATGCTGGATTCAAATGGGTACAAAAACAATTTAATTAATTATGAAAACATTATTACAAAGAACTATTCAGGATAAAGAAGTCAATTTATATCCTGTTTGGTTAATGAGACAAGCCGGAAGATATATGCCAGAATATATGGCAATGAAAGAAAAATCAAATGGCTTTTTAGATATGGCTCTTACTCCTTGGAAGGCTGCTGAAATTACAATGCAACCTATTAAAGAGTTTGATATGGATTGTGCAATTATATTCTCAGACATACTTATTGTGAATTATGCACTTGGTCAAGAATTAGATTATACGCCTGGTCCTGTTCTTGGACCATATTCAGAAAATTTTTGGAACACAACTTCAGACGAGTTTTACGAAAAGTGTAAATATGTATATGAAGCAATAAAAATAGTTAGAGAAGAACTTGACGATAGTAAATCTCTAATTGGTTTTGCTGCAGCACCATATACAATATGCAAGTATATGTGTGATGAAAAAAGATTAGATGTGGTACAAAAATTAGTACCTTATATTATTGAACATCTTTGCATGCAAATTGAAGCAGGATGTGATACAGTACAAATTTTTGATAGTCATGCTTGTGATATATCAGAAGATGATTTTTATGAATATGTCATTGAACCAACAAAGCAAATTGTTGATGTAATAAGAGCACATTATCCTGATGTATGTATCATTGCTTTTCCAAGACTTGTTGGTACAAAAATAAACGATTACATAGAACAAGTAAATCCTGATGCAATTAATATCAGTGATGATTTGCCTGTGGACGAAATAAATGCAGAAGTCATTCAAGGTGGCATTTCAGTTAAAAGATTAATAAAAGGAGAAGACATAACGCCAGTTTTAAATAAGATGAAAGACAGGCCGTATATTGTAAACCTTGCTCATGGAATTCATAAGACAACTCCAGTTGAACATGTAAGGCAACTTATAAATACGACAAAGATGTACCGTAAACATTTCGGAGCTTAATATGAAAGACGAAGTTACGATAGTTGTCCCGTGTAAAAACGAACAATTTTATATTCATCATTTGCTTGATGGATTAAAGAAACAAAAAGGTATAGAAGGTATAAGAATTTATATCGCAGATTGTTCAACCGATGACACAAGAAAGGTCATTGAAGATAATAAAGAAAATTTAGATGTTGTTATTATTGAAGGAGGACCTGTTTCAGTTGCTAAAAATAACGGAGCAGCTTTAGTAACCACACCGTATATTCTTTTCATAGATTCTGATGTTAGATTTTTTTCAAATACAGTAATCTATGATACTCTAAAACAAATGAAAGAAGAAGATTTACATTTAATAGGATTAAGTATTAAATGTTATGACAATGATTGGAGAGCAAAGATTGGCTTTTCAATGTTTAATGTAGTAAATAAGATATTGTCAAGATGGATTCCCTTTGCTGTAGGAGCGTATTGTTTAACTCGTAGAGATAAGTTTTATGAGCACGGTGCGTTTCCTTGTAAGTATCCAACATCAGAAGATTTTCACTTGTCGAGAAAATATGATCCAAAGAAATTTAAACTTGCCAAACATTACTTTGGACAAGACAGTAGAAGATTCAAGCAGATGGGATATTTTGGTATGTCCTGGTATTTAATTAAAAATTTCTTATATAGAAATAACCAAAAGCATTGGGATAATATAGATGAAAAAAGATATTGGTCATCGTAGTGTATTCATTTCAGATTTACATTTAGGTAGCAAGCACTGCAGAGACGAAGACTTATTAAAATTTCTCAAAGAAGTTAGAACAGAAAAGCTTTATTTGGTCGGTGATATTATTGATGGTTGGAGACTTCAGAAAAAATGGTATTGGCCAAACAATCATAATAGAGTAGTTAAAGAACTTATTCGTATTTCAAAATATACAGATGTTTATTGGATAAGCGGTAATCACGATGAGTTCTTAAGAACAATTCCAAATATTAATGTAGGTAATATTGAAACACATAATAGATTAACTCATATTGGAGCTGATGGAAAAAAATATCTTGTAGTACATGGAGATATGTTTGACTATCTAATGAGAACAAAATTTGGTAAAACAGTAATGCATCTTGGTGACTGGGGTTATGATAGATTAATCAACATTAATTATATAGTAAATAAAATAAGAAACTTCTTTGGATATAAACCTTGGTCATTAGCAAAATACCTTAAAAGAAAAGCTAAGTTAGCCTCAAACTTTATTGGCGAGTTTGAAACAGAAATGGTTAAGTACGCAAGAAAGAAAAATTATGATGGAATTATATGTGGTCATATTCATCATGCAGAAATAAAACAACACGACGAAATCACATATATGAATGATGGTGATTGGTGTGAAAGCTGTTCAGCATTAATTGAAGATCACGAAGGTAATTGGAAAATAAATTATTATGCTTAAACAATTAACCAAGTGGTGGACAGTCTTATTTACAATCGCAGGATTTGCTTCTTTAAGTATTATTAACCCAAATATAATTCAAAGTATAGAATACGCTTATTATGATACCTTACAGCAAAATAAAGAAAAAGAAATTATTGAAGACATTGTACTCGTCAACATCGACGAAAAAGCAATCGCTGCCAAAGGTCAGTACCCTTGGCCTCGTGGTTCAATTGCTGATTATTTACGCGACGGTCCTGACGATAGCCTTTATGTTCTTAACGTAATATATTCTGAAGAAGATAGATTTGGGGAAGACAACTTACTTGCATTTGAAATGCAACAAAAGGCGGTGGTGTTGGCATCAGCACCATCACAACAAATAACCGGAGGAGTAGGCAACTTTGTTGGAGTTGCTACGTTTGGAGAACAAAATGAAAATTGGCTTTACTCGTTCCCAGGTTTATTATATCCTGTGGATCAAATTAGTAGTTGGGCTTTTGGTGTTGGGGCCACTGTTAGCATACCTGACCAACCCACAGGAGTCGTGCGAAGGTCGCCGCTCGTTATACAAGCAGCCGGGAATTCCTACCCATCTCTCGCCCTCGATACCTTACGTGTGTACACAGGAGAACCAAGCTACCAAATGAAGGTAGGCACCAATGGTGTTGAATGGGTAAGAATAGGAAAGCAAGATCCTATTACAACAAATAGCTTTTCTGAATTACCAATTGCGTTTTGGAATCAATTTGAACAAATAAGTATCACCGATCCTTTACCTAGTGGAAAGGTTCTTATCTTCGGAGTAACAGCCGAAGGTGTCTCTAATCCAGTTTCAACCCCAACGGGTGCAATGTATCCCCACGAAGTTCAAGCACATCTGATTCAGACCGTTCTTTCAGGAGTTGAAATAAAAATTCCCGACTGGTCTGCAATATTTGAGCTTTTCTTTTTGGTGGTTGTATGTCTAGGAATCCTTGGAGCGGTCTATGGATTGCCCATAATTCCTGGGGTGATAACATCTCTTCTTCTTGTCGGGTCCGGATACGGAGTAAGCTGGTGGCTTTGGAGCGACTCACTAACATTTGTTGACGCATCTTTGATTTCATTAGGTTCCTTAGTGGTGTTTGCACAATCATCGTTCAACAATTACTATTTAACATTTTTAGAAAAGCGGGCAATCATGAAACAGTTTGCCGGTTATTGCTCTCCAGAAGTTGTTACTATTTTACAACAAAATCCTTCTCTTGTCAAGGATGGAATGAAGAAAGATGTAAGTATTGTATTTAGTGATCTTCGAGGATTTACTCCATTAGGCGAAAGCTTCGGCGATGATGTTAGAGGGCTGACTACTTTGATGAATGGTTATATGGATGCTATTACACAACCTGTTCTAGATGCAAATGGAATGATCATAAAGTATATTGGAGACGCAAGTATGCATATACATAATGCTCCAATGGAAGATAACGATCATGCAAAGACTGCAGTCCAAACTGGTATTAATATGTTAAGAGCGGTGGAAAAATTTAATGATAAGATTACAAAAGAAGGAAGGCCTCCAATTGGTATGGGGGCTGGGATTAACAGTGGCTTGGGTTATGTTGGTGAGATGGGTTCTACAAGTCGACATAGTTATGACATCCTTGGAGATTCTGTTTCAACAGCTGCACGAATTGAGTCTAAATGTAAAGAATATGGTTGCTTATTATTAGTTGGAGAAGAAACGGTTAGTAGATGTAATCCTGAAGAGTTTCTTTTCTTAAAGGTAGATGATCTTGCTGTGAAAGGAAAATCAGTAGGAGTTGGAATATACACAGTGTTGGACTTGGTAAAAGATAAATACAATAAACCAGCAGAAATGCATGAAGCGATGCATTCAAATTATCAAAAGCAAAACTTTGATAAGGCGATCAAAATATGTAATGACCTTATGGATTGCTTCGAAGGACAAATGCAAGGTTATTATAAAATGTGGATTGAGCGTTGTGAATATATGAAAACGCAAGATTTGCCAAAGGATTGGAATGGAGTTTTTATCGCGACCACTAAGTAGTTTATTACTAGGATTGTTTTTATTAGCAGTTCCAGTAGAAGCATATGTTCCAAAAGACCCATTTATTTCTGAACTCTCAGAAGCACGAAAAGAACTTATCAGAATGGGGCATACAGCTCCTTACAATGAATTAACAGTACGAAGAGTCGTTGTTGGTAAGGCAAGAATAATGCCGAATGGTGCAATCATTACATTACCTCATGGTCCTGATATGGTTCCCTCTTTTTACGCCTTACAATACGATCCAAAATGGCAAGTAAAAAAAGAACCTGATTATACAATATCTTATTGGTCCGACAGAGAAAAACGAATGATAGATATTTTATTTTTCTCTGCTCAAATACTTGATGTTTATTCAACTTATCGTGGATTAAAATACGAATGTATCACTGAAGCAAATCCTTTATTACCTCAAGTACCTGACCTAACAGAATTAATAGGATTAAAACTTGTTGTCATTGGTGGATTTAAAAATTGGATTGAAGCCGATGAAAATTTTTGGTATGGGTGGAAGCTCGGAGCAGGAATGACAACAGGTATGGTTACAGTAAATAACTTTAGGCTTTTGAAAAAAGCACAAAAGCAATGTAGAAGAAGATAAAAAAAGGTGGCCTTTCGACCACCTCAACCGGTTGGATTGCACTCAGGTTATGCAATCGTACTTATGCTGTAAACCGTCATTCCCATAAAAATAGAAATTAACAAACACTCGATACAGATTTCACTATTGAGGGCAATCCGTTTTACGAATGCTCTCATTTCCTTCCTCTAAATATTTTTAATATGCCGCCCAGGGTGCCAAGGTAATACCCAATACTTAAAGAATACTTTTAACATTTTTTTAAACACCAGGATTAACTCCCACTAAAGAAATCAAAAATATACTTACTAATGTAAATAATTCTAGTCCTTCTTTGATTTTTTCAAGCTTCATACTTTTACCCGTTACGAAAAAAGATTTTTCTTTTCCCTATAAAAGTATATATAACCAGAATTGATAATCTATAATAAAAATATGATATATTTTACATGCTGTAAAAAATACCTTCTTCCTCTGCTATACACTCATCATAAAACTTTTTAAGAGGTGCGTATTGATTACGAATCTGAACTGGCATTACACCACCAGAATCTATAACCCATTGTATTTCTCTTGCCAATTTTCTTGCGAGTTGTATCTCCTTTAATATTCTTGCATCCATAGTTGCCTATTGTTTGAACGCTGATATTGCTTTAATCTTAAGATCGTTAGTCAGCGTAATTAAATCCACAACCTTAAGTGTTTCGTGATTTTCCGCGAAATCATTTGTTGGATCTGTTCCTTCAGTAATCACTTCAATAGTTAACAATGCACAAACATTATTACCGTCAATAATGATCTCTTCAGGAATAGCGGTAATCCTTAATACAGAATTAAAGATTTGTTCATTAGCTCTACAGACAGGTAAAATACCTTCAGCAGATATATCCCAATCTGTCAAAGTAACATCTTTATCAAACATCTTTTCTAAGGTATCAATATCCTTATTACTAAATGCGTCAAAATATTTACGAATGACATCTTCTCTTGTTGCAGATTCCATTAAGTACGCGCTCACTTTTCATTTCTCCAATCTTTAACCCATTTAGAACCATCACGTTCAGCGTCTAAAAATACTGCATTTGTAAATGCCATAGGTAATAGAACTCCGATATGAACAATGATACTTGTAATAGTAGAATAACCTAACCATCCCATATAGTAAGATGCAACAAATCCAAAGTACACCGACCACATAGTAAACAATACCAACATAAAGTAGGTTTGTAAACTTGGATCTGGAATAAACCTCAAAGGATTATACTTGGCATTCATTACAAGTCTCCAACTATCCACGACAAATAAAATTGTCTTTTTCAATATATTCATGCTACACTCCTTACATGTTTACAATCGCCGCGGAACTGAAATCCTTTACAGTTGCATTTACCGTCCACGATATAATATGTATTCCCATTACTACCTTTCACAGGAATACCGCCGAGATTATCTTTTTCTTGATAATCTCCAACCTTTACAAACTTGCGTCTTGATTTAGAAAACTGTTTGATTGGTGTCTTATACACCTTAAGATCTCCACCAACAGGTTGATATGCAACAAGTTGTGTTTGACCATTTACATGATAGAAACCATTATGACAGTTATAGTCTCCCCAATCAGTTACTTCTTTCAAGATCTCAATCACTTCATAAACTCCACTAGAAAATTATCACCTTTTTTATTGATGTAATCTGTTCCAAGCCAAATAACTTTAACTGTCCAATACCATGCAGTAAAAAGTATAACTGGAATAAAGACAAGTATTACCTTACCTACATATTTCCAATCAGCAGCTGAAGCAACGGCATCTAGGCCGTCATTAAAATATTCAATTAATGGTTTCATGTATTGTCTCCATCGAAATATTTTACTTTACTCTTATCAAATACTTTATGATAAGTCCTATTGAATAGTCCACCTTTTTCCCAAAGGAGTGGAAGCCTCTTTTTCTGATCTTTTTCGTTTGCCATGTGCAGTCCTAAGTATGTAAACAAAACTGCGAAAATCATAATGACGGCAATGAAAAGATTATTTACTAACGTCTCCATTATTTCACCCATACATGGTTATACTTTGAAGGATAATTTTCACAAGTGTAATTAAACCTTTCATCGTAATTGATTACTTTGACACATTCACCTGTTGAATGCGATATATGAACATCAGGAATTGATGCTACTGAATTGGCAGCAAAGAGTCCGATACCTACTAAGATAACGAATCCTATTGCTCCTACAATAAAGTTTTCTAACTTTTTTAGTTCTTGGTCAAAATACATTATGCTGCCTCCGTTAAATAAGTTTTAAGTTCAGTAGAAGATAGGATAAGATCATTATCCATAGTGAAGGAAGAAGAATAGAATTTCCTCTCCTGTCTTGGAAGCATAGTCCAAGTTTCAAATTTAGACTTAATCTCAGGCCTCATATAACCGAACTCACCATTCATAGTTCTCTTTTGAGCAATGAATCCATATTCGGCTTGAATGATATAAGTAGGAGTTTCCCACTCTTGAATGTGGTCCTCAAGTTTGAAGTCAGCATCATCGATGACTGACATGTCAAGAACGTACTCTTTTGAAGCATCGTTATAATACGTGACTAATGTCTCAAGCGTATCCCAGAAAGATGAAGATTGCGCTTGCTCAGCGGTCACATCCTCAACAATGTATGTATCACCACCCTTGAACTTCCAGTACGCATCAGCGCCTGTACCTAACGAGCCGTCCTCGTTCCAAGCATAGTTTTCACAATATTGAGTTTGAATAACGATTTTCATAATTCCTTCCTTTTCCAATTTATAGAACAATTATACTCTATATCATAATGAATGTCAATAGTTTTTATGAAAATAAACTAACTTTTTTCACCATTGATTAGATCTTTACTGAATCTGTATCAATGTCGGCCATAAATCCTTCTGGATTCACATTACCGAGGACTATTTCGTTCTTCAGGTAATCTATCGTATCGTAAATAGCATCCTGTATCGTCTTCTCAGGGACCCATCCTAATTCGTTTGCCTTATCAATATTGGCAAAAATTGTATGAGCTTCTCCATTGATCTCTGGCATCATATCGTATTCCAAAGCATCTACTGAGATTTCGTCTTTCAAATAGTCGAAGATGATCTCCGATATTTCGTATAGAGAATGACTTTGATTCATACCTAAGTTATATGTCTGATTAATAGTTCTTTCATCAGTTAGGCATTGTAGGTGGAACTTATTTACGTCATCGACATGAATAAAATCTCGTCTACGTGTACCGTCTCCAAATATGATTGGATTATTACCACCTAATAGTCTAAGTGCAACTCCTGCGAATAGAGGAGGTACAGTTCTCTTATAGTCTTGAATCGGTCCTGCGATATTAAAATACCTTAGAGCAGTATACTTCAATCCTCTTGTCCTTGCATAACTATCTGCTATCAAAGCAACTGCTGCTTTTGAAGCTGCATAGAATGTTGTAGGATCTGATTGAGATTCTTCGTAACCGGTCTCAGGTAGTTCAACATTTTCATATACGGCTGATGTCTCTGAAAAGATAACTCTGTCACATCCACACTCAAGTGCTGCATTAAATACATTAATAGAACCAATGATATTGTTCTCTGCTGCAAGTTTAGGATTATTATGACAGTCGTAAATAGATACTAAACCACCAAAGTGAAATACCACATCAGGCTTTTCAATACGCATGATATTTGTAATATCGTATGTGTCACGAATATCTGCTTTGTAGAATTTACTTGCTTGGTCATGAAACTCATCAACATATACCGATTGAGCAAGATTATCAACTAAGACAACTTCATGCCCGTTTGCATTAAGCATAGGAAGTAAATTAGTACCTACGAATCCTGTGCCACCCGTAATAAGAATTTTACTCATCGTCCATTACCTCGGTTGCTTTTTCTTTAATTTTTTCTACGATCTCAATGAGCTGCTCAATTTCAGATGCATCTCTATCGGTATCAAGTTCTACTTCAATTTTAATCTTCATGATATCTTCCTATCCTTCCACATTGAATCTGATAGGTATCTATGAATATAGACATCGACAGCTCCAGCATTTTCCATTCCACCAATCACATCTCCGTGGTATGTATAACCTCTGAGTTGACCTGTTCTATGGTGTCTTATTTTATTGATTGGCTTTCTGCCTTTCAAAGATGTTCTGTACCTAAGAGGATATCCTCTTGCGTCCCTTGCATCGTAATACTTAAGATCTTTATTAACTTGCTTAACAAGACTCTTAATAGTTTCTACCTCAAGCATATCACCTGCACATTGCGTACTAAATGTTCCTACATAGGCATCTGTTCTCACTTTTCCGTTTTTATCAAATTTCATAATAACTCCAATTATTTTAATTTATACAGCTATTATACAATAGTTCTTTATGAATGTCAATAGCTGTGATAAATTAAAATCCATGAAAGTGGAAGCTGCTTACGCAGCCTCCGCCATTTCAACCGCAAGATTGAGAGCATCAAGCTTTCTCTTTGCGTTATGTCCGAACCAAGCAGCAGCAGCTCTTGTATCCGCAGACCTACCCATTTCGTGGTCAGTCATATAGGTTACTGAGTTGTAAGCATTCCACCATGTTCCTGGTGACATATCAGCTCCTGGCTGAGTATCAACGATTTCCAATGCACGTTCAGCAGTTCTTGATAGAACCTTACCTTCTTGATTAGAAGTACCGAATACTTGAGCAAGGAATGTCTTGTAAGCAGAATCAGAATACCTTTTTGAAGAAAGGAATTCAGCAGCTTCTTGAAATTGCTCTACACGATTATGAGAGATACCAAGTAACTCTTTAACCATATCAGCATTGAAGTGATTTCTATGAGACAGCCTTACTGCAGGTTGACCTCTTTCAGTTAAAGCCATAGACAGAGTATTATTACAAACAACTCTTGTCATTACGAACTTAACATCAATAGACTTACCATATACATGAGGATTTGAAAATAAAAGATAACCTTTTACTTGATCGTCATTTTTAAGGGTAAATCCATCTTTGACATCAGCAGCCGCAAAGACCATTTGACCGTCCTTTAGACTACCTGCGGTGTCCATCACCATATCACCATTTGCTACGAATTCATTAAAGAACTCAAAAGCTTCTAAATTTTGACAAGGTTTCCAGTTACCTGAAACATTCGTCAAGATCTTGCCGTCAGTATCTCGTACCAAAGCCTCTTGACCTGTCTCAACTTTTTCACCGTTGATTTCAACAAAAGACTTCTTCTTAGAAACTGTCCAATCAAGATTAGCAGCTTGCATCATTTCTATCGGAGTCATATCATCCGATACCGGAACACCAAGACCGTGCCAAGGGATTCCTTTACTTTCACGATAAGCCATTGCAGCTACACCGTTTACCATTTCTAATTCATGTGCCATAGTTATACTCCTTTTCCATTCATTAGTTATTAAATTTCTCAGTCCAAGCTTTGAAGATCTCGAAAGATTCTCCTTTGCTCAAACCAAACTCATCTTGAAGCACCTTGGGAGCGCCGAACATATTAATAGTTCCGCTCTCTCGTAGTGCATCCAAAAACTCAAAATATTCATTAAGCGACATCAGAAAGAACTCCTGTAATTCCTAGTAACTTGAAACCCCAATCACAAACAATGTAATGATCTCCTGTGTCCTTCTCTACGATGATATCACCGACTGAAGTACTG
>Ga0213866_10000170_pt1 | contig 54909 bp, 38 predicted proteins | sample PICome_11_FD_160079 | JGI IMG/M metagenome (GOLD analysis project Ga0213866, IMG submission 160079) | Coastal seawater microbial communities near Pivers Island, North Carolina, United States - PICO284 | ecosystem: Environmental > Aquatic > Marine > Coastal | place: USA: North Carolina...
ATAGGCTTTAAAGGAATGGGCTCTGAGAAAAAGCAACCCAAGGGTAAGTGTTTTCGCTTGTTAGGGAATAACTGCCTTCCGTTGATATGACGAAGCTAGAGTAGGGGGATACAGGTCAACCGCCTCCGACAACGAAAGTTGAATCTCTTTTAACAAGATGGCTGAAGCGACTCGAATGATGTTTCAAAGCTACCTTCGCCCGGCAACGGGCGAATTATGACTTCACAATCTGAATGATATTAAAAGCAATACCACTTCGTTGTATTGCATTTCTCATTATCAATTAAGAAATTATAATTGTGTTGAGTGTAAACGAAAACACAGTTGAACGTAGTTCAACTCAAATGTATATAAATACATTATCAATTAATTGGATTAACACGAACAATGGTAAAACTCCTAGAAGTAATTTCGTATAATGACTATGAGATAGTGAATGAAGAAGAAACACCTGACGCATCACGAAGGCCTCCTGTTGGAACTATTATGTCAGCAGGTGGAAACACTTACGAATTCAAAGGAGCTATGTGGGTTAAAATCAACTCTGATGGTAGTGATGGAAGACCTGCATCTCGAGATATACGAGCAGAACTAGATGCTCAGTGGGATGAAGTAAGACGTAATCCTGCTGGAAGTGCTGATGATATGGAATCTGCAAGACGTGGCAGAGTCAATGTTGAAGCAAGAGCTGCCCTTTGGACAAGCAACAATACAAATCATTTTGTTAAAGTTGGATCTCATGCTTTTAAATTTGATACTGAAGATGCTGCAAAAGATTTCATGCGCACTTGGAATAGAGGCAACAGCACAGTTAGAACTGACATGCTGGAGCAGTTTGGTAACAGGCGAGTAGGAGCAGGCACAAGATTTGCTGAAGGTTGGAGATCTGCCGGATTCCAAAGCATCGATGAAGCTATTGATCGTATGCCTTTTGTTAGAACTATTCTTGCAAACAGATTTGTTCAATCAGTTTTTAAAGTTTTTGAAGTGTTTGGTTGGTCAACTCTGTTGTTGCAAACTCACGTTGTAAACGTAGCATACTGGAAAGACTTAGCCGACAAAGGCGAATTAACACAACAAGAAGCTGAAGATCTTATTATGAGCAGCCAAGCAGCATTTGGTGCTCAAGTTACTGTGTTGCTTCTTGCTATGTTTAGAAGTGGCAGACAAATACGTTTGTTCCTCAGTGGCGCCCGTGTTATTACAAACATGTGGGCAGCTGTCGCTGCCAGCACTGGTGTTGGTATACCTGGTGCATTAGCATTAATTGCTGCTAGAGAAACAGCATTTTTCCTAGTTCAATACCTGTTGACAAGACCTGCAATACAAAGAAAACTTGCAGAAACCATTTCAAGTTTCTTAGACTATACTATTATTAGATTTGCAGTTGAAAGTCTAGCTGGAATAACTGGCGCAGGACTTGGCGTAGCAAGTAGAGCACTGGATGACATAGGCTTGGGTTTTGAAAATCTCATTAGAGATGGCGGTTGGGAATACACTCCTAAAGATCAAGAAGATGTAACACAAGCATTTGCAAGCACAGAGTGGGCCAAGTTGATTTTCCAAGATGTGCTGTTTCCTCCTGATAGAAATTTTGAAGTTCCTTATATTGCTACAGGAGAACGTAGAAGATTATTGCAAAGCAAACTGGGCAGCATGTTTAGAATTACTTTTGAATCACAGTCTGATGCAGAACTGGGCACACCTTCAAATCCAAAACCAATGTCCAGTCAACAACTAGGACAGTTGAGAGATCATGTGTTTGTATTTTCGTCAACTGAGTATGAAAGATTGAAAGACACACACGAGGTTGTAGCTATATCGGATGTAATGGGCCAACGTCCAGGTGGTAGCAACGAAATGACATTCCTTGCACCAACACCAGAAGCACTTGCATCAGGACAACCGTTGCCTGAACCTGATAATGTTTTGTTTACATCTAGTGGACAAATGATAGAAAGACCTGCGCCGCAGGATGCAAGTGGAGACAACATTGTAAGGATTGCTCAAGATGCAATTGACAGTGTGCCTGCAGATCCAAGCACAAGCCCAAGACGTGGATACGAAAGCGGACAAGATACACAACAAGAATTACCCAGTTACTTACAAAGAGGCAATGATGTTTCGGCTATGAGAAATGCTCAAGCAAACGCTGATGCATATGGAGACATGGGCGACGATATGCCAAGACTGGCTGGACCAGATACAATAGTCGGAAGAACTATTAGCAGAAATCAAAGAAGACGTTAAATCAACGGCAACTTTGTATTCTTAGTGTTCTCAACATTTTCTTTTATAATTTTTTGTATTATTTCTCTATCTTCAAGATCCATGTCGTATAGATAATTTTCTACACTAACACCGCCACGCATATACCAAGACACTCGATAGGCTAGATCTTTTATTGCTTTAATATCTAGTTCGTATCCATCGGCTAGTGTCTGTATCTCGTCATCTTCAAGGAACACTAGCCTTTGACGAAAAAATCGGATTGATCAATCCTAACTGCAACTTTATCTTCTTTTTCACAGGCTTCACACTGAACATTTTGCGTTGGCATTTGCCAAACTTCTACTTGAGATTCTATGTGTTCTTTTATTGTGTTATAGAAACTAATATCGTTGTCATCCAAAAATTCTTTTATTTCTAAAATATCAGTTTCTTCAATACCGTCAACGGTAATGCTTTTTATGCTTCTAAAAATAAACTCCACAGTTAAAGTTGCTATTTGTTGTAGTGTTTCATTTATAAATGCATCTCTCTTTTGTTCGTCGGTTATCTTTTGAGATTGTATTCTCAATGCTCTAGACAATGCTATATTACGCTGTTGTGTTTCACTAAATTCTTGATAGGTCAATGGTCTAATTTGCACTACAAAATTTTCAATTTGTATTTGATCTTTGTATTCTAAACTGTTGTAATAATCCAAAAGTTTTTGAATATCAATGTCATAAGAATTTTCATGTTTACAATGTTTGCATTTATGATTTACAGTTAGACCTGACCCGTATGTAGCTAGTCTAATAGCTAACAATAGATAGTCTATATCCAATGTAACCAACTGCATAGGATTTAAAACACTTGGAACACAACTTCTTATGTTGTTTGCTGTTGCCTGTCCGTTGATAAGTGCATCTGGTGTTTTGAAAAGTATTTCGTCGTTTGCTGTCATGCTAAACACTGGCAATTCAGTGAAATCACCGTTGTTAACCACAGTTGCATCATAAAATTTGCCTCTGCTGGGCAATGTTGCATAGATCTTAGGTTGTCTACGGTATTTCTTTAAGGGACTGATTTCATTTTCCATTGGTGTATCCTATAGGTAAATAGTTATATATCCATATATTTATTTGGATATTTCAACACGAGGTTATAGATTTGGCAGATGCAACAGACATAGGAATTTTAGGCGATGTAGCAAGATATGCTAGCAGTGCATTAGGCGATGCTGCAAAAGCGTCTTTAGGTCTAGCAGGTAACCTTTTATCTGGCAGTAGCAAGTTAAGTGATTATAGCGAAGCATTAGCTGTTAATACACCCTTACTTAAAGAATTTTCAACTGTTGTAAAAGGTTTAGTTAAGTTTGCAGAACAAAACTTAGAAGATTACGAAGGTCTAGCCAGCATGGGTGCGTCTTTTGATGCTGACACAACTCGCATGAGAACCGCAGCAACAAAAATGGGATTAACCATGGAGCAGATGACCGAAATGGTTGCTAACAATAGAGAAGGGTTAGCAGCATTTGGTGGCACTGTAAACCAAAGCATGACAGACTTGATTAACTTTAATAATCAAATCTTAACCAGCGATACCGGAACCTACTTGCGTAGATTAGGAATGAATTTCCAAGATGTAAACGACACATTGATTGCATACCAAGAAATAATGGAAGCCGGAGGTAGAGGCAACAGTTTAACCGAGTTACAAAGACAACAGGCTGTTGAAGAATTTGCAACAGGCATTGACGAACTTGTAAAACTAACGGGCAAAAACCGTAAAGAAATAATGGAAGAAATGAAGGAACGTAGACGCTCTGGAGAAATGCAAGCGTTCCTTAATACTCTTGGACCAGAACAGGCTGCTGCTGTTCAAGAACAAATCAACACAATGCAGCAAACACTCGGTCCTGTTGCTGCACAAGCATTCCAAGAAATACTTGCATTTGGTGCTCCTATTAACGAAGCTACACAAAATTTTGTAGCAGGTATGGGCGGCGCAGCTACTGATATGTATGCTGCTGGAGATTTATTTAGATCTGGTAACCTAGATGCATTTGCAGCACAAACCGATAATGCTATAGGCGCTATGACCGATTATCAAAACTCGACTGAGTTTGCACAAACAGCTATGCTTGGTGGAGTGGGAGGTCCGGTTGCTGAGGCACAGGCTTCTGCATTAGAAGGTAGTTACGTCTTTAGAAATCGCATGGCAGAACTTGCTGAAGAAACAGGAAGTGTTGTTGAAGCTATGAGATTAGCAAGACAACAAATTGCAGAAGAACAAAACTTACAGAGAACTGCTGGCGATAGTGCTCCAAACTTAATTGCTGCTACACAAGACTTACAAGAAGCGACAAGGCAACTAGCAGAAGCTACTCAACAGGCAGCATTTCCAAGATTAGAAGAAGCAGGTTTAAGAGCAATCGGAATGATAACAGATTCGTTACCACCTCCGGGAGAAGTTGCATCAATTGTTGCAAACACTGCTGATAATTTATTCAATCTAGCAGAACGTGGAATTTACGGCGACATTGATACTGCAAACATGGGCAATGTTAACATTGGTAGTGCTAACGGAGAGTTAACTCCAGGAGATGTTGCAGGGCTTGGAGCAAGCGGAACACCAGACGACCCTCTTTCTGTTACACAAGTTGATCCGGCAGCTGAGCAAACTGTTGAAAATATTGAAGCACTTGATAATAGAACAGCGGCAGTAAATGATGCAATTGAAAGATTGCGAGGCAGTAACGATGCAATGGATGCTACTAGAGTATTAGAAGCTGAACAAATAATGGAAGGCATAGTAACTGCTAGTGCTGAAAGAGCAGCCGCAGAAGAAACTTTAAATGAAGCAAATGCTACGCTAAGTGAAGCAATTGATACAGGTGTTATTCCTGAAATTAGAGCAGCACAAGATGCTGTAAATGCAGCAGAAGAAGCATTAAACACAAAAATAGAAGAAGAAACACAAATATTAAACGATGCACTTGCAGCAACTAGTGATATGATAAGATCATCAATGGAATATACAAACAGACAAATTTCTAGATACGAATCTGATCCAAATTTTGTTGGAGGGTTTGATTCTGGAGGTAACATTCCTAGCGGAGCGTTTGGTATGGTTGGCGAGTATGGCCCTGAACTAATAGGTGGACCTGCTAACGTAGTAGGAAGAAGAGAAACCAGTCAAATGATTTCTTCGATGATGAGAAACATCAGTAGTTTAGCAGATTTACCACAAATGATACAAGACCAAACTGTGCCTGACACCGACGTAAATGAGATAACTACTAGTAGCAACGATAGAACCATGCAAGCACTGGGATCATTGTTCAGTAGATTAGAAGGTAAGTTAGATCAATTGATTACAATAGAAGCTAGATTATCTGACACAGGTGTTAAGACACTGAGAGCAACAAGAGGGCTAACTGGCAATCTCCACAGAGGAATAGGATAATGAGCTGGAAAAAATATTTTACACCTGTAAAAACAGGCAATAACCCAAACGGTAGTTATTCACCGTTTAGCGGCAGAGGAGTAGGAAATCCAGGACCTGCGTCTGCAAATTACAGCAGTCACCTCCCTGACGTTTATGTTGGCTCACCTAATCGTATTGAACGATACAATCAATACAACACTATGGACAGCGACAGTGAAGTAAATGCTGCATTGGATATTCTAGCAGAATTTACTACACAAAAAAACAAATCAAACGACACACATTTTAGATTAGATTTCAAAAAAGAAGCAACTGGTTCTGAAGTTAAAATTATTGGCGAATATCTGCGCCAATGGTGCAAATTAAATCAGTTTGAAACAAGAATGTTTCGAATATTGCGCAATTCTTTCAAATATGGAGACCAATTCTTTATTCGTGATCCAGAAACTCAAAAATGGTTTCATGTTGATCCTAGTCAAGTTACCAAAATCATTGTTAACGAAAGCGAAGGTAAACGTCCAGAGCAGTATGCAATAAAGAATTTAAATTTCAGTTTTGGAAATTTAGAAGCAACACCGTTGAACCAAACAAACAGCTATGGTCCAGGAGGCACAGCAGGTTATCAGCAAGTGCCTAATCAATTTGGAACAGGCGGCACTAACACTCCACCTGCAACAACTTCTAGATTTGAACAAGGCGAAAATGAAACTTTTGTAGATGCAGAACATGTTGTTCACTTGTCAATGAGCGAAGGATTGGATCAAAACTTTCCATTTGGCAATAGTTTACTAGAAAGTATTTTTAAAGTATACAAGCAAAAAGAATTGCTTGAGGATGCGATTATTATCTATCGTGTCCAACGTGCGCCAGAGCGCAGAGTATTCTACGTTGATGTGGGCAACATGCCATCACACCTTGCTATGCAATTTGTGGAGCGTGTAAAAACGGAAATACATCAAAGACGAATCCCATCCAAGACAGGTGGCGGAACAAATGTCATAGACTCATCTTACAATCCACTGTCAATCAACGAAGACTACTTCTTTCCACAAACTGCAGAGGGCCGTGGATCAAAAGTTGAAACTCTACCAGGTGGCACCAACTTAGGAGAGATTGATGATCTTAGATACTTCACCAACAAACTGGTTAGGGGTTTGCGTATTCCTTCAAGCTACCTACCTACTGGGGCTGATGATGGTGCATCGCAATACAATGACGGGCGAGTGGGCACAGCATATATTCAAGAATTGAGATTCAACAATTATTGCGAACGTTTGCAATCAATGCTTGAAGAAGTATTCAATAGAGAGTTTAAACTTTACTTGAATAGCAAAGGTGCAAACATTGATTATGCAATGTTTGATCTAAAATTAACACCTCCGCAAAACTTTGCAGCATATAGACAGGCTGAACTTGATAACAATAGAATAAACACCTTTAGCCAAATGACAGCTATTCCGTTTGTTTCAAATAGATTTGCATTGAAGAGATTCTTAGGACTCAGTGATGAAGAAATCAAAGAAAATGAACAGCTATGGAAAGAGGAAAACGAAGATATTATTCAAGTTGACGTTGATCCGGCAGGAGAAATGCGCGGCGCTGGAATTAGTGCAGCAGGCATGGCAGGAGATGTTGGTGGCTTAGAAACTGACTTAGGTGGAGACTTAGGAGGAATCGAAGGAGGAGATGCTGCACCACCCGACACTAACACAGGTGCCGACTTAGGTGCTGCACCTGCTGGCGCAGAAACTGCTCAAACGATATAAATAATAATATGCTACTACGTGAACTATATTATTTTGATCCAAAAACAATGGAACCTGTTGAAGATTCTACCTATGAAGAACAGGACGATACCAGTGTGATTACTGTTGATGACAATCGTAAAACACGATTAACATTAAAAGATATTAACAAAGCACGTAAAGCAACTGATGCTCATATCAAAGAAAAAGAAAAAGAGCAAGAGTTTATAAAACAAATGTATGGTCAGCCACCCGAAGGAGCAGCTGGCGGACTATAAATGGAAATATCATTTGTTTTAGGCAATGGTGTAAGCAGACAATCAATTAATCCAGATAATTTAAAAGCACACGGAAAAGTTTACGGGTGCAATGCCCTGTATAGAGAGCACAAGCCAGACTTTTTAGTTGCTGTTGATACAAAAATGATAATGGAAATTACAGATGCAGGGTATCATAAAGATAATGTAGTCTGGACAAATCCAAACAAACTTACCAAAAATTACAATGACTTAAATCTTTTCAACCCTAATAGAGGTTGGAGCAGCGGACCTACTGCACTATGGTTAGCAAGCAAACATGGTGCAAAAGAAATTTACATTTTAGGATTTGATTACGCCGGTTTAGGCGTCAATAATGGCAGTGTAAACAACGTATATGCTGGCACAAAAAACTATAAAAGTGTTAACGATAGAGCCACGTATTTTGGCAATTGGGAAAGACAAACTATGACTTGTATTAAAGAGTTTCCAAGAACTAAATACTATAGAGTGGTAGAACACGAACACAGTTTTATCCCTGATAAGCTAGAAGGATTAGCTAATTTAACGCACATAAGTATTGAAAAATTAAACAATAAATTTAATATTTCGTAATAATATTTTAAAATGGGCTGTTTTGACCCCATTTTCTGCGTATTTTTTCTAAAAAGTGTAAATATAATAGACAGCCTTGTAAACATATATAAAGGAGATAAACAATGGCAAAAGCAAACAAATTTGAAGAAATGCTTGAGCGCCTAGTAAACGAAGATCGTGCAGGTGCAGAAGAGCTATTTCATGAAATCGTGGTAGAAAGATCACGTGAGATTTATGAAAACCTACTTGCAGAAGATGAAGAAGTTGAAGAAACAACTGACGAAGAAGTAGATGAGTCTGCAGAAGACGAGCTAGATGAATCAGATGATGAAGATCTAGATGAAGCAACTGACGAAGAAGTTGACGAAGCAACTGACGAAGAAGTTGACGAATCATTTTTTGATGAAATGGGCGGTGACCCAGCAGACGACATGATGGGTGACGTTGAAATGCCTGGTGCTGACGAAATGGGCGGCGACATGGGCATGGCTGGCGATGACGACATTGAAGACCGTGTAATGGATCTAGAAGACGAACTAGAAGCATTAAAGCAAGAGTTTGAAGCTATGATGGACGGTGAAATGGACGACGAAGAGCCTGCAGATGACATGGACATGGACATGGACATGGGCGACGAAGAGCCTGCAGATGACATGCCAATGGATGTTGATTCAGAAGAAGGCGACGACGAAGAAGAAGCTGAAGAAGAATCAACTGAAGAAGCAGTTGATAAGTCAGAAACTGAAACAATGCGTGAATATGTTGAAAAAGTAACTGCTAAAATGGGCGACAATGGTGCAAACACTCAGTCAACTGTAGCAAGTGCAAACAACATGGGTGGCACAGCAGGTAATATTGCTCAGTCAGCAACAGCTAGCGATCCAGAAGTAGGCGCTGGTAAAAAAGTTGCAGGTTCAGCATTAAATGATCAAAACCCAAAAGAAGATTCGGCTGGTAATATTAACACACCAGGCGGTAAAGCGGCAAAAGCAATGAAAGCTATGCCAAAAGGCCACGGCGCTGAGAAAAAAGGCGCAGGTGAGACTGCCGACAGTAGTGCAGGAAGCACAATTAGCGGCAACTAAGGACTGATTGATGAGATTACTAAACGAACATTTGAGTTTCGACCAAGCTAAAATAGTAGTTGAGTCTGCTAATGAAGGTAAAGATCTTTATATGAAAGGTATTTGCATTCAAGGCGGCGTTAGAAACGCAAACCAGCGTGTTTATCCCGTTAATGAAATTGGCAGGGCTGTCACCACGCTCAGCGAGCAAATTAGCGGTGGCTACTCAGTGTTAGGTGAAGTTGATCATCCAGACGGTCTAAACATTAACCTTGACCGTGTGTCACACATGATTTCAGAAATGTGGATGGACGGACCAAATGGTTACGGAAAACTAAAAATCCTACCTACTCCGATGGGAAATCTAGTGAAAACAATGCTTGAAAGCGGCGTTAAACTAGGCGTCTCATCGAGAGGTAGCGGTAATGTTACAGAAGATGGTAGCGGTGAAGTTTCAGATTTTGAAATTATCACTGTAGACGTTGTGGCGCAACCAAGCGCCCCAGGCGCATACCCAACACCGATTTACGAACACCTTATGAATGCTCGCGGTGGTTATAAGGCGTTTCAAACATCTAGGGAAGTTCAAGGCGATAAACAGGCACAGAAGTATTTAAAAGAGAGCTTATTAGGTATAATAAGCAAACTCCAATAACGAGGAGAGGATAGACAATGTTAGATGCTTTAAAATCACTCTTCGAAAACTCAGCACTATCGGAAGAAGTGCGCACTGAACTAGAAGAGGCATGGAACGCAAAGGTGAAAGAGAATCGCCTAGCTGTAACCGCTGAACTACGTGAAGAATTTGCTAAAAAATATGAGCATGATAAGAATACAATGGTAGAAGCTATTGATTCTATGATCTCAGAAAAACTTAGTGAAGAAATTGCAGAGTTCCAGGAAGATCGTAAACAACTTGCAGAAGCAAAAGCAAAGTTTGCGGTAGCAAAGCGTGAAAATGCCAATCTAATGAAGACTTTTGTTAGCGAACAGCTAGCCAAGGAAATCAAAGAACTACACAAAGATCAAAAAGCAACAGCAGATAAATTTGTTGCTCTTGAAGAATTTGTTGTAGAATCACTAGCTAAAGAATTAGCAGAGTTTTACGAAGACAAAAAAGATCTTACGGAAACAAAGGTTCGCCTTGTCCGTGAAGGTAAAGCACACATTGACAAAGTTAAATCAGACTTTGTTAAGAAAAGTGCTAAACTTGTATCAGAAACTGTATCAAAAGGGCTTACTAAAGAGATTACAGCTCTTAAGGAAGACATTGAAGATGCACGTAGAAACGACTTTGGTCGCAAGCTATTCGAAGCGTTTGCTAACGAATATCAGCATTCTTATCTAAATGAAAAGAGTGAAACTGCAAAAATGTTGAAAGTAATTGCTGCAAAAGACAAGCAATTAAAAGAAGCAAAGCAGGCTGCGGGTAAAGCAATAGAACTTGCAGAAGCACAGGCTAATCAGAATAAAATGATTACCGAAAGTGTTCAACGCAAAGACAAAATCACAGAGTTAGTTGCTCCATTAAGCAACGATCAACGTGAAATTATGACAGACTTACTGGAATCAGTTCAAACTAGCAGACTACAATCTGCGTTTGACAAATACCTACCGTCAGTTATTGACAGTAAAGGTCCAGCGAAGAAGAAGGCAGTTTTAGCAGAAGGCAAAGAAGTAACAGGCAACAGACAACAAACAAATGACGTTAAAGCAGGCGCAGACCACAATGTGGTAGATCTAAAACGCCTTGCTGGATTGAGTTAAGGAGATACCAATGTCAGAACTATTAGAAAGCCGTTGGAATGATACCAAGTCAGCACTTCTTGAAGGCCTAGGTGGCACAAAGAAAGCAGTTATGGCTACTACACTTGAGAATACTCGCAAGTATTTGGCTGAGACTGCAACAGCAGGTGCTACTTCAGCAGGTAACATTGCAACTTTAAACCGTGTGATCCTACCAGTGATCAGACGTGTAATGCCAACAGTTATTGCAAACGAACTAGTTGGTGTGCAACCAATGACTGGTCCAGTTGGCCAGATTCACACTCTACGTGTTCGTTATAGCGATACACAAAACGCAACTGGAACAGACAATGATGTAACAGCAGGTGATGAAGCACTAAGCCCATTCAAAATTGCTGAAGCATATTCAGGTGATGGCACAGCCGGTAAAGCAGCAGCAACAGCAGCTCTTGAAGGTAGTGCAGGTAACCGTCTAAGCATCCAGATCTTAAAGCAAACAGTTGAAGCTAAAACTCGTAAGTTGAGCGCACGTTGGACTTTCGAAGCTGCACAAGACGCACAGTCACAGCACGGCATCGACGTAGAAGCAGAGATCATGGCTGCTCTAGCACAAGAAATCACTGCTGAAATTGACCAAGAAGTTCTTGGTTCACTAGATTCACTAGCTGGTGGAGCTGCTGAAACATACAACCAATCAGCGGTATCAGGCACAGCCACTTTCGTTGGTGACGAACATGCTGCTCTAGCTGTTCAGATCAACAGAGTGTCAAACCTAATCGCTCAGCGCACACGCCGTGGCGCTGGTAACTGGGCAGTTGTTAGCCCATTTGCGCTAACAATTCTACAGTCAGCGACAACTTCAGCATTTGCTCGCACAACTGAGGGCACATTTGAAGCACCAACAAACACTAAACTAGTTGGAACTCTAAACAACGCAATGAAAGTATATGTAAACACATATGCTGGCGACGATGCAGCAGTTCTAATCGGTTACAAAGGTTCAAGCGAATCAGATGCAGCGGCATTCTACTGCCCATACATCCCGCTAATGAGCTCAGGTGTTGTTCTAGATCCGTCAACATTCGAACCAACCGTATCATTCATGACACGTTATGGTTATGTTGAACTAACAAACACTGCGTCATCGCTAGGTAACGCAGCTGACTACCTAGGCAAAGTTGATATTACTGACACAGCAGTAAGCTTCAGCTAAGTCTATGTAGACATAAAAATACAAAATAGGCCCTACGGGGCCTATTTTTATGATAAGTAGTTCTAGTGGAGATACAATATGCCAATTGGAACAATTTACAAATATAATTCAAAAAGAAAGTTCAGTGTAATTAGACCTAAAGAATGGAAGACTGAATTGTTTGATGTCTTGTTTGAAACAAAAAGTTTTGCATGTAAATTAGGGGACAAAGTTGAGTATGATGAAAAAGTAGTCAACGGAAAAAAATATGCAGAAAATTTAAAAAAAGTTGAATAAAAAGGTTGACCTACTTAGGTTTATTTGCTATATTATAAACATAACAAAGACGACGGTCCGAGTTAGATAGTGCAAGGAAACGCTGCTTGGTAGAGGCAGTAACTTGGCTAGTAGCTGTAGTGGCAGCGCATGAGCATGGAGACATGAAGATGCGTATTTTGGAAGTAACTATCCGATGCTAGGCTCCGCTGAATTAATGGACAGGATCTGTTGAGGCGGTTGTTGGTAATCCTTAATCCAACCTATCAATATTATAAGGAAGGTCTGCTATATTTTAGCAGGCCTTTTTTTACACATTATAACCCATTTTTTCTTATTTGATAAATACTTATGTCTAACAGCGAGCCGCGAGGCGGACTTATGCAGGAACCCACTGCGTAGACCTAGAACGTCAAAAAGGAGAAAACAATGGGACGTCCAGTAAATAAAAGAAACTTCGGTGCAACCGGTGTTGATGCAACACCTACAGTGCCAATTAGATTCCACGATGGATCAAGCCTTATTGAAGGTAAAATACTTTCACAAAGAGGAACAAACAAATTTAACTGCTCAAACGACGGTGATACAATCACAAGAATTTGCAGATTAACATCAGATGGTTCTGCTCCAAATGCAGAATTTGAAGCACAAATAATCGGTATAGCAGCAGGCGGTAATGCAGTAGCTATTAAAAAACTGTTTAACAGAACAGCAGTTGATTATGATAACAATCGTTATACATGGACAACTGAAGACGACTCGACAGAATCACTACTACGTTTGACAGCTATCTAAGGACTTTATAGATGGCCAGCAAGATTCAACGATTAGGCGTAAAGGATTATAGGATTATTCTAGATACCGTAGGAGATGTCTCTGGCGGTGCTGATAATGCTTCAATCACATTGGATGTTGGTGAATTTGGTGCTGTTAATATAACCGGAGCACTAGATGTTGCCGGTGAACTTACTTCTATTTCTAGCACAGATTTAGAAGTTTCTGACAACATTATCTACATCAACGTTGGAGGTGGATCAGCAGGTGGTATACCTAACACAAATCCATTATTTGGACAAAGTGGTATCACTATAGAAAGATTTGCCATAGACGGTAATAATCCGCAGCTAGTCTTTGATGAAGCGTTAAGAACAATTGATGGTTCAAACTTTGGTGACCCTAGTATTTTACCAGGTAGAAAAGGTGCATTCAGTTTCCAATCTGAAAATTCAGGAGCAGATCCTGATACTAGACTTAGAACAAATTTTGGTTTATGGACACAGAGTGTAAGTGTTGCAGATGATCAAAATCTATATTTGTTAAACAACCAAGCTACGGCAGGAGCAAATGTAGGAGATGCAGCTGAAGCTACCACAGGTATTGTTACAGTAAGAGGAACTGCATGGGAATTAGATGGTGGTAGCACTCTTGTTCCATATGAGGAAAGAGTATTTCCATATGAAAACAGAGATGCAACTAGAAAGATTATCAATGTAGACGGTAATCAGGATAGACTAGCAAGTCCTCCAGATCAGGATGCATTAGTAACAGTTAAAACATTAACAGACTATGTAAGAGATTATCACGAGTTCAATTACCAAGGTAAAATTGCAAAAGATTATATTTTTGGTAGTGAAACCAAAGTTGAAATTTTTGATGATGACGCCGACGGATTAGGTTCATTTAGAATCGACGTAGACGTTAACGGATCACCAAGTGCAAAGTTTTATTCTACAAGAGTAGAATTAAATCAAATACAAGTTTCGGCAACTGAAATATCTTCTATCGGTGCTAATACAAGTGTAACACTTAGAGGCAACGGCGAAGGTGTTGTAGTAGACGACTTCCAAGAGTTTACAGTTCAAGATCCTCTTACTGTTGATACACCAGTAGCAGGAACAAGAGTTTATGCTAATACTTTAGCAGACGGAGGCACAGGACTTTACTTTGCACATCAAGACGGAACCAGAGATGAATTAGTTAGTAGAAATAAAGCATTACTTTTCAGTATAATATTTTAAGGAAGCAAAAATGGCAATAGCGAATACAACAATAAATTTAACAGACACTTTGATACTAACTGTTCCTGCTGATAAGTCTTATGCTATTACTACTATTTTGGTTTGCAACACTGCGGTAGACGACGGAACCGGTTTAAGCGATACAGGATTTGACATGCATGTTATTCCAAATGGACAAACAAAAACTGATACAAATCTAGTTATCAATAATGTAAGAGTAGCAGCGGAAGATACATTTACTTTTAATGTAGAAAGAATAGTATTAGAACAAGGCGATAGCGTGGTATTTGTTGGTAGAACACCGACAAATTTAAGTGCAACAATTAGTTATTTGGAAGTGTAAATGAAGTTTTTTAAGAGACAAACCATACATGAGAGAAAGGTCGGAGACGGTAGTATAATACTGACTGCTGACGGTAATGTTGAAATTACTCCTCCAAGCGGAGAGGTAACAATAGATGGTAATGTCAACATTTCCGGAGATGCCTCTGGACCAAAAACAACTGATGTATTATATGTTAGCCAAGATGGCGACGATGCAAACGATGGGCGCAGCGAAGGAAAGTTTGGTGCTAAAAGAACTATCAAAAGTGCAGTAGAACAGTCTGTTCCTGGAACAACAATTATTGTTGCACCAGGTGATTACTATGAAAACAATCCAATTACTTTACCTGACTTTGTAACTATAACAGGGCAAGGCGAACTACGTAATACAAGAATATTTCCAAAAAATAACACACAAACAATTTTTTATGTAGGTAACGGTTGTTATCTATACCAGTTAACATTCCGTGGTTTAAGATATCCAGGCTGGTGTGCAGAAATACGTCCAGGCACACTTTGCACAACCTCACCTTATATTCAAAACTGCACAAACATGAATGGTCCTTGGCTTAATGATGGAACAGAATTTATACCTTTTGAAACAGTTCAAATAGAAGGCATCGAACCTAGTGCAAGACCACTGATGGTTGAGGATTATCCAGATTTACCATTTGACAAACAAATAAATGACACTGGCGGCGGTGGAGGTATGTATGTCGATGGTGACGCATACGATCCTGCTTCGCTTGTGTTTTCATTTGTTGCAGACGCATTTACGCAGATTGCTCAGGGTGGTATAGGATTCTGGATTGATAACTTTGGTTATACTCAAATCGTTTCTTGCTTTACAGTTTTCTGTTCAACAGGATTTAAAACTACAAACGGCGGTTACCTGTCAATTTCAAACTCAGTTAGTGACTTTGGATTAGAAGGTTGTGTTGCTGACGGGTTTTATCCAATTGCATACACCACAGCAAAACCTACCCAAGACTATTTTTCAAGTGTAGCTAGTGTGACTGTAGATAATCCTGGCGCAGGGTATACATCAGCACCTACAGTTACTTTTGAAGCACCTGAAGGTGCTGGCGGAATTACTGCTACAGGCACAGCAGACATTGATAACACAACAGGTAGAGTTTCTGGAGTAACAATTCTAAATGGAGGAAGCGGGTATACTAGAATTCCTTCAGTTACATTTTCAGGAGGCGGACCTACTGTTGACGCCCAAGGTATTGTAAACTTATCAAGTAACACAGTTATACAAATTGACAGTTTGAGAGACAAGCCGGCAACAGGTAGTATTATAAAATTCCAAGAGGACGACACATACTATTTCATTACTGGTTCTGAAATAGTTCAGCCTCCTTTTGTTTACGATGAGGACGTATGTAGAAGAGATACAAGGCGAATAATTGATGCTGTAACCGGGGATGTTGTTCTAGGAACAACCTATCAATCTCAAGCAGCAGCTACAAGTTATTTACGTGCTACAGCAAGCAAAGTTTTACTCGATCAATTAGCACCTACAGTTTATGCATTAGAAGCAGCTAGAGACTACATGAAAGCTGAAATTACTAATGAAGCAATGAAGGATGAAATTGATCAGCGCTTTAACATTATTACCAGCACATTAAATGCGGGTGATAGCAGTGTTATACCAGAAGCTGGCAGTGATTTGGTTTTAAATGATCTACCAGATATTGATCCAGGTATAAAACAAGCTAAAGACAACATCTTAGATAATAGAGATTTTATTATTGAAGAAGTAACTGCATACATAAACGATCAGTTTACAGAACTCAGCTACAACCAATTGCAATATGAAGAAGATATGCAAAATCTAATAAAAGGTATTGCAATGTATGTTGCTTTAGGCAGCAATCAACATGTTGTTAGATTAGGACAAGAAATTGAGATTAGAGCTAGATTTAAAACATTGTATATCAACAGTTTTAAATTTATACAAAATGCACTAGAAAATCTTGCTCAAGTCCAAGCAGATGCTACAGCTTTAGAGCGTGTAACTGAAGGAATGAATACGTTTGTTAACATCACAGACGATGGCGATAGCAGTCTTATTGTAATCGATATTCCAAATCACGATGGTGCATCAGGAACTTCAAATCCAAAAGACGCAAAGGATCAATTGCTTGCAAACAAAGATTTTATAACAGCTGAATTTGTTGCCTATATACAAAATGAAAATCCTGATTTTACAATTGATGCAGCACAGTTTGAATTAGACTTTGAAAGATTTGTAGAAGCATTAGCATTTGACGTGTTGTATGGTGGCGATAGTGCTACAGTGCAAGAAACCAAATACTATTATGGAAATTTTGATTTTACTGCTCTAGAGTCAACTGAATTACAAACAATGGTTGATGCATTTGCAAGAATGAGATTTGTATTAGGAAGAGTTGTTAGAGGACTATTTGTAACAAAAACACCAGGCAATGCTGAATCACAGGACTTTTCACAACTAACAGCAACAGCCAGTGAAGCTGATGCTATTGATGCTTTGTTATTCAACACACAAGATGTTATTGAAAATCTTACACTTACAAGATTGCCTACTGAAAAAACATATCCAGTTTTTGAAACAGAAGCGCAAGCATTGCAAGATGCAGCAAACACAGTATTAGGCCAAGAAACAATAATTATAGCTAATGCACAAGCAGATATAAATGCTACATATCCTACGCTTACTTACAACATAGACAAGTGTAAACGTGATGTAGGATATATTATTGATGCTGTGTATATTGATGCACAATTGGAATCAAACCACAACAGTATTACAGCCGGTCTTGCTTATCACAGAGCAAACACTGCGTATTTGAATGTTGAACAAAAGCCAGCAACAATTATAGCATTATTAGAAGCTAAAAGATTGAGTGTAGATGCAGCAGCTAGAGATGTAAATTTTGCTAATAGAGTAGATGCTCTTTGGACAGATGTAATCAATCTAATACAATATGATCAGTTACCAAGCGAAGGAACTGAATATACTGTTCCTGGCCCAGCAAGCAATGAACTTATATACACACGAGATCAGTTGGTAGCCAACAGAGATTTCTTAAAAGCAGAAACCACTGCATACATTAACAACAACTACTTTGTATACGACCAAGCCAAGTGCGAAAGAGACACTGGTTTAATTATTGATGCTGCTTATTATGATGCTGCATTAGGAACGAATTACAATGCAGTAACAGCAGGTCTTGCTTATCAGAGAGCAAACAGTGCATATGTTCAAAGCGATCAACAAACAGAAACTGTTGCTGCAATCAATTTTGCAAAAGGCGAAGCTAGCACAGCAACAGCAGGCGATGCTACTGCACAAAGTCGTGTTGAAGCAGCATTTGATGAAGTAGTTGATATTATTGTTAACGGAACAACCAGCACAGATGATGCTGCTGATACACTAGTATGGAACACAGTAAACTTACAAACTGCATTTCAGGTTCAAGCAAAAAATCAACTGCAAAATAACAGAGAATTTTTAGCAGCAGAAGCAGTAGCATTTATTGAAAATAACTATGTAAACTTTACTTACGACCAGGCCAAGTGTGAAAGAGATATTGGCCTAATGTTGGATGCAGTAGCACTTGATGTTGCACTTGGAACAAACTATAACAGTGTTACAGCAGGTCTTGCTTATCAGAGAGCAAGTAGCAGTGTAGTTCAAGACGGTCAGCTATTACAGACAAAAGCAGCAATTGAATTTTTAAGAGATGCAACAGTTCTTTTAGGATTTACTCAAGATGCAGAAACAAGAGTATTAGCAGGTTTTAACGAAATAATTGATATACTTGAAAATGGAGTTGTTAGCACAGATACAGCAGCAGATGCATTGGTATTTCCAACTCCAACAGGAGCAAGTGCAGACAAAGTTGCAGCAAAAGATCAATTAATTGCAAATAAAGAATTTATAAAAGATGAAATTATAGCATGGATTGCTGCAAACTTTCCAAGTCTAACATATGACTCAACCAAATGCGAAAGAGATGTTGGTTATATTGTTGATGCATTGTGTCATGATATTTTATACGGAGGAAACTTTGCAACTCGAACAGTGGCAAACAGCTACTTTGTAGATGGAGTCAGTCAACTAGGCGATCCTGCAGAAGAAGCTGCAACGGCAGATGCTTATGGAAGATTAGCAGATATTGTAGGCGATATTGTAATTGAAGCTGCTGTAGTTAAAACACCAGCAAACGCATTAAATCAAGACACAACAGGCACTCCAGCAAGCTCTACAGAAGCAGATGAAGTATCGGGCTTAGTCCAAGTTATAAGACAAGTTATTGCAGATGGCAATTTAACAAGTCTTCCAACAGAACAACTTCCTAGTGTGCTTTGGGCAACAGTAGATTATCAGCAAGGTTACAATACTATTAAAGGCAACAAAGTATTGCTTCAAACTGATACAACTGACTTTATATCAGATACCTTCCAAAGTTTTACATTTAACACTGATAAATGTAATAGAGACACAAAATACATTGTTGATGCACTAACGTATGATATCTTTTATGGTGGTAATAGTGCAAGTGTTGAAGCAGCAAGAAGCTACTTTGTTGGTGCCGTTAGTCAAGTTGCTGGACAGCAAACCGAAACAGCAAATGCCTTAGCATATATTTCTACAATAATTAGAGATGTGTTACTAGATGTAGCGGTTGCAAATCCAGAACAAACTGATGAAACACAAGATACAACTGCAAGCACTGCTACTAATGATGAAGTTACAAAAGCACAATCATTACTACAGACTTTCCAGGATGTAATTATCAACGGAATTGATAATCTTCCTACTGTAACTTATCCAAATGCAAATCCAATTACACCAAGTGAATTAAGCATACAGGCTGCTGTTGATAATTTAGCATCTGAAAAATCTACTATTATTACAGATACAATAGACTTTATTTCAACTACATACAATGGATTTAGTTATGACGAAGATAAATGTGCTAGAGATGTAGGATACATTGTTGACGCTGTTGTTCACGATGCATTATACACAGGTAATTATGCTACACTGGTAGCAACTAATGCTTATTTCTTAGGAGCAGCGCAATACATTCCTCCTAGTCAGGTTTCACAAACTGTAGATGCATTTACACATTTGAAATCAGTAGCAGGTGAATGTATTAAAGGTGTTGCTGTTACTCCTACACCAGGAAATGCAGAAACACAAGTTTTAGGTGGAAATTACGGCACCACAATAGAAGAAGCAACATGCGATGATTTATTTGATCTTGTAATTGATGCTATTAATACAGGTGGCACAGTAGGACCTCAGTATACACAAGTATTACCAGACTTTACTTGGTTAAGTGATGCAACAAAATTGGTTGCAGCAGATCTACTAAGTCAAAAAGCCATAATACAAAACACTGTTATTACATACATTACTGATAACTTAATTGGTTTCGAATACAATATTGACAAGTGTAAAAGAGATACAGGTTATATTATTGATTCTGCAATATACGATATGATGTATGGCGGTAACAAGCAAACTAAACGTGCAGCAGAAGCATATTATAATGGAGCAATCCTAGGTGCTGCAAAAGTCGGAAATGCAGATCAAACCTTAGTAACTGCCTATACATATTATCATTTGGCAAATGTAATGCAAAAGGTAGCAAACAATGTTGCTATCACAAAGAGTTATAATAACCCGGAAACGCAAGATTTAAGTATACCAGATGGATCTACCATAGGCGGTGATACATTAAAAATACTAGTTGATAGAATAGGTTTAGCTATACAACAAGAGTATACTACAGGTTGGACACAACTAGAACACAACTATCTATTAGGTAGTAGTGAATACTTAGAAGATCGAAATACAATTCTCGAAGCCGAAGATTCAATTGTAGATAATACTATTGCAGACTTGAATTTACAATTTGGTGGTATTGCTAACATTACAGTATTCCCAGGAGTTGTAAGTGTAACTACAGATAAATTTGCTGCACTTTATAACGTGTCAACTATTTCAACATCGGGTCATGCCTTTGAATACGTAGGTGCTGGTATAACATACAATGCACTTCCGTTCTTTGGCGGAACTGCAATACCTGAAGAAGAAATTAAAGAATCAAACCAAGGTAAAGTGTTTGCCGGAGGCACAGTTGACCAAATTGGTAACTTTAGAGTTGGTAACTTCTTTGCAGTAAATGCTCTTAATGGTAGTATTACACTTAACGCTAATCAATTAAACCTAAGCGGTTTAACAAGTATTGGACCACTGATTAGAGACGGTGTGCCAGTTGGTGTTGAGATGAAAGAAATCAGCAACAACCCAGCATTGTTAGCAAGCACAGGTGCAATAGATGCAAACACTGTTCCTACACAAGCAGCAGTTTCAACATATGTTGAAAACAGATACTTAAACAAACTTACAGGTGGCACTGTAAACGGTAGCACAACGTTTGATATTGACGTAACTGTTGACGGAACTTTAATTCTAACAAATAACGATTTAGAAGTTCAATACGGCGGAACGGGTGTAAGCGAATTCACAGAAGATGGTATTTTGTATGGTGACACTGCTAACCCTATAAAAGTTACGGCAGCAGCAGGCACATCCGATGCAACAGACAGTTTCCAAATACTCACTGTAACAAGTGATGTTGATAGCACTCCAATATGGACTGACACAATTGATGGTGGTAGCTTCTAAAAAGCTACCACTTTTACTCCTATGATAAATAACTTTATAACGATTTCTATCGTATAAAAACGGGCGTCTGCATAGACCTGACCCAGACCTAAATAGGAGGCAGCCGTAATGGCAACAAAGATTAGACACAAGCGAAGTGCGGTCGCGGGTAAACAACCCCTAGTATCTCAATTAGATTCAGGCGAATTAGCAATTAACACAGCAGATGGTAAAGTTTTCCTACTGCGTGACGATTCAACAGTTCAAGATATTACAAAACGTATTTTTGACAATGATACAGAAATTGTTGTCACCGATCAAGGTGCAGAGAATGTAGCAGAAATAAATGTTAGAATGAACGGAGTTGATACTGCTCAATTTACAGCAGCAGGTATGAACTTGTATAATGATTTAGATATCGAAAATGCAAAAACTTTAACATTCAAAGAACTTACCGCAGCAGGCGACGACGGTGTAGGTATTAAAGCACCGGATGTGTTAGACTCAGGTTACAATATGACATTGCCTCCGTCACAAGGAACAGTGGGTCAGATATTAGCAACAAACGGAAGCGGTGAATTATTTTTCCAAGATGCTGATATCTTTGGAGGAAACACAGTATATGTTTCGCAAGAACAAGGTGATGATGCTAACGATGGACAGAGCGCTCCAGTTAGAACTGTTAAAAGAGCCTGTCAAATTGCCTCCGGGTTGGTTTACAATGCAGACGGTAGTATCAACTTTAAACGTGTAAACATCAAAGTTGCGGTTGGCGACTATACAGAACAAAACCCAATTATTGTTCCAGATAACACAGTTATCAAAGGCGACGGTTTGCGTGGTTGTATTATCCGTCCTGCAAACGCCAACTTGGACATGCTACGTGTTCGTAACGCATGTTACTTTGGTGAATTTACGTTCCGTGATGGTGTAGACAACAACTTTGTTCCTACTATTACAGCAGACTATGCCGTGGCATTTGACGATCCTTTTGATCCTGCTGTAACAGACCGTGCAGATTATACAAATCTACCAGATACAAGACCAACAATCTTTACATCACCATATATTCAGAACTGTTCGATTATTTCGTTCTTAGGTATGAACGGTGCTAAGATTGACGGTTCAAAAGTTGAATCACCCAACGTTCCGACATACGGTATTGAGGCTGAGAATCCGGTTATTGGTGCTATACCTGAACAAGGTAAGTCAATGGTTGCTAACGCATTTACTATTCTATCATTTGGTGGAACAGCGTGGCGACTAACCAACGATGCTTATGCACAGATCGTGTCTTGTTTCGAAATTTTCCTACTCAACGGTGTTTACTGTCAGTCAGGCGGATATTGTTCAATTACCAACTCTGCTACAAACTTTGGTTTATATGCTCTTAGAGCTAGTGGGTTTTCGCCAAAAGCATTCCAATTTGATAGAAGTTTTGTTACAGCAACCGGTGCTGCTGACGGAAAACAAACAGTAAGCATTGTAGGTATTAATCGTGACGCTCCTGTTGAAGAATTTGTTTTACGCTTTAGAGAATCAGAATATAAGAAAGCATATGAGTTACTTTTATCAAACAAAGATCTAATTGCTTCAGATGTTGTTACATGGATTAACGGACAAATCAGTGCAGCAACACCTAGTATCTGGGCAGGCTTTACATACAATGAAGACAAATGTAAAAGAGATGTTCAAAAAATATTAGATGCAATTAGATATGATATTTTATTCAACAGTAATTACAGAACAATTAGTGCAGCATTACGCTATTTTAACGGTAATGGAACATATTTCTTAAACAACCAAGTCGACCAAACTGTTGCAGCTTTTGCTCAAGCAAAAACGTATACAGCTAACTATTTGTCAGATGCAACTGCGACCAGCAGAGCAAATGCGCTGTGGGATGAAGTAATTGACATTATTCAAAATGGTGAAGGTAATGCTGATGCATACAGCTATCCTACACCAACAAGCGGCACTGATAATGCTAGTGATACTGGTTATTTAAATGCAGCTACCCAATTAACAAACAACACTGCATTTATAAAAGACGAAGTAAACAGCTGGATTGCAGATCAGGTATCCGGAGAAATAGCACCTTTTACAAGTAGTTTTGTTTACGACACTGCAAAATGTGCAAGAGACATTGGTCTTATAATTGATGCGTTAATTTATGACTTAACCTACGGCGGTAATTTACAAACTTACGAAGCAGCACTTGCATACTTTGTTGACGGTGTAGCACAATACGGTAGCGGCCAGTTAGAAGAAACTGTTGCTGCTTATGGTAGATTGAAAACAGTAGTTGAACAAGTTATTGTTGAAACTGCGGTAACAACATCAAGTGGAACTGTAGAAACACAAGACACAACAGCAGATGCTGGTAGTGCAGCCGCAGCAACCACAGCCGGCGATAGAATACAAGAAATTATTGATTACCTAAACGATTCGTCAACTCTTCCAACTAGAATTGAGCCGGATCTTACTTGGGTAAACAGTAATCCGGAATATAGTGCCTATGCAGAATTAGACACCACAGGTCAAATTAATATAGCACAAAATGTTACACAATGGATTAATGAACAAATCCAGGCTAACATTTGGTATGGATTTACATACGATGCATCCAAGTGTAACAGAGATACTCAACTTATTGTAGAAGCTGTTGCAAAGGACACTTGGGACACAGGTAACAGATATTCACGTAGTGCTGGTCTTGCATACTATACACGTAACTTGCAAGATAGTTCTCAGATAACAATCAGTGGGCAGGAATTACAAACTATTGCTGCTATTGATTATGCTAAAACAGAAGCATTAACGTATATTTCAAGTTTGGCAACAGCAGTGCAAGATTTTGTCGGAGCAAGTTTTGATATTGTTACTACAATTATTAATGATCCTAATGACTTGCCAGATCCTACTGAAGTAAGTAGTGCAGGCGATATTACAAATAATTACAAAACTACTCCTACAGAAACAACATTTAATGCTGCCACAGCAGTCAATGCAACTACTAACATTATAACAATTGTAGGACATGGATTTACAAACGGACAAAAAGTTATTTACGATCCAAATGGTAATGCAGTAATACAAGGACTTGACGACGAACAACAATATTATGTCAAACTTCTTAGTGAAGATGAATTTACACTAGCGTTTGACGATAGTTTGGATTTTGATGTTAACATTATTTCTACAAGCACAGGCACACACAAATTCCTTTCTGGTGTAATAGAATTCTTTGTTGACGAGATTTTAAGTAGTCACACAACTTACCAAACACTAGAATTAGAATCTGGATCTGAAGGATTTGAATTTGTTCCTGGTAGAGCAATTACAGGCACAACAGGATCAAATAATAACAGTGCTATTGTTACAAGTTGGACACCTAGAGATCGTTTACTTGTAGTCAGTATTGAAGAGGTTGCAGTAGGACAAAGTCTACTGCGTATCCAATTTGACGAAACAAGTGTTATTGATTCGGACCATACAAGTGGCACACCTAATACTAATATTGGTGTTAACGAAGCTGCTTCTAAACTAGGACTAGGCACAGCAACATTCAGTGTTACAGCTACAGACGGAAGTAGTGCATTGTCTAATCTATCAAACCTGCCAGAAGTGCAATGTTGGTTCCACAGGCCTTCTGTTGTTAACTCATCTGCACACACTTGGGAATATGCAGGTTCTGGAACAGACTATAATGCATTACCACAAAACGGTGGTAACACTAGATCAGAATACGAACAGTTTGAAGAATTGCCAGGACGAGTTTATTCATCAGGAACAAACGAACTTGGTGACTTTAAAGTTGGTGACTTTATTACAGCGTTTAACAGAACTGGTAATATTACCTTTAGAAACAAAGTGCAGGTGGACGAACTTGATGCACTGAGATTGAGCTTGTCAGATGTTGCTATTGAAGAAATTTCAACCAGTGTTAACTTGGGTGACGATGAAATTGGCGGACCTGCTGATAGTAGACTTCCTACACAGTTAGCAGTAAGAAGCTTTATTAGTAACAGACTAGGTGGCTTTGTTGACAAAACTGTATCTACTGCGGCCGTGCCGGGTGCTATTGTTCAGTTGAACGTCAATGGCCAGCTAAACCCTGATTTGATTCCGGCCACACGTCAGTTTACAAACACAAATACACCAGGTTACCAATCACGACTAGAACAAGTAGACGATATTCCAGCTGTTGATTTGAAAGCTGGTGATATTGCTACTGAGAACTACGAACAGGTAGAACTTGCATTGAGCGGCATCATCACCGCTAATGACGGCGATGAAATAACACAACCTGGTGTAGCAGGAGCCGTGGCGTATTCAAAAGGCAACTACAGCCTAAGCACTAACATACTTGTTGTTACACAGGGCGGTGCCTGGGATGATAACGAAGACTCAACAGGAGATCCATGGGAAGTAAGTGCAGGAAATCTTTTTGTAAATGGCGTAGATTCAGGCGTAAACATTACATCTAAAGGACCAAGCACAGAGATTGTTGACAACTGGTTCTTACGTAGTTCAAATTCAAGTCAGTTCTTGGTATTAGATGCAACTCAAAGTTATACGTTTACCACTGATGAAACATGTAGTTTGACATTTGCAGAACGTAACAGCGATATTGCAACTGTAACAACCAGTGCTGCACACAATCTACAAGTAGGTAATACAGTTCAAATTTTGAACACAACAGACGAAACATTTAATGAAAATGGTCTAGTTTTAAGTGTTCCTAGCTCTACGACATTTACTTACACAAACGTAGACAGTGCTGATCCTACAAAAGCAAGTGCAGCAGCAACAGGAACAGTTAGAACTATTGTTACCTCTGCAGACGGTAATGCTCAAGGTGCTGTTACAGAATTCCGCAGTGGTATTGCTGTAAACGTAGACAACGCAAATATCGTAGGCGGTAGTGGTTACCAGCCTGTTTTAGGAACACTGGTTTACGAAAGTGTGCCATTACAAGCCAAAACAGGGTCAGGAACAGGAGCAACAGCTAACCTTACAATCACAGCAGGACAGGTAACAGATGTTGATGTAAACAGAGGTGGAACCGGGTATGCTGTGGGCGATCTATTAGAAATCAATGCCAGTGATGTGGGTGGCACAGGAAGCGGATTTGAAATAGAAGTAACAGCTATTGAAAAACGTGCATATGTGAATATTTTAGGTGGCGAACTGTTTGTTGCTAGTGCATCATCATTAGACTTTGTGGAAGATAACACTGCTGTTGCTACTGCAAAAGAAATAAACCTAGACGATGTTATAACACATAATTTCTTAGCTGGTGATGTAAGTGGTGGCGGTAATGTTGACTATACAACTTATAGAATAACAATTCCAAACCACGGAATGAAAAATGGCGATCCGGTATTGTATGATACTATAGGAAACGTTCCAATTGGCGGATTGTTAAACGAACAGGTATACTATGTAAAGCGTATTGATAGTAATACTATTGAATTATATGAAGGCTTTGCACTACTTAATCAAGTTGAATTTACAAGCACACCGGCTAACAACAATCATAACATCACACGTCAAACAATAAACATAACAGATAATAGTATTATTGTTGAGGATCACGGTTTAACCACAGGTGATGCTATACGTTTTGAATCATTAACTGATGGATCAAGTGCTAACGAACTGTTCGGCACAGTTGGCGCAGGCGGACCAGTTGACACCGGCTCTAGATTCTTTGTTGGTTCTGTTACTACAAACTCATTTACAATACACGCACTGCGTTCTGACGCATTGAGTAGCATAAACGACTTGGTAACAAATGCTCAAGATATTACAACAATAGGTGTAGGAACTGCTGAAGTTATTACTAACAATGTTCAAGTTGAAAGTGTAATTAATACATCAAGTAGATTGCTTGATAACTGGAACACACTTGCTGTTACAAACATTGACGCAGAAAATATTATTTCGGGAACTATTTCACCTTCGAGATTGGCAAGTGCAGGAACACCTAACACAGATACTTTCTTGCGTGGTGATAGTAGCTATCAAACTGTTGTTCAAAGTCTTAAAGTTGCAAATACAACAGACAACCCAATTACACTTACAGGATCGAGTTTAAGTGGCGAATTCTATGGTGATCCAGTTAACATTGGTATTTCCAACGTCGACCTAGATGTTCTTGGAACATTTTCAACATTAGGTGTTGCTAGATTCTTACAGTCACAATTTGATGTGGATGCAGGCGGATCAGGACAAGTATTCATCAAAGACGGTGTTGTTGACGCAGGAACGTTGGATAGTTTAGACAGTGCTTACTTCCTCAATCCAAACAACCTAACCAGTCTTGTTCCTGTAACTAGAGGCGGAACAGGCATTGGAACTTATACTGTTGGTGCTATTGTATATGCACAATCAACATCAACACTAAATGAATTAGAAATAGGAAGACAAAATACTTTCTTAAGATCAAACGGCACTACACCAGAGTGGGGCACAGCACTTGATCTTGCTGAAGGATTGGACGTTGGATCAGCAGCACTTACATCATCAAGCACAGGTGCTGGTAGAGTTTATAACAGCAATGTAAGTAGTTTAAAAATTGGAGGCGATGCAACCAATATTACAATTGGTAGTGCAGCAGGATCAAGAAATTTATTTACATTTATTGCTAGCTATGAAGCAACAATTTCTAGAGATGTTGCAGTAAATTTAGAAAGCATAGTTGCAAACACTGCTGAAGCAGCAGGCAATGGCGACAAAGAAATTATCTTATCAGATACAACTGGCATTTTGGCTGGAATGATTGTAACTGGTAGTGTGGCTATTCCTGCTAATACAACTGTAAGTGGTGTCACTGACGATGCAATATATCTAAGTAATGCTACAACAGGAAGTATACTTACTAGCACTGCACTAACCTTTACTTATACTCCTTATACTTTAGGTATATCAGTTGGTGATAGAATTAATATTGCAACCAGTGGTGTAACCAATCTAGACGGAACATGGCCTGTTAGTGGTGCTACGGCAACTGCTACATCTTTTACAATTAGAACAGACGATCTGGTTACAGCAGATCCGTTAGATGTTCCTGCAGGATCAGCTACCATTAACGGTAACCTAGTTCTTCGTAACGAAAGTATTGTAATAGGACAAGCAGAAACAGATACTGCACCTAACGATGGAATTATAAAAGGGGTAAACGCACTTGGAACAGATGTTTCAGGTGGTGATCTTACTATACAAGCAGGGTTAGGCACAGGCGCTGCTACAGGCGGAGATGTTATTATCAAAACGGGAGACGTAGGTTCTACCGGTGATATACAAAATGATGCACAAGTAAGAATGCGTTTTAATGCAGGCGGCGATACAGAAGTTACTGGATACACAAATTTCTCAACAGATGGTGCAATAAACTTTCCTGTTGGTAATACCGCAGCTAGAACATCCCCACCAGCAGCAGGTGATGCAAGATTCAACAGTGAGATTGTAGCATTTGAAGGCTACGATGGAACAAACTGGGCACCACTAGGTGGTGTAATTGATGTCGATCAAGACACAAAAATCATTGCAGAGACAAGTGCAGGTGCTGATAACGATGACTTAGACTTCTTTACAGCAGGTGTCCAAAGATTGTCGATTGACCAGGATGGTGATTTTAGATTTGGTGCATCTATTAACAAAGTTATAATGGACGGCGCAACCGGCGACACTAACATTGCAGGCACATTAACTGTAGAAGGTGACTTTGTTGTAAATGGAACAACCACAACAATCAACGCTACAACACTTACAGTTGATGATAAAAATATTGAACTAGGATCGGTTGCATCACCAACAGATGCAACAGCTAACGGTGGTGGTATAACACTAAAAGGTGCTACAGATCACACAATAACATGGTCAAATGCTAACGCTAGTTGGGATTTCAGTGAACATGTAAATATTGTTAGCAACAAAGAATACAGAATTGCAGATACCAAAGTGTTAGATGCAACATCTCTAGGTGCTAACATTGTTGATAGTAGCCTAGTAACCAGTGCGTTAACAACTGTTGGAGCTCTAGACTCAGGTAGCATTACCAGCGGCTTTGGAAATGTTAATATCGGAACAAATACATTTACTGGTAACGGTAGTGGATTGACTACGCTAAATGCTAGCCAACTTACAACTGGCACTGTTGCAGGTGCTCGCTTAGGCGGTAATCAAACAATGGCAGGTGTTAAAACATTCAGTAACACCAGTTCTGCAACTTCAACTACAACAGGTGCTGTTAGAATAAGCGGAGGCTTAGGTGTTGCAGGAGCATTGTTTGCTGGTAGTCTAAACACAGCAGACGGTAGTGGTATAGGAAACTTGAATGCAAGTAACCTGGATAGCGGAACTGTTCCAAACGGTAGAATCACAGGCATATACAGTAACCTAACTGGAACTGGTGCTTTAAACCAAGGTAGTATTACAAGCGGCTTTGGAAATATTAATATTGGAACAAGCACATTTACAGGTAACGGTAGCGGTCTAACAAACGTGGATGCAGAAACACTAGATGGGTTAGATAGCACAGACTTCTTACAACGCACTGGCGGAACAATGACTGGTAACATCACTTTCAGTGATGACCAAGAAGGTGTTGTTTGGAGTAGAAACACCGACGGTGCAAGTATTAGATTCTACAACACAGGTGATGGCGATAGTAACAGTAGACTAGAATTTAACATCAACGACAACGCCAACGAAGACTTCCGTTTCACATATACTCAAAGTGGAACAACAACAGAACTGCTTCGTATGTTACCAGATGGTGGACAAAATGGTATCACATTCCGTGGAAACACTGTTTGGCATGCTGGCAACGATGGACCAGGGTCAGGACTAAATGCAGACCTATTTGATAACCTAGGTAGCGGATCATTCTTACGCAGTGATGCAAATGACAGTTTCTCAGGAACACTTAGTGGTAGCGGCGCTATCAACATCAGCGGTAATATTACAGCTAATGTATTCACCGGAGATGGTAGCGGACTAACAGGTATCAGTGCCGACAATGCTAACACATTAGATGGATTAGATAGCACACAGTTCTTACGTAGCGATGCAACTGATATCATGACAGGTTGTTTGGTATTTAGAGGACAAGTTGACAACTATGACGGTAACGACAGAAGTGCCTACTGGGATTATGACAACAAAGTTGCAGCAGCTTTTGAACCAGCTGCTAACGACGGTGCTGTTGCTATACTATTCAAATCGGTAGGTAACTCACCAAGTGACTTTGCATACATTGTTTATGACGAAGATTATCCAGAAGCAGGAGTTTCTGCTGGTGAAATTGGTTGTTTACTTTTAAGTTCACAAAATGACGGAACAGGATCATCTGACCATGTGCGTGTGAAATCTCGTTTGGTTGTTGAAGCTGATATCTCAAGTAGTGATCCTACCAATGCTTTCCAAGTTAAAGCAACCAACACCACAACAGACTTGTTTAGAGTTGCACGTGGCGGCGGAGTTTTCTCATCCGGCGAAGTTACAGCTTATTCATCAGATGCCAGATTGAAAACAAATATAAGCCCAATTACAAATGCTATTGAAAAAGTAAAACGCTTGAATGGTGTAAATTATGATTGGGTTGAAAACATCGAAGAGTTAGGATTTAATCCTAAAATCAAATACAATGATGCAGGTGTGTTAGCACAAGAAGTGCAAAAAGTGCTTCCACAGGCTGTTGCACCAGCACCGTTTGATGTAAGTGTTAATCCGTCAACTGGAGAAGAAACCAGCAAGTCAGGCGAAGAATACTTAACAGTTAAGTATGAAAAGATGGTTCCGTTGCTTATAGAAGCAATCAAAGAACAGCAAAACGAAATCGACGAACTCAAGGAGATGGTTAAGAAACTACTCGATAAATAAAAGGATAGCCAGATTTACTGGCTATCTTTCTTGACACGTTTTAAATAGTGTGTTAGCATAAACTAAGAAACAGGAAAAATAATGCCATTACCTCCTACCGGAAGCCAAATTACAATGAGTCAGATCCGCAACTACTTTGGATCATCAACAACTCCGATAAACCTAGGCGGAACATTGGGCCCTTTTATTGGCATTTCAAATGGTAATACTATTTCAATGAGTAGTAGTTTTGGTGGTTATTATTTCCCAGCAACATAATAGGAGCACACTATGAAAACACTTTATGAAGTCTTGAATGTAGACTTGGCCGAAGAATATACAAAGGTAAGAAAAGAAAACACTTTACTTGCTCTTGATCTAGACGACGAACTAGAAGCACAAGTTATTGCAGAAATTCAAGCTATGGATATTCCAGAAGATGATGAAAGTTATCACTGGACACACAAATTTGGAAAATTAGCAGGAGCAGATCTTTTAACCTTAGGAAAAGTTCAACCAGAAAACATGTTGGCTATGGCTAATCTAGGAGACGAAGATTTCCAAAAAGCAGTGAAAATTGCAACAACTTCTGCACGTTCAATGAATACGCTTACAGTAGAAGCAGAAAAAGAACTTAATCAAGAGACAGCACCAACACTATAATGCAATTAAGTATTTGTATTCCTGCTCGAGATCAGGTTCATACAGTATTTGCTCGTAGTCTTGCGTATCTTACAAGTAAACTTACTGCAAAGAATATAAATTATGATTTGCATATTGTGTCAAGCAGCGTTATTGCTGAATCAAGAACACGGTTAGCAAATGAAGCATTGAATGCAAATGCTACTCATTTGCTTTGGTTAGATACTGATTTACATTTTCCACCAACTATAGTAGATACCTTTTTAAAACACGACAAAGATATTGTAGCAGCAAACTATAGCACTAGATACAGTCCTTACCAATCTGTTGCATTTACTGATCCTGACAATATAGAGGAAAGATTGGATGCTACTCGTGGTTTACACAAGGTGTGGGCAGTGGGTATGGGATGTATGATGATAAAAGCAGAAGTTTTTGACAAACTTCCTAAACCTTGGTTTGCTCATCAATATAATAATGAAACCGATAACTTCAGCGGCGAGGATATATATTTTTGTAATCTAGCATACAAACACAACATTGATGTTTGGATTGATGCAGATGTAAGTATGCAAATGGCACATATAGGAATAAAGGCTAATAAGTTATGAGAGCTATAGACAGATTTGAAAAATATGGTAGTCCGACTTTTAATGGACAAGATTATTTAAAAAATCATATTTTGGATAAATTTCCAATTGTAAAAACTGGAGATACAAATAATCTCGAACAAGTATGGAAAAACAATTATGATAGCGAATATGTATGGCTTGTTGATGACAGTATAAGAACCTTTGATACATTTCCTTGGTATTTTAGGCCTAGACAAGAAGAAGAAACGTGTATTCATAAATTTCCATATGTGCATAAGAATAGCAAGAAAATTATCAGTTATGATAAAGTAAAACTGGTTCCTACACAAAAACAAAAGTATAAAGAAATAGAACACAATTATATTTGCGGATGTTACGATCCTTATTATGGAAAAGAAAAGTTTGATATTTTCTTTATAGACGGCGACAGCACTCAAAAAGAATGGGCTATGAATAATATTCCTAATGTGCAAATCGTAGAATCTTTTGAACAAGCACAGCAAAGATCGTTTACTGATATGTTTTGGGTTGTATGGCATGATACAATAATGCGTCCAACATTTAAGTTTTCATATGTGCCAGACGATTGGAGTTTAGATTATGTTCATACTTTTGGCAATGGAGATTTAGATCAGCTTGATGGCATTATACTTTGTCCAAAAAACTATGCAATGACTGATAAAGAGTTAGAACACAGATTTTTTGCCAAAAAGAAAGAAATAAGAATTGTAGCTAGCGATCCAAGAAAGTTTGATCAATTTAAAATAAACAATTACAATGATTATCAACACGCATTCAAATACAGCACTACAGAAATGTTTTGGGGAATACCCGACTGTATTGACATTGTAAATGATGATATTTTTTCAATGTATATTTCTTATCATAATAAAGCTGATAGAAAACAAAATCATGTGTTTAAAAATGGAACACGCTACGACGGGCTTGTGTTGTATAGCAAGCATAGCATAGTGACCGAAAAAGAAATAATTTATAAATTTATTGCATCTAGAATTGAACACGATTTAGAAGTAAGTAAACCTAAACCATTTGATAGATTTACTATAAACACTTACGAAGATTATCTCAATGCTATAAAAGATACTACCACAGATATGTTCTGGGGCATTCCGGATGACGTTGATGTAAAAAAAGATTTTAAATGGGACGAAGAATTAGACAAAGATGAAATAGATAGAAGAACAAATTACATTTTCTTAAATGGTGAGCATAGAGACGGTGTAGTGCTGTTTAATAAGTTTGAAGAAGTTACAGTTAAAGAAATTGAGAATAGATTTTTTGTTAACAAAAAAGAATTAGATATTGTTGCCAGCGAACCAAAGAAGTATGATAAATTTACCATAGATACTTATGAAGATTATACTAATGCATTGTATAGCAGCAAGACAAATATGTTTTGGGGAGTGCCTAGCGATGTAATTGTTAGAGACGATTTTGATTTTTCATTGTATTTTAGTCATTATAATAACCATGATAGAAATACTAATCATATTTTCAATAATGGAAAATACAAAGACGGAGTTGTGCTTTTTAGTAAAAATTCTTTAGTCAGTGAAAAAGAAATAGAACATAGATTTTATATTACAAAAAAAGAATGGAATATAGTTGCTAGCGATCCTAAGCCGTATCCTGTTTTTAATGTTAATAATTACAAACAGTATTTAGAAGCATTTGATAAATCTCCTACTGATTTATTTTTTATTAAACCTGATGATATCATTGTAAATGATGATTTCAATTGGAATTTTTATATCGATCATCATAATCAATACGAAAGAAAAATAAATCATGTTTGGAAAAACGGCGAGTATTTTGACGGTATTGCATTAACTAGTAAATCTTTGAATTTAACAGATAGAGAAATTGAGCATAGATTTTATGCCATCAAAAAAGAATACGACACACAAGCCAGCAAACCTAAACCTTTTGATATTGTTTTTATAAGTTACAATGAGCCTAATGCAGATGAAAATTTTAAAAAACTTACTGAAAAATTTCCTAATGCAAAAAGAGTAAATGGTGTAAAAGGAATACACCAAGCACATATTGCTGCTGCCAAAATAGCAAAAACAGATATGTTTTGGGTTGTAGATGCAGATGCACAAATTATTGATGACTTTGAATTTGATTATCAAATTAGTCATTACGATTTAGATGGACGAAACACAGTGTATGTATGGAGAAGTTTAAATCCTATAAACGGATTAATTTATGGGTATGGCGGAGTTAAATTATTACCTAAGCATTTAACTTTGAATATGAATACAAACACGCCTGATATGACTACAAGTATAAGTCGAAACTTCAAAAGTGTGCCACAAATGAGCAACATAAGTGCATTTAACACTGACGAGTTTTCTACATGGAAAAGTGCATTTAGAGAATGTGTAAAGTTAGCCAGCAAATCTATAGACAGACAAAATGACGAAGAAACTGAGTTTAGATTAAATGCATGGTGCACCAGAGGTATTGACAAACCATTCGGTGATGCGGCGATTAGCGGTGCTATTCACGGCAAAAAATACGGTGAATTTGCGGCGAATAATACTGAAGCATTGAAAAAGATAAATGATTTTGAATGGCTAGAAGAACAGTTTAAGCAATCATATCAACAAGACGTATAACTGTTTCTAATTTGCTTTGATTTGTTTTATTTCTTAACGTATTGTTTAGACCTTGATGCAAAGGCTTGGGCCATTTTTTAAATGCTACCCATGCATATCCATCATGTTCGTTGTTTAATTTTGGAATAAATTCGTTTTCTACTACACACAAATATGTGTGAAAATGGAAAAACTGATCATTAGAAATAAAACTTTCCAACGGAACAGTTTTCTTTATTTCGGGTGTTTCGCCTATCTCTTCTACGATTTCTCTTTGCAAACCTTCCCAAGGAGTTTCGCCGTCTTCATTAGTGCCTCCAACTAGTCCCCATAATTCTTTTTGTTTACCTTGGGTTCTATGGAGTAGCAAAAAACGTTTAGTTTTTAAACTATAGAATAAGGTTCCGCTGCATGTAATTTTTTTATTCATAAAAATAGTTATATTATAAAACCAAATCCCAGGTGCCGTTTGAATAGTAACCGTCGATGGCTTTTTGCCAAAAATAACTGTTGAAATAGTATTGTGTGTTTGTTGTAAGATTTGTTATGTAAACAGTTTCTGTCGATTCGCTTGCGTCAAATACTATATTCCACTTGCTACCATCCCATTCTACAATATCATAATGGTCTGCAATAAAGTCATCACCTGATACACTCTTCCAGGCATCAGCCCCATCTTCGTTCAAGTATAATACATAACGAACAGTTACATCAGCAGGCGCTGGCGAGTCTAGTTTAATCACATACTTGTCGTCTTTGTTAATTGCAGTAGATGTTACCTTAACACCGTTAACAAAAATATCATGTCCATATACAGCATCAAAGTCTGTTTCTGTATCAATAGTATTATCAGGCAACAAGAAAGATTGCTTGCGCTCAACTTTACCGCCAATAGGTGCTAACATAAGCAAACGTGCTCCTAAAGGAATATCTGATTTAGTAGCACCGTAGTGTGTAATAGGATTAAATGTTCTAGGATTAATTATATAATCAATTGTGCCTTCATCGTTTGCGCTACGAGCAATACCCGGTATTAGCGTATCTGTAGGCAAAGTATCTACATCCCATTCAATGTCTAATGTATATTTGTCGGATGCGTTAATAGTAAATGTTCCAACAATTGGATTTATTAATTCGGCTCTTTTTAATCTTATTTGACTAATACCTTCTTGATATGTAGCAAACTCCTCAGCCTCTATTACATTAAGCCATGTAACTTCACCTATGCGTAATTTTTTATTAATACTTAGTTTAGCAGTATCACTATCAATAATTATATCAAGATTTCTGTAAGTTGTAACTAATGGAGCCTTTAATGTTAACTGCGTATCAGAAGCCACGCCATAAACATTTCGTGGTCTTGAATCGTCATCTGGATCGACAATTACATCGTCAAATTCGCCTTTGACTAATCCATCTTTTGGAGCAACTGTTCCTGGTTCGACAGTGTTAGCACCAACACCTATCACTGTATTAGATGGATCTGTTAAATCTGTTAATCCGTTGCCTATGTTTGTTTGACCATCGTTAATAACACTTCCATCAGGTAAAACTGTTATATCGGAGGTGTTAGACACATCTGTTCCTGTATCTGGATTGAAGCCATCTAGTTCAACTGTTCCTGTATCTACGTTGAATACACTTGTAATAATACTTGTAATTACACCTAGCTTCTTAACTTTTGCAGGAGGTGAAATGTATATAGGAGCAGTAAATGCCATTGTAGCAACATCTATATCTGATTCGGTGCCAGTAGGTATACTTCTACTGCTAAACGTCAGGCTGTCCATATTTAATACAGTAAGACTTGTCCAGTCAACATAATTGTCACTGGTTTGTAATTCTAAATCAGGATTAAAGATCATTAGTATCTGTTCCATGATTTGCAATTTTTGTTCTGTGTTTGTAGTCCATAAATCTACATTAACGCTGAGATTATAAGGCGTAGGATGCAAACGTTCTACTGTATAACCATTGCCTTGTGTGGTTTTATATTCTTTAGCAACAGGATCCCATTCACGCTCTCTTACATTGACCTTGCTAACAAAACTACTGTCGCTCAAACGTGTTCTATCCATTTCTAATGCAGTAATATAAACTGCCATGCGAGGAGCACTTGGCATTTTGTTTTCACTATTATCTCGCATGATATTAGAAACTTGTCTAGTCAAGTCTCCATACATAACAGGAACATTTGTTAAGTTACCGTCACTGTCCTTGTATTGGAAATAACTGAAAGCTCTTATAATTTGGCTTATATATCTACGTATTTGTCCATCATAAAAAAATTGCATTAGTAATCTGACCTCGGTCTAAGTGCTTTAGAAATAGCTTGTCTTTCGGCCTCACGTCTTGCATATATGTAGATATCATACCTACCAGTAAGTTCAAGTTTTTCTTGAACGTTGTTGATAATGGGCAACTGAATACGCAATTTTCCGGTTCCATCGTCAGAAAATAGATCTGGATGATCTTCTAAAGCATAATCATATTCTAACAATGTGTTTTGGTTTTTTATCACTACAAAAAGAGCTGTTGTAGGATAACTTATATCAGTATCGATAATTATATCATCCTTTTCTGCATTAACAACGTCTGCACCTAATTTATTAAAATACATATAGTTTGTATTATTAATAAATGTGCCTTTTTGTGTATCTCGTGTATCGTTTGGTGTCATTGTAGTGCGAACATCGTCTTCAACTTTTTTCCATGTTCTTCCTGTATAGTAAAATAAACGGTTTGGAAAAAAATCTTTTCTTAAAAAATAATCTCCTTGTGAACTTAAATTACTTGCAGGAAAATTTACTCCTTCGCCATAAGGAACACCATTTGGTGGCAACCCATCGCCAACTAAGTATCCCAAATATGCACTATTAGGAGGATTCATCATCAACATATCAGCAGATATTAATCCGTCCGCAGTTAATTCTGTAGTGTCTGCACTGAGTATATATACTTCTCCGTTTTCTCTAACTGTAACTGTAAAGAATTGAGTTGTATCATATCCGCTTGCTTTTACATCTAATTCTGCTTGTGCAATAACAGCCTCATTAATTTCCATTTCTTTGCTATACGTGCTAAGAACATCACGTAAAGTATTGCCTTCAGGATTGTCTTCGTCTGCTGGCAAGTTCAAAATATCTTTGTATTCTTGAGAATCAACAAGTTGTTTTAGTTTAAGTCTATACAAGTGCGGATACCAAGTCTGACTAAATCCTTCTGCTGCACGATTTACATCTTCTACTACATAAAATCTTTTTAGTGCAACGTCAAAATCATTAAGTGCATACTCATCTTTAAGGTGCGGTAATTCAATTACATCACCACTAATAAATTTTCTACCTAATGTTTTTACACTGCTGTTAATATGCACGGTCAAGAATATCATATCATTGCTTAAAAAAATACCAAACTGACTAAGATCAAAGTCGGCATCTTGGACACTGTAATGTCCTCTAAGCGTATAAACGTCTTCGTCATACTTTCTGTCACGATTCTCTAAAAAAAGTAAGTCTTGTATGTTCTTAACGCTAACATTTTCATACTGAGGTTTGTCAGCAGTGGCATCACCTTCGCTGGCTAATTTTGGACCTAGATACTTATGCACAACTACATCTGTTCCACCTACAGTGAATTGTTCAAAGATAATATTATCTATAAAATCGTAGTCGTTGCTTTTAGTTGGTCTATATAAACTTAATCGTGGCATACTATATTTATCGACACGATAAATACTATTGGAGATAACTTATGGCTGATACTACTACAGAGAAACAAGAAATTTTTAATTATGTTAATACCTTCTTGGGTGGAGGTATGGTTGATGTAGAATTGGATCCTATACATTATGAAACAGCGTTGGAAAAATCACTAAGCAAATATAGACAACGCAGTGAAAACAGTGTAGAAGAAAGTTACATTACTTTACCTTTAGAGCAAGACAAGAACGAATATATACTTCCGCAAGAAATAATCGAAGTTAGAAAAATATACAGACGTAGTATAGGAAGTAGACTTGGCGGAAGCGCCGACGGTGGTAGTTTGTTTGAGCCATTTAACCTAGCATATACAAACACATATTTGCTAGCAGGCAGTGGCATAGGCGGATTAGCCACATACGATTTCTTTGCACAGCAACAAGAACTTGTAGGACGTATGTTTGGTAGTTTTTTAGAATTTACTTGGAACACCAGCAATAAAAAATTAACAGTATTACAAAGACCACGAGCAGATGAGGAAGTATTACTTTGGTGCTACAACTATAGACCAGACTTTGAACTGTTTAAAGATTATAAAGCATACCAGTGGATCAAAGATTATACACTTGCTAACTGCAAATATATGTTAGGCGAAGCACGTAGTAAATTCTCAACAATTGCTGGCCCAGGCGGCGGAACAACATTAAACGGTGATACGCTAAAAGCCGAAGCACAGCAAGAAATGGAAAAACTTGAAATGGATCTTGCAATGGCTGTTGCAGGTGGAACAGGATACGGGTTCTTAATTGGATAAACGTAACAGAATTGCTGTTGAACAAACAATTGAATACACAGGAAAAACACATCGGAGACATTTTTTAAATTGGTTTGTAAAAGAAAACAATATAAAAAGTATGGCCGAAGTTGGAGTAAGGCACGGTAGCACTTGTTTTCATTTGCTAAACAATAATCCAGAATTAAAAATATATGCTATAGATAAAAGCATAAATGGATTTTACAATGAAACAATTAAAAAAAGATATGGTAATAGATTAATTGCTATAGAAGCATTTAGTCACATAGCTGCTGATTCAATCAAAGACGGTTGCTTAGATTTAGTTTTTATCGATGCAGACCATAGTTATGAATGTGTAAAAAATGATATTCTAGCATACACACCTAAACTGAAAGCAGGAGGATGGCTTACTGGTCATGACATAGATTTTCCTGGTGTGAATAAAGCAGTAAATGAATTAGTAAAACATTACGAAGTTGGAACCAATAATGTTTGGTTGACAAGCATTTAATTTTCATATATTATGTAACAATGCAAAAATTAAAATTACTAGTAATCGGTCACGGCAGGCACGGTAAAGATACTGTTTGTGAAATATTACGTGATAAGTATGATTATAGTTTTGAGAGCAGTTCTCGGTTCTGCTCTAAGTTGTTTATATACGATATGTTGAAGGACAAATATGGATATACTGATGAAGAACAGTGCTACGCTGACAGGCATAATCACCGAGCAGAATGGTATGATGCTATCTGCGATTATAATGTTCCTGACGCGGCACGTCTAGGCAGAGAAATATTTAAAGCGCATGATATCTACTGTGGATTGAGAAACAAGCGTGAATTTTTTGCTATGAAGAATACAGGTGTATTTGACCATGTTATTTGGGTAGACCGCAGCGACTATCTTCCTCCAGAAGACAAAAACAGCATGAGTTTAGAACCTTGGATGGCAGACTATCATATTGACAACAACGGAACACTTAATGATTTAAAATTTTGGGTTAAAGATTTGATGTCATATTTACATAGTTAAACACGCATTTTTCTTGTTATAAACCCCATTTTCTATGCGGATCAGGTAAATAATAGTAATAATGACCCATAGGAGAAAAAAACAATGGTAGGATTAGTATCACCAGGCGTTCAGGTAAATGTAATTGACGAGAGTTTTTACACACCGGCCGAACCTGGCACAACGCCAATTATTTTTGTTGCTACAGAACAAAATAAAGTTAACGGAGCAGGCACAGGTATAGCTCCAGGAACACTAAAAGCAAATGCAGATAAAGTTTACTTGATTAGTTCACAAAGAGAACTTGTTGAAACTTTTGGTGATCCTAAATTTATTACTGATGCAAATAACAATCCTGTTCACGGAGGGGAACAGAATGAATACGGACTTCAAGCAGCATACAGCTACTTAGGCGTAAGTAATCTTGCTTATGTAGTAAGAGCCGATGTTGATCTTGCTGCACTAAATGGTAGTCCTATTCCTACTGCGGCTGATCCAGATGATGGCACATACTGGTTAGACACAGAATCATCTACTTACGGTGTATTTGAGTGGAATGGTGCTAGCATTTTGACAGCAGGCGGACAAACATTTACAAATAAATTACCAATAGTAATTTACGACGAAACACAACTTGTAGGTAACAGTGTTACAGGTATACCAAAAGGGTCAGTTGGTGCTGTAGGCGATTATGCACTTGTTGCAACTACAAACATTGTGAAATCATATTATAAATCTCCAGGTAACGCTACAGGACTTTCAGCAGGACAATGGGTCGAAGTTGGTAGCGCAAATTGGAAAGCAAGCTGGCCTGTAGTAACAGCAGCTAATCCAAATGTAACTATCGTTGCAGGTGATGCATTTGACATCATTACAAATGTAGGAACAACAACAGTTACATCAACTGGAGACTTAGAGCAATTTGTTATTGACATTAACACAGCATGTGTAAGTGCTGCAAACGGTGTAAGTGTTGCACTAGTTGATGGCAAAATGGAATTTTATGTGGATGGTAGTGATGGCGAAATGACACTAGCAGATGGTAATAACACACCGCTTGCTACACTAGGTATCACAGCTGGACAATATGTAACTCCTAAGTTACAAATTACTCCTCACACAGAAGTTCCAGAATACAAAACAAATGACACAACACCACGTCCGACAGGTTCGCTTTGGATTAAAACCACAGAACCAAATCTAGGCGCACGTTGGAGAGTAAGACGTTGGAACGAAAGCACAGAGCTTTGGGATTCAGTAGATGCACCAATTTATGATTCAAACGTAGATGCATTATATGAGTTAGATCGCTCTGGTGGCGGATCAAACTTAGCAGCAGGTGATTTATATATTCAAGCAAACGTTGCAGCAGATACAAGCCCAATTGGTAATTTCAGAATTTATGTAAGAAATGCTAGCGGTGCAACAACTGTAACAACAGGAAAGTTTGATACAACAACATTAACTGCTGGTTCAAAATCTTTTGATATTGCAGAAAGTGATGCAGGCTCAGGCACAATGGGTGCAGCGAAAACAGCAACATTTGTTGCCACTGGTAGCTCAGACGATGCAGACTTAATGGCAGAAGCAATCAACTCATTAAACTTTGAAAACATTGTAGCAAGTGTTGACAGCCAAGATAGGGTTACAATCACTCATAGAGACGGCGGTGAAATACACTTTGTTGATACAAGCAATGCATTAACTGATGCAGGGTTTACACCATATGATACGTCTGCACTAACAGGCACAGTAAACTTGTATTGGCAAGATGGCGCATCTGGATCAGATCCAGAGCAATATAAAGCATCTCTTTGGAAGCCACTAACATATACTGCAAGCGATGATGCACCAACAGCACTAGCAGCTGACGGCGCATTATGGTATAGCAGCGTCATTGACGAAGTAGATATTATGGTTCACAACGGTGAAAAGTGGGTAGGTTTACTATATGATGGTGCTTCTGGACAAAGCAATATTGCTAGCCCATACTATGATGTAGATCCAGCACAAGCACCAGATCCAGCAGGACCTTTTGTAAGAGTTACAGCACCAGAAGACGGTGATCGTTCAGACGGCGGTAACCTAGTAGATGGCGATATTTGGGTAAGCACAGCAGATATGGATAACTATCCAAGAGTTTACCGTTATAATACTTTACTAGCACAATGGGTAGAGCTAGACGGAACAGATCAAACAACTGAAAATGGCGTCTTATTTGCAGACGCACGTTACAACACAAACGGTGCAAACAGTGACGAAGCAGGTGATATAGCAGACTTGATGACAACTGATTACGTTGATCCAGACTGCCCAGATCCAGCACTATATCCAAAAGGAATGTTGCTTTGGAACCTGCGTAGAAGCGGATTTAATGTAAAGCGTTTTGTGCGTAACTATATTGACACTGCGCAAGACAACCCACAGTATGGTCCAGGTGATGGCGAATCAATGATTAACTATTATCCAAACCGTTGGGTTACAGAATCAGCTAACCAAGAAGACGGAAAAGGTAGCTTTGGTAGAAAAGCACAAAGAAAAGTTGTTGTGCAAGCACTACAAGCTACTGTAAACAGTAATGAAGATATTAGAGACGAAGAAAGACGTATCTTTAACTTGATTGCTACTCCAGGATATCCAGAGCTAATTGGTGAAATGATTAGTTTAAACTACGACAGAAACTTAACAGCATTTGTTGTTGGCGATACACCATCTAGACTAGCACCTAACACTACAGAACTAAACGATTGGGCAACTAATGCTGCACTAGCATTAGAAGACAATGATAACGGTTTAGTTAGTAGAGACGAATACATGGGTGTTTGGTATCCATGGGGCTTTACAAGTGATAATGTAGGTAACAACATTGTTGTTCCTCCGAGTCATATGGTTCTTAGAGTAATTGCGCTTAATGACCAAGTTGCATTTCCTTGGTTCGCACCAGCAGGAACAAGACGCGGCGGTGTTACAAACGCAACCAGCGTAGGATATGTAAACAGCGAAGGCGAGTTTGAGAGTATTTCTCTTAACGAAGGACAGCGTGATACACTGTATACACAAAATGTAAACCCAATTACATTCTTAGTAGGCGCAGGACTAGTTGTCTTTGGACAAAAGACTCGAGCAAGAAACGCAAGTGCGCTAGACAGAGTGAACGTAGCAAGACTTATCATTTACATGAGAAGTCAACTTACAAAACTTGCTAAACCTTATCTATTTGAACCAAATGATAAGATTACAAGAGACGAAGTAAAACAAGCAGTAGAAAGTTTGTTAGTTGAGCTTGTAAGTTTGAGAGCACTATATGACTTCTTAGTTGTATGTGACGAATCAAACAACACACCGGCTAGAATTGACAGAAACGAACTATATGTTGATATTGCAATCGAACCAGTCAAAGCAATTGAATTTATTTACATTCCATTGCGTATTAAAAATACTGGTGAAATATCTGGACTATCTGCTTAATATCATAATGAGGGGGCAAAAATAAATGTCCCCTCAAATGATAAATACATGTGAATAGGAGAATAGATTAAATGGCAATCTCAACACTTACAAATATCACAGTTCCATTAGCAAACGATACAAGTGCTAATAACCAAGGCCTATTAATGCCTAAGCTACAGTATCGTTTCCGTGTAACGTTAGAAAATTTTGGAGTTTCTGCAGATACACAAGAACTAACAAAACAAGTTGTAGACGTATCGCGTCCAAATGTAAACTTTGAACAAATGACACTTGATGTGTATAACTCAAAAGTATTCCTTGCCGGTAAACACACATGGCAAGAAGTATCACTTAACCTACGTGACGATGTAAACGGTAACGTTCAAAAATTAGTAGGTGAGCAATTACAAAAGCAGTTCGACTTCTTTGAACAAGCAAGTGCTGCTTCAGGCTTAGATTACAAATTTACAATGCGTATGGAAATCCTAGACGGTGGCAACGGAACCGCTGCACCTATCGTATTAGACACATGGGAATTATACGGTTGTTACCTAACTAGTGCAAACTACGGAACATTAGATTATTCGCAGAGCGCACCTGTTCAAGTTGAACTAAGCATCCAATATGATAATGCAGTTCAAACACCGCAAGGCTCAGGCGTTGGAGCACCAGTTCCACGTAACGTTAGCTCGTTAACAACAGGCGGCGGTATATAAATTAATTAAGAGATTGCTAACTAAATTAAGGAGCCTATGGCTCCTTTTTTTATAATCTACGCACTTATATAATAAGATAAATATTAATATGAGTAACTCGGCACAATTTGACAATTTAGGAGCAATAGGTGCGCCCAAAGGTGATGTAGGCGATTACGCCCATGCGGCTGCATTATATTTACGTAGTAATTATAGACTAACTCCAAAAACAAAATTTCTTTATCATGTTGTATTCAATCTGAATCAAGAAGCATTGTCTACATTGGGTTCTGCTGGTAACAGTTTCAACAAGAAAGAATTAAATCTATTGTGTAGCCAGGCTGAAGCACCAAAGTATTCAATTGATACAGATACAAAAAATCAATACAATAGAAAAAAAGTTATACAGACTAGAATGCGCTATATGCCATTGCGTTTTACATTTCACGATGACAGACAAGGAACAACCAACTTGTTTTGGGAATCTTACTTTAGATACAATTACCAAGATCCTAATTTAAAAGAAAGTGATTTTAATCCTAGAAATTTATATGCAGGAAGTTTGAATAGCCGTTATGGACTTGATAAATTAAAGTCGGCCGGTCCGTTGATAAAATCTATAACAGTAAATCAAATATACAGCATTGCAGCTAATCCAAAATTTGAAGCATTTACACTTGTTAATCCTATCATAGCATCTTGGGATCACGACGAATTAGATCAAACTGATGGCGCCAACTTTTTACAAAATACCATGTCTATCGAATATGAAAGTGTGTATTATGAACGAGGTAATACTGGAGAAGACAATCCTGTCGGGTTCAGAGATCCAGCACATTATGATACTGGACAAAGTAAATTATCAACCGGCGGCGGCACTAACACAGGATTTATCGCAGATAATAGTAATGCATTTTCTGATCTTGTAAAAGGAAATATTCCTATATCTACACTACTTGCTGGGTTTAATATATTCAATCAAAACTTGCCTACAAACAATACTGGATTTAGTATATCAGGACAACCAACTACAAATCCTATCCCAGCAGGACAAAATAGTTTTCAATTTCCTAGACAGACTACCTACAGTTCAAGCACAGAATCAACTCAAGCATCTTCACCTGTTATAAACGGTATTACAGGAAGAAGTAGAGGAGAAATTGCACAAGCAGCTTCACAAAATAGTTTGTTTGCATCTGAACTAGCACAGAGCGCTTTCGCTGTATTGCCTAGTTCTTCGTTTGATAGCGACTTACAAAACGCACTACAAGACTATTCACTTGCAGGTAATATAACAGAACGTAATGCAGTATTTGCCAGTTTAAGCGAATCTCAAAAACAGAGTGCTGTAAATACAGCAATAGAAAACATACCTAATATACAAAGAAGGTTATCGGCATGAGTAGTTTAACAGATCCTAGTATTAATCCAGAAACAGATCCTAATAATCCCAAAGGCAGTGTAAAAGCCTTTTTTGACAAATACTTTGTTAAAAAAATCAGCATGAGTGCTAACGAAGTAGACAGTGTAGTTGGATTTTTTGAAAAACGAGGGTTTGATAAACAAAGTGCAATTGCAACAGCAAGTGTTTTACTTCAGCAGGCTAAGATTGACAATGTAAAAGTTTTTAGTTTACTTGATACTTTGAGAGGATTAAATGAAGTTCAAATAAGTCAGTTGGTAGCAGCAATACTTAACAGTAACAGAAGTGCAGTTAGCGGATTAGGCTATAGAATTAACAGCGACTTTATTACAAAAGAACAAAGAAATATTAAACTATAATGTCACGTTTTGCCCAAGGAAAATACACATGCAAAAACCCTGACAAGTATATTGGAGGAAGAAATCCTACATATCGTAGCAGCTGGGAATTTGCATTTATGCGTTTTTGTGACACAAATGAAAGCGTAGAACAGTGGGCTAGTGAAGCAATAAAGATTCCTTATAGAAATCCTCTAAGTGGAAAATATACAATTTACGTGCCAGACTTTTTTATTGTTTATGCAGATAAGACTGGCAAAAAGCATGTGGAACTTATAGAAATAAAACCTGCTAACCAAACAATATTAGAAAAAACAGGAAAAAGTAGAGCTAATCAATTACATTTTGCTGTAAATCAAGCTAAATGGGCAGCAGCAAGAGCATACTGCAAACAAAAAGGCATTACCTTTCGTATTGTAAACGAAGGAGATATTTTCCATCAAGGCAAGCGTAGATAAATAATAGTAGTATTTAATGGACTACAACAATGACAAAAAAACTTGAAGAAATGTTAAATTTGCCAGAAAACAAAGATTTACCGGAAACTGAGCCCGAAATTGAATTGCCTGCCGAACACGAATCGACATTTAGAGACATAGAAGAATTTGATAAAATTGCTAGTGCGCTGCCAACTGTAAAAGGGCTAGGTGACATGGCAGACAAAGAACTAAACGAAGTAGCTAACAAGGCAATGAGTGCATATGAAGATTTAATGGACCTTGGAATGAATGTTGAAAGTAGATATTCAGGTAGAGTATTTGAAGTTGCCGGCACTATGTTAAAAACAAACCTAGATGCTAAAGTTGCAAAATTAGATAAAAAACTTAAAATGGTCGAACTACAACTTAAAAAAGAAAAGATGGATAGAGATAGTGGACCAGGTGATGGCGATATTGTCAATGGCGAAGGCTATGTTGTCACAGATAGAAACAGTCTGTTAGAGCGTCTAAAAGGTCTTGATAAAGATAAATAGTATATAATAGGATCCATTAAAATGAAAAAATTTGCTGATTATTTAACTGAGTCTAAAAAGACATATGAATTTAAAATTGGAATTGCAGGAGAGTTGCCCGAAGATTGTGCAGACCGTATGGAAACAGCCATGCAAAAATTTGGTTGCATTAAATTATCAGATGGTAAGAAAACTCCAATTCAAGAACGTCCATTAGATTTTCCACAGTTGGAAAACATGGAAGTAACATATTTTGAAACAGAATGCACTTATCCCACAACTCCTCAAGTGCTACAACACTACTTAGGAAGTTGCTGCAATATTCCACAAAGCCATTTGATTGTGCGTAATCCAAACGAACAGCAAGAACTTTATCAGCAAGAAAAAATGGAAGAAGTATACGAGCCTATGCTAACAAAAGAAGACATGGGCGGCGAGAGTGCGCAAGAATCAGTTGGCGGCAATCGTGTAATGGATCTACTAAAAGAATTAGAAACTGCTCGCAGTGAACGCGGCAACGACTATGTAGGCGATGCGCCAGTGGGCGAAAGTGCTGATATTAGCGATGCTGAAAATACAAAAAGCACTATAGGAGCCTAAAATGACAAAAATAAACGAAGAAATTAATATCAGCGGTAGTGCAGAAGAATTATTACAGTTAATGAAATTAGCTGGAGCCGATAATGCAAAAGCAGTAGACGCTGGCGATATCAGTAGTCATACTCATGCAGAACCAGAAACAGGCAGCTGCGGAAGTTCGCCTGAAATGGACATGGGCGATTATATACGCATGGTATCTACAGAGGAAGAAGAAGTAGACGGCGAGTTTCAAGATGCAAGCACAGAACCAGACGAAGAATATATGAATGACGTAAGTGCTAGTATTCCTGCAGGTAACGATTTAAATAGAAAGAAAGGTTCGCATCCTCCTACTAATGGCGCCGATAATCCAATGGCATTAGAAGACAAACTACGTGCAGAATTAAAAGGTGTGTTGGCCGAAAAAATGGCAGCGTTACAAGAACATGAGGATGAGCCAGAATGGATGCGTATGTTTATGCCAGGAGTAGCTAATGCACTTCGTGGTCATCCTGACTTTAGAACAATGTCATCTGACAAAATGCGTTTACCAGGAACAAAAGGTAACAAGCCTGGCAAGTTTTATAATCCAGATGAACTAGCAATGCCAGATCCAGAATTAGATAATCCACTAGCAAGAATGATAAGCAAACTTTATGCTGCTGGCAAAATTACACATGACGAATACGAAGATAGCATGGAAAAAATTACAGCCTATACTGGAGACCCAGAAGACTTTCAATGGTCAGGGCATCCTAAAGAATCGAAAAATGAACAAGGCAAAGAACAAGGTGCAGACGGCAAGGCCTGCTGGGACGGTTATAGATATGCCGGAACAGAAGATGGCAAAGACAAGTGTGTGCCAACCGGCAGATAATTAATCCCCCCAGAACTCAATAGCGCCCTTGGGCGCTATTTTTTTGATTAAATACAGTATGAGTAAAAGTTTAGACGGTGTTTTAACCAAAAAAGCAAATCAAAGAGAAACTTATACAGAAGATCAAATACAAGATCTTATGAAATGCATGGATCCTGATTTAGGATATTTGCATTTTGCTAGACACTTTGCACACATACAGCATCCTATACAAGGAAAACTTTTGTTTGATCCGTTTGAGTATCAACTAGGACTCATGCACAGTTATCACACTTATAGATTTAACATAAACATGATGCCTAGACAAACAGGTAAGACTACTTGTGCAAGCATATACCTTGCGTGGTATGCAATGTTCAAGCCTGATCAAACTATTCTAATTGCTGCACACAAATACACAGGTGCGCAAGAAATCATGCAGCGCATACGCTATGTATATGAATTGTGTCCTGATCATATACGTGCAGGCGTTACAAGCTACAACAAAGGCAGTATTGAATTCGAGAATGGATCACGTATAATTAGTCAAACTACCACAGGAACTACAGGACGTGGTTTGAGTATTTCATTGTTATACTGTGACGAGTTTGCATTTGTGCAGCCTAATATTGCAGAAGAATTTTGGACTTCGATTTCACCTACGCTAGCAACAGGTGGTCGTGCTATTATTACCAGCACACCTAACAGCGACGAAGATACGTTTGCAACTATTTGGAAACAAGCAGAACAAAAGTTTGACGAGCATGGAAATGAAAGCGATGTTGGTATAAACGGATTTCACGCTTTCAAAGCACATTGGAGCGAACATCCTGACAGAGATGAAGAATGGATGAAGAACGAAATTGGTCGTATTGGCGAGGAAATGTTTAGACGAGAATACGAATGCGAATTCTTGGTATTTGATGAAACATTAATCAACAGTATTAAATTAGCAGCAATGGAAGCAAGAGATCCTATAGTAAAAATGGGAGAGGTGCGCTGGTATAAAAAATTGGATAGCAAAAAGTCTTATGTAGTAGGCTTAGATCCTGCAATGGGCACAGGAGGAGATTTTGCTGCAATACAAGTTATTGAGTTACCAACCTATGAACAAGTAGGAGAATGGCAACACAATACAACTGCTATACCAGGACAAGTTAGAGTATTAAGAGATGTATGTTCATACATTTACGAGCAAACTAACTCAAACAACATTTATTGGAGCGTAGAAAACAACGGTATTGGCGAAGCTGCACTATTAGTAATACAAGATTTTGGAGAGGAAAATATACCAGGATTGTTTATTAGCGAACCTATACGTAAAGGACATGTGCGCAAGTTTCGCAAAGGATTTAACACTACGCATGGCAGCAAAACCACAACCTGTGCAAGATTAAAAACCATGGTTGAAAATGACAAACTAATTGTCAACAGCAAACCTTTGCTCAGTGAGCTAAAAGCATACATTGCATCAGGCAGTAGTTTTCAAGCCAAGCCTGGACATAATGATGACCTTGTTAGCAGTCTTTTATTAACATTAAGAATGATGACAGTGATGAAGGACTGGGATCCTACAGTGTATAATACCTTTAGTCAAATTGAACACGAGGACGATTATGAGATGCCCATGCCTATCTTTATAAGTAGCAATTATTGATAAATAACATATAATGATTAAATTAGATAACATAGCAGAACAACTGTTCAATAAAATTCGCGGAAGATTTTCCAAAGTAACAATTGGCGATAGCGAAGGCAACGTGACCAATGAACCTAACCTAGCACGATACTTTGACTTTGATTACACAGTCGGAGGTGACAAAAGTTTAGGAAATGTAAGTGTTAGTTTAGACGAGGAAGAAGGTCTTGTTGTTATGTTCAGCAAAGATTTTGTAGAAGGCAGTTATGGTTCTACTAAAGACGATTGGTATAATTTTTTAAAAGAAATGCGCCAGTTTGCAAAGAAGCGTTTAATGAAATTTGAAGTTCGTGATTTGAACAGATCTAATTTAACACGTAGAGATTATCAATTTCTAGCACAGAACCGCCCTGGAGATAAAACAATGCAAGAATCAAAAATGTATGGAACAAACAAAACCAGTTTCCAAAAAATAGGAAATGCAAAGATACATATAAAACATTCAGCACCTATTAACACTGAATCTGTTAACAGCAGAACAGGGAAAATTGGTAGCATATTCATTGAATCTCCTGATGGTGAAAAATTTAAATATCCATTTAAACATTTAAGCGGTGCTAGAGCTCTTGCTCGTCATGTTGCAGAAGGCGGACATGCATATGACGATTTTGGCAAGCATATCACTGGGCTAAGTGGCGAGATGGCTAAACTACGCAAATTTAACACATACATGAATCGTAGTAGTGTAATGGCAGAAGCATTACAAGAATACACTGATATTGTTAAAGAGCGTGTTAATAATATAAAGAAAGAAATACAAAATTTACAAAAACCAGCATACTATACATCGGCATTAGAAAGTTTTGAACCATCTATTGTAGAAGATGTTCCTACAGATGTTGCAGATGCTTGGATTGACCAATTAACTGTCAAGCAGTTTAATGAAGAATTAAAAGATGTATTTCCTTACATATACAATCTAGTAGGCGAAACAAAAGTAAAAGAAATTGCACTAGAAGATATTATTACAGAAGCTGATCAATATGTAGTTAAGGCAGGAGACACTGTTGCATCTATTGCTAGAAAAGCTGGTGTGCCTGTTGATACAATTATCAAGAATAACAATTTAGATGATAAGGCAACAATCTATCCAGGACAAAAACTAGCTATTCCACCAAAAGGTGTAGCAGAAGAAGTTGGCGTAGACGATGTGACTAAAACCGGCAGTATAGATAAACTTGAAGGCCCAGCTGCCACTGTAAAAATTAGACCAGGAATGACACTGTTTGCTATAGCAAAAATGTTCAATGATTTGAACAATCATGGCGGCGACATTGAAGAGTTTATCAAAGAGATAATGCAAGCAAATGGTATAATGGATCCACGTAAATTGCAAGTAGGTGATGTAATTGAAATACCATATTCAATGGGCACTAATGCAAGTGGATCAAGCAGAGGCTTACCACCAGGTGGATTTACTGCATACGAAACAGCAGTAGATGAAGCAATTGAAGGCTTAATGGGACAGTTTGCAGAACCTATAACAGAAGCAAGAGCATGTAACTGTAACGAAGATTGTGCATGTGGAGGCAACTGCGGCCCAGACTGTAACTGCGGCCCAGGATGTGGATCAGTTACAGAATCAAAAAAAAAATTAAGTGAGCACGATACAGGTCTCCAACTAAACACTGAAAAAGTTAAAGACTTAATCAATCGCTTTGTTGCATGGGCAAACAAAGAAACACCTCCGCCCGCAGATGTAGATCCTGCAGATGTAGACGCTGCTATACGTTTCAATGACATAACTCCTATGAGTGAAATAAGCCAAGAAATTTGGGATACTGCACACGAACTAGCAGGAGAAGGTGCAGTAACTCTTGACCATTGGGATAAAGCTACAGAACAGGTTATTTCTGCTTTACCAGAAGATGAGCAAGCATTTGTTAGACAACAGTTAAATGTTCCCGATCCAACAGATAGCAAAGGCAATATAGATCTTAGCAAGTTGCCACCTGAGTTTGCAAAATGGTTTAAAAAACTAAAAGATTGGGCAGCAGAAACATACAAAAATATTGATCCTCGTAATCCTAATGTAGACCCAGGTGCGGATGAACAGTTTAACGACTACCCGGATGCAATACGTAGACTAGGCGAAGACGGCCACGACGAGGCCACCGCCAAAATAATTGAAAGATTAACCAAACTATTAAAAAAAGCCGAAGCAGCAGGTGATAAAGAAAAAGCAGAAAAAATAAAAGCAACAATAGACAGCTTGATGCCTAATTATGGCATCGAAGATCCAAGAGGACCAGAATATACAGGTATAGGACTTGGAACTAAATTAAGTTCTAGCATGTATGATGAAGCGTCAGTGCGCGGTGGCCAAAAAGCATGGAACGCAAGATACAAAAAGCATGAGACTGCTTTACAACAAGCTATAGATTTATACACTCCAAAAGACCCAAGTCGTTTTGTGACTGCACTAAGAAAATTATTAATGTCAGACGATGATTTTAGAGATTGGTATACTGCTAGTAAAACTTCATCTCATGTTTTAGACAAAGCAATGGCTATTGTGGATGAAATCGGTTCATCAAAGTCAGAAGGCAATGAATTTACCAAAGCACTAGCAAAGGCAAGAGCAAACAACGATGACGAAATGGAAGTAGATGGAAAGAAGATTCCAGTAACAGAATTTATTCTATCATATTTTGATCGTCATACAGGCCAGTTTCCAAAAGGCGAAACAGCCGTATTGACAATGGTAGAAAAAGAATACGGCGAAAACTTTATTAAGCCAGCTCAAGAGTTCATAGAACAAATTCATAACAAAGTATCAGAGATAATGGGATATAAAGACAACGAATTAGGCGAAGGGTTTGATCCAGAGCATTTTGACGACGAAGTTGAAATGGAAATACCAGGCGACGACGGTGAAATGGATGATGCAACTATTAGTTACACAGCTACAATAATAGATGGTAAACCTGTAGTTCATCCAAGATCAATTCGTGCATCTGCACATGGTAACAATCCAAATGCAAAACTAGCTAACGATGACGAGACTGCAACATACATAGCACAACAAGATAAAGAAGTTTTAGCTATTCTACAGCAACATGCAGAAGAATTATGGGCAGAGCGAGACAACGACTACAAAGGCGGTTATGGCGAAAGCGAAGAACTAAACAGAATTACAGCGTTAGCCGGTATAAGATAATCGGCTAACTCCTACTATGGCAAACAAGCTATGGATATTTGGCGATAGTTATGCTGATCCTAAATACAACGATCCATTATCTTGGCCTTATCTAATACAAGAAAATTTTGATGTTGTTAACAAAGCAAAAATAGGAACCGGCATTGACTGGTCTTTGCAAAAATTTTATTGGTCTACACACTACACATACGAAAATAATATAGACACAAGCAATATAAATGTTCTTTTTTTCATGTCTGGCCTTAGTCGTAACAACCTAAAATTTTACGATCCTCCATCAGATCAAGTTTGGGATTTTGATGCGTCCTGGACAGGTAACAAAGAATATAATCTGCATATGCTTAAAAAATACAAACATGAAAAAAAATATTATAATTGGTTTTTAAAAAATTGGTTTTTTCATTCTTCTTACATACAAACAGAAAATTTAAAAATATTATCATATTTACAACAGTGGAGTAAAAAATTTAATAAAATATTGGTGTTCAACAATTTTGAAGAGTTTGATTTTATGGATATGGAAATTTGGCCGGAATCTACAAAGAAGTTTCACGCAGAAAGCAAGCCTTTGGCTACAGTGTTTGGACATGTTGACGGTTACGCAACAGACCAACGTGCGAACCATATGGATGCAGAACATCATCCAATCTTTGCTAAACAACTAGTAGATCACTTCATATATGATAAAAAAATTAATTTGTCAAGTTTCAAAAAAAATATTTGACTTTTGATAAATAAGAATGTATAGTAACAATTGTGCTATACGAATAAGGCACAAGCACATAGGCAATTTATAAGGAGGCATAACTATGGCATCATTAGCAGAAATTCGAGCAAAGCTCAAAGAACAAGAAAATCGTTCAAGCGGTGGCAACACAGGCGGTGGCGATAACGCAATTTACCCATTTTGGAATATGAAAGAAGGCGAGCAAGCAACGCTACGCTTTTTGCCTGACGGCGATGATTC
>Ga0213866_10000171_pt1 | contig 54570 bp, 43 predicted proteins | sample PICome_11_FD_160079 | JGI IMG/M metagenome (GOLD analysis project Ga0213866, IMG submission 160079) | Coastal seawater microbial communities near Pivers Island, North Carolina, United States - PICO284 | ecosystem: Environmental > Aquatic > Marine > Coastal | place: USA: North Carolina...
GTGATTGGAATACTCACATTTACGCTCGTTTGTCCTGCTGGAATCGTTGCCGTGACTGTGGTTGTGGTATAATCGTTTGGATCGCTCGCTGTATTGTCTACCGTTGTGATACTTACCACCGTGTCTATTCCACTTGGCACATCAATACTTACTGGGACACTTGCCGTGCCGACTGTTTCATCAACTGTAACATCGCCAATGCTTAAGATTGGCAGGATAGTCAATGTAGCTGATGCTTCTTCTGGACAAATATTAGCAGTGTTTGTAAATACAACATTGTAGACATTTCCATTGTCAGCTGGCGTAATTGTTGGCGTAGTGTAACTTACTTGAGCTCCTGAAGCTGTTGTTCCTGATGCTCCTAAAATGTTTGTGAATGTTGTTCCGCCATCTGTACTGACTTGCCATTGATAGTTAAGATTTGTACTAGCTGTAGTAGCTGGACTTGTAACCACAGTTGTACCTAAAGCAGTTGCTGTAAAGGTAGCCGTTCCTCCGACTGGACTTTGTTGATTGGTAGGAGCAGTATCTATGGTTGTAATAATTCCTTGTAAATAGGTATTTCCCGCAGTAATTGACGCTGGTTGTGTTGTGTAATGGTTAGAGTTAGGTCCACTAAGTCCTGCTACTATTACTAATCCGTCAGCGTCTACAGTCGGTGTTCCTGAACCGTAACTACCGTTGTTATCTGCATCTGCATTTGTATTTGCGTACGCTTCATCTGCATCGTTACAACCATCACCATCACTATCCGCATCTAGATAGTCAGGAAGAGTATCTCCATCTGTATCTGGTGCATTTAGAAATACGTGATTAGGATTGTTGTATAAATCAATTCTACATTCATCAAAACGAATAGAGTAAAATCTATCACTTGAACTGTTAGTAGTTTTATTAGCTCCGATTGTAAAGCTAAACGTATTTATGTCTCTTTTTTGGAAGAATACTCTGTATGGATTTGCTGTATCAATAGGTTCAATTGGCGCACTTCCTGTACCATTTGCAATGAATTGAATAACTCCTGATCCTAAATCTGAAACAATTACATTTGTAGGATTTCCAATACTGTATCCTACAATGTTTTGAACGCGATAATATTCTCTGATACCATTACCACTATCGATATCTTGAATGAAGCCTCCAACTCTATCAACGTTTGCATTTATTGGTGCACTACTTGGACTTGTGGAAATAATAAATCTGATTTCTAGTTGAACAGTTAAGTTTCCAGTAGCATTTGACGCATAACGGAATTGCGGTTGAAGCGCATTGTTATCTCCTAAGTTTTGGTCAATGGATAGGATTGTAACAGCTGAACTTTTTTGAGAAACTCTTACTAAGGCATCTAAACCTGTAGCTACATTTGCAAAGCGATATACTGAATTTAGTGTTCCTGCACCTGTACCAGTTCCTGCAACATAGGTTCCACCCGTGAAATTGTAGTTTAAACCTGTACAAACTCCTGCACCATTGGTGTAGAAACCATACCCTTCAGTTACATCACTAATACCATCGTTGTCATCATCATAATCTTCTGGGTTTAATACACCATCTCCATCCACATCAGTAGGTGAAGATCTGTCTCTAAAATCTACATTTCCACCAGCTCCTAAATCACCGTCAGTATCTGGCAAATTAGCCGTAGCATTGACGATTCCATTGTTGTCAGCATAGTTTGGTAAACCTCCTACTTGCGCGTCTGTTGTATCAATGGTATCATCGAGTCCGTCTCCATCAGTATCTAATCCTGAGAGTGCATTTGGACCTACAAATCCTGCTTCAACAGTATCATTTCCACCTTGATTGTCTGAATCGAGATCAAGGTAATCTGGATTGTCAATTGTGTCTGTATTTACTGGAAATAATCCTAATTCTTCGTTATTAAAGTTGTAAGATACTGGTAAACCATTTGCTGTTACATCAGGAATACCATCACTATTGGTGTCTTGTGCTACAATGTAACCAAGTGTTGTTTGTGCCTCGTTGTTGTCTGGAATACCGTCACCATCAGCATCTAAGTCTAAATGATTTGGAACTCCATCACCATCAGGATCTAAGTTGCTACATATTCCATTTACACTTAGGGTACAGAAATCTGCATCTTGATAGTTAGGAATACCATCGCCATCAGCATCTGCAGAAGGATCAATTCCTCCAGATTCTACCGTATCAAGTATTCCATCATTGTCATCATCAATATCAATGTTATCAGTTATGCCATCTCCATCAGAATCAGGAACACTATTAACCGTCAAGTTTGCATCTTGAGAATCAACAAGTAGACATGTGTTTTCGCTATGCGTAGTAATTAATTGATAATCATATCCATTGTAAGAACTTGGAACGTTTGTTAACGTTAGTGTGTTTGTATTAAAACCTGCGTATGTTGGGTTTGTTCCAGCCGTTGTAATGTTTGTCCAAGTAGCACCATTGTCAGTACTTTCTTGCCATTGATAGGTTATATTGGCTGAAGAGTCTGTTGCTGGAGGAACTGTATAATTTGGTGTTCCAGCAGCAAAAGTTGTTGTTGATTGTGCACTAGCAGCCGCTGTAAATGTTGCACTTCCACCTTGAAGTATTGTTTGATTTATTGGTTCTGTAGTAATTATAGCTTGTGTAGCTGTTGTGACGTTTGCGTTTGTTGCTTGTGGACTTCCTGCATTGGTAGGAACTCCGTTAGCTCCAACTGCTCCTTCATCTGCATCTGCGAGGTTGTTACTCGAAGTTAGATCTACGACAGTGAAATTTGCAGCTCCTTCAATAGCATCTGCGCAGCCGTCATTGTCACTGTCTGTATCTAAAAAGTCTGGTGTACCATCATTATCTGTATCTACAACTGGACAAGCATCGAATGACATTTCTAAGACATCAGAACCATTTCCGTCAAGACCTTCTCCTGTTACTTGGAATGTTAATGTGGTTACTCTACCATATATTTGAATACTTCCTGCCGCAGTACCAAAGCCTAATGAATCTGCATTTCCTGAGGTTACTACTGGAGTTCCTGATCCTAGGTTTTGATTGGTATCACGATAGAATTGTTTTGGTTTTACAATTAACTGATTGTTACCTGATATTTTTCCCATTGACAAATCTGCATTTTGCAGTGTCCAAATAGACGAGTTTGATATGTAGTTTCCAGAAGATACTTGACTGTTTCCTCCAAGTCTATCTACATGAATAACAGGATTGTATACTGGCTGACTGTATGTTATTGTAATGGTTCCTACCACTCTATCATCTGAAGCTGCATTTTGTGATTCTGGAGTTGCATCCCATGCGAAGAGAAATTGTAATGAAGTAGAACCTTCAACGGCTGCATCAGAAAAGAAAGAATCTGTCGTCATTGTACCATTTGGCACGTACGATATGAGTCCGCCTGCTGGAATTGTACTTCCAAAAGAAACTCCTACGGTTCCTGCCGAATTGGTATAAGGGTTACTTCCTGCCCAAGAACCAGAAGTTATTGGTCTTGTTATACATGGGTTTTCATTATCATCAATGATTCCATCATTATCATTGTCAATATCTATTGAATCAACCACAGTATCATTGTCTGTGTCTACGGCTGTTGAACTAGAGCATGCTGCTGGTGGTGTTACGGTTATGTCTACTAATTGACATGATCCGTCTGCATCATCTGTAACAGTAAATGTTATGTCACCTCCAGAAATTAAAAATGGTCCAAACTGTTCAGGAGCATCGTAAGAAATATTGGCTCTTGTGATGTCGCCAGAAACACTGTATGTTGCTGCTAAGAGACTACCTCGAGGACTGATATAGAATGTAAATGTATCGTCTGAATTATCAAACGGTGTTCCGTTGTCATCACAAAATACAGATGCCACAGAGGCATTTAATAATTCGCAGGTGTTACATGCTACCGTATTTCCTGAATTGGTAACTGCTAAATTTGTCCCTGTATATCCACCTTGCCCTGTAACTCTACCATTTGCAGGGTTGACGGTTATTGGAGCACTACCGAGTATTCCGTCAGCATCTCCATCGGCATGTCCGGCTTCGAGTGTATCAAAACACAGATCATTATCACTATCAGAATCTAATGAGTCTATAAGCCCATCGCCATCTGTATCTAAGTTGGTACATACACCATTCCCATTTAACATACAGAAATCTGGATCTTGATAGTTCGGTGTTCCATCACCATCTAAATCTCCCGAAGGATCATCTGCTAGACAGCTAAAAGAATTGGTTACAATTGTATTTACTAAAAAATTGTCTGATTGTGAAAATGTAGTCGTATCCGAAGGTGATCCAAAAGTTCGGTTAATCACTGTGACTCCATCCACTAAAATTCGGTATGAATTTCCTTGAATACCATCTCCAAAGTCATCTGTGATTGAGAAGAAGTAATTACCGTTTTGTGTGACTGTTATTTCTTGTGAAACCGTTATATTTCCTGTATTGTACGTTCCTTGTGAAACTGAAAATAGTGTTGTAGCGCCGAGTGCCAATGTCCATCCTGTTTCCGTTGAGAATTCATCTAAATCTATTTCAACTCGAATTACAGAATCAGGGTTTAAAGTTAAAGGATTTGTGCCACATAATTCCTGCGTGTCTAAGATTCCATCATTGTCGTCATCTTCATCACAATAATCTGCTACACCATCTAAATCGCTATCTACGTTTCCTGCTATTGATAAATCGCAATAATCTATGGTACATTCTGCTTGCTGTACCGTTGTAGTTACCGAACAAGTTCCAGTAGCGTCATCAGTTATTGTAATTGTATATATTGTATTATTTACAGAACCGCCTTGTAAACTAAAGCTGGTTGGAGCGCCATACGTTCCTGTGGTTGGTGATACGACACCGCCGTTATTTACAGATACAGTATAGGTAGTACCTAAATCTATTCCAGTTGGGTTTAAATCAAAACTGATAAAATCATCCGAACGAACACGTGTTAGATTATTATTACAGGTTTCATTTGTTTTTCCTGCGTCTGCAATGTTACAGTTTAGACAATCTATGGCAAAAGCTGAAGTTATTCCTGCATCGGTAACGACTCTACCAGCCGCACCTGCGCGCGCTCCATTTCCTGCTGGAATAGCACCACTAATTACAGATGTAGTTGTGATTGTGGATGAACTTATCACAAATCCACCACCACCTGGACCACCATATTCTATAAAAACTGGCGATGCACCTGGTTGTGTTGTTGCTGCTCCACCACGGGCGAATGCTCTTACTTGTGAATTGATTGAGTTTGCTTGAACTACAATATATCCAGCTCCACCAGCTCCACCTGTTACGTTTGAAGAATCTCCTGCAAACGAATATGTTCCAGAGTTTGGCCCAGCATTTCCATCACTTATGATATTTCGGTTAGAACCATTTGTTGTAATATTATTTGCCAGTACTATGACAATTCCTCCACCATTACCTGTCGCTGGTGCCCATTCTGCCTCAGAACCTCCTGAAGCTCCCATGAATAATCGTAAATTACTTGCTGAAGAAAAAACATTTCCGACTGCTGGTGCCGCAGATCCTGAAATGGTTGTCCCAGCTCCACCACTGGTTCCACCACCACCGTAACCACCACCACCACCACCTGAACCAAGTGTTATGTCAGTAGAATTTGCTCCATTTCCTCCAACTCCAGCTCCACCATTTGGCGATCCTTGTGCTGCATCACAACCTCCGTGTCCTCCACGTCCTGTTCCTCCCGATAATGGTGCAGGATCTCCAAAGTCTCCACCAAAATATAGCGGATCTGTTCCCCAATTTTCGTCGGGTGTGTTTAGTAAAGCCGAAGAATCTCCACAGTTATTAACTGCAAAGTTTCCTGTTGTATTTCTTCCAAAAAAACCATCTCCTGTTGCACTGATATTAGCATTCATCGTGATATTATTATCACATGCATCTATAAAAACAACTCCTCCTGTACTTCCATTCCATGGCTGTGCCGATACCGTTCCAACAACTGTAACATCGTTTGTGTATTTGGCAATTCTGACTAACTGCACTCTTTCTGTAGCAGGTGTAAATATTTTTGTAACCGACGTATCAATTGTGAGCGTAGTACCAACGATATTGGTAATTTTAGCTAAGTGATAGTTACCAGCACCATTATCAACTCCTCCAGCATTTCCTCCTCCACTGATACCTGTCATTTGGATAATCATTACTGGATCATTAATTGCTAAACCAGCACTACTTCCTACGGTAACACTTGTTCCGCTAATAGCAGAAACTGTGGTATATGAGTTTACTACTCCAGAAATGTTCTGTGCATTAGCGCTGAATAAAAATAGTAATGACACCACGAGTGTTGCTACTATTTTTGATATGATATTTTTCATAGTCATGAAACTTTATTTTACAGATATCCAAGTTTAATACTTGAGGTAGTCACAGGGAAAGAAGTTATTCTGTATAACTCCTTTTTTTCACTGTTGTAAATGTACCCAACAAGATTAATCTTGTGATTTATCAAGATTTGGTTGTTCTTAGTTTTGGTTGTATTCCCTTTTTTTCCATCACAAGTATATACTATTGGTAATGTTGCGGATACTTTTGAATGAGCAGGCAAACTAAAGGTTGCTCTACCGTTACCGATGTAATTGAAGGTTATTTTTTGATCTTTATGGAACGAAACTTTTATTTCTTCAGCTGATTTTGGAAAATTGACAAGACTTCCCGTTTCAAATTCAATTTCTGCGCTGATAGGATACGCATTTTTATTTTCAATGCTCACAATTAAATTATCATTGAATTTTTGACAAACCGTAATACTATTGCTAATTTTCGTTGTAACTTGAATATAATCTTGAATATCTTTTGCTAAGTAAACATATACTGGAAGCTTTCGCATGTAGCGCTCCCATCGTTTGTGCGCTTCGTGTTTTTTGTCTCTACTAGTCTCAATCGCTTTTTGCTCCATAGGATACAGCTCTTGATTTTCATACACATGACGTCTTAGTTCTGCAATACCCATTAAATGAGGTACAATTTTTTGGAAAGAAATAATACCGTCAGCAGTAGTTTCATCTAGCTTCAGGTTTTGCACGTCGTACACCGTTTTTTCTTGTGCGCACACAACTTGCGTTTGCAGTATAAAAAACCACAACGTTAATAAAGGGGAGACTCTTTTATAAATAAATGTAATGATTGATGAACTGTTTGAAACGCTTCTTCTAAACAGCACATCAAAAGTAATGTTGTTCATTCAAGTATTTTTAGGCTCTTATATAAAAACTAATTATTTTCTTAACATATTTTAACAAATGTAATGACTGGCTATCATACATACGTTGTATTCACAACCAAAGGATTTGTTTTTTCGTTGAAAAGTGATATTTTTTCGTTAAAGTGTTTGTTGTATTTTTTAGCATAATCATATTATTTTTGTTAAAAAATTACGCTTTTTACATTTTAAAAGTTGTTTAAGTCTTTATAGTCGTATTTGATTTAAAAGTGATATTTTTGACACCTATTTTAACTATTTCAAATGAGCTTACAAAAAGAGATCAATAAGCGGAGAACTTTTGGTATTATTTCTCACCCAGATGCAGGAAAAACAACACTTACTGAGAAGTTACTACTTTTTGGTGGTGCTATTCAAGAAGCAGGTGCTGTAAAAAATAATAAGATTAAAAAAGGAGCTACGAGTGACTTTATGGAAATTGAACGACAGAGAGGAATTTCTGTGGCAACTTCTGTATTAGCTTTTATATATAAGAATAAGAAAATCAACATCTTAGACACACCTGGACATAAGGATTTTGCAGAAGATACCTTTCGTACATTAAGTGCTGTTGATAGCGTTATTGTCGTAATTGATGTAGCAAAAGGTGTGGAAGAGCAAACAGAAAAACTAGTCGCAGTTTGTCGCATGCGGAAAATTCCTATTATTGTTTTTATCAATAAACTAGATAGAGAAGGAAAAGATGCATTTGATTTATTGGATGAAGTAGAGCAAAAATTAGGCTTACATGTAACACCTTTGAGTTTCCCAATTGGTATGGGGTATGATTTTAAAGGAATTTATAATATTTGGGAAAAAAATATCAATCTATTTACAGGAGATAATAAACAATCGATCTCAAAAGCCATTCATTTTGAAGATGTTAACAATCCTGAATTGGAAACATACATTGGAGAAAAAGCTGCTGAAACTTTACGTGAAGAGCTCGAATTAGTCACGGAAGTGTATCCAAGTTTTGACAGAGATGAATATTTAAAAGGAGATTTACAACCTGTATTTTTCGGTTCTGCTTTGAATAATTTTGGTGTTCGAGAATTGCTGGATTGTTTTGTTGAAATTGCACCAACACCACGACCAAAAATGTCAAACACACGTTTAGTTCAACCAAATGAAGAAGATTTTTCCGGCTTTGTTTTTAAGATTCACGCAAATATGGATCCGAAACATAGAGATAGACTTGCGTTTATAAAAGTGGTTTCGGGTGTTTTTAAACGAAATACACCGTATTTACATGTGCGATTGGATAAAAATCTAAAATTTTCGAGTCCAAACGCCTTTTTTGCAGAGAAAAAAGAAATTGTAGATGAATCATTTCCAGGTGATATTGTAGGATTGCATGATACGGGGAATTTCAAAATTGGAGATACACTAACCGCTGGAGAAAAAATGAAATATAAAGGTGTTCCAAGCTTTTCGCCAGAACATTTTAGATACATCAACAACGCTGACCCAATGAAATCCAAGCAGTTAGCTAAAGGTGTGAATCAGTTGATGGATGAAGGAGTTGCACAGTTATTTACCTTAGATTTGAATGGTAGAAAGATTATTGGAACGGTTGGAGCACTTCAATACGAAGTAATTCAATACCGATTGGAGCATGAATATGGCGCGAAATGTTCGTATGAAAACCTAAATGTTTTTAAAGCGTGTTGGGTAGAAGTGGACAACGAAAAAGATCCTGAGTTTTTAGATTTTAAACGTGTGAAACAAAAGTTTTTAGCACGTGATAAACAGAATAAAATGGTTTTCTTGGCCGATTCTTCTTTTTCATTACAAATGACGCAACAGAAATATCCAAAAATTAAATTCCACTTTACGAGCGAATTTTAATTAAAAATTGATTGAAAAATTGAAAGATAAAAATGAGGTAAAGATGAAAGACACATTTGTTAAAAAATCATTTTAAAGCTTTTTTAGAAACTTATACACAAAAGACGTTACATTTATATTAGCGTCTTTTTTTTATGTCTTAAATTTCAATTATGGAAGTCGAATTTCAACTATAAATAACTAAAATCTATGTTTTGTGTTTTTATAATAGATTTTTAAAATACAACTAGACATAAAAAAAACCTCAATCCGAAAATTGAGGTTTTTATTTTTATGCTTCTCCTGTCGGTCCAAAATTCATTGGAATTGTAGGATGTTCAAATTCTTTAATTTTTCCATGAGCTTTTTCAAAGCGCTGAATGTTTTCACCTAATGCCTTCATTAATCGTTTTGCATGTTGTGGTGTTAACACAATTCTAGATTTTACTTTTGCCTTTGGTCGCCCTGGCATAATGTTTACAAAATCTACTACAAATTCTGATGCAGAATGGTTGATGATTGCTAAGTTAGAATAAATTCCTTCCGCAGTTGCATCGTCCAATTCAATATTGATTTGCTTTTCGTTCGCTTTGTCGTTGTTCATGTATTAAAAGTTTATTTCATGCTTAGCCGCCATAATTTCATTGTATTCTTCTTTTGAACCTACAATAATATCATCGTACTTACGCATTCCTGTTCCTGCTGGAATTCTATGCCCAACAATTACATTTTCTTTTAATCCTTCAAGTGCATCTACTTTACCACTTACAGCTGCTTCGTTCAGTACTTTTGTAGTTTCCTGGAACGATGCCGCAGAGATAAATGATTTTGTTTGTAATGAAGCTCTTGTAATACCTTGTAAGATTGGTGTTGCCGTTGCTGGAACAATGTCTCTTGCAGATACTAATTGCTTATCAGCTCTTCTTAACACAGAGTTTTCATCTCTTAATTCTCTTGGAGAAACAATTTGCCCTGGTTTGAAATTTTCTGAATCGCCTGCATCTTCAATTACTTTCTGACCGTAAAGTTCATCATTTTCTTGGATAAAGTCATCTTTGTGAATTAATTGATTTTCTAAGAAGATCGTATCTCCTGGATCACCAATTCGTACTTTACGCATCATTTGACGAACGATTACTTCGAAATGCTTATCATTAATTTTTACTCCTTGTAAACGATATACTTCTTGTACTTCATTTACTAAGTATTGTTGTACCGCAGAAGGTCCTTTAATATTTAAGATATCATTTGGCGTGATAGAACCATCCGAAAGTGGCATTCCTGCTCTTACGTAATCATTTTCTTGTACTAAGATTTGGTTGGAAAGTTTTACTAAATACTTTCTAATATCTCCAAATTTAGACTCTACAATGATTTCACGGTTACCTCTTTTAATTTTACCAAAAGAAACTACACCATCAATTTCTGATACAACCGCTGGGTTAGAAGGATTACGTGCTTCAAATAATTCTGTTACACGTGGTAAACCTCCTGTAATATCTCCTGATTTTGCAGATTTACGTGGGATTTTAACTAAAATTTTACCAACATTGATCTTTTCGTTATCATCTACCATTAAGTGAGAACCTACTGGTAAGTTGTAAGAACGTTGTACTTCTCCTTTAGTATTTAAAATTTGAAGTGTTGGAATTAATTTTTTGTTTCTTGATTCAGAAATTACTTTTTCTTGGAATCCAGTTTGTTCATCAATTTCCACTTGGAACGTAACTCCTTGCTCGATATTTTCGTATTGAATTTTCCCTGCAAATTCAGAAATAATTACACCGTTATATGGATCCCATTGACAGATAGGATCATTTTTACCGATAGTATCTCCGTTTTTCACAAAGATGGTAGCTCCGTAAGGAATGTTATTTGTACTTAACGTTATTCCTGTTTTCTTATCAACTACTTTAATTTCAGAGGTACGAGAAATTACGATATCAATTGGCTTTCCTTCAGCATTCTGACCTTGAACAGTTTTTAATTCTTCAATTTCAGCGATACCACCAAACTTAGCACGTAATTGATTTTCCTCAGAAATGTTACTTGCAGTTCCTCCCATGTGGAATGTACGTAGTGTTAACTGTGTACCTGGTTCTCCAATAGATTGTGCTGCCACAACTCCAACTGCTTCTCCAATTTGAACCATTTTGTTGGTAGAAAGGTTTCTTCCATAACATTTTGAACAAATTCCTTTTTCAGCTTCACATGTTAATGGAGATCTTACTTCCATTGCTTCTACTGGCGAATCTTCTATGGTTTGAGCAATTTCTTCTGAAATTTCTTGTCCAGCATATACTAAAACTTCTTCCGTAAGTGGATTGTATACATTTTGCAATGCTACTCTACCAAGGATACGTTCTTTTAATGACTCAACAACATCTTCGTTTTTCTTTAATGCCATTACTTCAACACCTCTTAATGTTTCACAATCATGAATGTTCACAATTACATCTTGAGATACATCGACTAAACGACGTGTTAAGTATCCAGCATCCGCTGTTTTTAATGCGGTATCGGCAAGACCTTTACGCGCACCGTGAGTAGAGATAAAGTATTCTAAGATCGATAATCCTTCTTTAAAGTTAGAAAGAATCGGGTTTTCAATAATTTCTCCACCACCGGCAGTCGATTTTTTAGGTTTCGCCATTAATCCACGCATACCCGTTAACTGACGAATTTGCTCTTTAGAACCACGGGCTCCAGAATCAAGCATCATATACACAGAGTTAAATCCTTGTTGATCTTCACTAATGTGTTTCATAGACAACTCCGTAAGGTTTGCATTGGTGGTTGTCCACTTGTCAATTACTTGGTTGTAACGTTCGTTATTGGTAATTAATCCCATGTTATAGCTGGCAGTAATTCCCTCAACTTCTTTGTTCGCTTTGTCAATTAACATTTGCTTTTCTTCTGGAATGATGATATCACCTAAACTGAATGATAATCCACCTCTAAAGGCAAATCCGTATCCAAGATTTTTGATTTCATCTAAGAAGTTCGCTGTTGTTGGAATATCAGTTACTTGCAAAATTTTACCAATGATGTTACGCAACGATTTTTTCGTCAATACTTCATTGATATATCCAGCTTTTGCTGGCACTTTTTCGTTGAAAAGTACACGTCCAACAGTTGTTTCTATAATTTGAGGAACTAATTTTCCTTCTTCATTGAAGTCCATGGTTCTAATTCTCATAGAAGCATTTAACTCAATTTGTTTTTCATTGTACGCCATTATTACTTCTTCAGCAGAGTAAAATGTGAGACCTTCTCCTTTGATTTTTCGCTCTGGAGTAGATTTACGTAATTTTGTCATATAGTATAATCCAAGTACCATATCCTGTGAAGGTACCGTAATTGGCGAACCATTTGCTGGATTCAGAATGTTGTGAGAAGCTAACATTAATAATTGAGCTTCTAAGATTGCTTCTGGTCCTAATGGTAAGTGAACCGCCATTTGATCTCCATCGAAATCGGCGTTGAATGCCGTACATACTAATGGATGTAACTGAATTGCTTTTCCTTCAATCAGTTTTGGCTGGAACGCTTGTATACCAAGTCTGTGTAACGTAGGCGCACGGTTTAGTAATACTGGATGCCCTTTGATAACGTTATCCAAAATATCCCAAACTACTGGTTCTTTTTTGTCTATAATTTTCTTTGCAGATTTTACAGTTTTTACAATACCTCTTTCAATTAGTTTTCTAATTACGAAAGGTTTGTAAAGTTCTGCTGCCATGTTTTTAGGCAATCCACATTCGAATAATTTTAATTCTGGACCAACCACAATTACCGAACGAGCAGAATAGTCTACACGTTTTCCAAGTAAGTTTTGACGAAAACGTCCTTGCTTCCCTTTTAAGGAATCAGATAGTGATTTTAATGGTCTGTTAGAGTCTGTTTTTACCGCTGATGATTTACGTGTGTTATCGAATAATGAATCCACAGATTCTTGTAACATACGCTTCTCGTTACGCAAGATTACTTCTGGAGCTTTGATCTCCATTAATCTTTTTAAACGATTGTTTCTGATAATTACTCTACGGTATAAATCATTTAAGTCAGACGTTGCAAAACGACCTCCATCTAATGGTACTAACGGACGTAATTCTGGTGGAATTACAGGCACCACTTTCATAATCATCCATTCTGGACGATTTTCACGGTTTTTGTTCGCATCACGTAATGACTCTACTACTTGCAAACGTTTTAACGCTTCCGTTTTACGTTGCTTTGATGTTTCGTTGTTTGCTTTGTGACGTAAGTCAAATGATAATTCATTTAAGTCTATTCTAGACAATAATTCAATTAAACATTCAGCTCCCATTTTAGCGATAAACTTGTTAGGGTCAGAGTCGTCTAGGTATAGGTTTTCTTGTGGAAGCGATTCAAGAATATTTAAGTATTCTTCTTCCGTAAGGAAATCCATTTTTTGAACATCTTCACCCGCTTCATTTTTAGCATTACCTGGCTGAATTACTACATAACGTTCGTAGTAAATGATCATGTCTAATTTCTTAGAAGGTAATCCTAAAAGGTATCCTATTTTGTTTGGTAACGAGCGGAAATACCATATATGTGCAACTGGCACAACTAGGTTGATATGTCCAACTCTATCTCTACGTACTTTCTTTTCTGTTACTTCAACACCGCAACGGTCACAAACGATTCCTTTGTAACGAATTCTTTTGTATTTACCACAAGCACATTCGTAGTCCTTTACAGGTCCAAAAATACGCTCACAGAATAGTCCGTCACGCTCAGGTTTGTGTGTACGATAGTTGATGGTTTCAGGTTTTAGCACTTCACCTTTTGATGCTGCTAATATAGACTCCGGAGAGGCTAAACCTATTGAGATTTTATTGAATCTCTTTACAGTATTCTTATCTTTATTTCTTGCCATACTAATGGTTGATAATGAATTATGTGTAATTGTAGCCGTGCAACTTTACGCTACACGGCATTTATAATTATTCTTCTAATCTAATGTCTAATCCAAGACCTTTCAATTCATGCATTAATACATTGAATGATTCTGGTAATCCTGGTTCTGGCATTGGTTCTCCTTTTACGATTGCTTCATAAGTTTTGGCTCTACCAATTACATCATCAGATTTTACAGTCAGTATTTCTCGTAGTGTACTAGATGCTCCATACGCTTCTAATGCCCAAACTTCCATTTCTCCAAAACGTTGTCCTCCAAATTGCGCTTTACCACCTAATGGTTGTTGCGTAATTAATGAGTACGGTCCTATGGAACGTGCGTGCATTTTGTCGTCTACCATGTGACCAAGTTTCAGCATGTAAATGATACCTACTGTTGCTGGCTGATCAAAACGTTCTCCTGTTCCACCATCGTATAGATAGGTATGTCCAAATCTTGGAACACCTGCTTCGTCTGTGATTTCATTGATTTGATCTAATGAAGCTCCATCGAAGATTGGTGTAGCATATTTTTTATCTAGTTTTTCTCCTGCCCAACCTAATACCGTTTCATAAATTTGACCGATATTCATACGAGAAGGTACTCCTAATGGATTCAATACGATATCAACTGGCGTTCCATCTTCCAAGAAAGGCATATCTTCTTGACGTACAATACGTGCTACAATACCTTTGTTTCCGTGACGACCTGCCATTTTATCACCTACTTTAAGTTTACGCTTTTTAGCGATGTATACTTTGGCAAGTTTTAAAATTCCTGCTGGTAATTCATCTCCAACTGAGATCGTAAATTTATCTCTTCTTAATGCTCCTTGAAGGTCATTAAGTTTGATTTTATAGTTGTGAACTAAATCTGCAATGGCACGGTTTGTATCTTCATCCGTAGTCCAAGTTCCTCCTGTTAAATGCGCATAATCTTCTACAGCGTTTAACATTTTTAAGGTAAACTTTTTCCCTTTTGGCAATACTTCTTCTCCAAGATCATTTTGTACACCTTGAGAAGTTTTACCATTAACAAGTGTAAATAACTTGTCAATTAGTATCGTTCTAAGCTCTTCAAATTTAGTTGTGTATTCAAGTTCTAAAGTTGCGATTTCTTCTTTATCTTTAGCTCTTTTACGCTTGTCTTTGATAGCTCTTGAGAATAGTTTTTTATTAATTACAACTCCGTGTAATGATGGAGAAGCTTTTAGAGAAGCATCTTTTACATCACCTGCTTTGTCTCCGAAGATTGCACGTAATAATTTTTCTTCTGGTGTTGGATCTGATTCTCCTTTTGGTGTAATTTTACCAATTAGGATGTCGCCAGGTTTTACTTCGGCTCCAATTCTGATCATTCCGTTTTCATCTAAATCTTTTGTAGCTTCTTCTGAAACGTTAGGAATGTCATTGGTTAATTCTTCAGCTCCTAATTTTGTATCTCTTACATCCATTGAGTATTCATCAATATGGATAGAAGTGAAAATATCTTCACGAACTACTTTTTCAGAGATTACAATTGCATCCTCAAAGTTGTAACCTTTCCAAGGCATGAAGGCAACTTTCATGTTTCGTCCAAGGGCTAATTCACCTTTTTGAGTTGCATATCCTTCACAAAGTACTTGTCCTTTTTTAACTCTGTCACCTCTTTTTACAATTGGTTTTAAGTTAATAGAGGTACTTTGGTTCGTTTTACGGAATTTAATTAAGTTGTATGTTTTTGAATCATCTTCAAAACTCACCAATCTTTCTTCTTCTGAACGATCGTACTTGATTGTAATTTTGTTTGCATCTACATATTCTACCAATCCATCTCCTTCAGCATTTACTAATACTCTTGAATCAGAAGCTACTTGACGCTCTAATCCTGTTCCTACGATTGGTGCTTGCGGACGTAATAAAGGTACTGCTTGACGCATCATGTTTGATCCCATCAATGCACGGTTTGCATCATCATGTTCCAAGAATGGAATTAACGATGCCGAGATTGATGCAATTTGGTTTGGTGCAACATCCGTATAATCAATTTCTGATGGAGATACAACTGGGAAATCTCCTTCTTCACGAGCAATTACTTTATCAACACTAATAGTACCATCTTCCGTTGTTGGAATGTTTGCTTGCGAAATTTTCATTCCTTCTTCTTCTTCCGCACTTAGGTAGGCAAAATTGTCAATGTCTACTTTTCCGTTTTCAACCTTACGATATGGAGTTTCTAAGAATCCCATCGCATTTACTTTCGCAAATACACCAAGAGAAGATATTAATCCAATGTTTGGTCCTTCAGGTGTTTCAATAGGACATAAACGTCCGTAGTGAGTATAGTGAACGTCACGTACTTCGAAACCTGCTCTTTCTCTAGAAAGTCCTCCAGGTCCTAAAGCCGATAGACGACGCTTGTGTGTAATTTCAGCTAATGGATTTGTTTGATCCATAAACTGTGACAACTGGTTTGTTCCGAAGAATGAATTTATGACAGATGATAAGGTTTTTGCATTAATCAGGTCGATTGGTGTAAATACCTCGTTATCTCTCACGTTCATACGCTCACGGATCGTTCTTGCCATACGCGCCAGTCCGACACCGAATTGTTGAGCTAGTTGTTCTCCTACAGTACGAACACGTCTGTTAGATAAGTGATCAATATCATCAATTTCTGCTTTTGAGTTGATTAACTCAATTAAGTATTTAATGATTGTGATGATATCTTCTTTTGTTAAGACTTGCTTATCCATATCGATATTCAATCCTAACTTTTTGTTCATTCGGTAACGACCTACTCCACCAAGATTGTAACGTTGGTCAGAGAAAAATAATTTATCAATGATGCCACGAGCCGTTTCCTCATCTGGCGGTTCAGCGTTACGTAATTGACGATATATATGTTCTACGGCTTCTTTTTCAGAGTTCGTAGGATCTTTTTGTAATGTATTATGTATAATCGCATAATCACCAGCTTGGTTTTCTTCTTTGTGAAGAAGAACTGTTTTTACACCAGCGTCCACGATTTCATCTATGTGTTCTTTTTCTAGAATGGTATCTCTATCTAAAACGATTTCATTACGTTCGATAGATACTACTTCTCCTGTATCTTCATCTACGAAGTCTTCATGCCATGTGTTTAGTACACGTGCAGCTAACTTACGACCTAATACTTTTTTAAGTCCGCTTTTAGATACTTTTACTTCTTCAGCAAGGTCGAATATCTCAAGGATATCTTTATCGCTTTCGAATCCAATAGCTCTAAATAAGGTAGTTACAGGTAATTTTTTCTTTCTATCAATATATGCATACATTACACTATTGATATCTGTTGCAAATTCTATCCATGAACCTTTGAAAGGAATTACTCTGGCAGAATATAGCTTAGTTCCATTTGCATGGAAAGATTGTCCAAAAAATACTCCTGGAGAACGGTGTAATTGTGAAACTACTACACGCTCAGCACCATTGATACAGAACGTTCCACTTGGAGTCATGTAAGGAATAGTTCCTAAATATACATCTTGTACGATAGTTTCGAAGTCTTCATGCTCAGGATCTGTACAATATAGTTTTAGACGTGCTTTTAACGGCACACTATAGGTTAATCCTCTTTCAATACATTCTTGAATATTGTATCTAGGTGGGTCGACGAAGTAATCAAGAAATTCTAATACGAATTGATTACGAGTGTCTGTAATTGGAAAGTTTTCTTGGAAAGTGTTGTACAATCCTTCTTCACCACGCTCTTCTGATTTCGTCTCTAGTTGAAAGAAATCTTGAAATGACTTGATCTGAATATCCAAGAAATCTGGATAATCAGGTGTGTGTTTTGCCGAGGCGAAATTTAATCTTTCAGTCTGATTTGTGAACATCAATGGACAGTATTATGATTAAAATAAAATAAAATAAAACGTATTCACGCTTATATACACAAAAGGGTTTAGGTCTTAGGGACATTCCCAAAGACCTAAACCAAGTTTTTATTGCTTGGTAAGCTTACTTAAGCTCAACCTCTGCTCCTGCTTCTTCTAAAGCTGCTTTAAGACCTTCAGCTTCGTCTTTAGATACTGCTTCTTTTACTGGTGCTGGTGCTGAATCAACAACTGCTTTAGCTTCTTTAAGACCTAAACCTGTTAATTCTTTTACTAATTTCACTACTGCTAATTTAGAAGCTCCAGCAGCTTTTAAGATTACGTCAAACTCAGTTTGCTCTTCTGCTTCATCTCCTCCTGCTGCTGCAGGACCAGCAGTCATAACTGCAGCTGCTGCAGCTGGTTCGATACCGTACTCGTCTTTTAATATAGCTGCTAATTCGTTAACTTCTTTTACTGTTAGGTTAACTAATTGTTCTGCGAATTCTTTTAAATCTGCCATTTTCTATCGTTTTAAAAATAATGTTTTTGTTAAATATTTGTTTTATTAAGTGCGTACTTTTTGAATTATCTTTCAGATAATGTTTTTAAGATACCTGCCAATTTACCGCCTCCAGATTTAAGAGCAGAAACTACGTTCTTAGCAGGAGATTGTAATAATCCAATGATTTCTCCAATAAGCTCTTCTCTAGATTTGATATCAACTAGTGCATCTAATTGCTCATCTCCTACATAAACCGCAGTTTCTATAAAGGCACCTTTTAATAGTGGCTTTTTAGATTTTCTTTTCTTTCTGAAGTCTTTGATTAATTTCGCAGGAGCATTTCCTGTTTCTGAAAGCATTAATGAGGTATTTCCTTTTAATACATTAGGAAGTTCTCCAAAATCTTTTTCAGAAGCTTCCATTGCTTTCGCAAGCAATGTGTTCTTGATTACTGCAAGCTTTATATTTCCTTTAAAACATGCTCTTCTTAATTCTGATGTAGCATCAGCATTTAATCCAGAGATATCTGTTAAGTAAATATTTGTATTTTCAGCTAACTGTGCAGTTAATTCTTCTATTACTACTGATTTTTCTTCTTTAGTCATGATAAAAATCTTTTTTAACTACCAATTAAACTGTTTTAGGATCAACAGCTATACTAGGGCTCATTGTACTAGATAAGTAAATACTCTTTACATACGTACCTTTTGCCGCAGTTGGTTTTAATTTCATTAATGTTTGTAATAACTCTGTTGCATTCCCTTCAATTTTGTCTGGTGAGAATGAAGACTTTCCAATAGCTGCATGTATAATACCTGTTTTATCAACTTTAAAGTCAATTTTACCAGCTTTTACCTCAGCAACAGCTTTCGCAACATCCATCGTTACAGTACCCGTTTTTGGGTTTGGCATTAATCCTCTTGGTCCTAAAATTCTACCTAGAGGTCCTAATTTACCCATTACACTTGGCATTGTGATGATTACATCAACATCTGTCCATCCACCTTTGATTTTATCAAGGTATTCATCTAATCCAACATAGTCAGCTCCTGCTTCTGATGCTTCAGCTTCTTTATCTGGAGTTACTAATGCTAAAACTTTTACGTCTTTACCTGTTCCGTGAGGTAATGTTACTACACCTCTTACCATTTGATTAGCTTTACGTGGATCAACACCTAATCTTACAGCAATATCAACAGACGCATCAAATTTTACATTTGTTATTTCTTTTACTAAGCTTGATGCTTCTGAGATAGAATACAATTTGTTTCTATCAATTTTAGCCAAAGCTTCTTTATGCTTTTTTGTTACTCGTCCCATTTTTCTTAGATTTAAAAGGGTTTATCACCAGATACTGTTAATCCCATAGATCTTGCAGTTCCTGCAACCATACTCATTGCTGATTCAACCGTAAATGCATTTAAGTCTTGCATTTTGTCTTCAGCAATTGCTTTTACTTGTTCCCAAGTTACGCTTGCTACTTTTTTACGGTTTGGTTCTCCTGATCCTTTTTTAATCTTTGCCGCTTCCATTAGCTGAATTGCTGCTGGTGCTGTTTTCACTACAAAGTCAAAAGACTTGTCTTTGTATACAGAAATAACAACTGGGACTACCTTTCCTTGTTTATCTTGTGTTCTTGCATTGAACTGCTTACAGAACTCCATGATATTAACTCCGGCAGCACCTAAAGCGGGTCCAACCGGTGGCGACGGATTCGCTGCACCTCCCCTAACTTGTAGTTTAACTACTTTACTTAATTCTTTTGCCATTTTCTTGTTTTAAATTGTGCAACACTTTCGTTTGGAAGCTGAAAGCATTACGAGTAATATACAATGTGTAACAATTATATTTTTTCTACTTGCATGTAACTTAGTTCTAATGGCGTTTTTCTTCCGAAAATTTTCACCATTACTTCTAACTTACGTTTTTCTTCATTGATTTTTTCAACAGTTCCATTGAAACCGTTAAAAGGTCCATCAATTACCTTTATCGTTTGCCCTATTGTAAATGGAATTGCAACATTGTCTGTTTTTACAGCTAATTCATCCACTTTACCAAGCATTCTGTTTACTTCTGACTGTCTTAATGGAACAGGATCTCCTCCTTTTACTTCCCCTAAGAAACCTATTACATTCGTAACTGATTTTATGACATGTGTCACTTCTCCTGCGATATTAGCTTTGATCATAATATAACCTGGGAAGTAAACTCTTTCTTTATTTACTTTTTTACCATTACGAATCTGAATTACTTTTTCCGTTGGCACTAAAACTTCGTCTACATAATCTTGCAAACCTAACCTAGCAATTTCGCTTTCTATATAAGCTTTTACTTTATTTTCCTGCCCACTGACAGCTCTCACAACATACCATTTCTTCACATTAGAATCCGCCATAATATTAAGTATAATTTTGAGAGTGATTATTGACCTAGTACTAATTTATATACATATCCTAGTGATTCAGCAAAGACCCTGTCGACTCCCCAAATTGCCAATGAGAAAATAATAGAAAAAACAGCCACAACAATTGTTAAACGTTGTGCTTCTGGCCAAGTTGTCCAAGTAACATTGGTTCTCAATTCCTCGAAAGATTCTTTTATATAATTTACTATACCAGCCATATTGTGATTTTATTAGCACGGGTTGAGAGACTCGAACTCCCGACACCTGGTTTTGGAGACCAGTGCTCTACCAACTGAGCTAAACCCGTATTTTATAAAAAGGCGTCCCGAAAAACGGGACACCTCTATTGTTTATTTGTACTTAAATTTAGTCTAAAATTTCAGTAACTTGACCTGCACCTACAGTTCTACCTCCTTCACGGATAGCAAAACGTAAACCTACATTCATTGCAATTGTATTTAACAACTCAACTGTGATAGTTAAGTTATCTCCTGGCATAACCATTTCTACACCTTCTGGTAAAGAGATTGTTCCTGTAACATCTGTTGTACGTACATAGAACTGAGGACGGTAGTTGTTATGGAATGGAGTATGACGTCCACCTTCTTCTTTTTTCAATACATACACCTCAGCTTTAAACTTAGCGTGTGGCTTTACAGAACCTGGCTTACAAATTACCATACCTCTACTGATTTGAGTCTTCTCAATACCTCTTAATAAGATACCTACGTTATCTCCCGCTTCACCTCTGTTAAGGATTTTACGGAACATTTCAACTCCTGTAATTGTAGATGTTAATTTTCCAGCTCCCATACCGATAATCTCAACAGGATCTCCTGTATTAGCTACACCAGTTTCAATACGACCTGTTGCAACAGTACCACGACCTGTAATTGAGAATACATCTTCGATAGGCATTAAGAAAGGCTTATCAATGTCACGCTCAGGTAATTGAATCCAATTATCAACAGCATCCATCAATTCCATTACAGTATCAACCCATTTTTGCTCACCATTTAAAGCTCCTAAAGCAGATCCTTGGATAACTGGTCCGTTATCACCATCATACTCATAGAAAGAAAGTAATTCTCTTACCTCCATATCAACAAGCTCTAATAATTCTTCATCATCCACCATATCGCATTTGTTTAAGAATACGACCATACTTGGAATTCCAACCTGACGTCCTAAAAGGATGTGCTCACGTGTTTGTGGCATTGGACCATCAGTAGCAGCTACTACAAGAATAGCTCCATCCATTTGAGCAGCACCAGTTACCATGTTTTTTACGTAATCGGCGTGACCTGGACAGTCAACGTGCGCGTAGTGACGGTTTGCTGTTTGGTACTCAACGTGTGATGTATTAATTGTAATACCTCTTTCTTTTTCTTCAGGAGCGTTATCGATACTTGCGAAATCTCTTACCTCAGAAAGACCAGCATCAGCTAATACTTTAGTAATAGCAGCTGTTAAAGTAGTTTTACCGTGATCTACGTGTCCAATAGTACCAATATTTAAGTGCGGTTTGGAACGATCAAAAGTTTCCTTTGCCATGATTTAATAATTTTTTTAATCTTAGTTATATATTAGTGTTCAATTTATACATTCTGTGAGCCAATGACGGGATTTGAACCCGTGACCTCTTCCTTACCAAGGAAACACTCTACCCCTGAGCTACATCGGCAAGAAATATATAGAGCGAAAGACCGGGTTCGAACCGGCGACATTCAGCTTGGAAGGCTGACGCTCTACCAACTGAGCTACTTTCGCTTTTATTTTGTGGGGAGAGCAGGATTCGAACCTGCGAAGACGTAGTCAGCAGATTTACAGTCTGCCCTCGTTGGCCGCTTGAGTATCTCCCCAAAAAAAATCAATATTTCAAACTTTTATAAGCACTTTAGCTAGAACTTTTACGTTTCTTACTAAATTCCATTTTTTGAGCCGATAGAGGGACTTCCTTCGACTGCGCTCAGGATAAACTTCTCATCCCTTATTGCTCCAAATTTTCACTTTTCACAATTCCTGCAACGCTTTACTTATTTGAGCCGATAGAGGGACTCGAACCCACGACCTGCTGATTACAAATCAGCTGCTCTAGCCAGCTGAGCTACATCGGCTTTTACTCATAAAAAAAGCCCGCTATTTCTAACGGACTGCAAATGTATAGATTATTTTTTTTAATCAAAACAATTTTTGAAAAATTTTTACGTATTATATGTTCGTACTTTTTCTTTTCTTTTTAATAATGCTCTTTGCAATGCTCCTGTTGCTTCATCAACAGCTTCCTCAAAAGTTCTGCATTGTTTTTTTACCATAAGATCATCTCCAGGAATATTTACCCTAATCTCTGCAATTTTATTTTCTTTTTCACTTGTGTTTTCCACCTTTAAATAGACGTCTGCATCAATGATTTTGTCATAGTATGTTTCTAGCTTATCCATTTTTCTCTGAATAAAATCTACTAGTTTACGATCTACTGTAAAGTTTACGGACTGCATGTTTACTTTCATACGCGGCATTTTTTAGGTTATATTTTAGGTTCTTGCTGCTTTTTAAAAAGATTACTTTTTGTTTCTAGGATGTGCTTTGGCATATACATTTTTTAGTTCAGCTAAACTGTTGTGTGTATATACTTGTGTTGAAGCCAAGCTAGCGTGACCAAGTAATTCTTTGACAGCATTTAAGTCTGCTCCTTGATTTAATAAGTGAGTTGCAAATGTGTGTCTTAGTATATGCGGACTCTTTTTTATTTTCGTGGATGCTTTACTAAAATAATCATTTATTAGACGATATACAAGGTTCGGGTACATTTTGTTTCCTTTTGCTGTCAAAAATAATTCCTCATTTTTAGAAATAGTTATTTGTTTTCTTTGAATATTGTATTCTTTTAATTGATTTTCAAGTTTTTGCAACAAAGGAACAATACGCTCCTTGTTTCTTTTCCCCAAAATTTTTATTGTCTTTGCGGTATAATCAATATCTGATTCTTTTAAATTGATGAGTTCACTTCTTCGCATTCCAGTAGCATAGAACATTTCTATGATGGTTTTGTTACGTATGCCTTCAAAGTTATTTTCAAAGTTGATGTTGACCAATACTTCATCCATTTCTTTTTCAGAGAATGGAACTTGCATTTTTTTTGCCGTTTTTAAAGCTTTGTGTTTGGCAAGCGGACTTGCTTCTATTTGTTTTGTTTTGAGTAAGTATTTGTAATAGGTTTTTAAGGAAGATATTTTACGATTGATGGTCGCATTTATGAGTCCTTTTTCAACCATTGAAACAATCCAACTTCTGATTTGAACATAATGAACATTTTTAATATTGGCATCTTCATATTCTTTTTCGCAAAATTCTGAGAAGGAACGCAAGTCGTTTTCATACGCCGTAACGGTATGTAGCGAATAGTTTTTTTCAAGTTGCAGGTATTCTGTGAAAGAAGCGAAGGTCATTGTGAGTTTGTGAGTTTGTGAGTTTGTGAGTTTGTGAGTTTGTGAGTTTAAAGTTACTGAACTTGGAATGATTATTTGAGTTTAGAGCATAAAAAAAGGTTTCCGTGATGGGAAACCTTTTTTGTTTTTAAGCTATAGAAATGTTAGATATTCTCCGCATCTCTTAAACCTTGTATGTATTGAGCTTTTTGGATTTGCGCTCTGCGCACAACAGATGGCTTTTCAAAGTGCTTTCTAGCTCTTAGTTGACGCATTCCTCCTGTACGATCAAATTTTCTTTTGAAACGTTTCAGTGCTCTGTCTATATTTTCTCCTTCTTTAACTGGTATAATTAACATAGTCCTTAACCTCCTCTCTTTTAGATTTTGTGGGTGCAAATATAGAGACTATTTTTTAATTTCAAATATTTATGTTTAATAAACTTTAAAATAATTGATATTGTTTGAATTCAGCCTCTCTTTTGCATTAGCGATAGCCGCGGCATCCTCCCATTTTTTTGGGAGATATAGCCGAAAGCGCGGCCGCATTTTTTTTGCGGAATGCCCAACTTATTTAATGTACCAATTTGATAATGTAGCAATTCGTGTTTGATGAGTTTTTATTTTACCGACCAAACCGAATAACTTTTTGGCGGTGCTTGAATTTTAACCCATTTTCCGCTTTGTGTTACAGGTTCCCAACTTGAGTGCCCTGTGTAGTCTTTGATTTTTGTGCTAGACCAATTGGTTTCTACCCAACGTTCTTGCCAAGAATTGGAGTTGTTGATGTAGACTACTAATCCTGCTCCATTGTATCCGTTTCTTTTGGCAACGTATTCATCATTGTCCGTGTATAGAATGGAAGTACTTCCGCTTGCTAAGTTGTTGTGAATCCAAATAAGATTGTTCATCCGTTCTTTGTTTAGCCATTCTTCGTAATCGCGATAAAATATGGTTGGATATCCTTCATGCGTGAGAATATACGCATACGCGAGAATTTTATTGTTGACAATTTCATCCGTATCATGATTTGCCACAAATGTCACTGCTTTTGATGCGTTACGCTTCCATAACATGTCATCGTTAAGTCTGTTTAGATTGTTTCCTTGAAAAGCATCTCGCATTCTGTAGTAACATGCAAAATCGAACGCACTTACTTCCGCTTGTCCCGTCCACCAATCAAGTGTTGCTGCATTTCCGTCCCAATATTCTCCCACAGAGAAACCGCCGACAGCATTTTTCCAATCTTTTACAACCCATGGCGCAAATCCTTTTACGTAGTCAAAACGCCAACCGTCAAACCCGATGACATCTCTATAATATTTACCAACAGAGTTTGAATTGTTCCAAAGCCAATCTTGTACGTATTGTTTGTGATGACATAAATCGGCAAAACCACCAAATACGCCTTCATCATTTGAATGATAATCATTTGGATGAAAGTCATAATAGGTTCTGTTGAATAATCCTGACATTGGTTGATAGTTGGTGTAGGTATTTGTTCCTTTGAACGGATTGTATTCACTTGCGCCACCACTATTGTGATTTAATACAATGTCGGCAATGACACTTAATTGGTTGTTGTGCGCTGTGTTGACCAAACTTTGCAATTCGGAAGTAGATCCAAAACGAGTTTCTACACTTCCCATTTGGTTGTATTGTCCAAAATCGTAGTAATCAAACGGATCATATCCCATTGAGAATGGTCCATTTTGTGCTTTGGAAGCTGGCGGAAGCCAAATAGCGTCAATTCCTGCGTTGCTCCAACTTGCTACTTTTCCTTTGACTACATTCCACCAAGTTCCACCTGCTGGCACATCCCAATAGAAAGCTTGCATCATGACGCCTGAGCCAATTGGTTTTAGATTGTTTTTAGCAATGACTGTTTCTTTGACAGTTTCTGTACTTTGTTCATTTTCTTGTGTAAATTCTTCTTGAGAACAGCTTATAAAGAACAAGCTGATGATCAAGAAATAGAAGATTTTAGTTGTTTTCATATTTTCTTTTGGTTAAAGTTCTACTTCAATGTAGCCTTTTATTTTGTGGAACTATAATTGCCAGTTTAGCGAAAACGTTTTCGTGTTGATAAGTTTCTAATTTATACGGTTTTACCGTAATCGGTATGAGGAGTTCTGTTGAAATAAAAAAAGATCACTCGTGAAAGTGATCTTTTGCAATATTATATTTTACGCCTACTTGGTTTTCTACGTTGCAGGTTTGTAATCTTTTTTATCAATAATCATTTTAGCAATAATCTCTCGTAAGATTTCAGAAGTTCCGCCACCAATAGGTCCTAAACGGCTATCGCGAAGTAAACGTGCCATTGGATATTCTTCCATATACCCATATCCGCCTAACATTTGCAAACATTGATAGATAACGTTATCCGCTACTTTTGTTGATTGCAATTTAGACATTGTCGCTTCTTTTACTACATATTCACCTTTGTTAAGTCTGTGTGCAACTGTATAGTTAAAGGTTTTACATATTTCAACTTCCGTTGCCAAGTCTGCCATGGTGTGACGTAATGCTTGAAATTTATCAATGGTTCTTCCAAATGCTTGACGTTCCGACATGTATTGTATTGCGTATTCTATGGCAAATTCTGCACGTGCATGCGCATTTACACCCATGATAAGACGCTCTAACGCAAAGTGTTGCATGATGTATCCAAATCCTTTGTTTTCTTCTCCCATTAGATATTCTGAAGGAACTTCCACATTATCAAAAGCAATTTCACCTGTATCAGATGCTTTCCAACCTAGTTTATCTAGTTTTGTTGCAGAAATTCCAGGCATATCTCTATCCATCATGAAAATACTGATTCCTTTGTTTCCAAGTTCAGGATTTGTTTTTGCAGCTACTACTAAATAATCGCTGTACACACCGTTGGTGATAAACGTTTTGGATCCGTTAATGATGTATTTGTCCCCTTTTTTTACCGCTGTCGTTCGCATTCCGGCAACATCCGATCCACCAAAAGGTTCTGTGATACATAAACAGCCTATTTTTTCACCTGTAATACTTGCTGTTAAGTATTTTTGTTTTAATTCGTGACTTGCTTCTTTGTTTACGTGCGTCATGGCTAAGTACGCATGCGCCCAGATTGCTGCGGCAAATCCGCCAGAGTTGATGCGTTGTAGTTCTTCTAAAAGTATGACGGTGTAGAAAAGATCTAAATTCATTCCGCCATATTCTTCTGGGTATGCCAATCCGAAGAATCCCATTTCACCAAACTTCTCCCAAATAAAGCGTTCTATAGTTCCGGTTTTCTCCCATTTGTCAATGTGAGGAACGACTTCTTTCTTTAAAAAATCTCTTAAACTTTCTCTAAAAAGGTGATGTTCTTCAGTAAAGTACATACTTTCCATATATGGCAATTTTTTATGTTTTTCTATTCAATCCACAAATATAATTCAATTATCTTGATTTTCTTTGTTGGAAAGTTGCGAATTTTTGTCAAATCTTCAAAAGTTTTGAATCCTTCTCGGAGGATTCGTTGGTTGATAATTTCATCTGCCAATTCATAGTTGATGTATGGAATTTTTAGTAGTTCTTCTTGTGAACACGTATTGACATTCACTTTTGTGATGATTGGTTTTTCTATATAAAAACGTTCCCAAACCTTCTGAATCACTTCTGGCTTTAAGCCATAGACATCTTCTAGTTGAGATTCTGTCACAAATCCGCCTAATTTTGTTCGATATTTTACAATTCGTTCCGAGAGTTTTTCGCCAATTCCGTATACTTTTCTGAGTTCTTCAATGGTTGCTTTGTTCAAATCAATCTTTTCAAACATACCTTTGTCTGTTTTCTCGAATGTATTTGACTTTCCAAGATAGAAACGCTGCCAAACTTTTTGGATGACTTCTGGCTTTAAGCCATATACATTTTCTAGTTGAGATTCTGTCACAAATCCGCCTAGTTTGGTTCGGTAGTTGACAATTCGTTCCGAGAGTTTTTCACCAATTCCATATACTTTTCGGAGTTCTTTAATTGTTGCCTTATTAATATCCAACTTTTTTAGAACGACTTCTTCTTTTTTCGTGTACGTGTTTGCTTTATGGGCTTTCTTCCTATTCGTAACCCATTCAGGGAATTTGAAATGTGGTTGTAAGATGCTGAGTAACGAATCTGAAACATTCGTGACCGATTGAAATTCTTCGGCAGAATTTACATATTTGTTCGTCGCTCTGAATTCGTGTAAACGATCTATTTCTTCTGTGGACATTCCCAACGTAAATCCTTTATAGTCGGTAATAAAGTTAGGATTGAACGGAAATATTTTTGGCTTCCGGTTTTCTATCTCAAGTAATTTGAGTGAATCAATTTGTTGCTGATAGAGTGCTATTTCAGCATCTGCAAATAATGTTGGTGTTTCTGTGGGATTTGTGTAAAAGTAAATTCCTTGCACGATGAAGATTAGGAATAATATACACAAAATCCCACTTCGTTCTGCTTTCAGAAACGTAAAGTGGGATTTGATGTTTTTCATGTTTCGATGTTTTTAAGTGAATCGTTACATGAGTATTATTGGGTTTATTATTCTATGCTACTTTATTTTTATTTTAAGCTTCTTCTCTTTTAATTGCTTTCATGTATCTAGTTAATTCTTCTTTTACTCTTGGCGCTAGTAATACCAATCCGATCATGTTTGGTACCATCATGGCAAAAATCATGGCATCTGAAAAGTTAATTACAGAACCTAAACTTGCTGCCGCACCTACAATGACAAATAAACAGAAAATTACTTTATAGACATATTCTGCTTTTTTACTTCTTCCAAATAAATATGCCCAACCTTGAAAACCGTAGTATGACCAAGAAATCATGGTGCTGAATGCAAATAATACAACGGCAACCGTTAACACATACGGGAACCAACTAATTACGCTACCAAATGCGCCTGAAGTTATTAAAATCGCTTCTGCATCGTTAGAAGGTCCACCAGAAACTAAAGATCCTGTGATGATTAATACCAATGCTGTCATTGTACATACCACAACGGTGTCGATAAATGGTTCTAATAAAGCCACCATTCCTTCACTTGCCGCATATTTCGTTTTTACAGCTGAATGCGCAATAGAAGCCGAACCAATTCCTGCTTCGTTGGAGAATGCTGCACGTCTAAATCCTTGAATTAAGACTCCAATAGCACCACCCGCAATTCCTTCTGGACTGAATGCTCCATTGAAAATTTGACCAAATGCATCACCTACCATATCAAAATTTGCAAAAATTACAAATAAGGAAGCAGCGACATAGATAACCACCATAAATGGTACAATTTTGTCGGTTACTTTCGCAATTTTTTTAATTCCTCCAATAATCACAATACCTACCAGTATTGACATTACCAATCCGAATAACCATCCTTTTCCATGTAAAAATGATGCTTCTCCACCTGTAATACTTTCAACTAATTGAAATGCTTGATTTACTTGGAACATGTTTCCACCACCAAATGAACCTCCAATGACGAAGATGGCAAATAATACCGCTAATACTTTTCCTAGACCTGTGAATCCTCTTGATTTCAGTCCTTTAGTTAAGTAGTACATGGGACCACCGTATACGGTTCCGTCTTCTCCAATGTCTCTATATTTTACACCCAATGTACATTCTACGAATTTGGACGCCATTCCAAGGAATCCAGCAATAATCATCCAAAAGGTTGCTCCTGGACCACCAATAGAGACTGCAATGGCAACTCCGGCAATATTTCCTAATCCAACGGTGGCTGACAAAGCCGCTGTTAATGCTTGAAAATGCGAAACTTCTCCTTCATGACCTTCAATGGCAATCGTTTCTATATTGTCGCCGCCTGGCGTAGAATCTCCTGCTCCTACTAAAGACTCATGATGATCGATATCGTCATATTTTCCTCTTACAATATTTATTGATGTCCAAAAACCGCTAAAGTTGATAAATTTGAAATATACGGTAAAGTATAAGGCTCCAATAATTAAAGGAAATAATACCCAAAATACTTTCACATCTTCTGTAAATGGTATTTGATAAAAGATTATTTCTACAAACCAACCTGTTAACCAACCAAATCCTTCATCGATTTGTTGATCAAGTCCTTTTTCGGCAGCTTCCTGTCCAAAGGTAAGTATAGGTAATAAGATTGTAATTAGTGATAGAAGATATTTCTTCATAATATAATGTCAGTTAGTTAATATTTGTTTTTGGTTGATTTTAGTTCAGCAAGATGCTAAAAAAAAATTGCTTAATCAAGTTTTAATACGTTAAATAAGATTTTTCAGTAGTTTCTAAAGGTCGTATTTTTGTTTTAACAATTCTATTTGCTCTGGACGACCAAGCACAATGATTTTAGATTCTTTGACCAACTTGAGTTCTGCCTCAGGATTGATAATGTATTCGCCATCAGGCGTTTTGTAACCAATAACGGTGCAACCTGTTTCTCGGCGCAAATCGAGTTCTTTTAAAGTAATTTCTTTGTTTTTTGGTATAATTGCTTCTGTTCGTATTTCTTCCACATTGGTTTTGTTGTTTCCGCCAATAGAAAGATTGTCTATAAATTCTACTAAATCGGGCACAACAACTAAAGAAGCCATGTGATCACCACCAATTTTGTCTGGCATAATAACGTTATTCGCACCTGCTAGTTTTAGCTTTTTGTATGATGTTTCTTGTGATGCTCTACTGATGATTAATAGTTTTTTGTTGATTTGTCTGGCAGAAAGTACTACAAACAAATTGTCTGCATCGCTTGGTAATGCTGTGATTAAGCATTTAGCCTGATCAATTCCTGCTTTGTGTAAAACCTCATCTTCACTCGCATTTCCTTCTACAAAATAGGTTTCAGTGTCTTCGTATCTTTCTATCACAGATCGGTCTTTTTCAATGATCACAAACTCTTGATTGTGTGCTTTTAATTTTTCAGAAGCTTGCCTTCCATTTCTTCCAAATCCACAAATAATGATATGATTTTCCATGCGTCTGATTTTTTTTAAGGTCTTACGTTGTATAATATTTCTTAGCGTGCTTCTACTCAAAATATATTCTGTAATGACAGAAATGGCATACGCAAATACAAATACACTAATGATGATTAGGAATACTGTGAATAAGCGTGCATTTTCGTCTAAAGGAACAACTTCTGCAAAACCAACGGTAGTTACGGTAATAACTGTCATGTATACAGCATCTATCCAACTCATTTCAGCTACGGAATGAAAGCCAAATACGCCTATTGTAAATACAATGACCAATAAGGACAGAGCAAGATAGAATTTTGATTTGAAAAATCGATACATAAGTTATAAGTCGAATACAGAGGTTCGTTTGGTGTAAATTAAATCTTTTAAGCGTAAAATAAAAGCCAAAGTTAAGTACAATGCAAAGCTTACTCCTAGCGTAGCAAAGGTGATATAGATAAAAAATATACGTACATTTTTAGCGCGCATTCCAAGTCCTTCTGCCAAACGCGATAATGCTCCAAATCCATATTTTTCAAAAAAATGACGCAGTTTGTAAATGAATTCCATTTGTATATATTTTTGCCTTTACATGGTTTGCAAGATAAAATTTTTTGCACAAAAAAAGCCACTAATACTTAGTGACTTTTTTAATATTTAATGATTTTTACGATTAGTAAAGTGCTTCTAAAGCAAATCTATCGTTGTTGTTAAAATTAATTGCAGGTCCGCATGATTGCATTATTGAAGATGAATCTGAACCTGTTGGTGTTCCATTGATGTAGATTGCACCCACTCCAGCACTTCCTTCATTGATGTTTTGTCCACAACTTTGACGTGTTTGGTAATCTGTATGACGGAAACCGATACAATGTCCTATTTCATGAGCCATCGTTCCTGCTAACTCACTTACATTTGGTGCAATTGATAATTCAAACCAACGACTGTTGATTCCAAATCCTCTCGCTGGATCACCTCTACGTGTTGGAAAACCTGCTGCGATTCCTAAAGTGATGAATCCGCCAGATTCTAATTCGTAAAACTCAGTAACTTCAATATCGGCTTTACTTTTACCTCTTCCACCAAAAGCAACTCTTGCAAAAGAAAGGCGAAGATTTAAATTATTATACATAGCAATGGTTGCGTCCAACGCATCTGATCCTATTGTTCCTAAATCTGGATCTACACTAATCGTAATAACTCTTGGCAAACTTGTTACTAAATTTTTAGTTCGGTAATGCTTAGCTAATGGATCTGCTGGTGCTAACTCGTCTATTTGTGAAAATGAGAAAAACATGTCTTCCACAGCAATTCCATCTTCTCCCATAAAATTCATGGCGCGAGCGTTGGTAGTGTCAAATAATGCAGCATCTAGTTTTGACAAAATTTCTGGACTAATTTTCGCTTCATCTTGTAAAGCTTCATTAGATTGATCGGACTGACAGGCTGTAAATGTTGCAAATACCAAGGCAATTACAGCTAAGATTGTTAAATTTTTTTTGGTGTTCATTCGTAAAGAATTTTGGGTTAATTGGGTTAATAATTTTTAAACTTATTAATTTATTATGATTTTTACCACAACTACTATTGTTTTTTCGTTAAAATGCAATAAAATTCTCATTCTTACCTGTTATTTTTTAAGCATTATTAAAAAAGTAGCTTTTATCATTTCAACAACGCATTTCCAATAGCACATTGCAAACATTGATGTGCATCGCAATAATTTTTCTTTAATTCTAAGAAAGCTTGTGTTTGTAACGCATTTTCAATCGTAACTTCTTTTGTTGCAAATTTTTGAATGATGGTGTTTTTTTCAGGTGTAATGGTTCTCAGTAATGTGAGTATATGTTCAATATTCGGTTTGCCTAAATACCGCTCATAACTATATTTTAATGGAAGAATACTATTGATTAATAATACATCTATGAAACCTTTGGAAACGATTTTTTTTCGCTTGGGCGAACTTTTCATAAACGTATAATGTGTTTCCCAAAACACCGACGTTTTGACTTCCAAAATAGCATACATTTCTTCAATGGAAGTTGTGCGAATGAGTTTTGAAAATAAATTACGTTCTTGATGATATAAGGTTGCCAATTGTGAAGTACGAATCGTCGGAAAGTTGGCAGGACGTGTTCTAAAGAAATGCAATGGAATGGTTGCTTTTTCAGCATAATCAAATTTATGCGTGAGATAGTTGTATTCTCGCAACAATTGGTCATAGTATTTTTCCTGAGTGACATCTTGCGAAAGCAATCCGAAAATTCCAAATAAAAAAGCTTCTAGTGATTGTTGTTTTGCGCTTAGTTTTCGAATGATTGAAAAATCAACGGAACAGGCAGCTTCAAAAAAGGCTTCACTATTGAGTTTCAATCCAAAACCTTTGGCAAGCAACCGGAACAAAACCGCTTCCCAATCGTACTTCGTTTGTTTGACTAATCGTTCAATTTCGGCAGCTTTCTTTTCTAAACGTTCTATATATAAGCGTTCGAGCCAATTTTCAAGCTGAAATTCTGAAATTACTGGAAATTCGGTTTCGCAATTGATCCACTTTTTGGGTGAATTCATCAATTTTTCATACCGCTGAATTTGAGTGAAGTTTGTATAGTCTTTTAAGATCAATGTTGGAATGACAGAATTGTCTTTTCGATGAATTTCAATGTCATGATTCCACACAACATGCAGAATTACATTGTCATAATTGCTGTCTTTCTCATGATGATGCACAAACCAATCAGACGCATTGACGTGCATTTCAACGTTTCCAGCCCACAATTGCTCGCCTATTTGTAATTGTGCATTGAAAAAATCGGGGCCAGCATGATGATTATGCGTTCCTAAATTGATAATTTGGATACGTTCGTTGTTGGACGTTTGTAGATTTTCCTGATGAAGTTTTCCAAATTTCCACAAATAATATAGTAAATCTTCTTTCACAGTCATATTGAAAATTATTAAGTGTTTAATAATTTCAATGAGGAAATTGGTTTATTATCTGTGAACTTTTACTTTTTAGAAACGAACGTTACGTAGTTTCTTTTTGGGGATATTTTTTTTAAAAATGCTACTCTATTTTATAACCTTTTGCTTTCCAAGCGGTAATTCCGCCTTCAACATTATATATTTTTGAATAGCCCAACTCACGAAGTTTTGCAACGGCTTTTGCGCTTCTGTTTCCGCCTTTGCAATACACATATACATTTTCTTCTGCAGAAATATGATCAATCACATTTTCTATAAAATGTTGGTCATAAAAATTAGCTTCTAATGCGCTACTCGTGATTTTTCCTTGCGAAATTTCTTCAGGTGTTCTCACATCCAACACTGTAATTTCTGCATCTTCCAATAACGTGTGTAATTCTGTCACCGTAATGGTATTTTCTTTAGGAACGTTGGAACAGCCGAAAAAAGATACGATAGAAAACATCAAAAATATAATCGTGGTTTTTGGGAATTTCATGAAGTTCAAATTAGGAAGTTTTATCACCTTTCCATGCTGAAAATCCGCCCATTAAATTATAAGTGTTCTCAATACCAACGCTATTCATCACGGCACATGCTTGCGCGCTTCTTCCGCCTGAGCGACAGTATACGTAGAAATTTTTAGAAGCATCTAATTTTTGTACTTCATCTATAAAACCTTGCCCTAAAAAGATGTCTATATGAAGTGCATTCGGAATATGTCCTTCGTCCACTTCATCTTGTGTACGAACATCAAGGATAACTGCATTTTCGTCGTTTGCAAGTTGCTCTTGCCATTCTTGTTGTGATAAATCTGCCATGTTTAATTGTATGTTGTTGTTAATTGTTTGTTGTTTATGAAAAATTAAAAATCTAATTCTTTCTTTTTTTGCCACGAATTCACGAATGTTTTTTAGCTTTTAGCTACTAGCTTTTAGCCATTGGATTTCATCTTGATTCCACACTCTTGATTCTTGTTATCAGTTGTCAGTTCTCAGTTGTCGGTTACTTGTTTCACTACTAACTCATTACTTTTTAACTCTTAGACTTATTTGTTATTTGCTTTTCTGTTGATTCGTTTGTTTGTTAATCTTTTTTTGTTTGATGATCTAATCGCTCAATACTCAATTCTAATAGCTCAATTTTTTGTACTATTCGTTTTCACTCATAACTCATCACTTATTAACTCTGAATTCGTTTGTTGTTTATGAAAAATTAAAAATTTAATTGTTTCTTTTTTTGCCACGAATTCACGAATGTTTTTTTAGCTTTTAGCTACTAGCCTTTTGCCATTGGGTTTCATCTTGATTTCACACTCTTGATTCTTTTTATCAGTTGTCAGTTGTCGGTTACTTGTTTCACTACTAACTCATCACTTTTTAACTCTTAGACTTATTTGTTATTTGCTTTTCTGTCGATTCGTTTGTTTGTTAATCTTTTTTTTGTTTGATGATCTAATCGCTCAATACTCAATTCTAGTAGCTCATTACTATTACTGCTTCAAAGTTAAACTTTTCAGTAGAAATTATTCAAAAAAAACCCGAAGTAATTCACTTCGGATTTTTTTTGGTAATCGTTATGTCTTTATTTTTTGTGCTTATTTTTTAGCATACTTTAGACTTTTCTAGCTTTTCTCAATACATTTTCAACGTCAGTCTAACTCGTCTAAAAATCCAAGAAGGCTAAAAAATCTATACTTTTATTGAGCAGCCAATCGCTTTCGTTTCTGTAACTTCTACTTCTTTTCCAGCTAATAACGCATCCACAGCATCTTCTACATAGCGTTTTGTAACTGCATCAGCTTCTTTATAATTATCATCAATTGCGCCAATGTATTTTACTTGGTGACCTTTGTCCGTTTTAGCAATTACGTACATGTGAGGTGTTCTTGATGCTCCAAATTGTGGATATACTTTTTGTCCGTCATCAAAAATGTATGGAAACGTAAATCCTTTTTCTTTAGCGCGCGTTTGCATTGCTTCAAAACTGTCGCCAGGTTTTGCTTCAGGATTGTTCGGATTGATCGCAATTACAGGAAATCCTTGACTTGCGTATTTTTTGTCCAACGCAATAATTCTATCTTCATACGCAATAGAATATGGACAAGTATTACATGTAAACGTGATGATAAATCCTTTTGCATCTTTGTAATCTGCCATGGAAACCATTTTTCCATCTACATTTTTTAGAGAAAAATCTTTTACGATGTCACCAACTTGATAACCGCTGGCTACTTCGTTGTTTGTGGTTTCTACATTTTCAGCAACCGCTTTTGTTTCTGGAGTTGTTTCGCCTTCTTTTTTCTTGTCCGCACACGAATAAGTTATAAAAAGTACGGCAAGTACTGCTAATTTTATTGTTTTCATTTTTTTGGTTTATGGGTTTATAAATTTTCTTATTTCACTCTCTAATGCTGCTTTAGTAAACGATTGCTCATAGAATTTTCGCTTTCCTTTTTTATAAATGACCGTTGCCGGAATTGCGCCTGACCATTGATCTGACACTTTCGGAATCCATGCGTTTTGATCAGGATCGTCGAGCAATACTTTTTCAGAATTCAATTCGTTTTTTTCTAGGAAAGAGTTCAATTTCTTGAGATTAAAATCTAAACTCACCAACAATACTTTCACATTTTGATCTTTGTATTCTTGATTCACAGCTTCAAAATGCGGCAATTCTTTTACGCATGGCGCGCACCAAGTTGCCCAAAAATTCACCACATGAATATTATCATCTTCAATGTTGAGGTATTTTTCAAACTCTTCAAAATTTAATACGGGAATATCAGACGAAGTTTCTACCGTTTCTGATTTCAATTCAGCAGTCGTTTCTTGATTCGATGTTTGTGCAACTTCCGTCTTCTTAGGTTCGTTTTTACACGAAATAAAAAACATTAAAAAAAGGATGAATACGGCTTTCTTTATCATAATTCAAAATTATGGTTAAAAGTACTAAAAGTCTGTTAGATAGTATTTCTATTTAACAGATTTTAAGAGTTACTAAAGGCTTCTTGCTCACAAAGTATGGTTTTACCGTAAACAATTTGAAATTGATTGCGGTAACTTGTGATTTAATTTAAAAATTTAGATCATGAAAAAAAGAAATCTTGAAACCATCAAACTTAACAAACGTATTATTTCAACTTTAAACACAGCGTTTATTCATGGAGGTTTTAAAGCTCCTGCGGATCAAGGATCTGAGGTAAGTCGTTGCAATGCTGGCACAAACAGAGTTTGTTGTGCATAACTTGAATAGTTAAACAATAGTTAAACCAGAAAATGGCTTGGCAATCACTTTTTTAGCGTCAATGTCAAGCCAATTATTCAATACGGACGTGTAAATTTCTCTAAAGTCGATATCGTATTTCAAATCGCCATTTTCATCTAAATTGCTCAAATTGGGCATCGAATTGTAAAAACCTTGCTTTTTCAATTGATTTCCAATGAGAAATACCTGATTTGCCGTTCCGTGATCGGTTCCATTCGCCGCATTTTGTTGTACACGACGACCAAATTCTGAAAAGGTCAAAATCAACGTGTCTTTGAATGAATCTTGTTGTTTCAAATCTTTGACAAACGCCGCAATGGCTTCATCATACACATTTAATAACCGTTTTTGTTTGTTGATTTGATTTGCATGTGTGTCAAATCCGCCAAGCGATGCGTAATAGACTTTTGTTTGCAATCCGGAATTGATAAATTGTGCTACTTGTTTCAATTGCTTGGAAAAACCAGTGTTTGGATATGTAGTATTGGACGTAAATGTTTTGGACGTTTCATAAATATATTTTGCCGACGAAGAAGCCGTGACCATCGTTTTGTATAAATAGCCCAAATTGTGTTCACTTAAATGTGCATCATCATGATGTTCCACTACTTTTTTGAAATAGGGCGCTTGTGTACTTCTGAAGAAAAGATTTGGATTTTTAGTGGCAATTCCGTCAGTTTCTTCACCTTTTAGCATCAGCGAAAGTGTGTCATCCACTTCAATCGCATCTAAAGATTTACTGTTGGAAACATCTAAATAACGACCAATCCAACCTGATTGCAAATATTCGTTGGCGTCGCTTGCCGTGTGCCAAATATCGGTGGCTCTAAAGTGTGAACGATTCGGATTTGGATAGCCCACATTATTTATCACGCACAACTCACCATTATTGTATAAATTGCTATGCGCGATGAGACTTTCGTGGAAACCAATTTCGTCTGTAATGCCAATTAAATTACTTTTTTGTTGCGCCAACGAAGGACGTTTTTTGTAGTAAATATCATTCCGAAACGGAACAATTGTATTTAAACCATCGTTTCCACCTGAAAGTTGAATGATGACTAACTTTTTTCCTGTCGCAATGGCTGAATCTAACAAGCTAAATCCAGAAACAAATTTTGGCAGTAATACTGCCGTACTTGCCAACGATGCGCTTTTTATAAAATTTCTTCTGTTCATAAAAAAATACATTTTTTTATTCCTACGCGGTCACTGAGTTTATCGAAGTGAAAGCGGGAATCTGTTTTAACACAACTGATATTCCGGTAACGACATCAATTGAATACAAAATTCCTTTATATCTTGATCGGCTAATTTGTCTAAATAAGCTGCCGTTCCTTTGTTTAATGGACTTATGAGTAAAACGTGTTGCAATTGTGTTGTCGTTGTATTTTTTTCTCGCGAATGAAATGTTTCCCAATCGGGAAGTACTTTGAGTTTTCGTTGTCGATTTCGTTTGTCGTCAAAACGTTGAAAATCGTCTTCAAATTCGCCTTTTTCATCCAACGCAATTACGCCATTGGCTAATAAAACAGAAGGTAAATTTAAACGTAACATCATCGTATTTGGATTGATCCAATTTCTGCCACCTTTCCAACCAGCCACATTTGGCGGAAATAATAAACGTTGTCCCAAGAGATTTTGCAGATATAAAAGTTCACGTTCTTTTTCAAACTTTATCGGTACTACTCTGTGAATTCCTACTAAAAATTCTATGGGCGATTTGATCTTCGTTCCGCTGTTTTTTTCATCGTAAAACCAATCGGAAAGCAATACAAATCGCATCAAGTTTTCAATGTTATAATCTTTATAAAAAACAGTTGTCATTTCGCGAATGCGAGAAACATCCAGTTGGTCATTTACAAAATATTTATAGATTTTTTCACAGATAAATTGCGCACATTGTTTTTGTTGTACGATGATTTCGATAATATCATCTCCATCAAAATTGCCCGTTTTGCCAAAGAATGTTTTTTCTCCATCATCATGCTGAAATCTGCGCAAGCGAAAATTTCCTATAAAATCATGATTCCAACCTGTAAACGCTCTCGCGGCTTCTTTGATGTCTTTTTCTGAATAGTTGTCGCGTCCAAGCGTAAACAATTCCATCAATTCACGAGCAAAATTTTCATTGGGTTTTTCCTTTCTATTTTGCTTCGTGTTTAAGTATTTTATCATGCTTGCTTCTTTAGAAATGGCAATGACAAAATCTTTAAAATTTCCCAAAGCGTGTTTGCGAAGTGTATTATTGTATTGTTGAATGTGTAAAATGTTTTGATCTTGACACACAAAATGATTTGCCCAAAAAAGTGTCATTTTTTCACGTAACAATTGTTCCGTAGTTCCAAGTCTATACATCCACGCAATGTTGAGTTCGTGTACTTTTTTCACACTGTCTTTAATCAGCGAACGTAATTTTTTTCGATCTTTTAAATTTAAGTTTTCAATCTCAGCTGTTAACTCAGAAATATCAATCGTAAGCGGTTGCATTTCGCGAGAAGCGTCAAATAGTTGAGAAACGATGGCTGCGCGTGATTGTTTTTGCAATGCACTTGCTTCCGGGAAGGAAATTCCAAATCCTACTCTATTATATAGGTGTACTATTTCTGGTAAAGTCATGTTGGACAGCTTTTAAACTAAGACTATAAAGTGTGCAAAAAGTTTAATTTGCTGTTTTTAATTAAATTTTAACACTTTCACTGTTTCACACGTTTACAATTTAATTACATTTGTATATACAATTGTTGTAGGTACAAATGAATAAATTAGAAGACATATTAAAAAGTAATGTAAGCTTGCCTTTGGCAAAACGAACGGCTTTGAATTTTATGATTACAAATAATTTGTTGTCTGAAAATTACTTGGACTTCTTTAAACAATATGACATTTCGGCGCAACAATTTAATGTATTACGCATTTTAAAAGGTCAAAAAGAGAAGCCTGCAAACTTGGCGACGATTCAAGAACGCATGATTCATAAAAACAGTAACACCACACGATTGATAGATAAATTGATTTTAAAAGGTTTGGTAGAACGCACCATTTGTTCAAAAAATCGCAGAAAAGTAGAAATTATCATTACTAAAAGTGGTTTGGCATTGTTAGACGCAATTGATCCAAAACTAAATCAATTAGAAGAAGAAATTGTACAACCGCTGAGTGCAACTGAAGCGGAAACCTTAAATATATTATTAGAAAAACTTAGAGGTTAGCAATCCTTTTAAAATTGCCCTAAAAATAGAATCGATATAACATAAATTAAAAACAAAAAAAATGAAAACACGTATTTTAACATTAGTAGCACTATTTATATTTGGTGCCGTAACAACAGCTTTTGCTCAAGAAAAAAGAATTGACACAGGAGAAAGTTCTATTCAGTGGACTGGTTATAAAGTAACTGGACAACACGAAGGAACTATCGATTTTAAAGGTGGTGCATTAGAGTTTAAAGATGGAAAACTTGTAGGTGGAACATTTACTATTGACATGACAACGATCAACACAACAGATTTAACAGGAGAATACAAAGGGAAATTAGACGGACATTTAAAATCTGACGACTTTTTTGGTGTAGCAAAATTTCCAGATGCAGTTTTAAACTTCAGAAAAGTAGTAGAAACAGACGATAATACATATAGAGTTGCTGCTGATTTAACTATCAAAGGAAACAAATCACCAGTTGCATTTGACATTGAAGTAGAAGAAAATTCTGCGGAAGCAAAATTAAAAGTAGATCGTACGAAATTTGGTATCAAATACGGTTCTGCTTCTTTCTTTGACGATTTAAAAGACAAAGCGATCAATGACGAATTTGATTTAGTTGTTGAATTAAAATTCTAAAATATTTTTTATTGTAAAATTCATTCTTATATTTGTTACCATAAAAATAGAAAATGAACACAAATTTAGTAAATACTTGGTGGTGGAACTTACGAACTCAAAAAGCGTGAGCAAAGTCCCTATTTAAATACTAATAGATATATAAAAAGACTTGTCAATCACGACAAGTCTTTTTTTTTTTGAAACAAATTGAACTATGTACGCATTAAAAACAACCTACAAAAAAATTCTGGCAGATACCATTACACCTGTAAGTGTATATCTTAAAATCAGAGATAAATACCCAAATAGTTTACTACTAGAAAGTAGTGATTATCATGCAAGTGGAAACAGTTTCTCGTATGTATGTTGCAATCCGATTGCGAGTATAAAAGTGATGAATGAAACGCTTACGCGAGAATTTCCAAACGGTGAAAAACACGTCACTCCTATTGAAGCCGCAACTGATGTTCCCAAATTGATTCACGAATTTTCGCAACAATTTAAAACGGATACGAACGATTTTAAATTCATCAACAATGGTTTATTTGGCTACATTGCGTACGATGCAGTTCGGTATTTTGAAGATGTAGAAATTTCTAAAAAAGAAAAATCGCTAAATATTCCAGATATTTATTATGCTGTCTATCAAAATATTATAGCGTTCAATCATTTCAAAAACGAAGCGTATATCTTTTCACATTCTTACGAAAAAACAGATAATATTGCTGAAATTGAACATTTACTAAGTTCCAAAAACTTCACAACATACAATTTTAAAATTGATGGCGAACGTACGTCAAATTTAGATGACGAACAGTTCAAACAAAATGTTGCATTGGCAAAAAAACACTGTTATCGTGGTGATGTTTTTCAACTAGTCTTATCGCGACGTTTCATTCAAAAATTCAAAGGAGACGAATTCAATGTCTATCGTGCATTGCGAAGTATTAATCCTTCTCCGTATTTGTTCTATTTTGATTATGGCGATTTTAAAATCTTTGGTTCTTCGCCCGAAGCGCAACTCGTTGTACAAGACAATCACACAGAAATTCATCCGATTGCAGGAACGTTCAAACGATCTGGAAATGACGAAAAAGATGCCGAACTTGCCAAAAAACTATTTGACGATCCAAAAGAAAATGCAGAACATGTCATGTTGGTCGATTTGGCTCGAAACGATTTAAGCAGAAACGGAAATCAAGTCAAAGTGGAAACGTATAAAGAATTGCAATTCTTTTCACATGTCATTCATTTAGTCTCAAAAGTAACGGCGCAAAAGCACAAAAACGCCTTAACCATGCGCGTTGTAGCTGATACATTTCCCGCAGGAACATTAAGCGGCGCACCAAAACACAAAGCCATGCAACTCATTGAAAAATACGAAACTTCCAACCGTGATTTTTACGGTGGAGCGATCGGTTTCATGGACTTTGACGGAAACTTCAATCATGCCATTATGATCCGAACATTTCTAAGTAAAAATCATCAATTGCATTACCAAGCTGGCGCAGGAATTGTCGCAAAATCAGATGAAGAAAACGAAAATCAAGAAGTATATAACAAACTAAGAGCGTTGAATACGGCGTTGGAAATTGCGGAAACGATTTAAAAATAGATATTAGAAGTTAGTATTGAGTACTTAGATTTTTTCTCAATACTCAATACTAAAACCTCAATACTAAAAAAGAAAAAAATGAAAAAAGTATTAGTCATAGATAATTACGATAGCTTCACGTACAATCTTGTGCATTATTTGGAAGATTTAGATTGTGATGTCACGGTGAAAAGAAACGATCAGCTTTCGCTAGAAGAAGTGGATAATTATGAAAAAATTATCCTTTCGCCAGGTCCAGGAATTCCAGATGAAGCTGGTTTACTAAAACCAATTATTGCCAAATATGCCGCTACCAAAAGTATTTTGGGCGTGTGTTTAGGACAACAAGCCATTGGTGAGGTTTTTGGCGGAACACTTTCCAATTTATCCGAAGTATATCATGGAGTTGCAACGAATGTAGAAGTTTCTGTGGATGACGAATCACTGTTTGATGGTTTGCCAAAAACATTTGAAGTTGGACGCTATCATTCATGGATTGTGACAAGTCCATTGCCTGAAAGTTTAGAAGCGACTTCGTATGATGAAAACGGACAAATCATGTCACTGCGTCACAAAATATATGATGTTCGTGGTGTACAATATCATCCAGAATCGGTCTTAACACCGCATGGAAAACAAATATTGGAAAATTGGGTGAAAAACTAGATGTTAGAATTCAGTATTGAGTTATGAGATTTCTTCTCAATACTCATTACTAATATCTCAATACTTAAAAAAAACATGAAAAACCTACTAAACAGACTTATCAATCACGAAAACATCACGGAAGCGGAAGCCAAACAAGTATTGGTCAACATTTCAAAAGGCATGTACAATCCGAGTCAAATTGCTTCCTTTCTCACAGTTTTTATGATGCGAAGTATCACGATTGAAGAACTCAAAGGTTTCCGTGACGCATTATTAGAATTGTGTATTCCTGTAGATTTATCAGCGTACAATACGATTGATTTATGCGGAACTGGTGGCGACGGAAAAGACACATTCAATATCTCAACGTTGGCTTCTTTCATCACGGCTGGTGCTGGTGTAAAAGTTGCCAAACACGGAAACTACGGCGTTTCTTCCGTAAGTGGATCGTCAAACGTGATGGAACATTTAGGAATCAAATTTACCAACGACACCGATTTCTTGGAAAAATGTATGGACAAAGCGGGAATTTGCGTATTGCATGCGCCATTATTTCATCCAGCTATGAAAAATGTGGCACCAATTCGACGTGAATTAGGCGTAAAAACGTTCTTCAATATGTTAGGGCCGATGGTAAATCCTTCATTTCCAAAAAATCAAATGGTCGGTGTTTTCAACTTAGAACTGGCACGAATGTATGGTTATTTATACCAAAACACCGATAAAAATTACACCATATTACACGCATTAGATGGGTATGATGAAATTTCATTGACAGGCGCAACAAAAGCCATCCGAAACAATTCAGAAGAAATGTTAACTCCAGAAGATTTTGGCATTCCACAACATACACAAGCAGATATTTATGGTGGCGATTCGGTTGCTTCAGCAGCAGAAATTTTCACGAATATATTAAAAGGAAACGGAACAAATCCGCAAAATAATGTGGTTTGCGCCAACGCAGGAATGGCGATTGCGACAGTTAATCATTTAGAAGCAAAAGAAGGTTTTGAAATTGCGAAAGAAGCCTTGCATTCTGGAAAAGCATTGCAAGTGTTGAAGAAATTGCAGGAGTTGAGTCGCTAGTCTTTTTTGTCACATAGAGCGTAGTCGAGATGCAGGAATTTACAAGAAACTAGTTAAGAATAACGAAGTAAAGATCCTGAATCACACTTCGACTCCACTCAGTGTAAAAGTTCAGGAATAAAATAAAAAAGTTTCCCGTTTACACGGGAATAAAAAATTAAAAATTTTTTATGACCATTTTAGATAAAATCATCGCAGACAAATACAAAGAAGTGGCACTTAAAAAAAGTATCATTCCGGTATCACAATTGGAAAATTCGGTATTATTTGATCGTGAAACGTCTTCGTTGGCAACTGCTTTGCGCGAAAGCTCCACAGGAATTATTGCCGAATTTAAAAGACGTTCGCCGTCAAAAGCAGTCATCAATCAAAGTGCAAGTGTACAAGATGTGGCAAAAGGTTACGAACATGCAGGCGTTTGCGGAATGTCTGTCTTAACGGATGGAAAATATTTTGGCGGTTCGTTGGACGATGTATTATTGGCAAGAGCGAGTGTACAATTTCCAATCTTACGAAAAGAATTTATCGTTGATGAATATCAAATCATAGAAGCAAAAGCACATGGCGCAGATGTCATTTTATTGATCGCCGCTGTGTTAACGAGAGACGAGATCAAAAGCTTATCTGAAATCGCAAAAAGTTTAGGATTGAATGTGTTGTTGGAAGTGCATAATTTGGAAGAATTGCAGAAATCCATCATGCCATCGTTGGATATGTTAGGTGTGAACAATCGCAACTTAAAAACGTTTGAAGTCAGCACTCACATTAGTAAAGAATTATCAAACCATATTCCAACTGATTTCGTGAAAGTTTCAGAAAGTGGAATTAGTTCTGTGGAAGCAATTAAGGATTTAAAACCGTATGGTTATCAAGGTTTTTTAATTGGTGAAAATTTTATGAAAACGGAAAATCCGGGCGAAAGTGCGATGGATTTTATTCGGGAATTGGGCTTATGAGTTATGAGTTATGAGTTATGAGTTATGAAAAATATCACTTTTGTATCAAAACCTTTAATTATTTAATATTTTAATCATGTAATGAAACATACGAAACTCAAAATATGCGGAATGAAATACGATGATAACATGATTGCAATCAGCGAGTTGCAACCAGATTACTTGGGTTTTATATTCTATAAAAAATCATCACGCTATTTTGAAGCAAGCATTCCTGAAATTCCAAAAAGCATCAAAAAAACGGGTGTTTTTGTGAATGCTTCACAAGAAGAAATCATAAAAAAAGTGCAACTATACGATTTACAAGCGATACAATTACACGGAAGTGAAAGCCCCGAATTTTGTACTGAATTAAGAAAAACGTGTCACACCGAGCGCAGTCGAGATGCTCGTGATGAGATGCTGAATCAAGTTCAGCATGACGATTTCTATACGCACATTGCGCATATAGAAATCATCAAAGTATTTTCGATCAAAGACGAATTTGATTTTGATGTTTTGAAACCGTATGAAACAGTTGTCGATTATTTTTTGTTTGACACAAAAGGAAAATTACCGGGCGGAAATGGTGTTACATTTGATTGGAAAGTGTTGGAAAATTATTCCTCCAAAAAACCATTCTTTTTAAGTGGCGGTATTGGTTTAGAAACGATTCCACAACTTGAAAGCTTTTTACAAAGTAAGGCTTCCAAGTATTGCTATGCACTAGATATTAATAGTAAATTTGAAATTGTACCCGGATTGAAAGATATTGAGAAATTGAGAGTATTTAAAAGTAAAATAATAAACTAAAGATTCCCGCCTACGCAGGAATAGAAGACTATGAAAAAGACCTATCACGTGAACGAAAAAGGATATTACGGCACATTTGGTGGCGCGTATATTCCGGAAATGTTATATCCGAATGTGGAAGAATTACGTCAAAAGTATTTGGATATTATGTATGAAGATTCTTTTCAAAAAGAATTTAAACAACTTTTAAAAGATTATGTCGGACGTCCATCACCATTATTTTATGCAGCTCGATTGTCTGAGAAATATCAAACAAAAATCTACTTAAAACGAGAAGATTTAAACCACACTGGCGCACACAAAGTAAATAACACTATCGGACAAATTTTGATGGCTAAACGCCTTGGAAAAACCCGAATTATTGCTGAAACTGGCGCAGGACAACACGGTGTTGCTACCGCGACAGTTTGCGCATTAATGGGCATGGAATGTATTGTGTACATGGGCGAAATTGATATTGCACGACAAGCTCCAAATGTTGCTCGCATGAAAATGTTGGGCGCAGAAGTTCGTCCCGCAATGTCTGGAAGTCGTACTTTAAAAGATGCTACAAACGAAGCCATTCGCGATTGGATTAGCAATCCTGTAGATACACATTATATCATTGGTTCAGTGGTTGGTCCGCATCCGTATCCAGATATGGTAGCGCGTTTTCAAGCGGTCATTTCGGAAGAAATTGAGTGGCAATTACAAGAAAAAGAAGGTCGCTCCTATCCCGATCATGTAATCGCTTGTGTTGGTGGCGGAAGCAATGCGGCTGGTGCTTTTTATCAATATTTAAATGATGAACGTGTGAATTTGATTGCGGTGGAAGCTGCTGGAAAAGGAATTCATTCGGGTGAAAGTGCGGCGACTTCAGTTTTAGGAGAAGACGGAATTATTCACGGAAGTAGAACACTTTTGATGCAAACCAAAGACGGACAAATCACGGAACCATATTCTATTTCAGCTGGATTGGATTATCCGGGCGTTGGTCCCATGCACGCACATTTATACGAAAGTAAACGTGCGGAATTTATTTCAATTACCGATGATGAAGCAATGACTGCTGGACTCGAATTGTCACAATTGGAAGGCATTATTCCAGCGATAGAAACCTCACACGCACTGGCAATTTTTGATACACGGAAATTCAAAAAAGACGAAATTGTGGTATTGAATTTATCAGGTCGTGGCGACAAGGATTTGAATACGTATATAGAATACTTTAAACTTTAGGTGTGAGTTATGAGTATTGAGTTATGAGTTTTATCTCGTCTCAATACTAAAAACTCAGTACTCAATACTATTATTACTGATGAACAGAATTAACCAAAAATTAAAAGAAGATAAAAAGTTATTATCCATCTATTTTACCGCGGGATATCCAAGTTTGAACGATACCGTACGTGTGATTGAAGATTTGGAAAAAAGCGGCGTTGATATGATCGAAATTGGCTTGCCTTTTAGCGATCCTTTAGCGGATGGACCAACGATTCAAGCAAGTTCTACGCTAGCTTTGAAAAACGGAATGACGAGTGAAATCTTGTTTGAACAATTAGCCAATATTCGAAAAACGGTTTCTATTCCACTCATTATTATGGGCTATTTGAACCCGATGATGCAATACGGAATTGAAGCTTTTTGTGCCAAATGTAAAGAAGTTGGTATTGATGGATTGATTATTCCTGATATGCCCGTAAATGTCTACCACGAGCAGTTTCAAGCTATTTTTGAGAAATATGGATTAATTAATGTGTTTTTGATTACACCACAAACTTCTGAAGAACGCATCCGATTTATCGATAGTATTTCCAACGGATTTATCTATATGGTAAGTTCGGCAGGAACCACAGGAGCAAAAAGTAGTTTTGGAAATGTACAATCTGATTATTTTGATAGAATTGGCGATATGAAATTGAAAAATCCGCAAGTCGTTGGTTTCGGAATTTCCAATCGGGAAACGTTTTTACAAGCGACCAAGAAAGCAAAAGGAGCGATTATTGGAAGTGCATTTATAAAACATTTAAGCAATAACGGAACCAAAACGATCAAGCAATTTGTTGATGGAATTTTGAAAGATTCCTAAGTTGAAATTCAAGGTGAAATTTTCAAAAAATAGAAAGTGTTCGTTTGTTTATCAATCTCAAATGATAAAAAAATAGTACTTTTAAACTCTTATAAATCAATCAAAAAAATGAAGAAATATATTTTTATCCTTTCGTTCGTTCTATTATTTTCTTGTGGAGAAGAAAAAAAAAGCGACACACCTGAAACCGCAAAAACTACACAATCATTCGCTGAATTTTTAGATGATTATTATCAAAAAGGATTGGAATTGAATCCTTTAGCCGCCACTGCTGCTGGTGACAATCGTTACAATGATCAATTTCCAGATTACTTATCGGATGAATATCAAGAAAAAGTAAAAGAGCATTATCGAGCGTTTAAAAAAGCGTTGGAAAGTTATGCTGATGCCGATTTATCAGAAAGTGAACAACTCAGCAAAGCGATTCTAAATTGGGATTGCGATATGAATTTAAGACAAATGAGTTTTAAAAATGATCTGTTGATGCCTATCAATCAAATGTGGACACTTAACTTATCTGTTGGGCAATTGGCAAGCGGATCTAGCGCGCAACCTTTTAAAACCGTTGAAGATTATCAAAATTGGTTGAAACGTTTGGAAGGCTATAATACTTGGTTACTATCTGCAAAAAAGCGCATGGAAGAAGGCATGAACGACGGATTTGTATTGCCAAAATCATTGATCAAAAAAGTAATTCCTCAGTTTGATGTCTTAACGTCTGGAGATTTAGAAAATCATTTATTTTATTCGCCCATCAAAAACTTTCCAGCAGATTTTTCAGATGAAAGTAAGAAAGAATTAACGGCTTCTTATTCAAATTTTTTGACAACAACATTGATTCCATCTTTTACAGAAATGTATGAGTTTTTAAAGACTGATTATGTAAACGCTGGACGAGAAAGTAGCGGAATTTCAGAAGTTCCTTATGGAGAAGCGTATTACAATCATTCTATACAAAATTACACGACCACCAAAATGACTGCTGATGAAATTCATCAATTAGGATTGAAAGAAGTAGCGAGAATTTTGGAGGAAATGGAAAAAGTAAAAACACAAGTTGGTTTTAAAGGCGATATCAAATCATTTTTCAATTTTGTGAGAGAAAATAAGGAATTGATGCCGTACACAAAACCTCAAGAAATTCTGGACAATTTTAATGCGATTCATGATAAAATGAAGCCGCAAATAGCAAAATTGTTTGATGTAAAACCAAAAACGCCTTTTGAAGTTCGCCGTACGGAAGCTTTTAGAGAAGCATCAGCGAGTGCCGAATACAATCAAGGTTCGTTAGATGGAACACGTCCTGGGATTTTTTACACACCAATTCCTGACGCTAAAACATACAATGTATTTTCTGACGAAGCCTTATTTTTACATGAAGCCATTCCGGGACATCATTATCAAATTTCATTGACGCAAGAAAACGAAGAATTACCAGCATTTAGAAAAACGTTATGGTATAGTGCGTATGGCGAAGGTTGGGCTTTGTACACAGAATCATTAGGAAAAGAGCTCGGTTTATACACCGATCCGTATCAATATTTTGGAATGTTGGGTATGGAAATGCACCGTGCTATTCGTTTGGTAGTTGATACAGGATTACATGCAAAAGGTTGGACACGAGAGCAAGCAATTCAGTATTCATTGGATAATGAAGCGGAAAGCGAAGGAAGCATTATTGCTGAGATTGAACGCTATATGGCAAATCCTGGGCAAGCATTGTCGTATAAAATTGGGCAGTTGAAAATTCGTGAGTTGCGTTCAAAAGCAGAAACGGCATTGGGCAATAAATTTGATATTAGAGAATTTCACAATCAGGTATTAAGTACAGGTTGTATTCCGTTGCAATTGCTGGAAGATAAAATAAATGTATGGATTCAAAAAAGAAGCAACGCAAAATAGAAAAATTAAGTTTGCATCCATTAAATAAACATCGAAAACGCTATGATTTTGAGTTGTTGACAACCGCAATTCCTGCACTCGCTTCGTTTGTAAAACCCAATAAATTTGGGGATGAATCTATTGATTTTTTTGATCCGAAAGCTGTCAAAATGCTCAATAAAGCGTTGTTGAAGCAGTATTATAACATTGATTTTTGGGACATTCCTGAAAACTATTTGTGTCCGCCAATTCCGGGCAGAGCCGATTATATTCATCATGTGGCGACTTTATTGGCTGAAACTTATCAGAGTGACATCCCGAAAGGAAAACACATTAAATGTTTAGATATTGGCACAGGTGCAAATTTGGTCTATCCCATTATTGGAACGCAAGAATATGATTGGTCGTTTGCTGCTTCAGATATTGACCCAATTGCGATTGAAAACGCGCAACAAATTATTTCAAAGAATCCTGTTTTAAAAGATGCTATAGAACTTCGTCATCAAGAAAATTCAAACCAGATTTTTAAAGGAATTTTAGATGCGTCGGAATGTATTTCAGTGACGATTTGCAATCCACCATTTCACAAATCTGCCAAAGAAGCAGCTGCTGGCACCACTCGAAAACTTCAAAATTTAAAAGCTGATAAAACCGTAAAACCTGAATTAAATTTCGGCGGACAACCGAATGAATTGTGGTGTAAAGGTGGCGAAAAGAAGTTCATTAAAAATATGATTAAGGAAAGTAAACAATTTTCAAAATCGTGTTTGTGGTTTACGACATTGGTTTCCAAAGAAGCCAATCTTCCTGCTATGTATGATGCGTTGAAACTCGTAAATGCTACTACTGTAAAAACCATTCCGATGGGACAGGGAACTAAAGTGAGTCGGATGGTGGCTTGGAGTTTTTTGTAAAGAGTTTATAATAATAAAACCTCCAAAAGTATTGTTGCTTTTGGAGGTTTAAAAAGTTGATTAATGAAATTTTAATTGGTAAAATCGCCATTTCCATTACGGTTATTCCACGATTTTCCAGAGAAGGCCGCTGAGGATCCGAAATTAAAACCAGCATTAGGAAAGGTGCCTGGCACACCTATACTTTCAGTTCCAATCTTACTATTGAAATTATCAAAAATTTTGCATGTATTATCCCAGTTTCTCAAACTTATCATAAATTCATTTCTTGTAATATCGCTATCCATACGAATAATTTCATTATCAGAAACATAAACTTCCGTTGCAGTACCATCTGTAACATGACGAAGCAAACCAAAGAAATTTATTGTTGATCCCAGAGTTTCATCTGAAAACACTTTGTTATTACGAACGGTAAGTGCTACTATATTATTTTTAGAATTAATTAATGCAGGATAAGCACCTGTTAAACTATCATAACGTCCATAATTATCTGTTATATATGATCTTTTCCATTTAATTGAATCTCTTACTGAATAATCTATCGAATCTAATAATTTTACATCTATACCCCAATTAGGCACATTTAATTCTATATTGGCATTGTAAAAACTGTTGTTTGTAACTTTAAAATTAGAAGCTATATCTTGAAATCGAAGATACGTATCATAAAATTGATTTCCTGTGATTTCCAATCCATCAGTATATGCTGCAACTAAAATAGTACTTGAATTAATATTAAAATTCCCAGAATTTCGATATTCACAATTCACCATTTTACCATACATATTCCTAAAGTTAGGGTTAGCTTCAGGATCTTCATTTCTAAAATTAACACCTCCTGAAGGTTCTGGTCCAATAACGCCGCCCATTCTAGCTTTTAAGTCTGCCTCACTTGCGCTATCAAACTTACAATTGTAATATTGAATTCCACTTGCCGAACCTTTTACTAATCTGCGCGAAGCATAACGAATGGTACAATTATCAAAAATAAAACGATGTGCTGCATCTGAGATATAATTATAATCTACGATATGAATTACATCTCCATCATCACCGTATACCCATTCAAATACAGAGTTTGTCATGGTAATTTTCGTTTTCCTTGGAGCTACTATTGTATCCGTATGGTTTATATTATAGAATAATGCTCGTGCAATTCCTACACCTACATCGATTGAATCATTTTGTCCTCCACCAATTTCTGAGATTCTCAAATTATCACCATTCACAACACTACCATCATTTATTACCAATTGTATTCCAGCAGCTCTATAATCACTTCTAACATTTAATAAATTTGTGATTGTAATATCTCTTAGTGTAACAGCATCAACATTCTCTATTCGAAACGCATTTGCCATTTTTTTATCTCCATCAACTGTAATTCCTTTCACCGTAAGATTATTTAGATTTCTAAAATCAAAAATTTCAAAATCTATATGTGTTTCAGTATTATTCGTCAACAAACTTCCGTAACCCATCAGTGTAAAATCTCCTGCCCTATCTACTATAACTCTATCATCCGTTGCGATCACATACTCTTGCGTCAAAGTTACATGATTAGCATTTTGACATGCCGCATTTATTGCTGAATAATCATCCGCAGAAAGGTCACCTTTTGCGCCATACCATTCGGGATAAAAAGTATCGTATACAAAAGTGTTTGAGAGAATTATTGATGTTTCAAAGATTTGTGCTAATGGTGCTTCAATTTTTGTGTTATTTCCTCTTAAAGTACCATTAGCAAGTATGCCACCTTCAAACCGAAGCGTAACGTTTATTGGCATATTTACCGTTATTCCATTTAGATCAAAATCCGAACGGATAACCCACACAATATTTGGTGAGAATGACGCCGCTTGCATCCAATCAAAATTAGATGGTAAAATTGTATAATCGTTATTATAATTTACCATTTTGTTCGTTGTTGTTGCCTTTACAGACATACTATTCAAACATAGCATACTTAAAGTCAACATTAAAATTTTAAGTGTTTTTTTCATCATTATATATTTTATTTTTTATGTAAACAAAGATAAATCATCGGTTTCGCCAGAAGAAAAAATAACCTCTAAGCTTACTGCAACTACAGAAAAGACGTTAGCTTCAGTGTTTTCTAGCTAAAATTAATAATGGTGAATACTTTGCCTAAATTATGAATGAAAATATTTTACTATTGAAAATAAAATTAAGGTTCAAAAGAATTCTTGATACTGCATCACGCAAAAATCAAAAATGGTAAACTTTAATGTTGAATTTTAAGTTTAAAGCATTTTTACATCAGTCATATCAAAAATCACATGTTATCTGATCTTCCAGAAACTGTATCGTACAATAGATTTGTAGAATTACAAAGCAAGTCTGTTCTGCCTATGGTTATCTTTCTTCAAACCTGTTGTTTAGGCAACTGCTCGGGAATATCTTTCTTAGATTCTACAGTACTTAAAGCTTGTCATTACAAAAGAGAAAAACAAAATAAAGCATTTAAAGGCATTGCCGCAAAAGAGCGAGGCAGCATAGGCTGATTCTTTGATTTTAAACTTCATATCATCATTAATGAACGCGGTGAGATTATAGATTTCTTATCACTCAAAGGGAATGTAGATGACATACATTTAGTAACAATTTCTCACTTCATAAAAAAGGGGAAGCTATATTTATTCGGTTTTTGTGTGAGTAAAAATTTAGACATCCTAAAGCTTTCCTTATAAAACTGTCAAGGAAATTAGGATTGTTTATTTTGAAAAAATAGGAGGAATAGCTACTGAAAAAACAATTCAAGAAGTGTAAAATTGCGAAAGGAACTTTTAGGTTTACAAACTCTACCTAGATACTTTGCGAATTTTATCAAGACATTTTTTTATTTTATCAAGACAAAATTTAGCACTTCTCAAAGCCCAGTGTTTATAGGGTTTGCGGGGTTTGGTGAAAATGGTATAAGTACAATATGTAGAATGTTTCAATAGTAAATTACAAAAAAACCCCTGAAGAATTTATAATTCTTCAGGGGTTTTTATCTTTTTTTTCAGTTTAAATTATCTCTTCAACGTAAAATGATTTATAAATTCTTTTGGTGTGTTATCAAACGGATCGATATATTCTACTCTAAACCAATAATCCGCTGATGGCATTGGCGTTCCGTTGTACGTTCCATCCCAACCTTGTCCTGCGGGACTGATTTGTTTTAAGAGTTTTCCATATCTGTCAAAGATGTAAATCTTCGCTCCTGGTTGATTCTCCAAGCCAATAATATTCCATGTCGGATTGAATTCATCACCGTTTGGCGTGAAGAATTCCATAAAATCGATCAGTCCAAAGGTTCTCACGAGTTCGCCACAACCATTGGTATCTCTCACCGTAATGGTGTGTTGTCCTGGTTGTAAATCGAAGAATTCTCCAGTGCTTTGCCATTGTCCGTCATCCAATTGGTATTCGTAACTACCTGAACCACCTGCGGCTGTGGCAATCACATTGTGTAAGTCTGAAAATGCTGGTG